>OGNB01000895.1_pt1 | contig 19389 bp, 9 predicted proteins | sample 1573301 | NCBI WGS metagenome assembly OGNB01 (sample SAMEA2581914, study PRJEB24529) | metagenome | biome: Human gut stool | place: China | collected 2011
ATTGTCAATATTATCCCCTTGCTGTCCCCCTACCGCATACACAAGACCTACACAATCATCCTTTTTATCATCTGTCAGCTCACTGCTCCATGTACCATCAATAAAGAAATAATCACCTATTTGAGGGTCTTCTCCGCTCGGTTCGGGTTCTGGCTCCGGTTCTATTCCACCGCCACTTATCAAGTTTCCTCCGGCAGTCATCTGCTGATTGCGTTTCAGAGTGATAACATCACCGGGAATTTCACATCGGATAGTTCCGGCAGCCGTTTTGAATGAAAGCATTGAGCTGCTCACAGTAGTTTCTGTTGAAGGCACAAAACGATAGGAAGTAAACAATATCCGAGAAACGTCTCCTGACGTAAAAGTCTTCTCATAGAGTCCGGACACTTTTTCTGCAGTCGGTTCACCCGTAGCAACATTAAACGCCTCAGGCATTTCATAACTGACGCTTATTTTTTGTAGCGTAGCAAATTTCTCCGCTTCATTCTCTTTCACAATCAGTTTGGCGAAAGGGCGCACCAGCTTCACTACTTTCTGTACAGGAGTATCGCTTTTCTTCAGCTGCATGCTCATGAAGAAACCATCACAAAGGTCGGTATCGAACAATGCTTTCGCATCTTTTACCTTTACACTGTTCAAGTCGGACGTATCATAATAAGTATCTTCAAAATGCGTATAGGTTACCTCATCTCCTATTGTTACCTCAGAAGTAACAGCATCTTTCTTTATCAAATCAGCCCATATCAGACAGTTGTATTCACCCGGCTTCAAGGCAAAATCAAACGTAGGGGCAACAACACCGCCCTCCACCGTCATTTCATTACGGTACTTCAGTTCCGGGTTCTTTTCAGCTTCCCATACCTCGATAATGCAACGCAGTTTATGAGTAGCCGGAATGGAAATTGACGCACGGGTAGATGCTATATTTCCCGGGAATTCGGCTGATATGCTTACCCTTTTATTTTCAGTTTCTCTATTCACAATTTCTTCTTGGCTGCATGAAGCCATCAGACTCATGAATATCAAAGTCATTATAAAATATAGTTTTTTCATATCTTCTTTTTTATGTTTTTCCAAAAAATCAGATTACTCTTTGAACTTCTTACTTAATAGCTCTCGTAGGTTGTACAGGTTTGCCTGTGCACTCCTGTACCTGGAATGTACCGAATATGTCATCATACAGCACAGACGAGCCTTCTTGCGTACGTTGGTAAGGAACATTATCAAATTGCAGTTCAGAGCTGCCATAATCAAATACAGTACCCGTTACCTTATTGGATATTGCAATAGCCGCCGGCTGGTCTGCCGCCATTTCCGCTTCAATCGTCCAGTCACCCAAAGTAAAACGGTTATTTACCTGCCAAATGTCATCCACCTGACCATCATCACTCAATTGTATGATAGTAAGAATCTTATTATTCAAGCTTTCCTTAAAATCAGCAGTCAAGTGCCATTGTTTTGCGACATCGGCCGGTTTGTCCGGTTCTGCACCCGGAAACCAATCATCCGTAGTAGTAATTACAGGTACAGCCTCGCTATAAATTTGCGCAACTGCCGTAAAGCCTCCCTTACCGGTGTAAGCGGTTGTAATCTTATTTCCCGCTACGTGAAATTCCACCGGACTATGTAGTAACCATTGCCATGTGGCAGGCTCATCGGCACCCAAGTCATCATAAATCACAATCTTATTGGGACGAAGCATAAATATATGACGCTTGTACTTGTTCAATGGAGTCTCGCCAAAACCATATTCCGGAGTTTGCGAAATACCGGCATTCGTAAAGCTATTTTGCCAATAATCAGAAACACCACAATAGGCATGCGAAGCATCACCCATAAAATAGGCAAGATTACCTCCATTCAACCCGCGTTCCACGTTACCATAAGCCATTGTGGTAAAAGGCTGGCCGATATTATTGACCATCATCGTATTATGTCCGCGAGTATGGCGATATTGCAGAAGATTATGTTTATCAGAGAAATTCTGATAGTATCCGGCACTGATATAAACAGGTTCTCCCTTATAGAACAACTTAAAACAGTTCTGGTCTGCTAAAGTATGGCTACCCGCTCCGTACGGACTGGAACGGAACGCCAATGAAAGATTACTGCTTCTTTCTGTCATATTAGAGAAAGCAATCCCTTCACCAATGTCCTTGTTCCACATAAAATTCTCAAAATCATTTGCAGTGAGCGGTTCTGCACCATAAGAGATATGCCAGCGTGCAACACGATACAGGCGCATGGCATAATCTTGATGAACCGTATTGCCGCACTCATTTACATACCAAGCGGCATAAGGGTCACCCACCTCACGTGCAATAAAGTCCGCAAAGGCTAATCTTCCCCTGGAAGGTTCAGCCCATCCTTCTACTCCATCACCGAAGCTCGTCATTCCTGTCTCCGGTAAGTTACTATATACCAAAGCTTTTCCAGCCGCCTTATACCATGGATGATCCAAGAAATTAAAACCGGTGACGTGAGACAGCAACATAGGCATATAATAAAGTGTCGGCTGATTCGTCCCGAAATAACTGGCGCCATTTATCCAAGCCCCGTCTCTATTAAATCCGGACGCCGGAGCCCGAGCTGTCCATAACTCGTAACTGTATTCCAAGAATTTCATAGCATCGGGATATTCATTGCAAATCGTGAATGCTCCCTGTACCATAGCTCGCAACACTATTTGCCAAGTATGATTTTCGAATACATGATTCTCAATTCTTCCTGTAAAACTTTTATAATAATTATTCAGAATCCGAATCATCAATTCTTCTGTCCGGATCTTTTCATCTTCAGTCAGTACCTCTTGCCCTATCTCATAAAAGACACTTAACGTATTGATAATACCGGCAGAATGAAAATTAGAAGAAAACAGTTTATTATCTTCTACTTCACAACTAATTAACGAACGTCCGATTTCCATAATCTTATCAAAATACTTCTGCTCTTTCGTCAGTTGATAAGCCGTATTCAATATCCAATCGACATCGTTGCCCAGGCTTTCCATATTATAGTCATACGGATTACCGGCTGGAAGAACGATATTATTCATCTTTCCGTTGGCTCTGCTAATCATATTTGCATATTCAATATGCGAAGCATCGATAGGACTCACATTTTCAATATCTTCTGTCATAAAACAGTTGATACGCGGGAAAGTCGTTGGAATATTCTGCTGAAAGACAGTCCATTCCGGTGTTACGAAAACAGGCTCGTCACCTGTCACTGTAAATTTATTCACAACACTCCACGGACCGGGATTATCATTGACGTCTATCACACGAAAACGCCAATACCAGTCACCAACAGTCATTTCTTTATGCAGATTATACATATGCCAATTAAGCTTTTCGGAACGATAAGTTCCCTCTGCCGGGAAATTCTCGTTTTGAGAAAGTTCAAATTCCAGAAACTCTTCTTCTTTCTTGGCACTCTCGGGGACAATGAGCGGTGTCGGATTTATATAAAGGATATGTTCTTCCCTTGGATAAGGCTTATCACGGGTATTCGGGTGTACCCTATCCAATGTTTCTTCACCAATGACATCGTCAAAGAATATTTCCTTGTCATCATTGCATGCCGTCATTAAAAGACTCAGCAAGAAAATCAAGCCAATTATATATTTTGTATTCATACTTCTTAGTTTTTTATTTATCGCCAACCCAACCCGGATTCTGCGTCAAATTAGGATTCATATAAACTTCATTCTGAGGATAAGGGAATAAATACATCTTGTCATCCCAATACATCTGCCGCAACAGTACTTTCTCATAGCTGAAGGAACCGTCACTTCCCGTAATCTTCACGCCATAGATATTCCGGACTTCATCGGTCCCGGCAATTTTCCAACGACGAATGTCATAAAAGCGATGTCCTTCAAAAGCCAGTTCGATACGGCGTTCGTTACGGACTTTTTCGGTAAATTCGGTACCGGTAGCAGTAACAGCCTTCATATCGGCGGAATTGCGCACTTGATTCAGAGCCTCCCGTGCAGTCAGCGGACAACCTTCGGCCATAGCGTCCGGCCCTTTCCACTCATTCATGGCTTCCGCATAATTCAACAAGATTTCCGCATAGCGGAACAATATGTAATGATGTTCCAGCTTATTGGGTTTGTCAGGGTCAAGCGATACAGACGGATTCATGTATTTACGAAGGTAGTATCCTGTCTTTGTAGAACCATCCAAAATCTTGTTCTTGCCGCCTTCAAAGGTTTCGACCGTTTGTTTCAACCAAGTCGCCCCATTAGTCAATATATTCAGATACAGACGCGGGTCACGAGTCTGTTTGCCTTCCGCATCATAATAGATATTGGATACATGGACAGGATTGTCCCAACTGAACGGAGTGCCATCTTTCAGTTCGTAAGCATCCACCAGATTCTGTGTCGGCGTATTTCCGCCTTCTGCGCTTTCGTAACCCATAGGTTCATTACGGGATTCAAAATCATTGGTCTTCCCTGTGGCACGACGTTCGAATATCAGTTGCTTGGATTTCAGCACTTCATGTCCACCCTTGTCAGAGTAAAGTTCATCCGCTGTAATCTTAGGCAACTGGTATTTACCCATGGCAATGACTTCATAAGCAGCTTTCGCAGCAGCCTCCCAACGTGTCGGGTCGTTGTCGGGATTGTGCAATGCGCTGGCCGCATAGAGCAAAGCCCGTGACTTCAGAGCCAGTGCCGCTCCCTTGGTAACCCTACCGGTTTCATTACGAACTTCAGACTGATCTGCCGGAAGTTCCAAAGCAATCTCCGAGCACTCCTTGGCTATATAGTCAATAACTTCTACAAACGGCGTTTTCTCTATCGAATTGATTTCTTCCTGCGTATAGGTACGAGTCACCAATGGAATATTACCATACCGTTTTGCCAGTTCAAACAGATAAAATGCACGAAGGAAGCGAACCTCATAAGAGAATTTGGACACCTTGGCCATCATATCCGCATAATCTTCATTGTATTCAAAACGCTTCAGTACTTCCGGATCGTAATTCTCCAGAAAAGAATTGGCACTCCGGATACCTGTCCAAAAAGCCCAGCCATCATCTACCCGTTTCAAAGGGCTCCACGTTCCATTGGTAAGGTAATAAATACTGTTATTCTCCCACGTATACACCGAATTGTCGGTAGCGGATTCCATCATGGCATCGCTCACCCTACCAAAATCTACAGGCAGAACCGAATAAATATTGGCTACCAACGAATTCATATTGTCAAAATAGCTATAAGCCTCTTCCTGCGTCCTTCCGGTAGTTTCGTCATAATCCAGATAATCGCATCCGTTCAATGCAAGCAAAGTGCATGCAGCTATCATATATTGTTTTATGTTTCGCATAATTATCCTTATTTAAAAATTAATATTCAGACCCAGACATACAGAAAACACTTCCGGATATCCCAAGGCTATGTCTTCACAATTGAAGTAGTCTATTTTATCTATTGAGAATACATTCTGGGCCTTTGCATAAATCTGGAGCTTGTCCATCTTCATCTTCCGAACCCACTTCTGAGGCAGATTATAGTATACGTTCAGATTACGGAGCTTAAAGAATGATCCGTCTTCAATCCACTGGGTACTGGCTTTATAGATGTTCTCATTGGACAGCGTGGAAAGGCGGGGCACATTCGCTGTCTCCTTAGTCGTTTCTGTCCAGCGAACTTTATCTTTCAGATACCAGGTAGCAATATTGGTGTTGCCATTACGTAACGGCTGGTGAACGTTTGCCACGTTTAGCTGCTTGGTAAGTCCGCTGATACCGTTGAAAACCATATCCACACCAAATCCTTAATACACAAATCCAAGATACAAGCCATAATACATCTCAGGTACAGTGGTAGACTTGCCTATAGCTACCCGGTCCTCGCTGTCAATCTTCTTGTCACCATTCTGGTCCTTGTATTTTACATCACCCGGACGAACCACGGAGAAAGTCTGTTCAGGGCTATTCGCAATATCTTCCTCGTCATTGAAATAGCCGATGGCTTCCAAACCGAACAACTGGCCTACCTTGTGGCCTTTGGTATAGAGGTAATCATAAGGCTGGTATGCCTGACCGTTCTCGACTACCTCACTATCATTCAATGCCCAGTTGGCATTTGCATAATACTTGAAGTCCTTAACTTGTCCGTTCCAACCTAAACTCAACTCCAAGCCACGACTTTTTACTTCACCGATATTTTCCTGTGCCGGAGTAACACCTAAAATAGAGGATACTTTATTATTCTCTACCAAAATATTAGTACGATGGTCGAAATACATTTCCGCTGTGGCCGTGAAGTTCTTCCATAAACGGACATCAATACCAACATTGTACTTATCCGCCGTTTCCAAATCCAAATGACGCATCGGAAGCTTTTGTTCTTTCAACCCACCGACAGATGCCATACTTTCACCAAAAGGATAATTGCCGGAACTTGTCCAGAAATAGTTACCCAATCCATACTCAAGGCCGTCTGTTGCGGACCGTCCCCAAGAAGCGCGTATTTTCAATAAATCAAGATTGGAAGCATCCTTCAGGAATTCTTCGTTAGCGATATTCCAACCGGCAGAAACCGCCGGATAGAAACGAAACTTATCTCCCTTTAACAAAACGCTGGTTCCATAATAATTGCCGACAACATCTACCATATAACGATTGTCGTAGTTATAGCCTACGAAACCCATTACATTTTGGCGATAATAGGAGTCATTAAGTCCCAAAGGTTCTTCCATATCCTGACGATAGACTGCGGAGGCGGATAATTGATGAGCGCCAAACGCACGATCGTAATTTAATTTCGCTTCTACACTGGCGCGGATAAATTGTGCAGACAATTCCGATTTGGAAACCTGCATTTTGCTGTCGGTACCAAAAGTTTCACTTACCGGGAGTCCGGCATCCGAGAGATAACTGACTTCATACTTGTAAGTCTTGCTGCCTATTTCCTGAAATGTAGCGGAGTTATCGTATGCCACAGCCACTTCGGCGTTCAACCCTTTCAGGAACATTGATAAATCCTGCGTAAAACGCATATCAGCTTCCAATAAACGACGGTTCTCCTGAACATAACCGACATCGGCAATAGCTGCTATAGGATTCATTTTGAAGAGAGTATTACTTCCCCAATTATCATTCAATGTCTTTATAGGAAAAGCGGCGGCCGGTACTTTGTATAGATTTTGAAAAATAGCATCTATACCTGTATTCGGTCGTTTATCCTCACCGATAATGCCATACAGACCAAACTTCATCTTGGTACTGGAAGTAATGTCTACATCCAGATTTATACGCAAATCAAGTTCGTAAGTACGAATCTGTGAATTGTAACGGTCCGAATAATGCGTGTAATCTTCATTCAGCAGACCGAATTTATTCTTATAATCCAGCAAAGCCATATAACGTACTCGCTTACCGCCACCTCTCATCATGATATTGAACTGATTGTTCTCGCTGAAGTTTCTTGTTCCTTCCTCAAACCAGCTTACATTGGGGTAAAAGTAGGGTTGCGTACCATGTTTATACTGTTCCAATTGCGACTTCGTATATTGCAAGGGCAATCCGTCATAATACAAGGCTTCGTTCTGCGCCATGGCATAAGTGTAGGCATCTGACATTTCCGGTGTGTTTATCGGAAGCTCAAAACCATGACGATAATTCACATCAATATCAAATGAATTATACACACCTCGCTTCGTATTAATCAGGATAACACCATTGGCTCCTCTGGCCCCCCACAACGCCGTAGCCGCACCATCTTTCAGTACTTGCACAGACTCTATTTCTTCGAGAGTCATATTCGTCAGCCCGCGCTGAAAACCGTCTACCAATACCAAAGGAGAACCACCGCTTAATCCGCCACGACCGCGAATATTCATTCCCGCATTTGCATTCCAGCCTGTATTCTGCGTCAGATGAAGTCCAGACAGCAATCCAAAAAACGCATTATTTACCCGGCTGGGAGAAGTTGCATTTTTCTCCAGGAAATCAGCATAAATAGCGGTTGCCGATTGCGTCTGAGTTTCTTCCGTACGTTTCAGAAAACCCATGTCAACGGTTGCGTCCCGCTTTGAATCAAGCGTTATATTCATTGCATTGCCGGTGACCCGAACGCGTTTCATTACCACATCCGCATAATTCAGCTCTATAAAATCACCTTCTTCCAATACCAGTGAAAAAGCTCCACTATTGTCGGTTACACTATTATTCCTAAACTCACCGACTTTCGATACTTTTACGCCTGAAAGCGGTTTTCCGGAAGGGTCTTTCACAATGCCGTTCACCGTATCCTGCGCCATTACGCCCAGCGAAAAAGTCAACGCCAAACCTATCGTATATAAAAACTTATTCATATTCATATCATTTAATTAATCTTATTCCCAGCCGGGGTTCTGAATCAATCCATATTTCATATTGATTTCCGTCACAGGAAATGGCAATAAATACCAATATTCATTCCAGTAATACTTGATATCCTCACGTACACTCACTTTATACTCAAAGTTTTTGCCCACTTTGGTCGTCTCAAGCGTTTCCATCGGACGCGTCGCCCATTCGGCTCCTTTCTTGTGACGGATCATATCAAAATAGCGCATATCTTCCTGACCGAATTCACGGGCACGTTCATCCAACAGATAATCTAAAAAAGCATCGCCTTGTGACACCTCTGAATCCGTTACAGGCGGCAATCCGGCCCGAGTATGTACCAGATTGAGATAATCATAAGCCGTCATGCCAAATTCATCTGCCGTACCGGCCTGGCCTAATTGGTTCATAACTTCAGCCATCCCCAAATAAATCTCGGGCATACGAATTAAAGGACAGGAATAAGGTTTGTTATAACATTCATTATTCTTAGAACCGGCGCTATTGTTGTTCGCATCACGAATAAACTTTCGGAAACCATAGCCGTACTGACACTTCTGTCCAACAGAACTTCCTGTTCCGAATCCTTCACGTCCCCCTATATACACCTCAGCCTTACGACCTTCCCATTTATCACCATTTACTACCAGATTTTCATACAAACGTATATCTCTGGTAGGTTTTCCATTGGTATCAAAGAAAGGATTTGAACGGTGTTCCGGATTGTTCCAATCAAAATCAGAACCATCCTTTTTCCATTGGAACATATCCGCATAATTTCCACGTGGCGCTCCATATCCACTTTGATACATACGGAACGGCTTAGTACCACCGGTACCATACACTCCCCAACGGAAAGAAGGCATTATCACCTCTTGATTACCTTTGGTAAAATAACCGTTTATATAATTTGTACGGGGATCGGCATCAGTATTCTCTATCCGGTAATAGTCACTGTTGGACTTATTCATGCGTAGAAACTCTCTTCCGGCTTCCAGAGCAGCCGTCCAGCGGCTCTCCTGATAATCCCCATACCATGTAAGACGTTCCGCAGAAGCCTGTCCGTCATAATATGCTTCCGTATTATTGAACAAAGGACTGGCAACAAACAAAAGTAAGCGGAACTTCAAAGCTTTGGCAGCCGCCGCCGTCATGTGTCCATACTCATCTGCTGAAGTGTACCATGGCAAATCCGCAGCAGCCTCATCCAACAATGCAACTGTTTTATCTACCGTTTCCTCCAAAGTCATACGGGGAAACTGAAACATATCATCCGCAGTATATGCACGCTCTATCCAAGGCATACCGCCATAAAAACGAATCATCTGAACATAATGATAGCCTATGACAACTTTCGCTTCCGCTTTACGGATACGTTTTTCATCATCAGTCATATCCGGTACCCGGTCTACATTTTCTATGTAAACATAAGATTTCCGGATACCATAAGTGGGATCTCCAATTACCTCTTTATGAGCCAGCTGAAAGGGAAAGCTTCCTGTAGAAGAAGCTGCGCTTAATGCTCCACTTGCCCATGGAGCATAGGTCGTATATCCCAAATCAGTATATGTGTCTAAAATTCTTCCACCCGGATGACATCCATTCAACGTCGGCAAGAAATCTCCCAAACTTTTATAGAATTGGTTCATAGCCTGGTCCGCATACTTCTTAGAGGCAAACACCGTATCAATAGGTACCTCATCACTATTAGGCTTTTCCAGAAAATCATCACCGAACTTCAAATCCTCACACCCGATAGTCAAGCTTGCCAATAATCCTAAGGATAATAATATTCTTATTTTCATAACAATCATTTTAAAAAGTTACATTTACACCTAAACTGAAAATCTTTACAATCGGATAGGTATTATCATCACGTGTCAATTCACCTTCAGGATCGAATATCTTTAGTTTATCAAAGGTCAATAAATTATACCCGGTGAACTGAATTGATAATTTTGAAGCACCGATTGCTTTCAATATTTTCTGGCTGGTGATATTATAGCCAACCGTCAAGTTCTTCAGCTTTATATAAGAGGCGTCTTTCAACCATACACGCGATGTAGCCAAGTTTTCCGTACTTGCTATGGACAAGCGTGGATATTCCGCTGTCGCTGCAGTCTCAGGCGTCCAACGCCCGTCAGCCATATACTGGTACAGTACTTGATTTCCAAAAAACGGACGCATATACGCATTACTCATAAGCATATCACATTGCGCTACTCCCGTCCAATTCATCGAAGCAAAAAAACCTTTATACTCTCCGCCAAAGTTCAAACCAAAAGTATATGCCGGACGTTTAGGATTTCCAATTTTCGTCACATCATCAGAGTCAATCACATTGTCTCCATTCAAGTCAGCACATTTGACATCACCCGGTTTTTTATTACCCTGAGGCTGCGGTAGGTCAGCACGTAAAGTGCCATCTGCATTAAAATCATCAACATCATAAAATCCCTGTGCAACATAACCAAAACGAGCTCCGACTTCATTGCCTGTACGCCACATATAAGGCTCATTAGGTTCTACTTCATCCTGAAAAATAATTTTATTTTTCGAATAGGAAATATTACCGTTAATGTAATAAGAAAAGTCCTTGATACGGTCGCTCCATTTCAAATCTATTTCATAACCATGATTGTTTACCTTACCTATGTTAACAGGTTTAAGCAAACCGTTCATTGATATTAAAGAAGGTATGGAAGTGCGTAACATCAAAATGTCACGGCGATTTTCACGGAAGTAATCAGCCGTCAATTTCAAACGATCGTCAAAGAAGTAAGCGTCAATACCATAATTTTGCTTGAGGGCTGTTTCCCAAGTAACATTGGGATTTCCCAATGCCAATTCTCTGGCAGCAGCCATATAAGCGGTGTTTGTCATTCCGAATATATATCCATTTTTATCAGCGTAAGATTGCTCCAACCATCCGGAATCATTAATAGAGTAGGAATCCGGCAAATACAAGAAGCGATTACTGGACATATTATCATTACCAACTAAGCCGACAGAACCGCGTATTTTAAGATATGTTAAAAACCTGTTTTTAGGGAAGAAATCTTCTTCTGTTATAATATAACCTATTGAACCTGCCGGGAAAGTACCAAAACGTTTGTCCGGCGCAAAATTTTCGGAACCATTATAGCCGATATTGAATTCAGCCATATATTTTGATTTATAATCATAAGTCACACGGCCTACCAAACCGACATAGGCTGTAGGAACATCTGCAAATTGTTTGGGGTAATATTTCTTACTCTGATTATAAAGTAGCAAAGCACCGACACTGTGGTCTCCAAACTCTCGGTTGTAACGGATACTTGCTTCCGCATACCAGTCTCGGGCACGCGATTTGTTTCCTTCACCATAAGTCTTCATCATATTCTGCCCGGCTATACGATAGACTACCGTTTTATCAAAAGCAGGATCATCTTTTGCAAGATTGGAGCCATCGACTTCCGACTTATAATAAGGGGTATAAGTTTCAATATGTCCTCTGACTGTCTTAATATACGAATAGTCCGTATTATACGAACCTTTTAAATCAATTGAAAGTCCTTTTGTGATAAAATCCAGCTTTTGGGTCAGATTCAAGTCAAAATTCATTTTATTTGAAACTTTCCGATCGTAACCATAGCCATAAAATCTGTCAAGAACTTGATTATCCATCTCAATGCCAGGGAAACGAGTAGATTGTATCATCACCTTTTTCCCGTCAATAACGCCGGGAGAAGAGAAAGGCTGCGTCCAAGTCAGCTGCTTCCAGATATCCCCGCTTTTACCCGGATCACGTTGATTACCCACAATACCACCCATATTAAACTTTAAAGTAGTAGTACGAGTTAAATTTACATCCAAATTGGCCCGATAGTTATATCTGGTATAATTGTAGTTATTGTTGTAATCCAGCCCTTCCATCTTCTTGAACAAACCATTTTGATAAAGAAAACCTAATGAAACAAAATACCGGATATCCTTTGTTCCTCCTGAAACATTTACATTATGTTGGGTCTGAATAGCTACTTTATTCATCAAATAATCGTACCAATTCACATTGGGATACATTATAGGATCATCACCCAAACGGAAACGCTCCAAATCATAAGGCTGAAACGCCAACTGATCTTCTGCGACTCCATCATTACGTTGCGCCTCTGTATATAAAGATGCAGCCGTATAACTATCTGCGGTTTCCAACAGGCGCGTAGGCATCTGAAGACCAACATTAGAACTAACAGAAATTTTCGCTTTGCCTTCTTCTCCACGACGGGTAGTTACCAAAATTACACCATTCGCACCACGTACACCAAATACAGCCGTAGCAGAAGCATCTTTCAATACATTAATGGATTCAATTTCATTAGGGTCCATTTGAAAGAAGGAACGTTCCACACCATCGACCAAAATAAGAGGAGTAGCACCCGCCTCAGTTAGCGATCCCACACCACGCACAAAAATTTTAGCATCATCTGCGCCCGGCTGTCCACTGGATTGCATGGACGAAACACCCGGCAATTGCCCTGCCAAGGAGTTGGCAACACTGGCACTCGGTGACTTCAATAAGGCATCCGTACCTACACTGGATATGGCACCGGTCAATGTAGCTTTCTTTTGTACACCATAAGCAACCACAGTTACTTCATCCAAGCTCTGTACATTCTCTCTCAATTGTACATTAATGCCCTTTCTGCCATTCACTTTGATTTCTTGTGACTCGTAACCTATAAATGAAACTACCAGAATGGAATTCTCATTAGGTACAACGATGGTATAACGTCCATCAATATCTGTAATTACGCCACTAGAAGAGCCTTTTACCTGAATTGTAGCACCAATGACAGGTTCCCCGTTTTCATCCGTAACAGTACCGGTGATTTGCATGCTTTTATTCTGCAAAGTCCCATTACTACTCCATACCTTATCAGGTACAGACTTGTTTACTTGCCTATTACTACTAACCTCCGAGGAATAACAGAAGTCTCCCCACAAGGATGATCGAATGCAGACGGCAACAAATAGAATTTTCCGCATACGGCAATCAACAAAAATGTTTTTCATACTTTTTTAATTTGAAATTAAATTAACTGAATAAATAGGAGAATCGCAGTCACAACAAACCGTAAAGCTCCCAATTGCAAATTAATCAAAAAAAGAAAGAACAGACGTTTAAATATATAGCAGGATGTTTCACTGTCGTTTATTTATATTATAATTCAGTTGAATTCACTTTTAAATTTGTATTATTTTTAACTAATTACACCAAACACATACATTATTCATCCAAAATATTGCTAAAAACATACAGAAATAAAAGAAAGCTCTATTAAAGGCAACTTTACTCCATCTTATCGGTTCAGTTCACATATATAAACCAGTCTTTCTATACATATTATACAGACCGAAAGCTCGTCCGCATGAGCCTATTCATTGCCTGATCCTCATCAAATTGAACATTATTAAAAGTTCATCAGACAAATCTACAAGCATAATACAGTATAATGCAAGAGCTTTCTACATTATCAAACCTTATTTCATAAATAAATCAATTACCTTTGTTACAAGAGAAAAAAATATATATGATTATCAAAGTAAACCAACTACATGAGACACGTTATTTTATTTTTAATTTGCATGTTTGCCTGCTCATTACAGGCACAATCCATCAATGAAGAAGCTTTTTCATTGCTAAACCTGAACTATCCCGGTTTGGAAAAAGTGAAAGAACTTTATGAACAAGGAAAGAAAGAGGCTGCGGCACAAGCGCTTTTAAAGTATTATCGCAACCGTACCGGTGTCGTCAACCCGGCAATTGATTTAAACAATATCACAATCAACAAACGTGAGCAACAATGGGCGGACGAAGCACTGGAGCACACATTCTACGTGCACGACGGTTATCAGCCCGCCTTCAATTATGGAAAAGACATTAACTGGAAATATTGGCCGGTGAAGGACAATGAACTGCGCTGGCAGCTTCACCGCCACAAATGGTTCACCCCCATGGGTAAAGCCTATCGTATTTCGGGTGATGAGAAGTACGCCAAGGAATGGACTTTCCAATACCTCGACTGGATTAAGAAAAACCCATTGACGCAGGTTGATAAAGAAGAATATGAACTTGCCAGCACAGGTGAAGTAAGGGGAAATGCGGAGAATGCACGTTTTGCATGGCGTCCGTTGGAAACCAGCCACCGCCTGCAAGATCAAATCAACCAGCTTACACTCTTTATCAACTCTCCCTCGTTTACTCCCGCTTTCCTTACGGAATTTCTAGTGAACTATCACAGACATGCTGTCCACATTCTCGGTAACTATTCCGACCAAGGCAATCATCTGTTGTTTGAAGCGCAACGTATGCTGGCAGCCGGGGCTTTCTTCCCGGAATTTAAAGAAGCGTCAGCATGGAGAAAAAGCGGTATAGACATCCTAAACCGGGAAATCAAAGTACAAGTTTACCCTGACGGCGGTCAGTTCGAATTAGATTTACACTACCATTTAGCTTGCATAGAAATATTCTGTAAGGCACTACGCATGGCGGACGTTAACGGATTCCGCAATGAGTTTCCCTCTCATTACGTCAACACGATTGAATTCATGATTATGTTCTACATGAACGTTTGTTATCCCGACTACACTAATCCTTGTTTCAGCGATGCTAAAAAGGGAAATCCTCAAACAGAACAGGCCAATTATAAAGAATGGCTCAAATTGTTCCCTGAAAATAAGCAAATACTCTACTTTGCCACCAACGGACAAGAAGGAGAAGCTCCGGTAAATCTCTCCAAAGGTTTCCTGAAATCCGGCTTCTTTACCTTTAGAAACGGTTGGAAAAAGGATGCAATGGTAATGGTAGTTAAAGCCGGTCCTAAAGGTGAATGGCATTGCCAGCCGGACAACGGTACTTTTGAACTGTGGTTTAACGGCAAAAACCTGTTTCCCGACTCCGGTTCGTACATATATGCCGGCGGACCGGAAGTAATGAAATTACGCAACTGGTTCAGGCAAACCGCTGTACACAATACCTTGACATTAGATAATAAAAATCAGGAAACCACAGAGTCCGTAACCAAGTTATGGAAACCGGAAGGGAATGTACAAATATTGGTTACGGAAAATCCAAGCTATAAAGAATTGAAGCATCGTCGTTCCGTATTCTTTGTCAACCAACAATACTTCGTTATCGTAGATGAAGCGATAGGAAACGCTACCGGAAATATCAACCTACATTATCAGTTATGTGACGGTGACATTGATATTGACGCTAAAACTTTCTCACTTTCTTCTAACTTTGCAGGTGAAAACCAAGTAAAATTACAATGTTTCGCTCCCAAGAAGACAACGCTGAAGGAAGAAGAAGGTTGGTACTCTGTGGCCTATCGCCAGCGGACCGAGCGTACTGCGGTTTCATTCAATACAGAAAAGAAAGAGAAAGAAAACGTGCAATTTATAACCGTCATTTACCCTACCAAGGGCACAAAAGGTTTCCCGAAAATAGAAGCAAAAATTAAGAGTAATAGCTCCGACACTATGGAAGTGGAAGTCAGTCTCAACGGAAAAAAACAAACATTAAATTATCAATTGCAATAAAGCCATCCTTATGAAAAGAAATAACCTTTACAAACTCGTATCAGGAAGTATACTGATGTTACTTCCGCTTATGGTTCAAGCGCAAATCGCTTTAAAGAACTGGACAATCGAAGACCACTCAGGCGAAGTGAAAATCATCGTATCGGGCGACACATTAGAAATTACAGCCCCCAAAGGCCTTACCTTATGGTATAACCAACGCCTTACAGGTGATTACGAAATCAGTTATCGTGTGAAAATGTTGATGCAAGGCGGCAAGTATGACCGCCTTAGTGACTTGAACTGTTTCTGGGGTGCCAACGACCCGGAACACCCCGGCAATCTTTTTGCACGCAGCGAATGGAGAAACGGCATTTTTCAACACTATAAAACGTTAAGTTTGTTCTATGTAGGATATGGTGGAAACCATAACTCTACCACCCGCTTCCGCCAATACTTTGCCAAAGCGGCGAATACCAGCGATGCAATAGCCCGCCCTGTTATCAAGGAATATACGGATAAATCGCATTTATTATTTCCGAATAAATGGTACGACATCCAAATCCGTGTGGAAAAAGGAATCACTACATATCGTATCAATGGTGAGGAATTATTCCGGTTAACCATAAAAGACAATGAAGGAGACGGACATTTCGGACTCCGCTTATTGGAAAATCACACGTTATTTACAAACTTTCAGGTCAAAAGTCTGAAGAAGAAATAACTTACAATAAATCTGATTCGGAAGTATTATTTTTACCGTTTTACAGGGTAAAAGTAATGCTTCCGTTTAAGAAAATACAGAATTAAAACAGCATTCGACAAAAGTGATACACCTTTAAACCGCGCCAAAGTTCCTTTCAACAATCTTGTACAAGATATTTCCTAAATATCCATATTTTTGTCAACGAACAAAAATAACTAAAAGCTTAATAACATGAAAAGAAACTCTCTGCTGTTTGCAACCGCCCTACTCACCGGTCTGACCGGTTGCAAAAACACTCCGGTTCAGAAAGAAGCCTGGATAAGCAACGCACTCGATGCCGCTTCCTATCAATTGAAATTAACCGCCGAAGAACTCTCCGGAACAAACAAGTTGCCACGCTCCATATACTCCGGTTATGATGTAAATTTCCTCGACGCACAGCTACAACGTGAAAACAAAGCATATATCGACTCTTTGCGTCCTAATCCGGCAGCCTTGCAATTAGGACAAAGACACCTTTGCGGAATTTCCGACTGGACCAGCGGTTTCTTCCCCGGTAGCCTTTGGTACGCTTATGAAATGACCGGAGACGAGGAATTGAAGAAACGTGCTGTCGAATACACTAATATACTGAATCCGATACGTGAGTTGAAAGGTACCCATGATGTAGGTTTTATGATGAATTGCAGCTACGGCAATGCTCTCCGCCTCGCTCCCAACGATACCATTAAAGCCGTACTCGTGGAAACGGCGGATAATTTATGCGCTCGTTTCAATCCGGAGATCGGTTGTATCCGTTCATGGGATTTCGGAGCATGGAACTTCCCCGTAATCATCGACAACATGATGAATCTGGACTTGCTGTTCAACGTATCCAAGTTGACAGGAAACGAAAAATATAAGAATGTGGCTGTAAAGCATGCGCAAACCACCATGAAAAATCATTTCCGTCCCGACTATACTTCCTACCACGTAGTCAGCTACAACAACGACGGAAGTGTGGAAATCAAACAAACGCATCAGGGTAAAAATGCAGAGTCAGCTTGGTCGCGCGGACAAGCATGGGGAGTATACGGCTACACTTCTTGTTATCGTGAAACTCAAGATACCGCTTTCTTACAGGAAGCTGTTCATATCGCTGACATGATTATGGAACGTGTAAAGACAGACGACCTTATTCCTTACTGGGATTATGACGCTCCGGCAGGTGAAAAGACTCCGCGTGACGCATCGGCTGCCGCCGTCACCGCATCAGCATTTTTGGAACTCAGTACATTTATACCTGACGGAAAGAAATATTTTGACTATGCGGAAACGATTCTGAAAAATCTCTCAAGTCCTGATTACCTGTCGGCAAAAGGCAGCAACCAAGGCTATGTACTGATGCACTCCACCGGTTCGTTACCGCACGGTTCCGAAATCGATGTACCGTTGAATTATGCAGACTACTACTACCTGGAAGCGCTGAAAAGATACATAGATTTACAAAACAAGGGATAAAGGTTAGGTAAAAGGTTGTTTTTTATTAACTTTGACGAACGGGGATAATCGTTTATCCTCGTTCTCTATTTATAAACGCATCTAATACATACTGCAAATGTCAAAAATAAAAAGTCTGTTATTGACAGGTTCATTACTTATCACAATTATCTGTACCGGTTTTTCCGCCAACGCTACTGAAAGACATCTTCTTGAGCAAACCATTTCTTATGAAGACTTAGGAACCGCCATCCTCTACCACCAAAGCTGGGTGGATTATCCTAAGTATACCGACCGTAAGTCCTGGCAAGAGAAAGTGGACCCGGAAATCAGAAAGATTATCATCAAAAACGGAGAACAAGCCTTGAAACACGAATGGAAACCCGACCTCGCTTCCGACTACCTTGCTTTTAAACGTACCGGTGAAATCCGTACCGGACGTGCCAACCACAAAGCCTTGCAAGCCCTTACCATCGCTGAATTGGTAGAGGGACAAGGAAGATTTATGGATGCTATCATAGACGGCGTGTGGTTTCTGTGCGAAACCTCTTGGATACACTCGGCACACCTCGGTTTTCAGAAAGACCGCTCCGGACTTCCCGACCGGAATGAACCGACCATTGAATTGGTAGTAGCCGACATCGGCGCACAAATGGCATGGACCTACTATTTCCTGAAAGACGAATTCGATAAAACAAGCCCTCTCATCAATGAACGAATTGTAGAGGAAGTCAATAAAAACCTGATAAATCCTTACTTCGCACGGGATGATTATTGGTGGATGGGATTCGGCGGCCAGCAAGTCAATAACTGGAATCCATGGGTTAACTACAATGTACTGCAAGCACTGATGCTGATAGAAAGGAGCCCGGAACGTATCCAACAGGGAGTGTGGAAGCTGATGAAATCTACAGACTTCTTTTTCAACATGTATCATGAAGACGGTGCGTGTGACGAAGGTCCCACCTATTGGAGCGGAGCATCCGGCTATGCCTTGAAGTTTTTGGATTTATTGGCTAAAGTAACCGGAAATAAAGTGAACATATTCAGCTCCCCGCTCCTGCGCAATATGGCGCAATACATCTACCGGGTACACATCGGCGGTAATTATTTTGTCAACTTCGCCGACTCCGCACCCATAGTAAGCCCAAGTCCCGGTATTCTATATCAGTATGGTAAACTGATAGGAGACCCGGCAATGATGAAATTCGCCTCATTGATGGCACGACAAAACCAAAGTTTCAAAAATGGGGTAAACGGCTATTTCGCTTCCGCCTTAGATGAACTCTTTA
>OGNB01000896.1_pt1 | contig 19376 bp, 10 predicted proteins | sample 1573301 | NCBI WGS metagenome assembly OGNB01 (sample SAMEA2581914, study PRJEB24529) | metagenome | biome: Human gut stool | place: China | collected 2011
ATGCCCGACGGATACGGGATGGTAAAGGTTTCGATGCGGCCGGTGTTGCGGTGTAACACACTGATTCCGCCGGCATGTACACCGATATAGACTTTGTTCTGTTGCTCATCCACATAGATTGTCTTTACGTCATCAGACCCCAGACCGTCTTTCTGAGTATAGTGGGTAAATGTATTGGTTTTGGAATTATAGAAGTTGACGCCGCCGCTGTTTGTACCGATCCATAAATTACTTCCCTCATCCTCTACTATGCAGTTTATTATGTTGTTGTTTAGGGAATTACGGTTGGGAACAGACTGTATCTTTTGAAAGCGGTTCTTTAACGGGTGGTAATAATTCAGACCGCCGAAAAAGGTTCCCAGCCATACTCCGCCTTGCGAATCGGTGAATATGCTGCGAATGGAAGTCTGCGACAGACTGCCTTTCCTCAGAGGGTTGCTCTTGTATATCGAAAACGAATCGGTTTCCTTTTGATATATGTTGAGAGAATTGATAGTGCCTACCCATAGCCTGTTTTGCGTATCCAACGAAAGCACGCGTATATAGTCTGAACTGATCGGGCGTGTGCTTCCCGGTGTTGCCGTATATTGTTTGACGTCGCCGTTCAGCGGGTTTATGAGGAATAGTCCGTTACCTTCGGTACCTACCCATAACTGGGTGGGAGACTGTTGCAATACGGCGGATATGCGTTTCTCTTTAAATACCTCAGGTGCTATGCTTCCGATCGTGTTGTCCGGGACGGAGTAAGAAAACAGGCCTTCCCGGCTTCCTATATAGATGTAGTCTCCCTGACGATTGACGGATGTGGGAGTGATGGTAAACAAATCGGGATTCAGCAGGGATTTGGAAAATGATTGCGTGCGGGTGTTGAACAGGATAAGCTCTTCATCCGTATAGATAAGCAACAGTTCCCCGTTGACTGTTACAATCTTATTGACAGGCATGTTTTTACCCTCTTTCGTGTATTGGAAATTTTGGAAACACTCCTTGTCGCTGTCATACAATGAAAGGCCTTCATAAGTTCCGACCCATATTCTGCCTTGGTCGTCAGTCTGTAACGAACGGACGATATCGCAGCCTAAACTTAGCGGGTCTTTTTCATTGTGCTGATATACGGTGAATGTATAACCGTCATATTTGTTCAGTCCGTTATAGGTGGCAAACCACATATTATCGTATTTGTCCTGGGCAATATCGAATACGGTGCTTTGTGACAAGCCTTCGTCCAATCCGATATGGACGAAACTGATCGGTGCGGCAGTCTGTGCGTGAAGCGGATATATGAATAGCCAAAGTAATACGGATAATATGATAGGCTTTGTCATGGTTCATCGATTGATAAGGTTTTGTAACAACAAAGGTACGAAAAAACTCTATATGAACATGCCTGCGCCGAAAAGAATAGTTGCTTTTGGTCCTACGCATATTTAGAATTGCACTTTTATCTTTAAGAATTAAAGCTTGGTTCTTATGAATTAAACTTTGATTCTTATAAACTAAACTTTAATTCTAAATATGCGTAGTAACAAAAATAACTATGGAATACGGGGTAGGCTGTTTTTGTGTAGTGTGTATTGCTTTAAGGAACCATAAACGGATAGCAATCTATTGATTCTTTGAACTTGTACACTCCTTTTGATTGGGGATAAGAAAGCAATGTACTGTGAGAATATTTGCGTTTGTCGGCTCTTTTTCCCTTTTCCGTAGGACCGTAAAGTAGATACTCCCCGGTGGCAGTATTCTCTATTTCCAAACGTGCATCGTGATTTATATCCATTTGTGCTTTGACGCGATAACTGTCTATGATATAATTCCCGTCTTTATCGGAGGTTATGTCGGTAAATTTCAGTTTGTTTGACTTATCTATCTGAATGACGGTAAGAAAACGCATTTTTTTACATTTGTAGATGTTTTCCGTTTTACTATGATATTGATTTTGTTCAAATTTGATGGCCGGGCGACCACGTTGCGGATTTAGCCAATCAAATGGCTTGACATAGTTTGTATCGATCAGTGAGATGTTCAGTTCGGTACTTCCGAATATATTAGCTGCTGCATCGCAGTTGTCGGTGTCTACTATTAGCATTTGTTTTTCGTTGTCAATTTTCATGTTTGAGTGTTCGGGACTATTGAGTTGGAAAGTCCAGGTTACCTCTTTTTCTGCTTCCAATTCATCATATATTACCAATATATTAGGACGTAGCAAAGCTAAGTGACGGCGGAAAAGTTTTACTTTGGGGTCGTCTTTGTCACTAAGGATAAAGCCGTATTCGGGTTTGTATACATCGTTTTTTTTCAGTACGGTAATCCAATTTACTGCGCTTTGGTCAAATTTTTTGTAAGCATTTGATGCGTCTCCCAGTGTGTAAGTAATGTCTTTACCGTCAAGATAACGGGCAATCCAACCGTAGCCGTGACTGGAGTAAGCTTGTGTTTTACCGTCTACGGTGACGGTATTTTTGGCACGGCTATGTTTTTGTGCCAGCAGGTAGTGCTTATCTTGTGTAGTTATTCGGTAACCGGTAGGATAGAAAATGGGTTCTCCTTTATAGGAAAGATTAAAACTGTTTTGTTCTGCCATACCATGTGAGCCTACTCCGAACGGTGAACTGAAAAAAGATACGAACATATTATTCGGTGTATCCGTTACATCGGTATTCATTACTACAATACCGGTTTGCGGGAATACTGCTGACTGTGGTACATTGTCTGGAATCACTCTTTCTAACGGTTTATGACTGTGGCTGAGTCGGTAGTGTGCAAAGGTTGTACCGTTGAACAAATAAGGGGCATGAGGGTCTTGTTTAGTCAATGCATAGGCGTACTTTGCAGCAAACGGATTATCTAGTTCCTGCGATAAGATGTAGGCAAAATCAGCCCTGAGTTTATTGATTCCTTGCCATTTTTCACTGCCGTCACCAAAGCCATCTCCAGCCGAGTGTATCGGCATGGTGTATGCCAATGCATTAGCACAATTTGCGTACCAAGGGTGGGAGAAGATATTGACGTTAAAGAGATTGCGATAGAGTACGAAGTTATCTACCATTGATTCCATATTGACGTGTAAATAACCCATGTTCCCGTTAGGCCATACACCGTCGGACAGAAAACCACCGCCTGGGGTACGTGACAACCAAATGTCATAGAGCATGTCGAACCATGTTTTGGCTTCATACAGATGTCCTTTCATGATGATAGCGGTAGTAAAGGCACAGTAAAAAGTGTGTTGGAAGAAGTGGGCAAATAGGATACCGTCTGCACTTCCGATGTTTTCCTGCATAGCCTGAGCAAGATTCCAGTACATCACCGTTGAGATGAACTGTTCATACTTCCGGCGTTGTGCCTGGCTTAGGTGGTCATAGGCCATATCATAGACCATAGCCAATGTGGACATAGAGAAAGAGCCTGTAAAATCGGCTGTTTTGTATAGCTTTTCCCCGTCTTTTTGCGTTATATAATCTGCCAATGTTATGGCTTTATTCAAGAAAACTTTTTCTTGTGTATAAAGGTAAGCATTCAGTAAATTGGCTATATCTTTATTGAGAGCTTCCAGTTCGTAGCGCAGACGGAATTTCTCAATCTGTGTCTTTTCCGCTTGTGTGGCGGTGTAAGAGATGGGCTGCCCTTTTACTATATACTTTTCGGGGCTCTTGTTCAGTATGTTTTTAGCTTTTTTGCAATAAGTTTTTATCAACTTTTCTTGGTCGATGGTCCACCGATTTCCTTTTTCCGGCATTTTGTAGATGCGGGGATGTTTCTCTGAAATCATGGCATAGGCATCCTGCGGGAGAGGAGACTCAAACTTTGGTGTGTGTGGAGGAATATTTACTTCGTATGTGGTAGACCATTCTTTACCTTCAGTACGGTAACGCCAATACCATATACCGGGTTCGAGTGCACTGTGATGATTATAGAAAGCCAGTCGCAGCCCTTTTTGTGTGAATGTTTTGGTATCTGAAAAATATTTGTTACGTCCTAATTGGATGTCATAGCGTACAAAATCATTTATACCTTTATCTTCAAGTTGTACAGGAAAAGTGGTTGGTGTTTCGTAGTCGGTTGATGGCCAGGTGAAGATCGGTGGATTAGTAATAATTGAGTGTCCTTTGGTGGGATAAGGAAAAGTACGGTTACCCGTTTGCCGAAGTACTTTGTGCTTTAAAAGGCTGATACCGGTAATATTCGTTTGGTATTGAGTGTCATTACTTAGATTCTCATTTACATTAAACTCAGCAGCAAAGTGATGGAAACCTTTAAATAAATCGTTTTTGGTTGTTTGCGCCCATATGGGGAGTAATATTGTAATCAACATCACTCCGCATACGGTTACTTTAATGGTATGATTGGTGCTCATAAATTTATGCAATAGTAAATACAGGTTCTTATAGTTTCGTAACTTTATACAGCTCTTTCCCATTGATAAGTCGCAGGTATCTCAACAATCCCTCCATGTAATAATAATCGGCATACGAGAGCGCGCCGTCCAACTCACTGTTACGCAGTAAGTTTCCGGTGGCATGCATCAGGATGAAGTTTTTATGGGTTCCGGGTTTTGCCAGATAGGCGGGAGAAGACAGGCTTTTCAGCTGTTTTTCTCCGGCTTCAAAATATTTCTTTCCCCGGGCGGAATAAGTGCTGAGTTCCATTAATGCGGAAGCCATAACGGCTGCTGCCGATGCATCGCGCATCTTTGAGCGTTCGGGAGCGGAGTAATCCCAGTAAGGAATCATGTCTTCGGGCATGTTGGGGTGACTTAGCAGGAAATCCGCAATCTTTTCTGCGTGTTGCAGATATTTCCGGTCACCTGTTTCGCGATACATCATCGTAAAGCCGTAGAGTCCCCAAGATTGGCCGCGAGACCAGGTGGAGTTCGCCGTGTCGTCCGAACCGTTGTTCCAATCGTACTTGCGCATGGTTCCCGTTTCCGGTTCGTAGTCCACAACATGCGGACAGGACATGTTTTTGCGGTAATGATATTTCATGGTTTTGTCCGCATGGGAGACAGCGATATGCCTGAGTGTGGTATCGCCGGACATTTTGTAGGCTTCCATCAGTAATTCCAGGTTAATCATGTTGTCTATGATGACCGGAAAGAGCCAGTCTCGTTTTACATCCGGTTCCCACGACATGATAAGTCCTGTTTTGTACGAGTAACGTGAGGTCAGCGTTTTGGCAGAACGGAAGATGATGTGGCGGTAGGCCTTGTTTCCGGTCAGCAGATAACCGTTTCCGAAGCATGAATACATTTTGAAACCTATGTCATGGTCGAAAGCATTGTTCTGTTCTCCTTCCATCAAGGCGGTGGCTTTCTCGGCACGCGTTTTCCATGTATCTTCTCCGGTGTAGGTGTACAGATACCATAACGTACCGGGGAAGAAGCCTGCCGTCCAGTCTGTTTTGGGTTGTAATCCCCGTTGGATAGAGCGTGGAAGCAGTCCGGTTTTCATAACTTCGTTGTACATGGCTTCCGATTGTGTTTGCGCCACCGTGAAGGCATTTGCCACCCATGCGGGCACCTCCTTCACCTGAAGAGGGTGCATTTGCCGGGCTGTCAGGATACTTTGGCAACCCAGCAGGGTTAATGCCAATAGCAGTACGGGTCTTTTCATGATACGATTCGTTTTTGTTTATACGAGTGTATTTTATTCAATTATAAGATGTTTCATTTCTTCGTCTATCTCTTTTTGGAACTCTTTGATTCGGGCGTACATCTGCTCTGCGATTTCAGGATGTTGTGCTGCCATATCGTTACTCTCCTTGGGGTCGGCTTCCATGTCGAAGAGGGTAAGGCCGATGTTTCCGCCTTTGGCAATCTGTTCGCCGGGCAGTCCGTCCTTACCGGGAGTTTTTACGATGCGGTAGCTATGCGGAACTACGCATTTCCATTTTCCGTCGCGCAGAGCTTCCACTACGCCGTTGTATACAAAGTAGAAAGGCCGGTGTCCTGTTTCCTCTCCGGTAAGGATACCCCAAGCGTCTTGTCCGTCGAATTTATTCATGCGGGGCATCTGCGATTGGGTGAGGTTTACCAATGTCGGCGTGATGTCGAGGGCGGAGAGGAACTGGTCGCTCACCTTGCCTGCGGGGATTACGCCCGGCATACGGACTACGAAAGGTACGCGCTGTCCGCCGTCGAAAGTAGTTCCTTTACCTTCACGCAGTCCGCCGTTGCTGCCGCCGTGATTACCGTAACTCAGCCACGGGCCGTTGTCGGAAGTAAACATGACAATGGTATTTTCGTCCAGCCCGTTGGCTTTCAGGGTTTTCATGATTTCGCCTACGCTCCAGTCTATTTCCATGATTACGTCGGCATAAAGGCCTTCACCGGATTTTCCTTTGAACTTGTCCGATACACCCAATGGCACGTGAGGCTGGGTATAGGGCAGATAAAGGAAGAACGGTTCCGCTTTGTGGTCGTTGATGAACCGGATGGCACGCTCGGTCAGTCTTGTGGTCATTTGGTTGACGGGAGCGTTGTATTCTATCACACGGTCGTTGTCGTAGAGTGGCAGCGCCGGATAGGCATGGTCGGGTGCCGGGTGGTAAGGCCACATATCATTGGAATAGGGAAGACCGAAGAATTCGGTGAAGCCGTGGCGCAGCGGCAGATATTCAGGCTGATATCCTAAATGCCATTTGCCTACGATTCCTGTGGCGTAGTCGTTCTGTTTCAAATATTCCGCCAGAGTGATTTCACTGCGTTTGATACCGTTTTCCGAGGTATCGTCTACTACGCCCGGTACTCCTACACGCTCGGCGTAACGTCCGGTGAGCAAGGCGGCACGGGAAGGGGTGGAAGCGGCTGCTCCGGCGTAGAAATTGGTGAAACGGGTTCCTTCGGCAGCCAATCGGTCCAGGTTGGGAGTTTGCAGGTGCGGACTGCCATAACATTTCATGTCGCCGTATCCCTGGTCGTCGGTCAGCAGGATTACGATATTGGGTTGGCGGGCGGATTTGTTATCTGCATTTCCGCTCTCGGATTGCGTTGTTTGGGAGCCAGTGCAGGATGATAATCCTGCAGCAGCCAAACATACTATGGATAGTTTATTCATTGTGCGTTATTTTAAGTACTTCTTCATGTTACTTTTTGGGGATGTTCACTATTATCGGCGTAGCTGCGTACAAGTCCGATTGATAGTTGTATTTTGCTGCATCGCGGCTGTCCGGCAATTCTACCGTAACCTTGCTGCCTTTGCCTTCTGATGTTACCGTAACGGTTTCGCCTTCGAGCGGGTATACGCCTTTGGTTTGATAGGTATAGGTTCCGGCGGGCAATTTGGCGGATGTGCTGAAAGTCAGAGTTTGTTTCTGTCCGTCCGGCATCGGGTTGTTTACGGACAATACCCATTCCGCTCCATTATCACGAAGCATAATCTGTGCCACATCATTGGAAGTTACCGTGGTTTTGCCTACGGAAATGCTTCCCGGCTTGAAGAAAGCATACTGCCAGGTTTTGTCCGTATCGGAATATACCGCATGTGCGGCACCGTCTTGCATGGTGAATTCCAGGTCTTTCAACAAGGCTTCCACGTGTTCCGGCATTTCTTCCGCACTGACGTTGGGAAGCTGTATGTAACGGTAGGCGTTATCCCCGTTTTGTTCGGGCTGCACTCCATGGCTTACGGCGATAATGAAATTCGGTTTCTTATCAGCTATCGTGCGGTCGGTGATATTTATTTCCTTACCGCTCTTTATTTGTAATGACAGTTGTTTTACCGGTAAGATAACATACCCTTTGCTGCCTTGATGCAGCCAGCATACATCTTTTATTTCCCGTGTGAGGTTTACTGACTGTCCGGGCTCTACGGTTTGTATTTCTTCACCCGTACACCAAGTCAACGGACTGTTCAATGCGGTTTGGTCGATGAAAGTTGTAATCTCATTTCCTTGTCCCGGACGCAGGCGGGCGATGTCGCTTCCCAAAGCGATGATTTTGTCCTCGATGAAATGGTAACTCTTGAACGCGGTGGCCGAACTGTATGTTTCTTTCGGCAGATGGTGATAGATACCCATGCCGGCTTTGCCGTCTGCCAGTACACCCGAAATCTTATTCAGTCCCGGCAGCGATGCCTGCGCGTGTCCCAGCGGCATCGGATCGGTACGCCATTCTTCCGTCAGTCCGGGCAGGGCGTGCCAGTCGAAGTTGCAGATAACCTTGTCGGAATATTCATCTCCTTTTACTTTAACTTGCAAGATACCATATCCCATGTGCCAAGAGCGGCGGACTTTCTTACTGAAATCCTCGGCGCCTACGGTACGTTCCGATTTCAGCTTCAGCGAAGCGTAAAATGGCATTTCGTTTTCACCGCGGCGGTGTACCAGATATTCGTTTACCCAATAGGCATCCGTACCCGAATATTCAAATGTATTGTCCTTCAGTTGCCGGCAGATTGTGTTCAACTGTTCTACTCCGGCCAGTTTGGAGCCTTTGTTTTGCGCATTGAGCATAGATTTCACCGCCTTGGTATAGGTTTTGGTGGTAAATGCGCGCAGGTCATCCAGGAAGGAACGTCCGGCAACAAGGAAGTCCATTCGTTGCTTGTAGAATAGTTTCGGATATACGTTCAGCAGGCGGTCCAGTTGGAACTGGTAGTATTTATCGGCTATTTTGAATTTCGTGTTCTTGAAATAGCCGTATCCGCTGTTACAGTCCGTCAACCACTCGAAGCCATAGGCTACCATGGCGGCATCGGTCGCATTGCCTATATGGTGGGAGATGGTTCCGTCGGGCTGGAACCCGGACTGTATATATTTGTGGGCTATAATATTATATTTGGTCATCCAGCGGCTGAGGTCCGGTACAATGCCGTGAGGGCTCCAACCCGGTGAGAAACTGAATCCTTTAAATGGCTGGTCGTGGTAGAAATCGCTGTACCAATACTGTACGTAAGTCAAGGGACGGTTGTAGTCTGCCCAGATGATGGGTAACGCCAATAATGTACGTGAACGGTGTCCGAGGTTGGCGTCTGCCCATGCACCGGACGAGTAGATGGTGTCTTGCAGTTCGCCCCAGCGTCCATCGGGATTGTCGATGGCGCGGCGGCTTTCTATTTCGGCAAAGAAGATTTGCAGGTAACGTATCAGGGCGTTATGCACTTTCAGACAGGTTTCATCCTGATTGTGCATGCCTTTCAGCAGTTCGGGCATCAGATGGAGTACGGGCACTACCAATGGGTCGGTCAGTGTCCATTGGTGAGTGGGTGTCTGCATACCTGCCATGTTGTGCGCTTGCAGCATGCCGAAACCGTCACCGGTACAATTGCCGATCGGCTTTCCATTTACCATGACTTCGTTTCCCTCTACGGGCACGGAATTGGTATAGGTTAATATTGCCTGATACAAGGTCTCTTTTAACTCATTTCGCTTTTCGGGGTTGCCTTTAGGCCCGTATACCTTGGAAGTAGCGTAGGAATAACCCAGTCCGCCTATCCGGTTGGCGACTTCCGCCCAGTCGTATTCTATGGTTCCGCTCGGCGCATGGTCGTTGGTAGGGTCGAGCTTGGCTACATAGTCTTGCGGACGCCCTTGGTAACATTTCTCCAGTCCGGCAAATTTCCAGCCGTTGTTTTTCAGTTCGTCAATCTTGGCGGCTACTTCTTCATCGGTGTATTTGATACGTCCGTATAGACGTTTGTTCTCAAGTGTTTTCGGGGTATATCGCTTGTTGAACAAACTCCATAAGGTTTCCTTTACAACTTTGACGTTGATATTGAACTTTTTCAGTTGTTTGTCACCGTCCTTCAGGGCAATGGTCAGGCGATGATTGGAAGGGGCGCTTCCGGTGTTTTGCCCTTGGGCCACGGTGAGTACGCCCATTATACGTTTAGATAAGTCGTATCGGGTTTCCAGTTTGAACATTCCGTCCTCTTGTTTGAGAATCTCAAAGTGATAACCGGCAGGAATGGGGTTTGTCAGCACATCCTTGTTCCTTTCCAAATGAATACGGCCGATAACTTCCGTTCCTTCCGGACTGTTTACCGGAATATCGAAATAATTGGCAAATACCTTTTCCTGTGCTACTGCGGTAAGCAACATATTAGGACATACAAGCAGCACGATTACCAAAAATAGGATTTAGTTTCTCATGATTTATACAGAATATTTAATAGTTAGTAATATTTTAAGTATTTCTCTTGCTCCTTTTTTATTGTTTTCGAGAATAAGCAAAAGTAGAACATAAAATCAAGACCGGACTTCAACATTGTTTTTTAAAGTAATAGTATTCATCAACATATTATAATTCTGTATGATTGGATTATAATCCTGTTCTAAATAAATGGATAATGTGCAAATTTGTTTTTGCGCTCATTTAATGTAGGGGGGGAGGCGCAAAAACAAATAATGCACATACAACAGAATTCAGGCCGATTTCTATAAGCGGGCGAGTCAAGGCAGCGTACGGGTAGACCCCGGTACATAGTTTATCATTTCTGTAGTTTCATATTTCCCGTTTTGTTCGTCGTACAGTACATAAGAGCGAGTATATTTTCTGTAATACTCTTCCCCGCCCAATATGAGGTGACCGCTGCCATAACTTAATACGGTTGGGGTTTCTGTACTACTGATGTATAGTTCGGGCGGATTGGAAGCGTCCATCTCTGCCCGAATGCTCCATGAACCACAGTGAAAGACATTGCCGTTACGGCTGATTTCTTGAGTGGGAGCATTGTCGGGAATCACTTGGATGATGGCGAGTATACGCGTCTTATCGCATCCTTCCACGTTGGCTGTCATATGCCACTGGTTTGGATATTGCGGATCATAGACGGGCTTGGGTGGAACGACAAACAGGTCTGTCTGCGTAAGATGCATATTGTCATCGCAATACAGATGCGTTACGGCAGAGAACGCTTTATTGTTGTTTGTAGTCGTCAGTTTCCGGTTATTATTATCAATGATGAATTGGGTGGGGCTATGCAATAACCAATTCCATTGTACGGCTTCACTGGCTTCCAATTCATCATAGATTACTACGATGTCGGGATGTAACATTGCTATGTGCCGATAATATTTGGTAAGCGGTGTTATGCCAAATCCGTTTTCCGGGGTTTGCTCGATACCGGCTTTTTCCAATGATTTTATCCACATAGGGTCATCTGTCAAGCTGGCGTAGGCATGCGAAGCATCTCCGGAACAGTAGGTGATATGCTGCCCGCCCATGGCGCAATTGATATTGCCGTAGCCTTTGGTTGTGAACGGTTGTCCGATACCGTTCACAAGAATGGTGTTGTGTGCCCGGCTGTGTCGGTAAGACATCAGGTTATGGGCATCTTCAAAATTTAAATAGTAGCCGGTACTGCGATATACGTCTGCTCCCTTGTATATTAATTGGAATGCATTTTGGTTGGATACCGTATGGCTGCCTGAACCGAAAATACTTGAACGGAAGCCCAATGCCAGATTCTTTTTGGTGTTTCCTAAATCGGAGTGCATCATTACTTCTCCGATATCCTGATGCCAAGTAAATTTAGGAGCATTTTCCGGCAGGGTAGTATTGTAAGTCGTTTTGTCGCGAACAATACGGTAAAGTCGCATCAGTATGTCGTCATGAAGCGCTTTTGACGATTGAGCGGCTAACCAACCGGCATAAGGGTCACCGGTTTCGCGCGCCAGAAAATCGGCGAAACCTATTTGTACTCGTCCCGGTGACTCCAGTTTTTCATTTCCATCACCAAAACCGATATTTTTGGACTCCGGTTGCCAGGTATAAGCGAGTGCTTTACCTGCATTCTGATACCACGGATGCTTCATGAAATCGACTTTGCAGATGTAAGAAAGCAACATCGGCATATAGTGTAATGTTTGTATATTGGTACCATAGTAGCTGATTCCATTTTGCCAGGCGCCATCCCGGTTAAAACCGGATGCCGGGGCGCGGGCAGTCCATAATTCATAATAAAACTCCATCATGAGGCGTATTTCGTCTTTATATTCTGTTTTGTCGTATAGCATGAGGGCTATTTGGAAGAAGACACGCATGTTCTGTTGCCAAAAGTGGTTGTCGAATATATGGTTCTCCTTGCTGCCGCAGTGTACTTTGTAATATTTACGCATGATGCGTATCATTACGTCTTCGATAGCTGCCTTTTCTTGTTGGTTGAGCCGCCCCATTAACAAATCATACCCTTTCAGATAACATCTGCCTACGTTGGTGGCGAGAAAGTTGTCGCTGAACAATAACTGGTCACTGACAGGATAAGCCAACAGTTGCGTAATTATTTCGTGCGCTTTTGTAAGATATTGTTCATCCAGCGTCAGTAGCCAGGCATCGTGCAGATACATCATTTCATTGCATAAGGTGCTGGAAATATCCCATACATGCAAGTCTCCCATGGTTGTGTATTCTTTTCGTAGGGCTGTTCGTGCACGCCCCAACATAGCGTTGTACTCCGGATGGGAAGATGCCCTTTGGCGCGCTTCCGGCAGTTCATTGTCAAAGTAGCACTTAAGCCGCGGATGATTGTGCGGCAAATTATTGTAAAAAGTAGTGAAAGGCGGTGTGACAAACCGGGGAATATCATCGGTGATTTCAAATTGATAGGCATCGCTCCATTCGCCGGCACTGCCGCTGGCGTCGATGTTGCGGAAACGCCAGTACCATACGCCGTTTTCCAATATTTTGTGCGGATTGTACATACACCATTCCACAGCTTCCGACAGGGTGGTATGCGATTCTGCGAAGTCTTGCCGTGTGGAGAGTGCAAACTGAAGTAGTTTTCCGGTCTTCATCTGCTGCGGAACGATGAGCGGACATGGGTTTAGGTAAATCTTGTTATCCGCTTTCGGGTAGGGGTTCTCGCGTATCTTGTCGTGATAGGCTTCTTGCAGCTCTACTGCCGGCGGTTCTTCGGCGGTTGGGAGGGTGGGTGCAGGCTCGTCGGAACATGCATTTCCGACAGACAATAATACAAAGATACTTGCGATGAAACAGGAATCGCGGACTGTGTTTTTCATATTGAATGGTGGTATTAAAGAAAAAAGAGAAAAGGAGAAAATGGAGGAACTGTCGTTTGCACGATATTCCTCCGTTCTCTCCATTATATATTAAGTAGGTAGATTAATATACTTCAAGTTCGCAAATGGAAGCTTCGCAGGGATTTCCGTTACTGACAGAAGAGTGAATGAACAAGCGCACATAGCGTTTTTTCACAGACTTGAAAGTGGCTTCCCATACCGAACTTTTACTTTGATTACATTCGCGTTCCACTTCTTTAACTACGGGTTTCCATTTCTCACCGTCATCGGATACTTCTATACTGTACTTGGCGACACGGTCTGCATAATCTCCGTTTACAACCACTTTGCTGAATTTGGTTTTCTCGCCGAAGTCAATCTGCAACCAGGACTCGGCAGCTCCCTTGATAGCGCTCCAACGTGTTTTGTTGTCACCGTCTACCGCTTTATCCGGGCCATAGTTGCCGGACGCGCCCATTCGCTGCTGGCTGTTATTGTCTTGTTTAAGGCTAAGTTTTCTTGTGCCTGTGCATAAGCGCTCATTAAGAATAAGCCAAATGCCGCAAAAATAATCTTTTTCATAATCTTAATTTTTTAATTAGAACATAATCTTAATTTAAATAAGTAATTAGTTTAGAATGTAAGGATCGGACGCATCCATCGTTTGATATAAGGATTACCTTTCGCGGTATCTTTAGTAGGGTCTTCTACAATACCATATTTACTATCGGAGAAATTGACATGCCATTCATGCCCTGTACTGAGGAAAGATACCGTATGGTATTCCCACTCTGAACCATTATATAAGGTGTTCATCAGGGTAACTTTTTCTACCCCCTCATCTATCAGATTTTGTAATGCTTTCTTTACAATGCCGTCTGTTTTTGTTTCCGGATTATAATAGTGGTGTTGCAAGTCTCTCATTTGTCCGGCACAGGGACAATACCATCCGCTACTTCCTTCAGGAGCTTCCAAAACATATTTATTGTTTGTAAATTGGGTTAAAGCACCATACTGTCCTTTACCTTCGGAACCTTCCTCTGAATGCGATTTTAGTAACGCCTGGGTATTGGAGTATCCTGTATAACCGGTGCCATCTTCATCAACGGTCAGACGGGACACCTCTTCTAAAGGTAGAATACTCTTTTTATCCGTGCTTTGCAGACGTACACCACCACCGGCTACTCCATCAGTGTCAAACAAAGCCAGTGCATAACCCTGTATTTCCTTATCCCGGAATATCTCGCCATAATCCTCGGTTTTGTCGCCCTTGCCCATACCTACTTTAAAGATAACACCAATTACAGGATTATCGGTATCGGCTATGTAGTCTTTGGAGTAACTTCCGTCTTTATACAGGTAATCTCCCACATGCGGACGTTTTACCACGTTACCGTTTGCTTCGTTGTTTTGGTCCGGTGTATTCCATGAATCTGATACGGTTACTTCTATTTGGGCGTCTTCAGGGCCGAATATCTTTTTCCCCATCAGATATCCGCGGGCGAGTATGCGCTTATTGCGCACAACCGGAATTCCGGCGGGAATTTGTTGTGTATATTGTTGGTTGTTCCGGTTAACAAAATTCATGGAGATTGTTTCCAAAGCAAGTTCTTCTCCGGCAGAGGCAAAGATATAGGCGGTTGATACGATGCGCTCGGTATTGGTGTCCGGTTCATCGGCTGCAAACTCCCGACTGTGGTTTACTTCTGTTTGGTTCAGAGGCTTTTCGGTAGAAACATTGTATTCCGTAGGCATTTTCAGTGTTATGTTCATGCTTTTGCCTATGCTGAAGTTGGCTTCGTCTTTTTCCATAAAGACTACTTTGCAGAAAGGACGTTGCAGGGTCGCGGTAACGTTACTTGCAAATTCCGCTTCTTTAAAGAATGTGGTTTTTCCGCAGAAGGCATCGCAGGCGTTGTTATAGAAAAGAAGCGACGGATCTTTTACGGCGATTTTCTTCAAATCTTTTGTGTCGTAATATTTGTCGGCGTAATGTATATATTTCACTTTGTCGTTTACACTGATTTCTTCTGTCGGAGCATTGGCTTCTACGTAGTCTGCCCATATCAGACAGTCGTAGGAAGCGGATTCCAGTTCTGTCTCAAAAACCAGCAGTTCTTGTCCGTCTGCTCCGTAACCCAACTGTTCACTGCGATAGACGAGAGCGGGAGTCTTATCCTGGCTCCATACTTCGAGGATGCAACGTAGCTGGTGTCCGTCCTCAAAGGGTAGGGCAGTACGGGTTGCCGCATCTTGGGGCAGAGTGGCCGATATACGGATACGGTTACTTTCACTTGGGCTTTGCTTTACCTCTTCCTGGCTGCATGCGGTGAACAGGAGTATCCACAAGGTGGATAGAGCGTATAGTATATTGTTTTTTGTTGTCATGATAGCTGTGTTTAAAGTTTAAAAAGTCAGGATGAGGCGGAGGGATGCCGGACAATTTGTTTTTCCGTTTGTTCCGGAATTGCCATATGATTCACTTTTCGATGTAACAAAACGTCGCGGCCATATTTTATTATTGGATGTAGCAGTACTGCTGCTCCAATAGTTTGCGGCTTGTAATAATTGGGCTTGTTGAAGATTTTGTAATTCCTTTAATTGGCTTCCCACTATGTTGTATGTCAGTTCTGCTACTTCACCCGAAGGCTTCTGGGCATATACTTTTAGGAGTTCTTCCATTTGACTTCCTGCGGGAATGTACCAACCGCTTGTATTTTTGGGAGTTGCGTTTTGCTCTTTGAATGTTTTGAGTCCCGTTATGGGGGCGGTATCTTTGCTCGCATCTATGGCGATGTATATATTCGTATTTTTGAAACCGGCTACATCGGGAATTTTTCCGCCTTCATAAGGATTGATTCCATACTCTGCGGTGAGCTCTTGGGTAATGATGGCTTGTTGTGAATCAATAGCATCCTGCAATGCTACGACCCAGCCTTGAATTTCTTCTTCTGCGAATGTTATGTCCGGATAGTTGGCTTTTGTATCATCTTTACAAGTACTGTTGGCATCGTTTTTTAATGCGAATATTATGCCAATAGCCGGATTATCATCTGTGCCTTTGTACTCTTTCGACCATGTGCCGTCTTTATAGTAGAACGAACCCACTTGCGGTTTCTCTTCCATAGGATCTCCTGCGTCAATATCTTTTTCCCAATCGGTACTGAAGTCGAAACTAAGGGTGATATCCCCTTCGAATATTTGATCGGATATCAAAGCGCCATTGGCGATGATGCGTGTGTTACGTATAATAGGAACGCCTGCCGGTATTGTTATATCCCGGATATCGTCTCCAATGGTAAAAGTCAGGTCTATATTGCCGAGCGATGTTTGATTGGACGTTGCGAATATATAGTTGCTAAATAAGGTGCAATCGTCTGCCGGAGTATTTGTCATGTCCGTGCGTGTCCATTCAATAATGCTTTCTTCACTTAAAGGGGCTTCTGCGCCTACATCGAATCCTGAGGGGACTTTATAGCTGACCAGCATTTGGCTGCATGTTTTGTATGCATCTAGGTTCTTCTCTTTAATGATGAGTTTGGAGAACGGGCGTGCCAATTCAGCTGTTGATTTATAGGTTTCACCGGCTTTTTCCAACACGAATTTGTCGTAGAAGGCATCGCAGGCGTCATTATTGAACAATCCGGCGTCTTTGGTATCTTTTATTGTCACTTGTTTCAGGTTTTGGGTAGTGGAGTAAAACCGGTCTTCGTAGTGCATATATGTATATCCGTCTAATTCTAAGTTTTGTGTTTTTGCGTTTTCGGCTACGTAGTCCGCCCACATCAGGCAGTCATAATTTCCGGTTTCTGTCAGTTCAAAGTCAAAGACAAACGAAGCTTCTCCCTTTAAGGCGGTTATTTCCTGACGGTGTTTCAATGTAGGAGTGTCACCTTGTGTCCAAACTTCGAGGATACAACGTAATTTATATCCTTCCATAATGGGGAGTGCTCTGGTAAGAGGAGTTTCTTGTGGAAGCGTAGCGCTGATTTGCACGGAAGAAACCGTTGGACCGGACGAATCGGTTATTTCTTCATTACTGCATGCTACAGCGATTAGCCCCATACAAAGAAACATGACAAACTGTAATAGATTTCTTGTTGTGTTCATAATATTACTTTAATTTAAAGAGTCTTTATGCCTTAACTTCCGGATGCAGGAGCCGAAAAAGATTAAGAACACATTGCAAATATAGATGCTTATACTATTGAGAGGGCTAAAATTTGTTGAAAGAACTTTCAGTCTTGTAGTGAAAATGCCTTATTTGAATGGTTCTTAGGCCTGTTTTATAAAATGAGCGATGTATATGGGGAAATATACATCGCTCGGCGCTTATGAAATGTCTTTACCGACAGAAACTGATAAAAACCACCGGTAAAGAACAGAGGGGACTTAGAAAGTTAGGATGAGGCGAACTGAGCCAACACCTTGGGGGTTTGCTGCACCATCAGAGTTAGCACCCCAACTGTTTTTCCAACTATACGTATAAGCTCCTTCTTTACCTGCTCTATTTACTACATATGCTTGGCTGGTACTAAAGCGAACAGGAATCCATCCATTGTTAAAGGCTATACTACTACATAAATAATTAGATGTACCAAGTAGATAGCTTTCTGAATTCAAGTCTTTTATCGCTTTTTCTACGACTAAGGGGATATTCGGTTTTTCCGTTTTTCCATCTTTGAAATCTTGTTCGGTGGGAGGGTTTGTTGGTGCTTCTTCTATTCTCTCTGAATATACAGATAGTAGAGCTTGGAGTTGTACATAATCAGGGATATACCATTCTGTAGCTGTATTTGGAGTTGTATTTGATGTTCTATATTGGGTTACGGCTTCTTTAAATTTAGCTTCTACGTTATTGTTCCGCAAATACTCAGTTGTGCTATTATATCCTTTGATGTTTTTTTCTTTATGGATAGAAAAATTGGCAGGAGGAGTGTCTGCTTCACTACCAAAATTCTTTCCGCTAGCGAATACATTACCTGCGTTTGTGACATCTGTCAAAGCTACTACCAAGCCATGTAATTTGTTGTCTTTAAAGTTTTTACCGTCTGTTAAGGTGTAGTTGGATATATTGTCCTTTATGTTGTATCTGCCGGTTGAAGAAATCTCTCCATTTTCAGCCACCGCAAACACAACCCCGATAATATTTGCTTTATTCTCTTCAGTAACTTCGGAGCAGGTTGTTCCATCGTTCAAGTAGTAGTCTCCAACTTTAATTGTAGGTTCGACGTTGATGTCGTCTTTGGTTTCGTCTGCGTTCCAGTCTGTACTGAAATTGAAATCTAAAGTGACCCCGTCACTAACTACAGTTCCCACATCAAGAAGGCTGCCGGTTGCGATAGTTTTGGTATTGTTCTTAATGGGCATACCGGCAGGGATAGTCAAAGCTTTGGCTGTTCCATCAGTTGGAGTAATAGTTAATTTTATATCACCTAAAGCTACATCAGCTGCTGTACAGGGAATATAGGTAGAGAACAAAATAGCATTTTCTGTTGTGGCGTCAGAAGCAGCTGCAGTAATTGTTTTAGTATAAGTAATAGAGGCTTTGTCATTCCATGTCGTAAAGTTAGAAACATTTATTCCCATTGCATGCTTCGATTCTACTTTAATTTCTCCTGTAAAGTTTTTGAAGTTTTCTACTGTCTTCTCTTTTAGAATTAATTTTGCAAACGGACGTTTCAACACTACCGGTTCTGTTGTAACTGCAGCAGCTCCCTTTGTTATTTCCATATTACCGCAAAATGCATCGCAAGCATCATTATCAATGAGGTCTGTCATATTTGTTGCCATAACAACAATACCTTTCAATCCAATGTATTTATTACTACCACCATATTTAGTGTTGTAGTACTTATCCGTAAATAAGTTTTCTGATGTAGTAATACTTTCAGGAAGAGAAGTAGCGTTTCCTTCCGCCGGTGTATTATTCGTAATAAAATCCGCCCACAGTAGACATTGGTAAGTACCCTGCTCTATGACCTTAAACTCGAAGTTGAGGTCTGAGCTATTACTGACCAACTTTTCATGACGTTGCAATAAACTGGTGTAACTCTCATCCCATACTTCAAGGATGCATCGTAAATAATGTTCGTCCTTAACGGGTATTTCGCCCGCCGTTCGTGTCTCTGCAAAATCTTCGGGTAGGCTGGCGCTGATACGTACGGTATTATTCTCTTCTGAGTTTCCTGTCATTTCTTCTTTACTGCAAGAGGTATGGAACAATGCAGTAAGCAAGAGCATTACCAGTCCGGTAAAAACTTTTTTCGTGTTCATAATATTACATTAAAATTAATTGGAAATAAGTTTATCTGTGTTGCAAATATAGGCAAGATGACTGAAAGGGACTTTTAAGTGTGTTGAAACAACTTGCAGATTTGTTGTAAAAACAGGCTTTTTATATCAAATCTGCAAGTTGTTTC
>OGNB01000912.1_pt1 | contig 19139 bp, 12 predicted proteins | sample 1573301 | NCBI WGS metagenome assembly OGNB01 (sample SAMEA2581914, study PRJEB24529) | metagenome | biome: Human gut stool | place: China | collected 2011
ATTCCTTTGTATTTTCCATGCAGAACCGTTTCTCCGGTGTCTTCCGCACAGGGCTCAAAAAAGAATTCACGGCGAGGGTCTTCGTAACCATTCAAAACAGATTCCATGGATGCGTTCATATAGACTTCATTCCATATCCGGTTTATTTCTCCCAACGGATTCTGATAACCGTTCCGGATTGAAACAACCAACCGGTCTTTTACCGTTTCGAAAACTCCGTAAGGATTATGGAACGCTTTCAGAAATTCATTGCGGGCCTTTTCAGGATCGGCCATTGCTATCCGTATCGCCAGGCGCATCCGTAATGAATTGGCAAACTTCAGCCAGGAAGTGTAGTTTCCGTCCAGCAGAATATCAAAATCCGAAAGGTCGGGAACAATCGTTTTGCTCCGGAGATGTTCGGTTATCAACCCGACCTCTATATCCAGGTCCCGGAAGAAAGCATCATATGCCTCTTTTTGCGTATCGGCAGAATAAACACCGTCGTCGTTTCCGAATGTAGAATATATGACAGGACCATACATATCGGATATTCTGTGCATGACCTCCACTTTCAGAATCTTCGTTATTGCGTAGACTTCCGGGTAATTGACACGGGTAGAGTCTTCCAGTTTATCTATCTGCGGAAGGATATAAGCGTAGGTGTATCCCCAGTTCGTACCGTTGTTGTCGTTGCCCGATACATAGCGGGGCACGTCGGTGTTACGGTTGTTCTCGGTCCAGCTGTTGGCACGTATGGCATATTGGTTGGCTGTCACTTCATTGTAAACAGTCGTGAAGTACTGCGCATTATAAATCTTATTACCGAAGTTACCGTCGAAGAACAGGTTCAGGTCGAAGTTTTTCCAGCTCACACCCAGATTGAAGCCGAATGTCCAGTCGGGCATGCCTTTACCGATATCGGTACGGTCGTTTGCGTCAATGATTCCGTTGCCGTCTACATCTACGAAGCGGACATCGCCCGGTACGGCTGTCGGTTGCAGTAATTCTCCCTTGTCGTTTTTGTAAGCCTTTACTTCGTCTGTGTTCTGGAAGATACCAGCTGTCTTATATCCGTAGAAGAAAGGGAAAGGTTTGCCGTTTTCGGCGCGGTCGATGGCGACGAGGGCGTAGAAGCCCTGTTCGGCGGACATCTGGTTGTTGCCGTCCGAGCCGTCGAGGACGTGGTAGAAGCCGCCGTTCGACTGGCGGAAGGAGAGAAGATTTTCTGTCAGGGTGTGGCCGCTTTTGACGAAACGGCTGTCATCCAGAGAAATCCCCAGCTCGCAGAGGGCGACCACGACCTGCGCAGCGGATTCGACGTTCGTCGTGCCCCAGGAGGCGTAGCCGCCCTTGCTGTCCTGGGCTTTGGAGAGCCAGGTGAGGGCCTTGTCGGTGGCGGACTGGACGGATTTCTGGTCCTGATATTTGGCGAGGGCCTGCAGGGCCATTGCCGTCATGTCGGGGTCGGAATTGCCGGTGCCGGTGAGGTTCCAGCCGCCATCGGCAAGCTGGTTATTCAGGATCTCATTGATATAAAGCTGGCGTGTGGCCTGGGTTTTGGCGGCGGGGTTTTTCGGGATGTCGTAGCTGCCGGAATCGAGGGCGATGAGCGCCCAGATGGGGCCGTTGAGACCCTGCCAGATCGTTTTTTCGAAATCGCCCAGCGGGGTCAGGAGGTTATAGCCCGCGACGTTCGCCGGATCGCGGCCGATAGCGGTCAGAGCGAGGACGACGCGGGAATATTCGGTGTATTTCCGCTCGTGCAGCACGCCGGCGCAGTCTTTGACGTACTTCTCGACGCGCGCGTAGTAATCGTCAAAGTAATTCGCGGGGACCGGATAGCCGGAACGGGCCAGGCCGATGACGGCCCACTCGCCGCCGATGGAGCCGACCTCCGGCGCTTTGACGGCGGAGAGCATGTAGGCGGCGCTGCCCTGCAGTTCGCTCTGGACGCCGGAGGCGGCCAGGGCCGGGGCGGCCAGCGAGACGAGGACGCAGAGCGTCAGGACGAGGGCGGCGAATTTACGGATTTTCTTCATCATGGATCCCTCCTGAGGTGCGGCGGGGCCGCGGCAAAAAAAAAACCCGGTCTGTTCGAAAACAGACCGGCGCCCTGCTCCGGATCGGTCGATAGAGTCATCGTGCTATCGGCAAAGGTCTCCCCTCCTCCGCGGGCAAAAGCGCAGACAGGCGCGCTGCGGGCGAAGACAGCGATTCTTCTGACTTGGACTATGGACTTGCGTCCGCGTTCGTCCCCTACCTTCTCACGGGCGGGCCCGCAATGGCGGCCTTTCGGCCAGGCAGCCGGGCGGCCAGCGCTGTCTGACGCTGGGGCGGCGGCTGATTCGGGGAAGAACTCATCCTCACAGCTCCGGGCGAGTAGGTTCGTTGTTCTTTCGCTGGAAGCTTTTTACGACTCCAGCTACACGTCTTCGGATGGGAAAACCGGGTATATTTGGTTCTTATTATACAGGATGCGCGGGGAAAGTCAAGAGCTGTCCACCTCATCAGTCAGCCTTGCGGCTGACAGCTTCCCCTCATAGGGGAAGCTGTTTTATGGGGAAAGCCCCCGGGCGGGGGCCCGGGGGCTTTGGATTGGGTCAGCGTTCGTAGCGGGACCAGTCGGGGTCGGGGAGCATCTGGCGCCAGAGCTCGTAGTTGAAGGTCTTGCGGGTGTAGGCATGGCTGTTGGTGGCTTCCTGGACGTCCAGGTAGTACCACTTGGAGGTATCCATGTTGTCGGTCCACTTGTTCATGTTGGTGAGCAGGTCGGCCGGGGACTCGGGCTTGCGCTCAAGGACACGGTTGATGAGGGTCATGGCTTCGGCGCGGGTGATGTTCTGGTCGGGCTTGAAGGTGCCGTCGGGGTAGCCCTTGATCCAGTCGTTGTAGTAGGCGATGCCGATCTCCTTGGCGGCCCAGTGGCCGATGACGTCGGAGAAGGTGGCGGACTTGCCGGACTGGGTCTCATCAAAGCGGGCGGCGATGGCGGCAAACTCGGCACGGGTGATGGGCTTGTTGGGCTTGAAGGTGCCGTCGGGGTAGCCGGTGATGATGCCGAGGGCGGACATGGTGGAGATGGGGTTGTTGTACCACTTGCCGTAGGCTACGTCGGAGTAGGAATTGTAGGTGGTGAAGGCACCGTCGCGGACTTCGTCACGCAGGAGGCGGAAGAAGATGGTGGCGACTTCGGCACGGGTGATCTGGCCGTTGGGATGGACGGTGCCGTCCGGATAGCCGATGACGTAGGCGAAGTGGTCGGTCTTGTTCAGCATACCGGTGTCCTTGTTGATGATGGTGGGGATGATGATGGGATAGTAGTCATCCTTGCCGGTGTCGATGGTATTGTGGAAGGTGATGGTTTCACCAGCAACACTCAAACCATCCTTGTAGATGTCGAAACTACCAACTACAAGCTTGTCACCCTCACGTTTGACATAGACATAGACCTTGTAGGTCGAGTCATCATAGGTAACGCCGGTGCGCTTGCCGTCTTCCTCGTTCAGTTCGAAGTAATAAATACCAACCTGGTCGATTTCAACGTAGCTGCCGGTAAAGTCCTTGGTTTCCGTGCTGCCGCCGGTAATGCTGGCAAAATTTACATCGAGGACAGTGCTGTACCTCGGGTCGAACTCGACATAGGTGCTGACTTCTTCCTCGCCCGCATTGTACATCATGATTGGGCTTTCCATGCCATTCACAATGACGCGGAAGCTCACGTCGCTGGCGGTCTTGCTGCCGGTGGCGGCGAGTTCCTTCTGGACGTACTTGGAGAAATCGATGGTGCACTTGTTGGGGTCTTTTTCTTCGAAGTAGGTGTTGGTGAAAATGATCTTGCTTGTGAACTCGACAGACTGAACGCTCAGCACGGAAGCCTGCGGTTCTGCTTCGATCTGGACGTTGGGCTGCGTTCCGTCCTCACTGACGGTGATCGTCAGGCGATACACAGTGGAGTCATAGGTGATCCCATCGATTGTTTCGCCGCCATGCTCTTCTTTGACAAGATATCTGTGCGTGCCGGAGGCGAGGGTCGGATTGCTGCTAGAACCGAAGTCAAATGCTGCACCAGAGGCTGCACCGTTCAGTGTTGCAGTGCCGGTGTAGACCGGGATCTCCCCTACCTGCTGCCACGTGTCATCGGCCTCGAAGATCTGGGCTGTGAAGATATAGGTGCCAGTGGGAATATCCTTGCTCTCTCTGGTCGGATCTTTTTCGAAGGTCTTGGTGATCAGGGTGTTGAGGTCGAAGGTTACCGTGGACGGCACGAACTTTGCGTAATAGGTGGTGGTGACCCAGCCGCCTTCGTCGGGCTTGGGCGGGGTGAAAGTTACCTCGCCGCTTACTTTATTTGCTTCGGTGCACTCAGAATCACTGTACCAGCCGACGAAGCGGTAGTTGGGTTCTGCCGTAGCGGTGGAGCCGCTGGCTTTCTCAGCATCGACGAATACCTCCTCATTCTCCGGGGTAACGCTGCCGCAGCCAGCGGGGCCGACGACTTCATAGTTAATGGTTGCCTTGTTCTTTTCGGTCCACGTAGCGGTAAAGGTCACGTTGGAGGCAGGCATGGCGCTGCTCGTGGTAACTCCTGTAACGCTCGATGTCCAGCCGGTGAAGTTGTAGCCTGCTCTGGTGGGAGTGCCATTGAATGCCGGGATGGGGGCACCATATGCAACATCAGGAGTGCTCTGGTTCTCGAATGCCGTACCATTTACGCCGTCGGTGTAGGTGACGGTGTAGGTGTTCTTCGTGAACTTTGCGTAGAAAGTCGTGCCATCAACCCAGCCGGTGGTGGGCTTGGTCGGGATAAAAGTTGCCTGGCCGCCAACCTTTTTTGCTTCGGTGCACTCGCTATCGCTGTACCAACCGTCGAAGGTATAGCCAGTGCTGGCCGTAGCGGTGGAGCCGGTGGCCTCGCCGGTGTCAGGGTTCAGGGATTCGCTGACCTTATTGACGCTGCCGCCTTCTTTGGCAACATAGCTGATCGTAACGCTGGTTTTTTCCGTCCACTGGGCGGTAAAGGTGATGTTATTGGCGGGCATAGTTCCTGTGCCCGGCTGATAGTTGGCAGGTTCGGAAGTCCATCCTGTGAAGTTGTAACCCGGGCGAACCGGATCAGCATGCGACGGAATGGGCTTACCATATTCAACCTGCTGGGTTTCATCCTTGAAAACCGCCTCGTTCGCGCCATCCTTAAAGGTGACCGTATAGCTCGGCATTGTGACTTTACCGGCGGGGATGGGGAAGGGGATCTCTACGTCCTTACCCTGGCTGTTCTTGACCGTGAGGGTCGTTTTGCCGTTGAGGGGGGCGTAGCCGTCCTCTGTCTTTACCAGATTTTCGTTATCCGGGTCGATGGTGACGGTGTAGGTTTTGGTGTAGGTGTAGACGGTTTCCTTCGTGCCGTCGGCGAGCTGCTTTGTTTCTTCTGTCTTGTTAAACGCCTTCGAATTGAGTTCCCACGTTCCAGTTCCAAATTTTTGCTTATCCGCTTCAGAGACCTTGATGCCGGTGGGCAGAGAATCCTTGACTGTGCCGGTGTTCAGGCCGGAGACGATGGTGTGGGTGATGGCTGCGAAAGCGGTGTTCAGCTCATTTGCGTTGGAAGCGTCGTAGGCGAACTTTTCTTCTGTGCCAGCTTTGGCCGGTGTAGCGATTTTATACTTCAGATAATTGCCAATTGTGATATCGCCATAGTCCATGTAGTTATCCGCTACACCAAAGCAAACCGTATAGACAGATGCACTGTTTCTCAGCGTGGCTGCTGTGCTTTTGGTGGTATTATAGGTTTCCTCGTCGCAGCTGCCTCCATCGCCACGGACATAATAGTCCTTATTACCAATCGTAATATCTTTTTTCTCTAACCCAAACCACCCTGCTTCATCAGTCAGGTAATACGTCGGTTCGCCGTCCGATAAAACAATAACATTCTTCAGACTTTTGTTGATGCTAGCAACCGGAGACTGTTTCAGCCAATGATCAGCCAGCCGCAGACCGCAATCCAGGTTCGTTCCGTCGTGGGCTTTCCATCCGCTGGTATTTGTCGCCGTCTGATAGCCGCTCTTGTTCGATACATCGACCCAGTCGCCTCCGCCGGTCACGCCGCCTTTCTTGTTGAACCAGACAAGGCAGACCCAGCGGCCAAGATTCAGGTCCGCGGTCGTGGTTTCGTTCCCATTCTCATCAAAGCGGCCGCTGTAGGTTTTAATGAAGTCCTTTACCGCCTGCGTCGCGGCGTACATACGGGTTTGCGTGGTGGTAACTTTCCCCTTATGCTTGCAGCCATCTTCGTGGATATAATTACCCCCCCCCATTTTTTGCCACTATTGCAGTCCGCACATCCGTTCATGGAGCCGGAATGATCCAGTACCAGCACAGTTGCTGCGGCACCGGGTTTCTCCTGCGATTCGGTCTGCTTCAGGACGACTTTCAACTCGACTTCGTACTCGTTGGAGTTCGAAGTCGGTTTCGCGGTCTTGGAGACAGATTCAACGCCAGTCGGCAGCGTGCCTTGGTTGAGGGTTCCCTCTTTCCAGGTCGTACCTTCATAGTAGCCGTTTTTGACGTCACCGGTACCTGTAGTCGGAGTCTCGCCGCCCTCGGCAGCCAGCGCTACCGTCGGGAGCAGGCCGACGGTCAGGATCAGCGCCAACAACAGGGCTATGATTCGTTTCATCATTTTTTCTTCTCTCCTTCATGTATGGTTCAATTTTTTTGCGTTCGGGGTTCTATGTGCAACGGCCGGGGGGCCGGGGTTTAGGGGGAAGGGTGCAATCGGGGGACAACCTCTCAGTCGCCTGCGGCGACAGCTCCCCTGGGAGGGGAGCCTTTGGCCGCTGCGGCGGGGATGACCTCTCAGGCGCTGCGCGCCAGCTCCCCTGGGAGGGGGGGCCTTTGATCGCGTAGCAAACGCTACAGGCTGCGTATATTCTAGCATACTTGGCTGTCAAGCGCAAGAAGTTTTACTGGAATTTAACATTTTTTGATTTCTCATGGTATATGAGCCATGGTAGCACATTTTGAGGAAAAATGCAATAAGTTCACAAGATTTATAAATTTTTTCAGGAATGGCGAAAAAATTTACAGGCGGCCCGTGAGGGGCCGCCTGCGGTTTTTAATCGCCTTCGATCATGCGGTAGCCGACGCCGGATTCGGTGAAGATGTAGGCGGGCTGGGCGGGGTTTTTTTCGATCTTGCGGCGGATGTTGGCCATGTTGACGCGGAGGATCTGGTTGTCGCTGCGGGCGCTGGGGCCCCAGAGCTCTTTGATGAGGTAGTCGTAGGTCAGGACTTTGCCCGCGTGCAGGCCGAGCAGGGCGACAAGCTTGTACTCGTTCTGGGTGAGGCCGGCGTCGCGGCCGGAGATGTAGACGCGGTGCTTGCCGTAGTCGATGGTGAGGTCGCCCGCGGTGAAGACGCCGGAATTGGCGACGGCGGCTGCGCCGTCGGGCGTGCGGGTGTGGCGGATGGCGGCGCGGATGCGCGCGAGGAGCTCCTCGGTGCCGAAGGGTTTGGTCAGGTAGTCGTCGGCGCCGGCGTCGAGGGCCTCGACCTTATCGCGCTCGTGGCTGCGGGCGGAGACGACGAGGATGGGGACCTTCGACCATTTTCGGACGCTGCGGAGGATGGTCATGCCGTCCATGTCGGGCAGGCCGAGGTCGAGGATGATGAGGTCGGGACAGTGCGAGGAGATCATGGTGTTGGCCATCGCGCCGGTGCCGGCCATGAGGACGTCGTAGCCGTTGGCGGTGAGGATGGCCTGCATGAAGCCGCGGATGGTGCGCTCGTCCTCAATCAGAAGTACTTTCTCTTTGATCTTCATGGCTCGTTTCCTCCAATGGAAGTGTAAATTGTAGGATCGCTCCGCCGCCAGGGCGGTTCGCGGCGCGCATCTCGCCGCCGTGCGCCTGGACGATCGATTTGCAGACGGAAAGGCCGATGCCCATGCTGCGGCGCTTGTCGGAGATGGATTCCTGGTCGCGGGTGAGATAGCCGTCGAACAGGCGCGGCAGGAGGGCGGGTTCGATCCCCTGCCCGTCGTCGGAGACCTCGAAGACGGCGAGATCGTCGCGGCGCGTCAGGCGCAGGGAGATCTGCGTGGTGGTCTTGCCGTGCTGGACGGCGTTTTCCATGAGGTTGATCAGGACCTGCTCGATCAGGATGATGTCCATGGGGATCATCAGGAGGGTGTCGGGGGCGGAGATCTCGACGCGGGTGGCGGGGTAATGGCGCTGGAATTTCATGGCCGCCGCGCTGAGGACCTCTTCGCCGGCCTCGAGCTCTTTTTTGATGTTCGACGCGCCGGACATGCGCGTGACGGAAAGCAGGTTTTCGACCACGCCGATGAGCCAGTTGGATTCGTCGCGCATGTTTTCGAGCAGGCTCGTGCGGGTCTCGGGCGAGAGCTTTTCGCCGTTTTCGAGGATCGCGTCGATGCCGCCGACGATGGCGGTCAGGGGCGTGCGGATGTCGTGGGAGACGGCGCGGAGGAGATTGCCGCGCATTTTTTCCTTCTCCGCTTCGGCGCGGAGCTTTTCCTGCTGCTTGATCTGGGTGGTCAGCGCACTGACCACGACGGAGACGGCCAGCATGACGAGGAACGTCAGGGGGTAGCCGGAGATGGTGAAGTTCAGCTGCATGTAGGGGTAGGTAAAGATCCAGTTGACGCCGAAGACGCCGAGGAACGAGGCCAGCAGGCCGAACAGGTAGCCGTCGGTAAAGCGGGAGACAAGAACGACCGCGCACTCGAAGATCAGAGCGACGAAGACGTCGGACGAGTCGATCATCCGCAGCAGCGCGCAGAGGCTCACGGCCATGCTGAGAACGCCGAGGCTCACGCCGAGATCCCGCCACGAAAACGGAAACAGCTGCCGCAGCCGCGCCCGGAGGGACTTCGGTTCTTTTTTGGTCTGTGTATTTCCCATAAGATCTTCACCCATTTTATCATAGCATAAAGGAAAGATTTCGTCGCGTTAAGGGACTGTTAAGAAGCGCTCGCTGGAAGCCTCCCCTGCAAGGGGAGGTGGCCCGGCGGAGCCGGGACGGAGAGGTCATATCAAATTTGCGGCAACCTCTCAGTCAGCCTGCGGCTGCCAGCTCCCCTGAGAGGGGAGCCTTTGAGGTGCACATCTCCATGCCTTCCCCTATGAGGGGAAGGTGGCACGGCGAAAGCCGTGACGGATGAGGTGGAGGCACTTGCGTCTACACAACACCGCCCACCTCATCAGTCGCCTGCGGCGACAGCTTCCCCTCATAGGGGAAGCCTTTGGTCCGCTGCGGCGGGATAACAATCTCTCAGTCAGCCTGCGGCTGACAGCTCCCCTGGAAGGGGAGCCTTTGCTTTATGCTGATTTTGATATATCGTATTTCATAAATATCCGCATTTAGATACCCGGATTGGTGTTTTTTCATAGGATGTGGTACCCTAGGGGCATAAAAATTCTGGTTTCAGGAGGTACGGATATGGAACTGCTGCAGGGAAAAACAGCGATCGTGACGGGCGGGACGCGGGGGATCGGGCTCGCTGTCGTCCGGGTCTTTTTGCAGAACGGCGCGCGCGTCGCGCTCTTCGGCAGCCGGCAGGAGACGGCCGACCGGGCTGTCGCCGCACTCAAGTCCGAGGAGCCCGGCTGGGATGTGATCGGCCTCGCGCCGGATCTGACCGACTTTGCGTCCGTGCAGGCGGCGGTGAAGGCCGTTCGGGCGCGGTTCGGCGGGGTGGATATCCTTGTCAACAACGCGGGCATCTCCGCGCGCGAACCGCTGGCGGACTATAAGCCGGAGGCTTTCAAGGCGATCATGGATCTGAATGTGACCGCGGTCTTCAACGGCTGCAAGGCCGTCGAGCCCATCATGCGCGCGGCCGGACGCGGCTGCATCGTCAACACCAGCTCGATGGTCAGCCTCTACGGTCAGCCCAGCGGTGTCGGCTATCCCGCGAGCAAATTTGCCGTCAACGGCCTGACGAAGAGTCTGGCGCGCGAGCTCGGCCCGGCCGGCATCCGCGTCAACGCCGTCGCGCCGGGCGTGACGCGCACGGACATGGTCGCAGCGCTGCCGGAGGAGCTGGTCGCGCGGATCTCCGCGCCGATCCCGCTGCGCCGCATCGGCGAGCCGGAGGAGGTTGCCAACGTCTTTTTGTTCCTGGCAAGCGACTTGGCCAGCTACGTGACCGGCACTGTCGTCAGCGTCGACGGCGCGGCGCAGACCTGAGCACATCAAACGCATCCCGGCCGGAACCCTCCGTCCGGGATTTTTTTGCGGATCCGGTTTTACTTCTGCCGCCGGATGCGATATACTGGGAAGCAGAAAGGAAGGATTGCATGAAGAAAAAAAGCGTTCTGCCCCAGCTGTTTTTTTCCACGCTGTATCTCAGCGCGTTCACCTTCGGCGGGGGCTATGTGATCGTCTCGCTGATGAAAAAGCGGTTCGTGGACGAGCGGCACTGGATCGGCGAGGACGAGATGCTCGATCTTGTCGCCATCGCGCAGTCCTCCCCCGGCCCCATCGCGGTCAACGGCGCGATCGTCGTGGGCTACAAGCTCGCAGGGCTGGCCGGGGCACTCACCGCGGCCGTCGCCACCGTCATCCCACCGTTCGTCATCATCGCGCTCGTCTCCTATTTCTATCAGCTGTTCCGGGACAACGCCGTGGTCAGCCGGGTGCTGTCCGGGATGCAGGCGGGCGTCGGCGCGGTCATCGCGTCGGTCGTGTGGGACATGGGCGCGGATATCGCGCGGCAGAAAAGCGTCTCGTCGATGCTCATCATGGCCGCCGCCTTTGTGCTCTCGTGCGTGTGCAAGGTCAATGTGGTCTATATCGTGCTCGGCTGCATCGCGCTGGGGACGGCGCGGACGCTGCTTGGAAGGAGGAAGGCCGGATGATCCTGCTGCAGCTGTTCTGGAGCTTTCTGCAGATCGGCCTGTTCAGCTTCGGCGGCGGTTACGCGGCCATGCCGCTCATCCAGGCGCAGATCGTCACGCAGCACGGCTGGCTCGGTATGGCGGAATTCACCGACCTTGTCACCATCTCGCAGATGACGCCGGGGCCGATCGCCATCAACGCGGCGACGTTCGTCGGGCTGCGCGTGGCGGGAGTTTCGGGCGCGCTGGCGGCGACGGTGGGGTGCATGCTGCCGTCGTGCGTGCTGGTGACGCTGCTGGCACGGCTGTATCTGCGCTACCGCAAACTTTCTTTGCTGCAGGGCGTGCTCACCTCGCTGCGCCCGGCCGTCGTGGCGATGATCGCCTCGGCAGGCGTCAGCATTCTCGTCACCGCGTTCTGGGACGAGGCCGTGACGTTCGCGGGCACAAACTGGCGGCTGGTCGTGATTTTCGCAAGCAGTCTTCTGCTGCTGCGCAGAACGAAGCTCAGCCCCATCCTCGTCATGCTACTCGCCGGCGCAGCAAATCTGCTGCTGGAGCTGCTCCCATTCCCGTCTTAGGCAAGATTCGCCCGGCAGGCGCGAAAGCACCTGCCGGGCGTTTTGTGTCTTCCCCACCAACTGTGTCCGCCTTTGTCCAGTTGCCACAGAAAAAAACGCATGCACCCGAGGCGGGTGCATGCGCAAAAGGGGAACCGGATGCTTATTTCTTTTTCCGCTTCGGCACGAGGTCGAAGGCGACGGCGGCCAAGATGACGAGGCCCTTGACCGTCTGCTGCCAGTCGGCGGAAATGCCCATCATGGACATACCGTTATTGAGGATGCCAATGACGAAGCAGCCGACCAGCGCGCCGCCGATCGTACCGGCGCCGCCGGTGACGGACGCGCCGCCGACGAAGCAGGCCGCGATGGCATCAAGCTCAAAGTTGACACCGGCCTTGGGCGTCGCCGCGTTCAGGCGGGCAGCGTAGACCAGCGCGGCCACAGCGCTCATGAGACCCATGTTGGCATAGGCCAGGAAGAAGTACAGCCGGTCCTTGACGCCGGAGAGCATGGCTGCTTTTCGGTTGCCGCCGATGGCGTACAGGCCGCGGCCGAAGATCGTACGGCTGCAGATAAAGCTGTAGACCAGGCACAGCACCAGCATGATGATGAGAACGGTCGGATAGCCGTTATAGCTGGCCATCTGCCAGGAGAGATAGAGGATGACGGCGCACATCACGACACACTTGATGATAAAGCCGGTAATGGGGCGGACCGGCACGCCGTGGCGCTGTTTGTCCGCACGGCCGTGCAGCTGCAGGTAGACATACACCGCGCAGGCCAGCACAGCCAGGATCATCGTCGTCAGATGGAAGCCGCTTCCGCCGAAGATGTCCGGGATGAAGCTGGAGGCGATGGCGCGGAAGGTATCGGAGAACGGGCCGATGGACGCGCCGTCCAGCACGACCTGCGTCAGGCCGCGGAAGACCAGCTCGCCGGAGAGCGTCACAAGGAAGGCAGGGATATCAAAATAGGCAATCCACATGCCCTGCCAACAGCCGATCAGAATGCCGACCAGCAGAGAGACCAACAGCGTGACCAGAACGCCGCAGTGGTAGTTGACCTGCAGGATGGCGGCGATGGCGCCGACGAAGGCCAGCACGGAACCGACAGACAGGTCGACGTTGCCGGTCAGGATGACGGGAAGCATGCCAAGGATAAGCAGGACGACGTAGGAGTTCTGCAGAATGATATTGGTCAGGTTCATGGCCGTGAAGATCAGGCCGTTCGTAAGCAGATGGAACAAAACTGCGATCACGACGAGAACAATGACCATGCTGTAGGCGCGAAGCGTCTTCATAACTTGTTCTTTTTTCATTGTAGTATCTCCAATCCTAAATGAGTAAGCGCATGATGTTTTCCTGCGTGGCGTCCTGCACAAGCTTTTCGCCCTTGATCTCGCCCTCGTTCATGACATAGATGCGGTCGCAGACACCCAGAAGCTCCGGAAGCTCGGAGGAGATGACCAGCACGCACTTGCCGCTGGCCGCCAGCTCGTTGATGATGCAATAGATGTCGTATTTTGCGCCCACGTCGATGCCGCGGGTCGGCTCGTCCAGAATGAGCACATCCGGCAGGTTGAACATCCACTTGGCCAGAACGACCTTCTGCTGGTTGCCGCCGGAAAGATTGCCCGCGTTCTGGAAAATGCTCGCGCATTTTACGCCGAACTGCTTCGCGTTTTCCCCGGTCTCCTTGATCTCTTTATTCAGATTCAGGACACCGGCCTTGGAAATGCGCTTGAGGTTCGCCATGGAGATATTTTTGCTGATCGTCTCCGTGAGGATCAGGCCGTAGGTCTTGCGGTCTTCGGAGAGATAGGCGATGCCGTTTTCAATCGCCTTCGGGACGGTACTGACGTCGATCTTCCTGCCGCCCTTGTACACCTCGCCGGTGATCGAACAGCCGTAGCTCTTGCCGAATACACTCATGGCAAATTCCGTGCGGCCCGCGCCCATCAGACCGGCCAGACCTACGACCTCGCCTCTGCGCAGCTGGATATCCGCATGCTTGATGACGAGCTTTTCCGGGAATTCCGGATGGTGCACGCACCAGTCTTTCACTTCAAAGAAAACGTCTTCGCTGGGCTTGTGGGCTCTGGGCGGGTAGCGGTTGCTGAGCTCCCGGCCGACCATATGTTTAATCAGCGTATCTTCACTGACCTGAGATGCGTCTTCAAAGTCTGCCACGGTCCGGCCGTCACGCAGGACCGTGATGGAGTTTGCAATGTAACAGATCTCGTTGAGTTTATGGGAAATAATGATACAGGTGATGCCCTCCTGCTGAAGGGTCTTCAGCAGATCCAGAAGATTACGGCTGTCGCGCTCGTTGAGCGCCGCCGTGGGCTCGTCCAGGATGAGGACCTTACAGTTTTTGCTCAGGGCCTTGGCGATCTCGACGAGCTGCTGCTTGCCGACGCCGATCTGGTTGATGGGCGTATCGGGATCGTCCGTCAGGCCGACGCGCTCCATCAGCGCCGCCGCCTTGATCCGGGTCTGGATCCAGTCGATCGCACCGTGCTTCATCTGGGGATTTCCGATAAAAATATTTTCCGCAATGCTCAGCATCGGGATCAGCGCCAGCTCCTGGTGGATAATGGCGACACCGGCATGCTCAGACTGCTGGATGCTTTTGAAGCGGCAGATCTCGCCGTCCACGACAAGATCGCCGGTATAGGTCCCTTCCGGATAGACGCCGGAAAGCACGTTCATCAGCGTGGATTTTCCCGCGCCGTTTTCACCGACCAGCGCCTTGATCTCGCCGCGCCTGACCTGAAAGCTGACATTGTCCAGCGCCTTGACACCCGGAAATTCCTTGGTGATGTTCCGCATTTCGAGGATATAATCCTGCATTTGTCTGGCTCCTTTTCACAGAATAGAACAGTTTTTCCCTTTGGAAGAAGCCTGCGGCCGGGGCCGCAGGCTTCGCCGTGAAAGGATCAGCCGTTGATCTCAGCGTCCGTATAGAATCCGACGTCAACGAGGTAATTGACATTGTCCTTGTCGATCAGATACGGATCGTAGGTCTTGGTGGGGACGTCGAAGACGCCGTTATTGTACGTGGTATCGGAAGCCGGGGTCTTGCCGGCGACCAGGTCGTCGACAACGGGGACGAGGATCTCGGTCAGCTTGTTGGCGTCGAGGAAGGCCGTCATGGACTGCTTGCCGGCAAGAATGTTCTTGACAGCCGCAAGCTCCGCGTCCTGACCGGTCACGATGGGATAGGGGTTGGCGTCGGTGCCGTAGCCCATGGACTCGAGCGAGGAGATGACGCCCAGCGCGAGGCAGTCGGCCGCGACCAGGACGGCATCCAGGTGGGAATCGGCATAGTAGCCGGACAGGAGGTTATCCATACGGGACTGCGCCTTGGAGGAGTCCCAGGACTGGATGGCGGTCTCCGTGTAGGAGGACTGGCCGGACTTGACGACGAGCTTGCCGTTATCCAGATACGGCTGGAGCTTGTTCATTGCGCCCTGATAGAAGGAGATGGCGTTGGTGTCGTCCTGCGAGCCGGAGAAGATCTCCAGCGTGAAGGGGCCTGCCTGGTTTTCCAGATCCAGCTTGTCGACGATGTACTGTCCCTGCAGCTCGCCCATGCGGACAAGGTCGAACGTGACGTAGAAGTCGACAGCCTTGGTGTTGGTGATCAGGCGATCGTCCGCGATGACATAGATCCCGGCATCCTTGGCCTTTTCACAAGCATCCGTCAGCGCGGCGCAGTCAACAGCGGCGATGACCAGGACGTTGACGCCCTTGGTGATCATGTTTTCGATCTGCATGGCCTGCTTGGCGGAATCATCTTCTGCGTATTCGATCTGCGTGGCGTAGCCGGCCTTCTGGAATGCTTCGGTCAGGCGTTCGCCCTGGATAGACCAGATGGTCTGTTCCTTGGTCGGCATCAGAATGCCGATGGTGGCTTTCGTATCGGTTGCTGCGGTTTCAGTGGGTTTTGCGGCACATGCACAGAGCATGGCGAGGAGCATGGCGGCGGTCAGTACGATTGCGAGCAGTTTTTTCATCCTTGTTTCCTCCATTTCTTTTGATCCGTGCCGGTTTTCCGGCCTGGTCTATCATTCCGCATCCGCGGGTGATATTCGGTTGACTGGGGATCCGGGGATTTCGCTGTTGCTGTGATCACTTTACGTAAGCCAGGATGTCTTTGAGGGATTTCTCATTGCTGTAGGTCGGCCAGTATTCAAAGCCGAAGTAGCGGTCATAGCCGCCGTCTTCTGCAGCCTTGATGACCATCGGGTAGTTTGTCTCGCCGAGCTGCAGCTCGTGGCGGCCGGGGACACCCGCAGAATGGAAGTGGCCGATAAAATCAATGTTGTTCGAGATGTTGTTGACGAGATTGCCCTCCATCAGCTGCATGTGGTAGCAGTCGAACAGGAGCTTGATAGACGGCGAATCGACCGCCTTGATGAGTTCAAAGCCCTTGTAGGCGGAGTTGAGCCAATAGCCCTTGTGGTCATACATGGAGTTGAGGGCTTCAAGGACGATCGTAACGCCCTCTTTTTCCGCGATCTCGGCCGTGCGCTTCAGGTTTTCCAGCAGAACAAGCTTCTGCGTATCCTCAAAGCTCCCCTCCAGATCGCCAGACAGGCCGATAAAGGTCTTGCAGCCGAATTCCTTGCCGATAGCGATGGATCTTTCTACATTCGCCTTTACAGTTTTCCACGGGAAATTCATGCGGATGGTCCACGCCTGGTTCAGGCAGCAGGCCGCGACGGGGATGCCCGCGTCGGATGATGCCTTGCCGAGGCCCGCAGGGGTAACAGCTTCGCTGCCGACCCATGGATCCCAGAATTCCACGGCGTCACAGCCGCAGTCTTTTGCCATCCGGAAGCGCTCATAGAACGGCAGGTTTTCAAATACAGGCTCGATGCAGAGTGAAAATTTCATGGTCGATCCTTTCTTCCAGGGCCGGGCAGAAGCCCGGCCGGATGCGTGTTTTTCTTATGCCAGGACAGCCGCGACCTTGTTGATGGCCTTTGCGATCATGTCGCAGTCTTCATCGGTCATCTGCGCCGGCAGGTCGAGATGGACGACGCGGCCGAGATAATCGAGCGTGTTCGGGCACATATCGGCAGCGTACTGCACGGGCTCCGCCTTGTGATAGGGGCAGACCCACGGGCACTTGACGTCGGTGGGCGCCTTTTCCTCGATGACGTGCTTCCAGTGTGCGTAAATATGCCAGTCAGGAATGCCGGCGTTGAAGATACCACCTGCAGCGACTCCCTCTGCCTTCAGCGCGTCGACGAACGGGCCGACCTTTTCCTTGCTGTCCAGGAAGAACATAAGGCAGATGCCGGTGTCACCGGCTTCATCGTGGCACGGACGGACCTTGATGCCCTTGGTGTCCTTGATTTGAGACTTGATGCGGGCAAGATGGCTGCGCATGGCCTCGTTCAGATAGTCCAGACGGTCGAGCTGCGCGCACATGACGGCGCCGCAGAGCTCGGACATCCGGAAGTTGGAGCCGCAGAACAGCTCGCCCTCAAATCTCTGGGGCGCAAAGCGGTCCGGACGCCAGCAGGCGGCGGTATCGTGATAGCTGCAGGCACGGGCATAGAGCCGGTCATCGTTGGTCAGAAGCGCGCCGCCCTCACCGGCGGTGATGGTCTTGTGATACTGGAACGAGAAGCAGCCACAGTCGCCGAAGGTGCCGACGAACTTGCCCTTATACGTCGCGCCGCAGGCCTGGGCACAGTCCTCGATGACGCGCAGATCATGCTTCTTCGCGATGGCCATGATGGCATCCATATCGCACGGGACGCCGCGCATATGGACACAGACGATGCCCTTGGTTGCCGGGGTGATCTTCTTTTCAATGTCGGCCGGATCGATCGTCAGCGTTTCGTCGACCTCGGCGATGACGGGGATTGCTTTGGCGCCGACAATGGCCGCGCAGGAGGCGAAGAAGGTATAGCCGGTCACGATACACTCGTCTCCGGGGCCGATGCCGCAAGCCGTCAGCGCGGACAGCAGCGCACCCGTGCAGGAGCTGGTCGCCAGACAGTGCTTCGCGCCCATCTTGGCCTTGAAATGCTCCTCAAACTTGCGGACCTTGGACTCAACGCCTTCCGGGCCGTAGTACCGGAACAGATATTTATTGTCCAGGACCTCCATGACCTCTTTCTTTTCCGCCTCGCCGATCTCCAGTCCGCCCGGATACATCGGGTAGTTCGGTGTGGTCTTGGCCTTCGGACCTCCGTAGATTGCAAGCTTCTCTGCCATGTTTTTTCCTCCTCATGTCAGGTTGATCGTCCGCGCGGCATTCTTTCTGCGGCGCGAACTAAACTGATAAAGTAATTATAGGAGCCGTATTTGCTTCTGTCAACAAAGTTTCCTATTTTAGTTGTTTTTCTGTGTATTTTTTGTGCATTTACGACAAATTCGTCTTGTAATTTTTTTACGCATCGGAATCATGAATGATTTTGCTTTGCAAAAATAGTTTATAATCACCGGTTTTATGCTTGCAATTCCAGGACTTATTCGCTAAAATTTGTTTAGTATCCTGAAAGTTGGTGTGTTTTATGTCCGATCTGACGATCCGTGACATCGCAAAAATCGCCGGTGTCAGCACGACCGCCGTCTCCTTCGTCCTCAATAACCGCCCCGGTGTCAGCGACGCGACCCGGCGGCATGTGCAGGAGGTCATTGCCCGTACGGGCTTTACGCCGAACGTGCATACCCGGCGGCTGAATCTCGGCCGCAGTTTTTCAGTCCACGTCGTGCTGTATTGGCACGAGCACGATCTGTTCAACCAGTTCGCGCTGGAGATCCTGCACGGCGTATTTCAGTCGTGCAAGCAGCTGGGCTACAGCGTGGTATTCACCTTCGTGGAAAAAAATATGGACTGCTCGCAGCTGATGGCCTCCATCCGCAGCAAGGACTGCGACGGTGTCATCCTCAGTCAGATCGAAGATCCGCTGTTCATCACGCTTCTGCAGCAGGAGCATATCCCCTTCGTATGCGTGGACTCGCATGTCCGGCGCGACGGTACGCTGCCGCTGGTCGAGGTCGACTATTACAAGGCCGCCTATGATTCTGTCATGTATCTGCGGCGCTGCGGGCACACAAAAATTGGCTATATTGCCCCGACTATCCCTCTGGAGCTGCATCTTTCCACATTTTCCGGCTATACGAATGCCCTGCGCGACTGCTCACTGACCTGCGACCCGGCCTGGATCGGCAACATCGCCTTTGAGCCGGACGCTGCCGGCCTTTACTTCGAGCAGCTGCTGCAGACCGGCCATCTTCCCACCGCGTTCTTATGCGCCGGCGACCCGTTTGCCATCGACCTCATCCGCCGCATGAAGCAGCACGGGCTGCGTATCCCGCAGGATATGTCGGTCATCAGTATGGACGATCTGCTGGTCTCGCGCTATATCGATCCCCCGCTGACGACCGTGACCTTCCAGAAAGAAGAGCTCGGGCGCCGCGCCGTCAACGTACTTTGCCGGATCATCGACGGCAAGCCGTATGAATCTGTCAACCTCCTGCCCGTCACCATTGTCGAGCGCGGCAGCGTCCGTCGCCAGCCGGAGCTGCGCTGAGTGCCTCTCCCGCAAAAATACAGCAGCCCCGGACCGAATTGGTCCGGGGCTGCTTTTTGTGCCGGGGGCTGTCCCTCGAGGCAGCCTCCGGCAGCTTTCTAAACCATTTTAGCTTCTTGTTTTCTGCTCAGATCAGTGCGGATTCTTCCTTTCGGGACCAGTCGCCCACGCTGCGGT
>OGNB01000919.1_pt1 | contig 19079 bp, 18 predicted proteins | sample 1573301 | NCBI WGS metagenome assembly OGNB01 (sample SAMEA2581914, study PRJEB24529) | metagenome | biome: Human gut stool | place: China | collected 2011
GCACCCCTCTCGCGCTAGGCGAGGGGTGCCCCCTCCCCTCAGGAACACTCGCTAGCTGTGCTGGCAGTGCAGACGCTCGCCTTCCTTTTCCTTCTTGGCCAGATGGTTGAGGGCGTTCACATAGGCACGCGCCGTGGCCACCAGGATGTCGGGATGGGCGCCGCGGCCCACAGCCGAGAACTCGCCTTCGCGCAGGCGCACGGTCACTTCGCCCAGGGCGTCGGTGCCGCCGGTGACGGCGTTGACCGCATACTGCTCAAGCTGAGGTTCACGGCCCAGCATGTCGTTGATGACATTGAAGATGGCGTCCACGGGGCCCACGCCGAAACCGGCGCCGCTCTTTTCCATGCCGTCCACGTCCATGAGCACGGCCGCCGTGGGCGGCACGCCGCCGGCGTCGGAGCTCTGCACGCTCACATGGCGCAGGCGGTACAGGTCGGGCATGCGGTAGACTTCTTCCTGCACCAGGGCCATGAGGTCATCGTCGTGCAGGGTCTTCTTGCGATCGGCCAGGGCCTTGACGGCTTCGAAGACGATCTGCAGCTGGTCGTCATCCAGGCTGTAGCCCAGGCTCTCGAACTTGTTGCGCACGGCATTGCGGCCGGAATGCTTGCCGATGACGAGGTTGCTCTCGTTGCGGCCCACGGACTGCGGGGTCATGATCTCGTAGGTCTCGCGGTTCTTGAGCATGCCGTCCTGATGGATGCCGGACTCATGGGCAAAGGCGTTGGCGCCCACGATGGCCTTGTTGTTGGGGATGGGCTGACCGATGGTCATGGAGAGCAGGCGGCAGGAAGGATAGAGCTGCTCGGTGACGATGCCGTGCTCCAGACCGTAGTAGTCCTTGCGCACGCGCAGGGCCATGGCCAGCTCTTCGAGGGCGGCGTTGCCCGCGCGCTCGCCGATGCCGCTGATGGTCACCTCGGCCTGACGGGCACCCACGCTGAGGGCGGCCAGGGTGTTGGCCACGGCCAGGCCCAGGTCGTTGTGGCAGTGCACGCTGAAGATGGCCTTGTCGCTGTTGGGCGTGTTCTCGATGACGTAGCGGATGAGGTCGGCGAATTCCTGCGGCTGGGCATAGCCCACGGTGTCGGGCAGGTTGATGGTGGTGGCGCCGGCCTTGATGGCGGTCTCCACCACGCGGCAGAGGAAGTCACGTTCGGAACGGGAGGCGTCCTCGGCGGAGAACTCCACGTTGTCGGTGTACCCGGCGCAGCGGCGCACCCCGGCTTCGATCATCTGCAGCACCACTTCGGGGTCCTTGCGCAGCTTGTACTTCATGTGCAGGGGCGAAGTGGAAAGGAAGGTATGGATGCGGGGATTCTTGGCGTCCTTCACGGCCTCCCAGCAGCGGTCGATGTCGCTGTCCATGCAGCGGCACAGACCGGCCACCTGGATGGATTTCGCCTGCCGGGCGATACGCTGCACGGACTCGAAATCCCCCTGGCTGGAGGCGGGGAAACCGGCTTCCATAATGTCCACGCCCAGCACTTCGAGCTGGTGGGCAATACGGAGCTTTTCCTGAAGGTTCATGGTCGCGCCCGGCGACTGTTCGCCGTCACGCAGGGTGGTGTCGAAAAAGAACACGCGGTTGGACATGGATCTGACTCCTCTGATCGGACACCCGCGAAGGGTGCTTGTTTGTTATGCTACTGCATAACGGCCGCCCTGCCGGCGGCGATCAGAAGGTTCTCGATCCGCCCCCGCGGGGCGACAAACCGTTACGCAGCTTTCTCCTCGTCCTGCAGATTCAGGGCGCGTAGTAGCTGACGGTTACGACGGGGCAGAATGACAAAAGAGTAGTAGAGGCCGCCACAGATGTAGACGGCGCAGAGCAGGAAGCCGAACAGGCGCGGCTGGGCGTAGACAAGGCCAAAGATGACCATGACGGCCAGCAGATAGCGCACCGGATGGGCACGCAGGAAATCATACTCCTTGAAGGAGAAGTAGCGCACGCGGCTCACCATGAGCACACCCAGGCCCAGCGCGATGACGATGCTGACATAGGGCAGGGCGGGCAGGAAGAACTCCGGCAGGATACCGGCGAAATACAGGAACGCCACCACCGTACAGCCCGCGGCGGGGATGGGCAGGCCGATGAAGAAGCGCTTGCCGGTCACGGCCGTGCTGATGTTGAAGCGGGCCAGACGCAGGGCGCCGCAAGCGGCAAAGAGGAAGGCCACCACCACGCCGAAGCGGCCCAGGCTCTCCAGCTGCCACTGCCAGAGCAGGAAGGCCGGAGCAAGACCGAAGGCGATGAGGTCGGCCAGGGAGTCATACTGGACACCGAATTCGCTGGCCGTATGGGTCAGGCGAGCCACCTTGCCGTCCATGCCGTCCAGCAGAGCGGACAGCACGATGGCCAGACCCGCTTCTTCAAAACGGGACTGCACAGCCCAGACCATGGACAAAAAGCCCATGAACATGCTCAACGACGTGATGAGGTTGGGCAGGAGGTAGATGCTCTTGTGTACGGGCAGTTTTTTTTCTTGCGGCTGGGTGTCCACAACCATGCTCCACTTGACTCGAAATCAGTTTCTGGTGGCAAGCGTGCTCTGGCCTGCAAAGACCTGCTCGCCGATGTTCACAGAGGGAACATAGCCTTCGGGCAGGTAAAGGTCAACACGCGAACCGAAGCGGATCATGCCGTAGCGCTGGCCGCGCTCCAGGGCATCGCCTTCGGACACGCGGCAGACGATGCGGCGGGCGATGAGCCCGGCGATCTGCACCATGGTCCAGGCGGCGCCGTCTTCGCCGCGCAGCAGGTAGCCGCAGCGTTCGTTGTCGGTGGCGGCCTTGTCGTAGGCGGCGTTGACGAACTTGCCCGACCAGTAGCGGATCTGCTCCACCACGCCGGTCACGGGCGAGCGGTTCACATGCACGCTGAACACGTTCATGAAGATGCTGATGCAGGTGCGTTCGTCACCGGTCAGGGGATCGGGCTTGCGCTCGATGCGGATGACGCGGCCATCGGCGGGGCTGACGGCCAGGCCGGGCGCGGTGGGCACCACACGTTCGGGGTCACGGAAAAAGTGGAAGGCGAACCAGCACAGGGCCAGAGCCAGGACAGCGGGGACCGGCCAGCCGAGGCAGGCAAAAACAAGGGCCGTCAGGGCCGTGATGCCGATGGTGGGCCAGCCTTCGGGGGTGATGCCGCAAGAAGCAGGGCGCATGCATTATCTCCTGATGGGATGGAAAACTGAGCTATAGCCTGTCGCCCGCCGCAAGGCAAGCGGACTTTTTCACGAGCTCTCCGGCAAGGTGGACCCTGTTGCGGCCGTGTTCCTTGGCGCTGTACAGGGCGCTGTCGGCGGTCTCCAGGAGCCGGGGCAGGGTCTCGGGCGTCAGCACCTCGACGGCGGCCACGCCCAGACTGATGGTCACATGCCCGGCGGGACTGCCGGGATGGGGGGTGCCCAGCTGCTCCACGGTCTGGCGCAGGCGCTCGGCCACATGCAGGGCATGCTCCGGCGACACCTCGTCCAGGACCACGGCGAACTCCTCCCCGCCGTAGCGGAAGATCTCGCGGTCGCCGCCGCGCAGGCCGTCGCGCATGGCCTGGGCCACCCGGTGCAGGCAGGCGTCTCCTTCCTGATGTCCCAGCGTATCGTTGTAGATCTTGAACAGGTCCACATCCAGCATGATGAGGCTGGCCGCCTGCCGCAGCTCCGCCAGATCCGCCAGCCGCATGTCCAGGGCGCGCCGGTTGGGGATGCCCGTCAGGCTGTCCATGAGGCTCATGCGGGAGTAGGCGTCCTTCTCCTCTTCCAGACGGCAGCTGCGTTCCCTGAGGGAGCCCAGGTAGCCGCCGATGTCGGGCACGATGTCCACGACCTCCTGCAATTCGGTGATGCGGACAGCGGGGATGGGCTCCGGCTGCATGCCGTCACGCAGGCGGGAGAGGTTCCCGGCGATGCGCACCAGCGGCCGCAGCAGGTCGCGCCGCAGCAGCAGGAGCAGGACAAGCAAAAAGGCCAGCAGCCCCAGCGTGAAGAGGAAGATGCTCCAGACGATGTAGTCCGTGGCTTCGGAAAGGGACTCCGCCTCTTCCAGGGAGCGCTGCAATTCGCGCGAGGAGACCTCATTGACCAGACGCAGCAGCTCGTCTTCCAAAGACTGCCAGAGGGCGCGGGCCTGTGCGTCGATAGCGAGTTTTTCCCGCCAGGTCTCGCCCAGAGCGCGCTTGTGCTTCCCGAACTGGTCGCAGATGTCCCGGAACTCTTCCGATCCTGCGCACATCTGCTCTACCGGAGCCAGCAGGCGCTGCATCTTTTCAAAAGCCATCCGGCCATGACGCACGCCGTCCCGGCCGGTATGGGAAAAGATCACCTCCCCGGCCATCTTGCGCCCCGTGGCCTGTTCCAGACTGTTGAGGGCGAGCATCATCTCCATCTCGTGGCGATGGAGCCGGGAAAGGCCCTTGTCCGCCTCCATGCAGCTCACATAGAGCTGCCGGATGCGCGGCCCCAGCGCCAGGACTTCAGTAGCCACGGGCGAGGGATCATGGGCCATGCCGGCCAGCAGGGCCTGGGCATGCAGACGGGCCCGCCGCCGTTCCAGAGGGGCCTCGGCCAGATAGATGATGGCCAGCTGCTTGCGCAGCATGTTCAGGTTGGCCCGGGTGCGCTGGGCTTCCAGGATCCCGGGCAGCTGGACGTCCTGCAAGGTCTTCACAGTAGTGCGGAAGCCGACAAGATAGGGCCAGAGCACAGCCACCGTCAGCAGGAGCATCAGGCACCAGGGCAGCACCAGCAGGACCAGGTAGCGGCGGGCCGGCAAAGATTTGTTGCGGATAAAGCCGATCATGGCAAAACTTTGGAAAACTCCCCTCCGGGAAAGATATCATGGAGATCCGGCAGCGTACCGCCGCCCGGTGTCAGTAGATGATATACTGGAAATAACTGCGGCTGCGGTTGTGGAGCTCCCCGCTGTAAAGCAGGGCCTTCAGCGCCCTGTTCACGGCATCCAGCAATTCGGGGCGCCCGGCCCTGACCGCCACGCAGCTCCCCGTGGCTCTGGTTTCGGCATCGAAAGGGACATCCAGGCGGTCGAATTCCAGCCCTTCGTCCGTCAGCAAAAAGGCATAACCGGCCAGATCATTGATGAACAGCACATCGATGCTGCCCTGCCGCAGGCGCCTGATGAGCTCCTGCACACTGCCGGTGACGATGTCGGCCTCCGGCCAGAAGCCCCGGGCCCGCTGCACCAGCACGGAGCCCTGATAGACACCGATGCGGGCCCCCGCCTCTTCCGGCCCGCGCCCGCCGGGACGCCCGATGCACATGGCCCGGGAGTGGTAGTACGGGGTACTGTAGAGCAGCCCTTCCTGCTTCGGCTCCAGGCGCTGGGCGAAGATCAGGTCAAAACTGCCGTCCCTGAGGCCCTGCACCAGGTCCGCCTGCGTGGTGAACGTCCAGACGCAGGTGCGCCCCAGACGTCGGCACAGGGCATCCGCCAGCTCGTATTCGAATCCCCGCCGCTGCCCGTCCTCGTCGATATACGACAGCGGCGGATACTCATCGCTGAGGCCGACGCGCAGGTCCCTGCCTGACGCAGCGGCAGACGTGGCGGCAAGGCACAGGCATAAACATAGGGCAGAGATAAGAAATTGTTGCATACGCAATTACCAATAATAATTTTTTGCACTCTACACTATTTTACGGTAAAAGCCAGCCCCCTGTGCGGTTGCCAGCCACGCCGCCAGTCCGTATAGTCGGGCCGAGGTGGAATATGAGACATTCGCCCCTTTTCCTGTTGGTCATCTGCGTCCTGGCGGCCCTGCTGGCCGCCTGCGGCCCCAAGGATATCGGCACCGGGACCTCGGAGCCCGACACCGTGCCGGCCGGCGTCAGCGGTGCGGACAGCATGCGCCAGCCCATGACCGGCAACAACAGCACCCAGACCATGCTGTATTATTTCAACCGGCCGGACGTCATGCAGTCCATGCAGCGCAGCCAGTTCAACATGTACATGCGCCACATGGGCCGGGACATCTCGCCCGAAGATCCCGCCTACCGGGCCGTCCCCCGGCAGCGCAGCCCCTTCCGTCAGTAGAGGAACATCATGGATCCTGTCACCCATGCCGCCAGCGGCGCCCTTGCCATGCTGGCCATGCCGCAGCGCCCCGCCACCCGCTGGGCCCTGCCCCTGGCAGCCTTCGCGGCTGCCTCGCCCGATCTGGACATCCTGGCCGCCAGCGGCCCCCTGCAGACCCTGCTGCTGCACCGCGGCATCACCCACGCCCTGGCGGCGGCACCGCTCATGGGCCTGCTGCTGGCCATCCTGGCCCGGCCCCTCTGGCGCTACGATACCCGCAACGCCTGGTCGTTCGGCGGGGTCTGGGCCTTCATGATGCTCATGGTCCTGCTGCATATCTGGCTCGATGCCCTGACCACCTACGGCACGCTGGTCTGGCTGCCCTTCTCCGGGGAGCGCCTGCGCCTCAATGCCGTCTATATCATCGACCTGCTCATGACCCTGCCCCTGCTCTGGGGCATCTGGCACGGCCTACGGCAGGAGAAGAAGCGTGCCCAGGCCCAGGGGGCCATCCCCTTCCCCTTCCAGGATACGGCCTCGCTCACCGTCTCGGACGGCAAGCCCGGCGTCCGGCTGGCCCTGTTCTGGAGCATCCTCCTCTACCCGGCCCTGGCCCTGGGGTGCCAGATCTGGCACACGCAGCAGATGCAGGCCTCCCTGGCCGCCCAGGGACGTGACATCCGCCAGCTGGTGGTGCTGCCCGATGCCTTCGCCCCCCTGTTCTGGCGGGCGCTCTATCTGGAAAAGCTGCCCGCCCGCCCCGCTGACGCCCCGGCCTGGCAGACGCAGCTCGATCCCCTGCTGCCCCCGGCGGACAGGCAGGAAGAGCTGGTGGTCCGCATCCGGGGGCTGGATGCCCTGGGCCGTCCCCATGGTCAGGAAGAGACCCGCGTGGCCGCGCCCTCCGGCCTGATGACCGCCCTGGCCCGTCAGTCCGTGGCCTGCCGGACTTTCGACCAGTTCCTGCTGCTGCCCGTCATCACGCCGCTGCCCGAAGGCCAGCGCACCACGGACATGCCCGGCGCCAGCCAGTGGCTGCTGCATGACGAGCGCTTCGGCTCGCAGCTGGAACTGGTGCAGAAGATCATGGCCATGCGCCCCAATGCCGGCATCCCCTTCCAGCTCATGGTGCAGATGGAGCCCGGCAACATGGGCCCGCGCCTGCTGCAGGAGCGCCTCTATTTCTCCGACAGCCGCCGCGATTCCGGCTGGCAGGCCCCCCGCCGTCCGTCCCAGCCCGCCTTCCTGCCCTGGCTGGCCGGATTGCGTTAGGAGGGCGGATACGCCCTGATGACAAAGGAGCCTGCGGCCCCGGGGCCTGTTCCCATCGCGCTGCGACGAACGGACACGGCCCTGAGATATACCCGGCAGCCCCGTCCTGGCTTTGCACAGTGAACAAAAACGCGCCTCTTCCTTTTGGGATGAGGCGCGTTCCTTTTTTGTCCTGCAACGATTCGGATACGGGATACCAGCGCCGTCGGACGGCCCGGCATACGAAAACAGCCGGGGCAAGGCTGCTGCCTGCCACCGGCTGTCATCCCTGACCGGCACAAAAACTGCCCGGCCCCAGAAACAGGAAAAGGCTGGTATTTCTACCAGCCTTGCTTTCCATTGGTGCCGAAGGGGAGAGTCGAACTCCCACTCCGTTGCCAGAACTAGACCCTGAACCTAGCGTGTCTACCAATTCCACCACTTCGGCGCGGAAATGTATGTAGCGGATTTGCCTCTGCCTGGCAAGTGTTTTTTGCAAAAAAATTTCCGGCCCGCCATTTTCCGCTCCCGGCCTGCCCGGCAGGCCCCGGCCGCCTTGCCTTGCGCCTGTCCATGCGCTACACAGCAAGGCACACTCTTAATGCAAGGATACGCCTCATGCAGGACAATTTTTCCCATCTGGACAAGGACGGCAACATCACCATGGTGGACGTGGGCGCCAAGCCCGACACCCAGCGTGTGGCCATTGCCGAAGCCATCGTGGAGCTTTCGCCCAATACCCTGAAACTGCTCAAGGAATGCGCCCTGCCCAAGGGCGACGTGCTGACCTGCGCCAAGGTGGGCGGCATCATGGCCGCCAAGCGCACCTCGGAACTGATCCCGCTCTGCCATCCCCTGAACCTGAACCTCGTGGACGTGCGCTTTGAAGTGCGCGACACCCCGCCCAGCGTGCGCATCGAGGCCGAGACCCGCACCACCGGCCCCACGGGCGTGGAGATGGAAGCCATCATCGCCGCCCAGACCGCCGCTGCCGTCATCTATGACATGTGCAAGGCCGTGCAGCGCGATATCGTCATCAGCCGTGTCCGTCTGCTGTTCAAGGACGGCGGCCGCAGCGGCGCCTTCCACGCCAAGCCCCTGGACTAAGACGGATGCAGTTCCCTGCCATCGATCCCGTGGCCTTCAGCATCGGCTCCCTGCAGCTGCGCTGGTACGGCCTCATGTATTTGCTGGCCTTTTTCGTGGGCTGGGGCCTGGCCCGCTGGCGGGCCTCCCGTCCCGGTTCCGGCTGGAAGACCGTGGATGTGGACGACCTGCTGACCTTCGTCATGCTGGGCGTCATCCTGGGCGCGCGCCTGGGCTATGTGCTCTTCTACGACCTGCCCGCCTACATCGACGACCCCGGCGAGATCCTGCGCATCTGGAACGGCGGCATGTCCTTCCACGGCGGCCTGCTGGGCGTGCTCTGCGCCTTCTGGTATTTCGCGCGCACCCGCAAGAAGTCCTTCCTCGAGGTCTCGGACTTCATCGCGCCGCTGGTGCCGCAAGGCCTGTTCTGGGGCCGCATGGGCAACTTCATCAACGGCGAGCTCTGGGGCAAGGTCAGCGACGTGCCCTGGGCCATGGTCTTCCCCACCGGCGGGCCCTGGCCGCGCCACCCCTCGCAGCTCTATGAAGGCCTGCTGGAAGGGCTGGTGCTGTTCGTGGTGCTCTGGATCTTCTCCGCCCGGCCGCGCAAGGCGGGCGCCGTCTCCGGTCTTTTCGCCCTGCTCTATGCCGTGTTCCGCTTCGGCGTGGAATTCGTGCGCGTGCCCGATGCCCAGCTGGGCTACCTGGCCTTCGGCTGGCTGACCATGGGCCAGCTGCTCTGCCTGCCGCTCATGGCCGCGGGCCTGTGGCTGCTGTGCCGCACGCCGCGGGAACGGGCCGCCGTGGAGCCCGCGACGGCTCCCCGCAAGGGCAAGAGCGCACGAAAGCGTTGACAGACCTTGTCTCTTCTGTGTAGATATTCGCCGCTTATCTGAATTTTTCTGGAGGAAATATGGCTAAAGAAGGTTCCATTGAAGTTGACGGCGTGGTGCAGGAAGCCCTGCCCAATGCCATGTTCCGTGTGGAGCTGGAAAACGGCCACGAAGTGCTGGCGCACATTTCCGGCAAGATGCGCAAGTTCTACATCCGCATCCTGCCCGGCGACCGCGTGAAGGTGGAGCTCTCTCCCTACGATCTGACCCGCGGCCGCATCACCTACCGCATGAAGTAGCCCGCACCCGCCCCGCCTTTTCAGCGCACCCCTGACTGTACTGACAGAGGTGCGCTTTTGTTGCGTCCTGTGGATGGCGGAGAAGTATCACCGTCCCTTCCCGCAGCCGCACAGCTCCGCCCAGGCGGACATGGGAACTCAGAAGAAATCTTCTTCTCCTTTCCCTGCAACAGATACGAAAAAAGGACGCCGCAGCGTCCTTTTTTGTTTCCTCCAAGAGTACAGCCTCCCCCTATCCGGCCTGAGACGGGCCTGCCTTTTTCCTCTCACCCTCCCGCGTCAAACGCGCGGAGTGACAGGAAGGCGCAAAGGGAAGGGGCTTTTTTCGCGCTGCCCGGCCGCTGAAAGCAGTTCCTCCGAACCGATCCCCGTCGCGCCGAAGACAGCCGCGGGCATCGGCGGCAGCGTGCGAGGATGTTCTCTCCCCTCTTGCTAAACCCAGCCCAGGGCCCGCAGCACCAGCATGCAGCACATGGCCATAAGACCGGCCAGGATATCGTCCAGCATGATGCCCCAGCCTGCGGGCAGCCAGTTTTCCGAGGCGTGCACGGGCCAGGGCTTCCAGATATCGAACAGGCGGAACAGGGCAAAGGCCCAGACCAGACCGGGCCACGACCACTGGCCCGCGCCCAGGGGCAGCAGGGCGATCCAGACGCCCACGAGCTCGTCGATGACCACTTCTCCGGGGTCGGTGCGCCCCAGCAGGATCTCGGCACGGGTGGCGGCCAGACCGCCGGTCACGACGATCACGGCCAGAAAAAGCAGACGGCCCCAGAGCGGCAGGGGCAGAAAAAGCAACGGCGCCAGCAGGGCGGCCAGAGCCGAACCGGCCGTGCCCGGAGCCTTGGGCGAAAGCCCGGCGATGCCCAGACGGCAATAGGCCAGGATGCAGGTATTCCAGAATGACATATCGTTCCTCCACGGCTCCGCGATACAGGGGACACAGGGGCACAAAGGCATCCATCCTCAAAGCCGTCCACGGCACGGCGAATGCCTCACAGATGCCGACGTCCACGGCCACGCCCCGAACACGGGCGGTCACGGCCATGGACGATAGCGGACTGAGCCCAAACGAACTCCCGAGCGGATGTCTTGCCTCGGCACCGGCACGGCGGTCTGTCGCGAACGGGATACCGCGCGGGCGACGCGCCCCAAAGCATCCTTGCGCGGCTGTTCCTTCACAGCTGCCTGACAGTCCGTGACGGCCTTGGCGCGTGTCCCGATGAGCTTTCCCTGCCTTCCGCCCCGACAGGAGCGGGCGTGCGGCACGACCCGGACAAAGCACTGTCGTACGAAAACGTGCCCCCCTGTCGGGCCTCCCCTGTGACGGCGGAGCCTCGGGCAGTGTAGCGGCTCGGCCCCCGTCTGGCAACGCCCGCCCCTTGACGCCGCAGGAGCTGCCAGCTACAAAGGAGCCCACGCCCGGATGGTGGAATTGGTAGACACAAGGGACTTAAAATCCCTCGGCCACCGGCTGTGCCGGTTCAAGCCCGGCTCCGGGTACCAGAAAGCAAAAGCGGCCACAGGGCAGATCCTGTGGCCGCTTTTGCTATTCCGCCACCGCAACGGCGATCCTCTCTTACCAAGTTTCTGGAGAAAGAGCGATGTTCTTGTCAATCTTGATCTCGAGAACGCTGTCAATCTCGATGCCGAAAACTTTCAAGTCCTCACGATTGAGTATTTTACGTTCCTCACTTTCGCGATAAAGGTTCTGGGCATAATCACATACTATGTAGGTACCTGTGGCGACTCCACAGACAATCCAGCCTGCAGGAGTCGCGCCCAGCAACACAACAACGCTCGCCGCACCACTCGAAGCGAGGCCACTTAACGCCGCTTGTGTAATCTTTTCCTTGCATTCCGGATCATTCACTTCACCTTTGAGATACTGATAATATACATAGCCGGAATCGAAGGTGAAGCCTGCAAGACCAGTAGCTCCCCCCACCTTGACCGCAGCCAGCAGTTTTCCCGAAGGGAGCATGACGCCGGGAACGGCCTTGGCGCCCTTAATGCCCAGTTCTTCTGCGGCCCTCTCCATGCCCTTCAGGCTAGCCTGCTGCGAGATGAACTGGGCCCTCGGCTTCAGGAAAAGGCTTCCCAGTGCCCCCCTGGCCTTGACCAGATGCAGTACGGCGCCTTGCAGCTTTTTATTTTCTTTCATGAACTTCAGGATCGTCTCTGCGCGGCAGGCCGACGAGCCGCCACAAGAAGCAGCAGCCCGTTCCAATACCGTATCTAGCTGGGCGCAGATTTCCTTTGCGGCATGGGAATTGGAGCCGAACAGACGGTGGATATTCTTCTTGATATCCCTGGTCAGGGCTTCTACGTCCTGCAGGCTGCCCAGCTGCTGCCCGGTGTAATCCCCCAGCAGGTGAACGGAATACAGCAGACCCGCAAGACCTCGCGCGGAACGCCCGCCGACGCCCAGCATTTTTTCTGCCAAAGCGATGAGCTGACGGCTGTCCCGCTGCCAGCTTTCGATAATCTTCTTTTTGGCAGCTTCAGCAGCGGCACGGCCTTCTTTTTCCTCGATGCGCTGGAGCATGTCCCGCAGGGGAGGCTTATTGAAGGGGATGGCATCACTGAAGCCCCAATGCCCGTAAAGGCGATGTCCTTCAGCCCCCAAGGGCAGGCCCTTCACGACCTCGAAGTTGTCGATGGTCTTGGTGAATTCGGCCAATACCCGGCGCATCTGCGGATTACTGCTATCCTCAAGGACGACTTCCAGCATGTCCCTAACATGCGCGCTGCCGGGAAGGGCATAGACGGACGGGACCCAAAAGCCACACACGAACAGGAGGACGAGGAGTGCTGGCAGGCTTTTCCTTATTTCGACCACCACAAATCAGCTCCCGTCCGCCCGGTATTGACGTTGCTCTGCAGGGTATTCAGAATTTTGAATTCCTCCATCAGGGACGAGGGAGAGCTTTTTTTCAAATAAGTATAGACTTCTACAAAGAACATGCGTGTATCCTGATTACATGTCTTTATCAGATCGCCATCAAACTGGCCCATGAGTTGGGCGGCTTCACGCAACAAGTCTTTATCATTGAATTTTATTAAATTCCTTGCCTCGCTTATTTTATTATGGGCGGCATTAAGTGTCAGCCGGACGATATATGACATGACTAATTCATAATATTTTTTTAATATACGTTCAAATTCTATATATTCCTGCAATTGTTTAGCACAAAAGGATTCATTACTTGACCCAACACTGCAATTATCATAAGCTTCTCTAGCTACTTGAGAAAACATTTTATATATATTAAATGTATCTCTAATTATTATAATTTTTTCAAGATCAGATTTTGCATTGACATATCGCTGATTAAATACACTAAATATTTCAGGGAAAATTACCTTCTGAAGGAAAAAGAACTTACCCTTAATCTTCATTTCGTCATTTTCAATCTTCTGCTTAATTCTTTTTCCATATTCATCAGATAAATCAATTAACTTATTACAGTCATTTAAAAATCCTAGTCCTGGAGTAAATTTCTTTTCCATAGAAGATATACATAAGAAATTCTCTGTCATCTGATAACATTTTTTATATAGATTTATAGCAGTACCATATTCTTCTGCCTGAAAATATATATCAGCTTTTTTTATATAATCTTCAGCTTGAATACCACTGTTATTCGGCCTCTGCCCTGAATAAAAGATATCCTCATTTGCCTGAGCAATACCCCATCCCCCAAAAACGAAAAACAATGTCATGATAATGTACTTCATTTGCTTCCCCCGATTTTTCTCTCAGAGCGTGTTTGGAAACTCATTTATCAATAATGAAACGTTTCAACAGTATGCTTGCCATGGCTATTTGAGTCATGGACTCAGACACATCAAGGCGTCGCTCGTAATCCCGCACAAGACGCCTCCAGCGAACCAGCCAGCCGAATGTTCGTTCAACTACCCAACGCTTCGCCACTGGCTGAAAGCCTGTCTGCCCTGGTGTGCGTTTCACGACTTCCACAACAAATCCAAGATAGGTGGCCTTGTCCATCAATGACTTGCGCTCATAGGCCCCGTCTGCAAAAAAATGTTTTACTGATGGCCACTTGCGATACATTGCATCCAGGATCATTTGCGCTCCTGTACTATCTGCCACGTTGGCCGGGGTCATATTGACGAGCAGGAGACGACCGTCGGAATCCACTGCTACATGCCGTTTTCTACCAACGATCTTCTTGTGGGCATCGATCCCACGATCCGAAGCATGTGGGGCCTTCACTGACTGGCTGTCCAGGACTGCAAGAGAAGGGGCGAGAGTCTTTTTCTGGCGATGCCGGTCGAGCATGGTACAAATATCGAGTATCGTTGCAAAGAGGAAACGCCTCATCAGTCGTCGAAACCACCAGTAGACAGTTTGCCACGGCCCGAATTCTTGCGGGAGCATCCTCCACGAACATCCAGAACGTATGAGATAGCGCAACGCATTGATGATCTCACGCAGGTCTGTTTTGCGCCTCCGACCTTCTCCAGAAGCAGGGGGCAGGAGAGGACGTACAAGCGCCCATTCTTTGTCCGTCAGATCGCTGGGGTACCGTTTGACAGTCTTCGCGAGTTTTTGCTGCCGCGCACAGTCTTTTTTTGTCCACATGCCTTCTTGTAACTATAAAAGCTGAAGTTTCCAAACACGCTCTCAACAGAGATAAAACTCAAATTATAAATATTTACCCCTCCATGCATAATCTGTCAATGTAATAAACCAATTACAAATAAGCATCCGGCATCAATAAGAGATGGCCTCGAAAACGCCCTCCACCCGGCAGGTGCCGCCATGCAGATGCAAGATGCCGGAAAGGCTGTCCTGCATCTCCAGTACGGCCTCGTCCCGCAGGGCCAGCGTGGAGCAACGTGACGCGAAGAGCAGCGTCTCGGAGCCCGCCAGGCTGTAGATGCCCTCCTCTTCACGGGTGACGGTGACCTTATGGGTCCCCCACTGCAGACGCTTGCGGACATAGACCGTGTCCACGCTGCAACGCGTGCCGTCCATGAACACCAGTTCGCCAAAGAGGTCCGAGCGCAGCAGGGCTTTTTCCTGAAACGCCCGGACGGAACAGAACTTCGTCTTGATGAGGATGTCCCGGTCGAACGCGGCATAGAAATCGTCGGCAGTCCGGGTCTCGGTGAGGGGATGCTGCCCGGCCGGGCAGGCGACAGCGGTCAGAAGCAGGAAGATCAGGGCCAAAAAGGTCCGTGTCATATCGTCTCCAGTAAGATGTTCCGGCGCCGCGGCATCTTCCCGCCCCCTTCCGGGACCTTCCCCATGCCGCCGGGGAACGGGGCAACGCCCGCTGTCCACCGGAAAAACGGACACGAAGGAAAAATGCATCAGAAGCATGGCGGGGCCGCCCCACAGGCAGCGCCTTTCCTGCGCTGAGTACGGGAAGCGCGGCGCAATGTCCAGCGCCCGGTACAGGCCCCGCCCACTGCCTGCCGGAGAGCCCGCCCATATCCGACCAGGCATCCCGGTACCCTCCCGCATCACTGCCGGTCACAGGAAGGGCGGCCGTCGCCATCCGGCTTTCCGCAAGCCCGTCCTCTTGCCGCAGCCTCCTCGCATTCCAGGAGGGGGACGCCGCCCCCAGATGCAAGAGCCTGCCGCCCTTCTCTTCCGGCTTTGCTGAAAGCATCCTCCTGCGCCGCGCCTCCCGCATCAGAGCTGCCTGCCCCCGGGGATGGCCGCCACACACCGCCTGCGGACGCTCCTCCGGCTCGACCTTTGCGAGCCCCCGCGCTATACTGGCAGGGTGTCCGCGCAGTCTGCGGACGTTCCCTTCCTTTTCCGACCCGGAGGTCTTTCATGGACGCCCTGCAATGCATCCTCACCCGCCGTTCCTGCCGCTCCTATGAGGACCGGCCCATCCCCAAAAAAGAGATCCTGGAGCTGCTGACCGTCGGCACCAAGGCCGCCACCGGCTCCGGCATGCAGCCCTGGGGTTTCGTGACCTTGGAGGGACGGGAAAAGATCGCCGCCCTTTCCGACGAGATCAAAGCCTGGCTCAAAGAGAACTTTGCGGACTTTCCCTGGCTGGCCCAGTACAGGGAATGGCTGGACAACCCCAATTACAACATCTTCTATGACGCCAACAACGTCATCTGCGTCTACGGGGACACGACCTCGCACTGGTACGTGTATGACGGCACCCTGTGCACGGCCAACATCATGCTGGCCGCCCACGCCAAGGGCATCGGCTCCTGCTGGATCGGCTTTGCCCAGGACTTCATGGACCGTCCGGAGATCAAGGCCCGCTACAAGGTGCCGGAGCAGTGCCGCTTCGTCAGCGCCCTGAGCCTGGGGTACGCCAAGGGGCACCTGCCCGAAGCCCAGCGCAAGGAGCCGGTCATCTTCAACGGCTAGATCCCCGGGACGAGCGGCCGCCGGAGCAGACCGTCCGCAGGATGGCCTCCGCGCCGTGACGGCGGCAACGCCGAAGCATCACCATGCCACGAGTCACCATCCTGCCGGGCGGCCCCGGCACGACCGGCAGACATCAGAACGTGAAAAGGCGGATCCACGGATCCGCCTTTTTTATCGTGTACCGGGGCAGGAGCGCAGCTCTTCAAAGGCAGCTCCGCCCCCGCCAGCCTATTGAGGGAAAGACCGGTCTAGGCCTTTTCCGCCGCAGGGCGCCCCTTGCGGCGCAGGGCCTGCCAACCTTCGTGCACCAGCACCAGCGACAACGCCAGCAGCAGCACGGCGATGACCAGTTGCAGGGCCGCCACGGCCCCGCCCGTCCCGGCCAGCAGGGCACGGCCCTGGGCCACGATGCCCAGCACCAGGGCGGAGAGCGTCACCAGCAGCATGAAGAGCATGGGCAGCAGGAACATGCCGTTGCGGCGGGCAAGGTTCTGGAGCCAGCAGGCCACGGCCAGCAGGGCCAGCGCGGCCAGCAGCTGGTTGGCCGCACCGAACAGGGGCCAGATCTTGGCATAACCGCCAAAGCCCAGGCTCATGCCCAGGCCCACGGTCACCAGCGTGGCCACATATTTGTTGACCAGCACGGCCCGCCAGCCGCGCACGTCCTTCACGCTCTGGCCCGGGGCCAGCCACAGTTCCTGGAACATGTAGCGCCCCAGACGGGTGGCCGTATCCAGCGAGGTGAGGCAGAAGGTGGATACGGCCAGGATGATGAGGCCGTAGGTGACGCCGCGGGCGCTCTCGCTGCCCAGGCCCACACAGGCCAGCATCTGCGACAGGCCGTCGGCCAGCACCTGGGTGGGCGTCTGGCTGGTGAAGGCATGGCCGTTCTGGGTGAAGATATAGCCCACGGCGATGAGCGAGGCGATGCCCAGCGCGCTTTCGATGAGCATGGAGCCAAAGCCCACCAGGCGGGCGTCACGCTCGCTGCTCAGCTGTTTGGACGTGGTGCCCGAGGCCACCAGCGAATGGAAGCCCGAGATGGCCCCGCAGGCCACGGTCACGAACAGGGCCGGGAAGAGATACTGGCCGTTGACCTCGAAGGAGGTGAAGGCGGGCAGCTCGATGACCGGATGCGCGGCCACGATGCCCACCACGGCGGCCAGCATCATGGCGTAGAGCAGGAAAGAGCTGAGGTAGTCGCGGGGCTGGAGCAGGATCCAGACGGGCGTCACCGAGGCCACGAGGATGTACAGGCCCAGCAGCCACATCCAGGTATCGTAGCCCGCGTAGAGGGGGAAGCGCAGGCCCAGGGCGATGACGCCCACGATTCCCGCCACGCCCAGCAGGGTGGCCCTGCCCAGGGGCATCTCGAAACGGTAGACCAGCAGGCCGAAGATCACGGCCAGCACGATGAACAGCAGGGAGATGGTGGCCGTGGAGCCGTTGACGTGGTTGTGGACCAGCGCGCCCGAGGCATCGGTCATGAAGCCGTTGAAGGTGCCCGCCACGATGGAGGCGAAGGCCCCCACCACCAGCACCAGGGTCAGGAAGGAAAAGATGACGAACAGGCGCTTGGCCCGCAGACCGATGCTGCCGGCGATGACCTCGCCGATGGAGCGGCCCTTGTTGCGCAGGGAGGCGAACAGGGAGCCGAAGTCATGCACGCCGCCGAAGAAGATGCCGCCGACGACCACCCAGATGAAACAGGGCAGCCAGCCGAAGACGGCGGCCTGGATGGGGCCGTTGATGGGCCCGGCCCCGGCGATGGACGAAAAATGATGGCCCAGCACCACCGGAGCCTTGGACGGCATGTAGTCCACGCCGTCGCGGAACTGATGGGCCGGTGTGGGCCGGGAGGGATCGACGCCCCAGACCTTTTCCAGCCAGGCGCCGTAAACGAAATAGCCAAGCCCCAGCAGGGCCAGGCCGCCAAGGAGCAGATACAGGGAATTCATGATGCACGCTCTTGAGGAAAATGGGACGGGAACGCCCTGCGCGCCAGCGGCAGCAGGGTGGCCCGGGCTGCCTTGTTGCAGACGCAGGCGGCATCGGGGGGGACGGTGTCGCGCCACGGCGCGGAAGGCAGGATGAGGGCCAGCGCGCGCAGACGCATCCAGCCGCGCAGGCCCAGCCAGAAACTCTTGCAGACACGGCAGCGCTCCACGGCGGCCGCCGCATCCTGATGCCATGACCGGCAAAGGATGATGACGCTCACATACGAGGCCATATGCTCGTCGTGGGGCCGGATGCGCTCCTGCCCCCAGGCCAGGGCCCCGTCACGGATGCGCTCCCAGGCGGCCATGTCCAGCCGGGGCAGACAGTGGACCTGCACGTATTCGTGCGTCTCCGCCGCCCAGAGCGTGGCCTTGCGGTGCAGCACATAGGCCTCGTCACGACGGTGGAAGGCGCAGGTGGCGCGCAGGCTGCCGGGCCCGTCCTGCCGCTCCGCATCGAAGCTCGCGGCGGCCAGGGTCGCCAGCAGGGCGTCCAGCTGTCCGTCCGGGGCGCTCTCCTCCCCGGCGGGGCGGGACTGGTCCGCGCGGGTCCCCGCATCTGAAGGGGCATCCTTCTCCATGGCAAAAACTCCCGTCTCCCGGCCGTCCGCTGCCTGTGACGGGCAGACGACGTGCCGGGGACGCCGGGGACGGCCGCCCTGCCGGGCACCTCCCCGTCAACGGTATCAGGCCCTGTCCAGGGGCCAGGGTTCCACTGAAAAATCCAGGCTCTCGGCCATCTCGGCCAGGGCCCGGCGCAGGGCCTCTTCCGAAGTATCCACTTCGCTTTCCAGCTTTTCGTAACGTGCCATTTTCAGGATAAACCCGTAGATCAATCCGGTGTCCTGCGGAGTTGCATTGCGTATTGTGAATGTGCCCATATCAGGTATGTTTTACAAATAATTTTTTCACAAAAGGGATGGAACCTCCGTTCTCGGCCACATAAACGCCTCCGAGAATCATCATGGCGCCGGTCAGCGCCACGGGTGTGATCCGTTCGTGCAGCAACAGCGCCGAAGAGATCATTGTAACCAACGGAACGAGGTAAATGTAATTGCTGGTGGCCAGGGTGCCCAGGTGTTTGACTGCAGCGTTCCACACTGCAAAACAAAACAGCGATGCGATCAGGCCGAGAAAAAGCAAATTGCTGAATACCATCGGGCGGAGCAGTATCCCTGTATCCGTGGTCAGTTGACGAATC
>OGNB01000920.1_pt1 | contig 19078 bp, 18 predicted proteins | sample 1573301 | NCBI WGS metagenome assembly OGNB01 (sample SAMEA2581914, study PRJEB24529) | metagenome | biome: Human gut stool | place: China | collected 2011
GGAAGCTGCTTATTGATAAAGACATGAAAAAGAAAGACTTGTGTGAAAAGGCGGGTATCAGCCCAGCTTCCGTCACCAAAATGGGCCGGAATGGGCATGTCACCACAGAGATACTCGTGAAGATTTGTGCGGCGCTGGATTGCCGGATTGAGGATATCGTGGAGATTGTGCCGGATCCTGATAAGAGTCGTTAAATAGTAGAATATTCTTGATAACAAAGGGATACATATGGGAAATATCATTCAGTCGATTCCGGAAGCAAAGCTTCTATTGGCCTCTTTACGCTCCGTTGGATATACAGAGGAAACCGCAATTGCGGATATTGTTGATAATTGTATTTCTGCTAAAGCCAAGCATATTGATATTATCTTTGAGACTGAGAAAATGCGAATTCTAATTCTTGATGATGGTATTGGTATGACAGCACAAGCCCTAATAGAGAATATGAGAATTGGGTCTTCCGATCCGTCGAAACAGCGGGATGATACTGATCTTGGACGATTTGGTATGGGCATGAAAACTGCCGCCTTTTCATTGGGGAAAAGGCTTACTGTTGTAACCAGATTTGAGGAAACTACCAGTAACGCTGCATGGGATTTAGACAAAATACCTGATATTGGGTGGAATCTTATTATCGAGGAAAGTGACTCAATAGCCGAGATTTCATCCAGGCTTGGAGCGCAAGGTACTGTTGTTTGTATTGAGAATCTTGATCGAGTAATCGGTTCTTTAGATGAAGCGAAGGCCAAAAAGAAGTTTTACAAAACAGCGGAAAAAGTTGAAAAGCATCTCGCCCTTATTTTTCATCGGTTCATTGAGGAAGATGGCCTTGTTATTCGCATCAATGGAACAGAGATTCAACCATGGAACCCGTTCGTTATCAATAATAATGCCACTCAAGAGCTTGCAGATGAAACTATATGGTCAGACGATGGTGCATCTGAAGTTGTAATTCAGCCATATGTTCTTCCCCATAGAACCAAGTTTGCCTCGGATGATGACTATCAAGCTGCGGGCGGTGCAAAAGGGTGGAACTATCATCAGGGTGTGTATGTCTATAGAAATCGTAGACTTATAATTTGTGGTACATGGTTTGATTATATCAAGAAAGAGCCAGCATACAATCTTGCAAGGATTAAAGTTGATATATCTTCTGTTAGTGATGAAGAGTGGAAAATTGACATTAAAAAATCAACAGCCTCTTTACCTGGGTATGTTCGAGACACTGTGGAACGGGCTATTGATATTTGTACGGAGGCGTCCGCTCGTGTCTATAACTCCCGTGGGACATACTCAAAATCTAATATAAGTGCACCGAACCTAAGTTATGTTTGGGAACAGCGAAAAAAGAATGGGCGCTATTCCTTCCATATTAACCGTAAACATGCCTTGCTCACCGAGGTCAAAAAGCATCTTGACACAGATGGCGCAGCTGCGTTGTCAGCGTATTTAACTCTGGTAGAAAATTTTGCACCGTTTATGCTGTCTGGTGTAACAGACTCGCTGCAAAAATCGACTGAAACTGCAGTAAATAAAGCCTCACTTGAATATCAAGTGGAGATATCCGAATTAAAAGAATACATCGCGTTGTTTCTGTCTCAAGGATTTACAAAAGAAGAAACAAGGTCCACCTTACTGGATATGGTGAATTACCGTCATCTCCGTAATGAGATTATTGAGTTGTTGGAGGAAGCCAAATGATAAACGTGCCTAAGGGCTTAGCCCCGCATGAAGTTGATCTTTACATAAGTGCCTTCAAGTTTTGTGAAAAGTTAATTCAGGAACAGAATACTGATATTGGCGCTGCAGTAACAGAGACAACGGAGAAATACAGCTTTATTATTTCGGATAAAGAGTTATTTGCACAGTTTCTTTTTAGAGAAATCACTGCATATACCGAGCCATCAATAGGTGTTGTGTCCCCAGAACTTGATGATAAAACTTGGTGGAGTAAACTTAAAAAATCGGAAAAATTCATACCTGAGTATTGGCAGCGATATTATGACTACTTAAATAGAAAACCTTCTTGGAGCTTAACTGCAGTGCAGGATATTGATTCGTCCACTGACGAGATAATGAACGCACTTGCAAACCCACGAAGTGGTAGAGCATGTGATCGCATGGGCATGGTCTTTGGTTATGTACAATCTGGTAAGACCACACATTACATTGGGCTGATCAATAAAGCGGTTGATGCGGGGTATAGAATTGTAGTAGTGTTGACTGGCATTCATAATAGCCTACGCAGCCAGACGCAATCACGTATTGATGAAGAAGTTTTGGGCTATGAGACAAGCTTGGAAAACTTGGCCGATATGATTAGGGAACCGAATGTTATTGGTGTTGGGATAGGTGCGCACAACCGCGTGAAAACGATAGTGCAGTCCATTACAACCCGTGATGAAAAAGGCGATGTAAATAAAACTACAGAAGGCGTCTCCATGGTTCCGCCGTTTATTATTGTTACAAAGAAAAATGCAACGGTTTTGCGTCGTATCCTGCGCTTTTTCCGAAAAAACCAATGTGCCGAAGTAATTGACGGCAAAAAAATTATAACAGCTAAATATCCGGCGCTCATAATTGATGATGAAGCAGACCAGGCCTCCATTAATACAAACGATAGTTATGATGAGAAGGGTAATCTTCTTGATGATTATAATCCTACAACAATAAATGGACTGATTCGAGAAATTCTTAAAACATTTGAGTGCAGATCTTATGTTGGATATACAGCTACTCCGTTCGCCAACATTTTTATACCACCGCATATTAACTCTGAGCGATATGGAACAGATCTCTTCCCTCGCGACTTTGTTTTCAGAACACCGCGGGCGGATCAGTATATCGGTGCCCGAGAGTTTTTTGGATTAAGCGGCGATGAAAATACGCCGGTAATGCCTTTGTGCAGAGATATTATCGCGGGAGCTTCTTACCTTGGTAAGGGTACTAAAGCAGGAGATCCTGTTGGCAACATACCAGAAGAGCTAAAAAAAGCGGTGAAATGTTTCTTGATATCCACCGCGCTTCGTAATTGCAGAGGACAAATTAATAAACCCAATACGATGTTGATTCACATTGTGCGTTTCGTTTCTCAGCAAAATGCAGTAAAAAAGAAAGTTGCTGCATACTACCAAGATGAACTTGCCAACTTCATCCGATATGGCGACTCAGGTATCTATGATGAACTGAAGACGATTTGGGAAAATGATTACCTTGAGACAACAGCTGCATTACGTTCTCAATTCAGTAAATATATGTCTGATTGTGCAGATATTGAATGGGATGCTATTTGGGATGAAATTAGGAGAATCGTAGCAAAGAAAGAAATTAAAATATACAGTGTCAACGGAAAAAGCGAGGATGCTCTGCTATACAAAAACAACGAAGGAAAGCCATTTAATGTTATTGTCATTGGCGGGGACAAACTGTCCCGAGGCCTGACGCTTGAGGGATTAACTATCAGTTACTTCACGAGAAGCTCTAATACTTATGATACTCTTATGCAAATGGGGCGCTGGTTTGGCTTCCGTCCTGGCTATTTGGATGCGTGTCGCCTATATACAACGCCAGGGCTAAGAGGACTTTTTTCTCACATTTCTATGGCAACCGAGGACTTGGCTGGACAGTTTGATTTTATGAATGATGTAGATCAGACTCCAGCAGATTTTGGCCTGCGTGTCGCAAGTCATCCCTCTTTAGAGATTACAAGTAAAAACAAACTAAAGACGGGTCTTGAGGTAAAAAGAGACTTCAGCTGCAAGCTTAGCCAGACACGCGTTTTCGATATTGACGGTTCCCAATATGACCGCAATTTTGCAACAGTTGAGAATCTGCTGTATTCCATAGCGGGATGCAGAGTTTCAAGTGAACAGTATGAAGCTCGTCTTAAGAGAACGCACCCAGGTGATCATTATTTTTGGATGGATGTATCGGCTTATGATGTTGCTAATTTCTTCGAAGGCTATGAAACATCGAAAACGGCTACTCGCGCCAATAGTAAGTATATGGCAGACTATGTGCGTGCGATGAATGTAGATGGTCTTGGCGGAGTAAAAAATTGGACCGTCTGCCTTATAAATGTCAGCGGAAACGGAGAGCCATTTTCTATTGCGGGACTTGATGTTGGTGCGGGTATTCTCAGAAAAGAAGGCGCTGGTGTATCTTCTTTTGAGACAACCTGTTCAATACACACCATGACATCCGCTGGGCACGAGTATTTTGATTACAGTCAGGCACAGCTCGACAAGGAACATGAGCTCCGAGAAATGTACTCGGCTGATCCATCCATTAATCGGGTCAACGAAAAAATTCGAAAGGAAACGCGGTCTTTTGATCAAGGATTGTTAATCCTCTATCCAATTGCAGATGCAGGAAAACTAACTGCTCAGAAAGAAGATCACAATACCCCATTTGGCTTCGCAGCTGTGTTTCCTGATAGAAAAGGAAAAGGTAATCTAAAGTCTTATCGGATGAACGATATAGCACTGGAGAAAGATAACGATGAGTTTTACGGCTGACATCTATAAAGAAATATGTACGGATATTGCAAAAAACTCTCGGCCTAATTCTGTTTACGCCATGAGAATGTTGAAACTCTCCAACGGAATTAATATTGCATTCTCTATTAATACACTTACATACATGCGGGGAGCGTTTTTCTCAGTTGACGCTAAAGCAACGGCAAATCAATTCCCTCACTGGAAAGGCGTTGACATCGTCATCGCTAAACTTCCTGCCTATGGTACTGATCAGGAGTATGTAAATGTAATGCAGTTACCAGGAAGTGCAACTGATATTTTTCGAAATTGTCATTGAGAACTTGCGAAGCGAACTGGAGAAATGCTCCGTTGCAGAAGACTCCTTTGCAGTTATTGCTGCGGTTTTGACCAAATGGAGAGAATTCTTCAAGACAGATAAAGATCTTATTATGTCTGAAGAACGCCAGCAAGGGCTGTATGGAGAACTGCTGTTTTTAGAAGAATGCCTTGAAGTATTTGGACCAATGGCTGTTTCTCAATGGGCTGGCAGTAATGACGAAACTCATGATTTCTACTTCTCGTCTAATGCGGTTGAGGTGAAAACAACTTCTTCTCAGGCTCCGTACTATGCACATATCAGCAGTGAATATCAGCTTGACAACAATGATATTCCCGGAAAGCTATTCCTGCGTTTTTATGCGTTTCGAAAAAGTCAAAGTGCAGGGGATAAGCTGCCAGACATTATAGAGCGGATCCGTCGGGCAATTTCACATATTCCACAGACAGCACAGATCTTCACAGAAAAAATTCAAAAGTATGGGTACTATGATGCGGCTGCAGATTATTATGGTGCCGGTTATTTTGTCCGTGATCAATACTATTTTACTGTTAAAGATGGATTTGCACGAATCACAAAAGCTGCGGTGCCCACAGGTGTAACAGATCTAACTTATACGATTAGTGTTGCTCAGTGCATGCCATTTGCGGTCAACAAAAATAGCGTGTTTGCAAAGTTGAAGGGAGGGGTTAACAATGTTGAATGATAAAATATTGGAGTTTTACAGCGAACTGCGCGAGGAAGTGCAAGATTATGTGAAAACCAACGGCCCCGTCTCTGTTAACACAGCGTTTAAGACACTTTTCTTGTCATATCTGACTGAAACCGGAGAAACACTTGTTTCAGACTGCACTCTCGTTGATTTCAAAAAAGATTCTGAGAATATGCGTTTGGACGGCTATGCCTTCAGTGAGTATTTTCGTTCATTGACGCTACTCGTCAGCAAGTATCAGGCTAAAGCCATACCAGATAAAATCAAAAAAACAGAGCTTGATAAACTGATGCGAAAAGCAGTAAAATTCTATAAGACCTGCCAAACGAATTATTTCGAGGAATTAGAAGAGTCCAGTGATGGGTATCAAGCCTATGAGTTTATTAAGGCACATAGAGCGGATATTGAGACAGTGAACATTATTTTTCTGACGAATGACGAAGTGGTACAATTCGTTCCAGAGGATATTTCTTACGGAAAGATTTCCATTAAGTTTGATGTCTGGGATATTGAACGCCTTTATCAGAGTATATTCAGCGGAACAGCAGTAGAACGTCAGCTTGTTATAAAGCTAAAGAAGAAGTATGCTGCTCCGTTGCATCTAATTAAAGTAAATGGGAGCAATGATATCTATGACTGCTATATTGGTGTCATTTCCGGGGAACTACTGGCTCGCATTTACAAGGATGAAGGGCAAGAACTAATTCAAAAGAATGTTCGTTCGTTTCTGCAAGCAACCGGCAAGGTCAATAAGGGTATTAAAATGTCCTTGGCAAGTAGTCCCGAAATGTTTATGGCATATAACAACGGTATTTCTACAGTTGCAGATAGTATTGTTATTGACGAAGCAAGCAGCCATGACGATTTAGTGACCATCACCGAAATTACTGGGTGGCAGATAGTAAACGGCGGACAAACAACGGCGTCTATTTATAATGCATTTCAAGCAAAACTGCCTCTGGAAAAAGTGCATGTTCAAATAAAGCTATCTGTCATTAAACAGAAAGAGCAAGCGGATGGGATTATTCAGAATATATCTAAATATGCCAATAGTCAGAACAAAATCAATATGTCTGACTTTAATGCAAATGATGTCTATCATGTGAAAATGGAACGGCTGTCCAGAAGTACCTATATTCCAGTAGCAAAAGGTAAGCCTACCGATCAGTGGTTTTATGAGCGTGCCCGAGGTCAGTACCTTGTTGAACTGAGCAGACAGCCAACCAAAGCGGCAAAAGATCAATTCAAAAGTCGATGCCCCAAGAATCGCTGTATTTCAAAAACTGTTGCCGCAAAGTGCGTCATGGCGTGGTCTGGATATCCATATATCGTAAGCAAAGGGCTGGAAACAAACTTTGTGTTTTTCTCAGATATGGTTTCCAAAGGCGAATTTCCAGAACCGTCTGAACAGAGTTACATTGAAATGATTTCAAGAGTGATTTTATTTAATCGATGTGATGATATTATAAAAAACTTGAAGTTTGGTGGTTTCAAGGCTCAGCAAGATTACTATACTGTTGCGCTTATCGGGAAATACTATCCGGATCTTATAAATCCTCAGGAAATTTGGAACAATCAAGATATTAATGCAGAAACAGCGAAGATAATCGAAACCTTGGCTTATTTTGTATGGGAGCATTTCCAAAATCCCAGTGTACCCGGTGTGAATATCGGTCAATGGTGTAAAAAAGAGGATTGTTGGGAACTGCTGCAAAAGCGCTTTGAAGCACAAAAAGATATAGCAGGAGCAAGATAAGATATGTACACAGCGGTAGATCTGTTTGCCGGAGCGGGGGGACTCAGTCTTGGGTTCATGCAAACAGGAAAATATGATATTAAAGTGGCTTTTGAGAATAGTCCCTATATGCAAGATACATATCGCTTGAATCATCCAGGCGTAGAAGTTTTAGGTGATGTATGCTCGGCCAACTATAGTGACATTATGCGCAAATATGGCGCTATTGATGTTGTAATTGGTGGCCCTCCATGTCAGGGATTTTCCAATGCTAATCGCCAGAAAAACCATGCGATTAGCCAAAATAATATGCTTGTGAAGCAATATTTACGTGCAATTTTGGAACTGCAGCCAAAGGCTTTTGTTATGGAAAATGTAAGCATGTTGAGTTCCGAAGTACATCGATTTTATATGGAAAAGCGCGATGAAGAGACCATTGAGCGCTGCAACATCCCAGTAAAGGATACTCTTCTGCATTTGCTGGATGCGAAGTTTATGTTCGAAAAAGCACTGACTATTGTGCAGTCGGAAAAAGAAATTTCGAAGTATCTTTGGGCAGAAGAAGATTATTACCTGTTGAATGTTATTTACAAGGCATCAAGAAGCGCCGCTAAAATGCAAAAAGCATTGGATAAACATAAGAAAAAATTACTTAAAAGAGCAGAGCGGTATTTAACGATTGCAGAGAGTGATCATGTTTTTGCAGAAGCAAAAACAGCGTTTCAGGCGGTAGTGGACTTCTATGAGGGAAGACTGGCTATTGATAGAATAAAAGATAAGATTGAACCGTCCATAATGATCCAGCGAATGCTGAGCAAGGCTCAAGAAATATTTGAGAATAACATTGTTGTAGACAAATATGTTCAAGATAATGGCTTAGCCGCCCAAATACGTTCATTCGCAGTTTATGATTACCTGAAAAAAATCCTCGAAGCTCCAGAAAATGATTACGTGATTTATAGCGATGTTCTTTGCGCTGCTGATTATGGTGCACCTCAAAAAAGAATGCGTTTTGTTGTTATAGGAATAAAACGTAGTATTTCTGCAAAAATTGCTTTGCCCAAGGGGCATTTTGACGCAGATGAATATCGTACAGTAAGGGATGCAATTAGCGACCTGGAAGATGTCAAGCCGGTTATTGATCTTGCTGATGACCAAAATGGCATTGTACTACAGCCCAAGGAAAACCTTAGTGAACTTGCTTCATCTTTGCGTAACTCCTTAATCCTAAGAAATCACATGGTCACGAAAACAACTGATACTGCGATGGAGCGCTTTCGTGCTCTTAAACAAGGGCAGAATTTTCATTCACTTAAAGACTCTATGAAAACGAATACCTATACAGATGCTGCACGGACTCAGAATACAATCTACCTTAGACTAAATTATGATGAACCAAGCGGGACAGTGGTCAACGTTAGAAAGTCAATGTGGATTCATCCAACGCAGGATCGGGCGATAAGTGTTAGAGAAGCCGCGCGATTGCAGACATTCCCAGATAGTTTTGTGTTCTGTGGGTCAAAGGATAAGCAGTATCAACAAGTTGGCAACGCTGTTCCTCCAATTATGGCTAAGTCGATAGCAGAAAAACTCGCTCAGATTTTGGAAAAGAATTTAGCTGGTCGTGAAAGAAATGGCTGATAATCACTCTAAAGAAGTCCGGAGCATGAATATGTCCCATATTCGCAGCACAAATTCAAAACCGGAAGAAATTGTGAGGAAATATCTTTTTTCACAAGGGCTCAGATATCGAAAAAATGTGAAGAAGCTCCCAGGGTGTCCGGATATAGTGCTGCCTAAATATCATACTGTCATTTTTGTTAACGGGTGCTTTTGGCATAGACATGATTGCTCCAGATTTGTGTGGCCGAGTTCAAATCAAGACTACTGGAGACCTAAAATCCTGCGGAATGTTGAGCGCGATCAAAAGAATACCGAAGAATTGAAGGCCTTAGGGTGGAATGTCATTACAGTTTGGGAATGTGAACTGAAAAGAGCTGTGCGAGAAGAAAACTTAAATCTGCTTATAACAAAAATCCAACAGAGTAAAAGCTAACAAACAGAGAAATGTTTTGATTCTGAAATCTTGCTTCTTGAAGGGGCATAGTTAACCTGCGAGCCCACACCACGAGTACCCCACATCTCAAATAGCGGCTGAAACGCAATGTTCCAGCCGCTATTTTTCTAAAAAAGTTTCAGTAGCAGTTTCCGCCGAACTGTGGTATATGTTTGTGCTGCAAGGAGGCGAGCGCATGAAATACAAGCTACTGAAAGACCTATATGACTGCTTTTATATCCCACCTGAACTCCAGGCTCAGAAGCAGGAAATTGAGGAGTGCCATCAAGCACTTAGCGAGGTGTTGGGCAAACCGGAGCGTCGGCTGGTGCTCCAGATCATCGACGCAAAAGACCGCATCGCGGAGGATACCTCCATCGACAGCTTCATCTTCGGATTTGAACTGGCGCGGAGGCTGTCCGTAGAACTGAATCACTACGAAAACGAGCGCTCAGTCTCCTGCCGAACGGCAATGGGATTGGGTGCTCGTTTCACATCTAAGGAGGAAGAAAAATGAAGAAACTCATCATAGTGACCCTGATTACCACCTGTGCCGCCTTGTGTGCCGCCGTGTGGCCGCATAACAATGCAACCGAGCAAACACCCGCCCCGGCCGCAGAAACCACTGTGAGCGCCAAGGAAGCGACCGTTGGAGAAATTGAGGAACCCGCAGCACTGGCAGAGAAGGAAAAAGGGGCGGTTCCGCAGCAAGAAGCATCCCAAGAGGGACGTCCTGAACCAGAGGCAGAGTCTATTGAAACGCCCGCAGATTCTGAACTCCAGCCTTCCGCAGAGCAGATGCCCACTAAAAATTCTGTACCAGAGCAGACTCTGTCCCAACCTTCTAAAGAACTGCAGCCCGGCGACAAGGTTTATGTGGCGGGCTTCGGCTGGGTGGAGTACGAGGGGCCCAACCGCTGTGAAGATAGTACGGATATTTACGAAAACGGCAACAAAATTGGGATCATGGGGTGAAATGTGTAGTTACCCATTGCATTCGCTTCCCATTCATGTTATCATGATAGCGCTAAATTGTTGGACTGTTCTGAACTTTGATCGTTCGTAGCATGAGAGTACGAATCATATTGAACGGCAGAGACATAGACAATTTTGCAGACAAATGAGTAAATCCTCGAAACTATTGATTCCAATCAAATTCTCATTATGGAATTTGAGAAAGCAGTTTGCTGGTTGACTGTCGTTGTCCCCCTGTTGTTTCGATGCTTTGCACCACAAAATCGAACCGAAGAAAGAGTTCTTTCGTCGGCTTTGTTTTGTTGCGTGCAAAGCGGTCTTCCGGATGATCGCAGTCCACGCACGAAGCAAAGTGCGTGGACTTTTTTCGGCTCAGAAAGGAGGCCAATTATGGGAAAGGTATCAGGAAAAACACATACCAAAGAACAGCTGGATCACTGGGCAAATTTGCATAATCCCAATAACAAGGCATATCGGGCTGACGCCGCCGATCGTGCCAATCAGAAGAATCCAAACCACAGACCGCACCAGAGAATTCACAATTCAAACCGCAGAAACAAAGCATATTGGGTACCCGACTGGGCACCTGACTATCCGGAATACGATGATTAAAAATTGGAGGTATACGATGTCAAAGCACTTTTTTGACTACGATGACGGCGACTTCGCCATGAGCATTTCGGATAATATGGCGATGGACTCCGATGGGGATCTCATGCTGCGCATGGGCGATCACATGGCGATGGATATGGACACCGGCGATATTCACATGATCTCCTCATGGCCTGATGATGACGAGTAAATCATAGGCAGCAGCTCAGCGATTGAGCCGCCATAGACAAGGAAAACACTTTCAAAATCCAGACGGGAAAAACAGCGGGACAGGCCGTAAAGGCTTGTCCCGCTGTCTGTATCCTATGGCAGATATTCTTCCGTGACCTGATACCGGCTGATGCCGAAGGCGCTGCTCCGCTCCACGATTTCTGCAGGGATCTTGGGCAGATACTTCTTGCTGAAGCTGGTGTCCCCGAAGTAGGCGTCAAAGCTTGCCACCGGCAGGACCACCCACTCGCAATCATCCTGCCGGTTGGCGAGATAATAGCGGATCAGCGTACAGACGACCTCGGCTGGAATTTCCTTCGGAAGCGCCGCTTTCACTTTCTCAGTCAGCTCTGGCGGCAGCTCCGGTTCCTCTCTGCGCAGCGGGCCAAGCTCCAGTGCGTCGGCAAGGACATCATCAAAGCGCAGTGTCCAAGCCCCCTTGGTTTGGGGCGCAAAAATCGGGATCTGATACTGCATCACCTTACTTCGCCATGCGGCGGCAAACTTCGAGCGAATGACCTCCGCATACTTGAGCGAGGTGCTGCGCACCTTTTCCGGGTGCGTCAGCATGAAGTCCGCAGTGCAAAGGACATGGCGGAGGAACCAGCCGGTCCCGTCCGCATCCACCAGCTCCGGGAACTCCGTATGCAGCTCCGAAAAATCCGTCCGGAACTGCCATTCCTTGTCCGGTGCACGCTTCCCATCCTCCGGTACACTGCACCAGGCGCAGAGCGCACGGCGGGCGTGGTCGATCCGATTATGCGAATCACCCGAAAGGATCGCTCCGTCCTTGCCGTGGAATAGATACCCGCGGGCCAGGATGGTCAAAATCCGAGCCATCCCCTCAAACTCCAAAATCGTGGCAAAGGTGAACCGGCCCAGCCAGGTCGTGTCACTCTTCTTACTGGCGGTATAGGAAACTGTTCCGGTATATGCGCAGAATTCCTCCCATTCGTTAATCATCCCGCACCTCCAGAACATTTTTCTCGATGTACTCCGGCAGCAGATCCCACAGCAGGTCACGCCTGCCGAGGGCCACCACATAGCGCACGGCCAAAGTCGGTCTCACGATAGCGGTCAGCAGCTCCCGGCACTTGGCCGTCACCGCATCACGGTAGCTCCGGGAGGCGGATTTGTCCGCGAAGGCGCTCATCATGGCGGTGAAGGCTTTCGAGTCGCTTTCGCGGAACAGCTGCTTTTTCTCCCTGCCGGTGTTCTCATCCTCCATATCACAGACAATGTCTCCGAGGATGCGGTAGCTGCCGAAGCGGAAATCCGTCAGCAGATCGTAAATATCCTCAAACTCCGGCACCGGCAGCCATTCCCGCAGGAAACGCTCCCGTGCGTCCTCGTCCATGAGGTGCCATGCCTGCTTTTGCATGGCTTGCCGCAGAGCGGACACCTTTTCCGGCGGCAGGCTGCCGAACAGGGCGTACAGCTCGTCAGGATCGTATGCATCCTCCTGCCCTCTGGCATACAGAATGCGCTCCACATCGCTCTTCCGCTTTTTCTCCTTCAACGGAACGCGGCAGGCCCGGATGCGGGAGAGGCAGGCATCGTAATCTTGCAGCAGCGTAGCTACCGCCGCCAGCTTATCGGAATCCAACTGTTCCCTCCAGTCCGGCTGCTGGGCAGCAAAGGAAAACAATTCTTCGTCCTTGGTGGGCTTTGCCTTGATGCGCGGCGTGTTCTTTTTCAGCTGCTGTGCCAGATACGGCAGGCGCTCCACGTTGGAGTCCACCTCGTCCCAATCCACCTTTTTGAAAAACGCCTTTACCTTGGCCGCATGGGTAGGCTCGTACCAGGCGTGCCGGGTCTCCGCATCCTCTACCAGCGTCTTATATTTGAGGAAGGCACTGCGCTTGACGGCCTTATGGGTCAGGTACTCATCCAGATCGGGGCGGATGCCACTCTTAGCCGAGTCGATCTCCAGCCCGGTAAGGATGGCTAATGTTTCCGTCTCCTCCCGGCAGCGCTCCCGCTCCTCGGCGTCGGAGTTTTCGTTGTAGGCGATAATGCTGCGATCCAGCGCGGCATTGCAGATCTGACCGACGCGGGAAGAGAAGGTGCTGCGAACGGTCTCAAACCGTGCCTCCCAGTCGTCGGCACTGCGGATTTGGGGCTGGGCCGTGGGGATCATCAGCAGCGGCAGGTTGTGCGACCGGGAAAATACGCTCCGCAGCCGCGGAGGATCGTGATGGATGTTTCGCTCCACGCATTCGTTCAAAATGGGATCACTGATTGTCTTGATCATGTCGCCGTCGTAGTCGGCACCGCCCAAACGCTCCGCGGCGAGTGAAGTGTAGCCAACCATAACAACATCCGTCAAATGGCCGAGATACTGATCGCGTAGACTTTTACTGTCTTCAAGAGGATAAAGCTGCATTTCTTCATTCCGGGCAATGTGCGGATTGCGCAGCAGCGTGCAGACATGACCGGATTGGTAAGCCGCGCCCGGAGCAAAGAAATTCTGATGGTTTAACTCCAGCCCCCAGCGAAAATTGATAAAGGTGTTCGCTTTTTTACTTGTTCCGGTTTTCGTAACAGGCAGGCAGTTCAGAAAATCCAGCAGATCCCCGGAAAGATATCGGTTGTCTCCCGCCGCAATCAGCCGACCGACGGCGTACTGTTCTACGATCTTGTCCGCTTCGGCCTCTAACCGTTTGGCATAGACCGGTTCATTGATGAAACGTGGATTCTTTTTCAGAACGGCAGCAAGGATCTGGTCTCGGCCCCGGTGCCGTTCCCACCAGCTGACCCGCTCAAACTTCTCCAGAAAATAATTCTGCCGAAACGACTCGTCGGCGCAGAAGCTGTAATACGCCAGCTCCGTCTGCTTGGTGAGCCAATTTCGCTCGTCCGTCTCTGGGCTGTGATCCCAGCCGTCCGGCAGATCGGCGGGGCGGAACTCATCCGCCTTGAGGGATACCGTGTTCAAAAACTGATAGTTCAGTTCTGTCGTTTTCTCCGGCTTTTCCTTGCTGACATTCGTGATGTACAGCGCGTGGCGGTACTTGCGGAACACCACCCAATAGTCCTCCCAGCTCATACCGCTCTCATTCAACCAGCCGCAACCCTTGAACATACTCTTGGTGAGGATGATATCGACCTTCTGAATCGGATGCTGCACGCCCCACAGATCGGTGATGGTGTCCGCACCGCTGCGGTCAAGATAATCCTTGAAATCTACCTCATGCAGCATACCCTTCACATATGGCATACGGATCTGAAACGAGGTGTGGACTTTCTTCCCGCATAGCTTCTCGTCAACAAGCCGGGCGTATTGTTTGGAGATCAGGCCCTCGCCGTCGAAGCAGGTGACCTCGACATCGGCCATCGTTTCCACCCGGTGATATTTGCGGGTGCTGTTCTGCGTGCCGTCGTCCTCCACCGTGATCACCTCTGTGGGCGGGGGTGTTCGTACCGGATTGTCAACGACCACTACCCGGTGGGGCCAATCAATGCCGATGCCGTCAATGCGGATACCGCTGGACAGCATCAGTCCGTTGTAGGCATAGAGTTTACTAAGCTGACAGTCACCGATGGTCATATCCATCATGATGCGGCGGCGCACGGCATCATAAAAATCCTCTCGGATGAAGGACAGCCGCGCCTGCCGGCTCATGCTGCCTGACCGCTCAAAGGCGAGGTAGCGATGCGGCCCGGAGCCGAAATCCAGGCTCACGCCCTCGGGGCGGAACAGGGCCTTGGCCTTTTCCTGCCGGATCAGGTGTTTCTTTCTGGCTCCGCTCCGGTCGAAGATGCCGGAGAAGTCCATATAGAAAATGATGTCCGAGAGGTCAGTCACCAGCTGCCCACCAGGTCTTCCGGTGAAGGCATCGCCGTGCAGCACGCACATGATCTGATAGAACAGTGCGTTATCGTCCTGCTCATGGGGCGCGGAAAGTGATTTGCATTTCTCTGTCTCAGCGGCGCTGAGATGGAAAGTATATGTCTTGTCCTGCTCTCTGCTGTAACTGATCACGGCTCTGGCGGACAGCTCGTAGATTCTGTATTTCATCAACGGCATCGGCTCACCTCCTCATGCTTCTATTCTATCATGAGGTTCCAAATTTGCAATATGGATACTGCTCCCACTTTTTCAGTGGGAGCTTTTTGCTTGCAGCTCTCAACAAAAAATTATAAAGGAGGAATCCAATGCAAGAATCCACATTCACCAACTATGACCAGCTGCCGCTGTTCCTCAACGCGAACACGGTGGCGCAGGTGCTGGGCGTGTCCATCTCCAGCGCCTATGAGCTCATGCACGAGACGGGCTTCCCAGCGCTGCGGATCGGCAGCCGCATCGTGGTACCCAAAGAAAAGTTCTGTCGGTGGGTCGATGCGCAGACAGGAGGTGATGCCTGATGTTCCAGCGCTGGCCCAAGCGGGACCCGAACAAGCACTACTACCTTGTCCCAAACGAGGTCTTCAATCTCGGACTCAGTTCTCACGAGATCGCCGTCTACAATTACCTCCTGCGCTGCGAGGATCGCAAAACCTACCAGTGCCATCCCAGCTACCGCACCATCGGCCGGGCGGTGCAGCTGAGTGAAAACACTGTGCGAAAGTATGTGGCTGGTCTGGAGGAGAAGGGACTCATCCGCACCGAACCCAGCACCGTCACAACGAAGGATGGCCGCGTGCGCAACGGCAGTCTCATCTACACCATCCGTCCCGTTCAGGAAGCGATGGAGCTGAACTATCAGCGGCAGTTCCTACAGGTGGAGCGTGACATGGAACGGGCAAGGGCGGAGAAGCGGCTGGCCGAATTGAATCAGCAGAATAAGAAGAAGGAGGAAGAAAGCGCATGATGCAGCAGATTGTAAACTTCATCGTGAACCATGACCCGATGATGGTCCTTCGGCGCACACACGACACAGTGCGCTACATCCAGTGGGTGTGGAACAAGGATCATGCCGACCCCATCGACGCAGAGGAGCTTCGCCTGTTTCTCTGCGATGAACACTACGGTGATCTGACCGATGAGCAAAAGACCGTTGCCCGTCGGTGCCGGGACGGGATGCGAAGTGTCTATGCGGAGCTGTGCGTGCGCTTGCTGCAAAGTGAGATCATGCTGGAGCAGGGCATGGTGCCGGACATCAGTACCTACCGCAGTGTGTTCTGCCCGGAAGGGGGTGATGCGCCGTGGATGCTTGACCGGGCGGGATGACCGAAAATCAGACCGATTTGCCGCCGACGAAAGAGAAGCAGGAGAAAGCCCTGACGCTTTTCTGCATCAGGGCGAGCCACAACTGCCCGCAGTGCGGGCAGTTTCAGGGCTTCCAATCGACGCTGTTTTGCCGTGGGAAACCATAAAATGACGCTATTTTTGTGAAATACAGGCGAAGGGCCAGTGTTTTCGAGAAAACAAATGACGCTTATCAGAAAAAATGAAAGGATTTGAAGCTATGAGTGACAAAAAAAGACATACGATCTGGATCGATGAACGAATCTGGGAGGATGTACTGAGCCACTATAAAAGTGACAACTGCTCCACGCAAAATGAGTTCGTGGAGAACGCGCTGCGATTCTACATTGGGTACCTGAACACAAAGAGTGCTGGTGCATTCCTGCCACAAGCCATCTCCTCTGTGATGATCGGTACGATGGACAACTATGCGCACCGTGTTGGTTCACAGCTCTACAAGCTGGCTGTGGAGCAGAACCTATGCAATCACATTTTGGCCGAGGACACCGATATGGACGCACGTGACTATCAGCTTCTGCGTGGTCGGAGTGTCCGTGAGGTGCAGAGCACCAACGGACGGATCTCCTTCAAGGAAGCTCTCGACTTCCAGAAGACGGTCTAAATCTTTCAAAAAACCAATAGCTATTTCCGCAAAAGTGTGGTAGTTGTTTGTGTTGCAAAAAGAAAATGAATCCAAAGGAAGTGAAATACATGGCAAAACGAAGGCCGTCCGGCGACGGCATGGTGCGAAGGCGTGACGACGGACGCTGGGAGGGTCGCATCGTCATCGGCCACCGGGAAAACGGCGAGCCGCTGTTCCGTCATGTGTATGCCAAGACGCAAAAGGCCCTGCTGGACAAGCTGCACCAGAACATCGAGTGCTACCGCGATGTGGAGCTGACCGAGGACAGCCGCATGACACTGAGCCAGTGGCTGGATCGCTGGCTCACGGAGTACAAGGCGGGCACGGTGCGGCCCGGTACGCTCAAAAGCTATCGCTGCTATATCGAATACTACATCAAACCACAGTTGGGCGATAAACAAATCTCCCTTATCTCCCGGCAGGACATCCAGCGAATGTACCGCCGCCTGAAAACGGAGGGGCGCATCCGCGAGCATCCCGAGATGGATCATCAGCTCTCCGACTCCATGGTTCGCCACATCCACTCCACCCTCCACGCCGCGCTGAAGGACGCGGTGCTGGCCCATGTCATTCCAAGGAATCCCACCGAGGGGACGACTGTGCCCAAGCCTAACTACAAGCCCAAGCGCATCCTGACCGGCGAGGAGCTGGATGCCTTCCTTGCGGTGGTGGAGCAGGACGAGGTGTGGCGGGACTTCTTCCAGACGGAGCTGATGACCGGCCTGCGCCGCGGCGAGATCTGCGGGCTGCAATGGAGCGACTTCGACGAGGAGTGCGGCACGCTGAAGGTGTGCCGCACTCTCCACAGCCAGCGGAAGGGCGAATACACCGTCGGTGAGACAAAGACCAATCAAGGTATGCGTACCATCATTCTGCCGCACAGCGTGACTGAAATCCTGCGGCGGCGAAAAGTGGATGCCATTAGCCAATGGATATTCCCGGACCCGGTGAAGCCGGAAGATCCCGTCGATCCCAATGCGGCGTATCGCCACATGAAGACGCTGCTTCAGCGGGCGGGGCTGCCCAGCATTCGCTTCCACGATCTGCGCCACACCTTCGCAACCCACGCCCTCACCAGCGGTGTGGACGCCAAAACCCTGTCCGGTATCCTGGGCCACACCAATGCCTCCTTCACGCTGGACACCTACACCCATGTCACCTCCGATATGCAGAAGACAGCCTCTGGCATCGTGGGCGGCTTCATGGAAGATATCTTCGGAAAGGAGTTGAAACCGTGGCAAGAAAACGAAAAGCCGGAGACGGAACGGTAAGGCAGCGCAAGGACGGCCGTTGGGAAGGGCGAGTCGTCATCGGCTATGATGACAACGGTTATCCCAAGACGAAAAATGTCCTCGCCAAAACGAAGAAGGAGTGTGTCGAGAAGCTCCAGAAGCTCAAGGAGGAGTGCGGGGGACTGAAGCCTGAAAAGGTTCGCCCTGAGATGCCCTTCGGGGACTGGCTGACATACTGGTACGAGAATCACTCCAAGCCCAAGATCCGTCCCACCACGCAGGAGACTTACGAAAGCCGCATCCGACTGCACATCATCCCGGAAATTGGAGACATCCCGCTGAACAAGCTGACGCAGAATGACCTACAACAGTTCTACGGTCGGCTCAAGAAAAGTGGCCGGAAGCGCTTCACCGACAAGTACGGCGAAGGGCTGTCCGACCGAATGGTGCGTATGTGCCACGCCACCTGCCGCTCGGCGCTGGAGAAAGCGGTGCAGGATGGGCTAATCCGTGTGAACCCAGCCCTCGGCTGCAAGCTGCCGCCGAAGAAGGCGCGGGAGATGCGGGTGCTGACACGAGAAGAGTTGCAGCGATTCCTCATTCAAGCGAAGTTTGAGGGCTACTACGAAGTGTTCCTTCTGGACTTAGCCACCGGCCTGCGCCGTGGCGAGCTCATGGCGCTGCAGTGGGATGACCTGAACTTCAAAACCGGCGTACTAAACGTGAACAAGCAGGTCTACGACGTGCGGGGCCAACTCCAAATCAGCACGCCCAAGACGAAGAACTCCGTCCGCAAGATCGTCTTGCCGCCTGCGGTGGTTGAGGTGCTGCGGGAGTACAAAAAGACGGTGGACTCCCGATGGATGTTCCCGTCCCCGGTGAAGGAGGACTGCCCCA
>OGNB01000922.1_pt1 | contig 18990 bp, 18 predicted proteins | sample 1573301 | NCBI WGS metagenome assembly OGNB01 (sample SAMEA2581914, study PRJEB24529) | metagenome | biome: Human gut stool | place: China | collected 2011
CCCCCCGGGGGGGGGGCGGCCCGGGAAAGGAGGTGCTGCCTTTTGATTATTGATTGGCTGGAGGAATGGTTTAAGGGCGTTCTGATCGACGGAATCATCGGCAACCTGTCGGGGCTGTTCGATACGGTGAATACAAAGGTGGGTGAAATTGCCGCTGATGTTGGAGCGACGCCGCAGGGCTGGAACTCCGGCATTTTCAATATGATCCGCAACCTGTCTGAATCCGTCATTATCCCGATTGCGGGTGCAATTCTTGCATTTGTAATGACCTACGAGCTGATCCAGATGGTGACAGAGAAAAACAACCTGCACGACATTGACACCTTTATGTTCTTCAAATGGGTGTTCAAAACCTACGCGGCCGTTCTGATTGTCACGAACACTTGGAATATCGTCATGGGCGTTTTTGACGCGGCGCAGCAGGTCGTCAATCAGAGCGCAGGCGTGATAATCGGCAATACCAGCATTGACATAGATTCCCTTGTGGGCGATCTGCAAACGTCGCTGGAAGCTATGAGCCTTGGCGGACTGATTGGACTGTGGTTTCAATCCCTGTTTGTCGGGCTGACGATGAACATTCTTTCCATCTGCATTATGCTGGTGGTCTACGGGAGAATGATTGAAATATATCTTGTGACCTCGCTGGGACCCATCCCGCTTGCTACCATGACAAACGGAGAATGGCGCAACATCGGGCAAAACTATCTGAAATCTCTGCTGGCGCTGGGCTTTCAGGCGTTCTTGATTATGGTGGTCGTGGGCATTTACTCGGTTCTGATCCAGAGCATTTCCGCGACGGGTGACGTGTCCGGCGCAATCTGGCTGGCAATGGGCTATACGGTGCTGCTGTGCTTCTGCCTGTTCAAAACGGGCAGTATGGCAAAGGCTGTGTTCAGCGCCCATTGACGGAGGGCTTGCCTATCGGAACGTACAACATCATTTACGCAGACCCGCCGTGGCGCTATGAGCAGAGAACGGTGCAGGGCGCGGCGGAAAATCACTATCCCACCATGAGCATTGACGAGCTTTGCGCCCTGCCCGTGCCGGAGCTGGCGGCGAAAGACTGCGCCCTGTTCCTCTGGGCGACCTTTCCGCAGCTTCCCGAAGCCCTGCGGCTGATCCGCGCATGGGGCTTTCGGTATAAAACCGTGGCGTTCGTCTGGCTCAAACGCAACCGCAAAAGCCCGTCATGGTTTTACGGCATGGGCTACTGGACACGCAGCAATGCGGAAATCTGTCTGCTGGCGACCAAGGGCAAACCCAAACGGCAGTCGGCAGGCGTACATCAGTTTATCATCAGTCCCATTGAGCAGCACAGTAAAAAGCCGGATGAAGCGAGGAACAAGATTCTTGCGCTCATGGGCGATCTGCCCCGCGTGGAGCTGTTCGCCCGGCAGAAAACGCCGGGCTGGGACGCATGGGGCAATGAAATTGCAAGCGATATTACACTTGCGGAAAGGAGTTAGCGCATGGCCTATGTGAACGTGCCAAAGGATTTGACGAAAATCAAATCCAAGGTGCTTTTCAATTTAACAAAGCGGCAGCTTATTTGTTTTGGGCTGGCGGCGCTCATGGGAGTGCCGCTTTTCTTTTTGCTCAAAGGCGGCATCGGGACGACGGCTGCGGCAATGGTGATGATCGTTGTCATGCTCCCCGGTTTTCTGTTTGGGGTGTATGAGAAGAACGGGCAGCCCCTTGAAGTGGTAGGGCGGCAGATCATAGAAAGCTGCTTTCTGCGACCCAAGGAGCGCCCCTATCAGACCGTCAACGCATACGACGCCCTTGTGCGTCAATATCAAATGGAACAGGAGGTAAAGGCGATTGTCGAAAAGAGCAGGCAGCGCGGAAGCAAAAAGCATGGCGGACAAGCCCAAGCTCACCCGCGCCGAAAGAAAACAGATTGAAGCCGTCATTCGCAAATATCGCGGTGACGGCAAGCCCCATACCGCGCAGGACACGATACCCTATCAGATCATGTACCCGGACGGCATCTGCTATCTCGGAAACAGGCGCTATTCGCAGAGCATTGAGTTTTTTGACATCAACTATTTGCTCGCGCAGCCTGACGATCAGACGGCTATTTTTGAATATCTCTGCGATCTGTATAACTATTTGGATTCTTCCATCCATGTGCAGCTTACCTACCCTAACCGCAAGTCCGATCGGGAGCAGCTTGCTCGGAGCTTTGAAATGCCGCCCTGCAATGACGGTTTAGACCCGATCCGGCAGGAGCAGACGGACATTCTCAAGCGGCAGCTTGCCCGCGGCAACAACGGCAGCGTGAAAACCAAATACATTACCTATACCATTGAAGCCGATAACCTCAAGGCGGCACGGGCAAGGCTGTCGCGTATCTCGCTGGATATTCAGGGCTACTTCAAAATCATGGGTGCGGTGTCCCGTGTGCTGGACGGCAAGGAGCGCTTGGAGGTGCTGCACGGCATCATGCACCCGGATGGAGAACGCTTCAACTTTGACTGGAAGTGGCTTGCCGCTGGCGGGCTTTCCACCAAGGACTTTATCGCGCCATCCTCCTTTGCGTTCAAGAATAGCCGTATGTTCCAGATGGGCGGCAAGCTCTGCGCTGCAAGTTTTTTGCAGATCATTACGCCGGAGCTGACCGACCGCATACTGACCGATTTTCTTGATACGGACAGTAGCCTTGTCGTCAATGTCCATATTCAGGCATTGGAGCAGACAGAAGCCGTAAAAATGGTGAAGCGCAAAATCACCGACCTTGATGCAATGAAGATTCAGGAGCAGAAAAAGGCTGTCCGGGACGGCTATGCTGGTGATTCAGGATCAGGTTTGGAATCGTGTCACCCGCAACCGCAACACAGGCGTATCGACGTGGTACTACGCGGACGAGTTCCATTTGCTGTTGAAAGAGCCGCAGACCGCAGCATACAGTGCGGAGATCTGGAAGCGATTCAGAAAATGGGGCGGTGTGCCGACGGGTGCGACGCAGAACGTCAAGGATCTGCTGTCCAGCCCGGAAATCGAAAATATTCTGGAAAATTCGGACTTCATCTGTATGCTCAACCAAGCGGCAGGCGACCGCAAAATCCTTGCTGAACGTCTGAATATCTCGCCGGAGCAGCTAAAGTTCGTCACCAACTCCCCACCCGGCGAAGGACTGCTGTTCTTTGAAAATGTGATCCTGCCCTTTGCGGATAAATTCCCACGGGACACCGAGCTTTACCGCATCATGTCCACCAAGCCAAGCGAGGTGAACGGCGTATGACGATGGAGCTTGATAAGCCGAGGGAAAAAGGCAGCATCACCGACGACATGATCTCGCCCGTCCGGGCAAAGCGCGATGTGTGGTTTATCAACACCGTGCCTTACAAGGGCGGGCATTTTGCCGCCTATCCGCCCCTGCTGGCAGAAACCTGTATTCTGGCGGGCTGTCCCACGGGCGGCATTGTCCTTGACCCGTTCATGGGCAGCGGCACGACGGGGCTTGCGGCAAAGCGGCACGGCAGGCATTACATCGGTATTGAGCTGAACACAGAGTTCTGCTCTCTCGCACAGACGCGAATTGAACATGACGCCGACAAACGGCGCGGAAAGGGGAATTTGCCGTGATATACGATACGCGATACATCATTGAGGGCTGGCACTACCGCCTGTTGATTTTGGACTTGTATCTGGTCTTTGTGGAGAATGTCAGTTTGGCGCGGCGGCTATCTGCTGCCAAAAGCCAAAAGGATTTTCTGCGGCTGCAAAAGCAGGCTGATCGCTATCAAAAAAGAGCGTACAAGAAAATGCACAAATGGGGCATCCCCAAGGACTGCGAATCCTTTGCGATTGATACGCTGCAAAAAGCGCTTGAAAAAAAGTATCTGACACCACTGCCCGATGATGCAGAAGAAACTGAAATTTGATTTCGTTCTCCATGTGGGGGACAGATCGGAGGTGATACCCATTGAAAGAGCAAAAGCCCCGCGATAAGCTCACCCAGCGCATGACCCGCGATGGCGCGGTACTGGACAATCAGGCTACGGGTGAAGAAATCCACATTTCCGGGCGCGATGCCGAAAAACAACTTTCCCCGAATGAGCAGCCTGTCCAGATGGGAAAACGCGACGCACCTATGAATCCGGCAGAGGATGCCCTAAAGCACAGGCGGCAGCTTCGCGCACAGGAGCAAAAAGAGCCAGAAAAGGAGCAGTCAAAACCGCAGCAGCCAAGCACCGAGCCGCTTCAGCCGCAGGGCGGCAGCCCCGTTTCCCATATCCCGCAAGACATTCCAACATCCGCTGCGCCGGGGGGTACAGCAGAAAAGCTCTTTGACCGTGCTGCCGCAGAGCATGATGCACATAAAGCACGACAGGCAGCGCGAATGTCCCGCGACGCAGCACAGCAGCGGTATTCTGCATCCCGTTTGCAGTTTTCCGAGGAAGAACGCGCCGCGCCGGAGCTTCAAAAGCATATCCACCGTGCGGAAAAGGCCGCTGACAAGCTGGATGCGGCGCAGGCAGCAATCCCCAAGAAACGGGTGCTGCGCAAGGAGCGTGTCTTTTATGAAGCCAGCGGCACAGCCAAGACCAAACTGCGCTTTGATACCGTGGATAAGTCCCCGCCCAAGCTGAAACCGAATCCGTTAGGCCGTCCGCTACGGGAGGTCGCAGTACAGGCGCACGGAAAAATCCATGAGGTCGAGCATGAAAACGTCGGTGTGGAAAGCGGGCATAAGGCAGAGGAACTTGCCGAGCATGGCGCAGGCGGTGCAATTCGCTGGGAGCGCCGTCACCGCAAGCTGAAACCCTACCGCGCTGCGGAAAAGGCCGAGCGCAAAGCCTTAAATGCCAATGCAGAATATCTCTACCAAAAGGCGCTGCATGATAACCCTGAAATGCTCTCCGGCAATCCGCTCAACCGCTTTTTTCAGAAGCAGCGTCTAAAACGGGAGTATGCCAAGGCTGCAAGAACGGCAAAGGCTGCGGGCAGCACCGCGCAGGCAACCGCCAAAAGCGCCGAAAAAACCGCAGAAGCCACAGCGACGGCAGTGAAAAAAGCGGCAGAAAAGGCAAAGGAAGCAGCGGAGTTCGTTGCCCACCATTGGAAAGGTGTGCTGGTCGTTCTGGCTGGTTTTCTGCTGATTGTCATGCTGATCGGCGGGCTGCAATCCTGCTCAGCGCTGGTGGGTGCGGCTGGCGGCGGTGTGGCGGCATCCAGCTATCAGTCGGAGGACGCGGACATTCTTGCCGCCGAAGCCGCCTACTGTGCGCTGGAAGCCGAGCTGCAAGAATATCTCGACACCTACGAACGTACCCACGATTACGACGAATACCACTATGACCTTGACGAGATCAAGCACGATCCCTATGTCCTGGCATCGATCCTCTCTGCGCTGCATGACGGCGCATGGACGGCAAGCGAGGTGCAGGGGACGCTGCAAATGCTCTTTGAAAAGCAATATATTCTCACAGAAACCGTCGTGACCGAGGTGCGCTACCGCACCGTTACCCGGACAGACAGCGCGGGCAACGAGTACGAGGTAGAAGTTCCGTATAACTACTACATCTGCACCGTCGAGCTGGAAAACTTCAATCTCTCGCATATCCCCGTTTATATCATGGACGAAGAAACGCTGTCCAAATATGCGCTGTATATGTCGGTGTTGGGCAACAAGCCGGAGCTGTTCGGGGATAGCGAGTATATCCCCAAGTACATCACAAACCGCCCAGAGGGATATGAGATCCCGCCCTCTGCAATGGAGGACGAAACCTTTGCCGCCGTTATCACAGAAGCCGAAAAATATTTAGGGTACCCCTATGTGTGGGGCGGCAGCAGCCCGTCCACCTCCTTTGACTGCTCCGGCTTCGTGAGCTGGGTGCTGACAAACAGCGGCGTGTGCAATACGGGCAGACTGGGCGCACAGGGGCTTTACAATATTTCCACCCCTGTTTCCAACCCGCAGCCGGGCGACCTCGTGTTTTTCGTCGGGACATACGATACTCCGGGCGTTAGCCATGTGGGAATCTACGTCGGCAATTCCATGATGATCCATTGCGGAGATCCGATTTCCTATTCCAACCTGAACAGCAGCTATTGGCAGGCACATTTCTACGCCTACGCCAGACCGCCGTACAACTAAGGAGGACGGCTATGCTGACGCTGATTCCCGTTTCTCTTGCGCAGGCGAACGAGTTTGTGCGGCAGCATCACCGCCATCACAAGCCCGTTGCTGGACATAAGTTTTCCATTGGCTGTGCTGAAAATGGGCGGCTTTGTGCCGTTGCCATTGTGGGACGGCCTGTGAGCCGCTATTTGGACGACGGCTTTACGTTGGAAGTCAACCGCTTGTGCAGCGATGGCACGAAGAACGCTTGCAGCATCCTCTATGCGGCAGCGGCACGGGCTGCGCGGGCGATGGGCTACCACAAAATTGTCACCTATACCTTAGACACCGAAAGCGGCGCAAGCCTACGCGCCGCAGGCTGGACGAACGCCGGACTTGCGGGCGGCAAGGCGTGGACAGGCAGCCGCCGTCCTGCCCAGCCGCTTTATCCGGCGCAAATGAAATACCGCTATGAAAAGCGGCTGAATGAAAGGAGCTGCTAACCTATGGCTATGAGCAAAATTGACCGCATTGACCGTGAGATTGAAAAGACCCGCGGCAAAATCACCGAGTACCAAAACAGACTGAAAGAGCTGGAAGCCCAGCGCACCGAGCAGGAGAACTTTGAAATCGTCAATCTTGTCCGCTCGATGTGCATGAGCCGCGACGAGCTGATGAATTTCCTGCGCGGCGGCGCAAATGACGCGCCGCCCGTGGAAACCGCCTATCACGAACAGGAGGACATGGCCGATGACGAAGAATAAGCATTTTCGCTCTGTATTCGCCGCGTTGCTCTGCGTGGTGCTGTGCATGACGGCTTTTGCCACCGTCGCGTATGCGGACGGCGGCGACTACTACGATGACGAGCTGCCGCCTGAAACGTGGCAGGAGGAAACGCAGCCGGAGGACAACACGATTGTCCCCGGCACTCCGTTCACCGAGGACGGCATCGCTGCGACCCGCGATCTTCTCTATGATAAACACACCAATAAGCAGTTTATCACCGTGGAAACCCGAAATGGGCATACGCTGTATATCGTCATTGACTATGACAAGCTGCTGGACGAGGAAGAAGAACGCTATCAGACATATTTCTTAAATCCCGTAGACGAAGCCGACCTGATGGCGCTGCTGGAGGACGACAGCCAGAACACGCCCGTTGCCTGCTCCTGCACCGAAAAATGCACCGCTGGCAAGGTCAATACGAACTGCGCCCTCTGCAAAACAGATATGACGAATTGTGCCGGAAAGGAAGCGACGCCGGAGGAAACGGAACAGTCAGACGAGCCGACGCCGGAGAAGAAAAACAATGTGGGCGGCATCCTGATCCTTGTACTGATTCTTGCTGCGGGTGGCGGCGGTGCGCTGTGGTACTTCAAGCTGCGCAAGCCGAAATCCAGCGTCAAGGGCGGCGACGAGCTGGACGAGTTCGATTTTGACGAGGATGACGAAGCCGAAGAATACGGGGATTATGAGGACGCAGACAGCGCCAGCGATCCCGATGAACAGGAGAATGAAGAATGAGTGTTTTGATTATTTGTGAAAAGCCCTCCGTGGCAAAGACCGTTGCCCTTGCGCTGGGCGCTGCGGAGCAAAAAGACGGGTGTCTTTCCGGCGACGGACTGCTGGTGTCGTGGTGCATCGGGCATCTTATCAGCATGGCAGACGCGGGCAGCTATGACGAGCGATACAAAAAGTGGCGCTATGAGGATCTTCCCATTCTGCCGCAGGCATGGAAATATGCCCCTACTCCCGGCAAGGAAAAGCAGCTTGCCGTTCTGAAAGAGCTGCTGCACCGCAGCGACGTTTCCGAGGTGGTGAACGGCTGCGATGCCGGGCGCGAGGGCGAGCTGATTTTCCGCTTTGTCTATGAGCAGGCCGGATGCACAAAGCCCTTTTCCCGTCTTTGGATTTCCTCTATGGAGGACAGCGCCATCCGCGAGGGCTTTGCCGGACGCCGAGCCGGAACGGAATACGACGCGCTGTATCAATCGGCGCTGTGCCGTGCGCGGGCAGATTGGCTTGTGGGCATCAATGCGACGCGGCTTTTCTCCGTGCTGTATCACAAGACCCTGAATGTGGGACGGGTGCTTTCGCCTACGCTGAATCTGCTGGTGGAGCGCGAGGGAAAAATTACGATGTTCCACAAGGAAAAATACCACATCGTGCATATCGGCTGCGGCGGCGTGGACGCGGAAAGCGAACGTATTTCCGACGCTTCCGCTGCGGATGCGCTGAAAACGGCTTGCGAAGTGTCGCAGGCCGTTTGCGTTTCTCTCAAAAAGGAGAAGAAAACCGCGCTGCCGCCGAAGCTCTTTGACCTTACCTTGTTGCAGCGGGAAGCCAACCGCGTTTACGGCTTTACCGCCAAGCAGACCCTTGACTATGCGCAAAGCCTGTATGAAAAGCGTTTTCTGACCTATCCCCGTACCGACAGCAATTATCTCACCGAGGATATGGCGCAGACGGCAACCGACCTTGTTGCGGCACTGCTGCCTGTGCTTCCCTTTATGCAGGGCGCGGAGCTTACGCCGGAGATTGGGCGCGTCATCAACAGCGCCAAGGTTTCCGACCACCACGCGATTATCCCTACGGCTGCTTTTGCTGGCAACGGCTTTGACAGACTGCCGGAGAGCGAAAAGAAGTTGATGTCCCTTGTCTGCTGCAAGCTGCTGTGCGCCGTTGCAGCGCCGCAGGAGTATGAAACCGTTACGGCGGCCTTTGACTGCGGCGGCAAGCCGTTCACTGCCAAGGGCAAAACGATTCTGATTGCGGGCTGGAAAGACATTGACGCCCGTTTCCGCGCCACGCTCAAAGCAAAGCCGGACGAGGACAGCGCAGAGGATGCGGCGCTGCCGGAGCTTTCCGAGGGGCAGATTTTTGAAACGGTCACGGCTTCTGTTTCCGAGCATTATACCACGCCGCCCAAGCCCTACACCGAGGATTCGCTTCTGTCCGCAATGGAGAACGCGGGCAAGGAGGATATGCCGGAGGATGCAGAGCGGCAAGGGCTGGGAACTCCGGCAACGCGGGCAGCGATGATTGAAAAGCTGCTCTCTGCCGGATTTATCGAGCGCAAGGGCAAAAGTCTTGTGCCGACCAAGGACGGCATCAATCTCGCTGTCATCCTGCCGGATATGCTGAAATCGCCGCTGCTCACCGCTGAATGGGAAACCCGCCTGACGGAGATCGCCAAGGGCAGCGACGACCCGCAGAGCTTCATGCAGGGAATCGAGGATATGACGCGGGAGCTGGTGAAGCAGTATTCCCACATCACCGAGGACGGTAAAAAGCTGTTCGCACCGGAAAAGGAAGCAGTCGGCATCTGCCCACGCTGCAAAAGCCCCGTCTATGAGGGCAAGAAGAATTTTTACTGCTCTGACCGCTCCTGCCGCTTCGTTATGTGGAAGAATGACAAATTCTTTGAAAGCCGGAGAACCGTCTTTTCCAAGAAGCTCGCTGCTGCGCTCCTGAAAGACGGCAAGGCGAAAGTCAAGGGGCTGTACTCCGAGCGCACGGGCAAGACCTATGACGGGACGGTGCTGCTGTGTGATACGGGAGAAAAGTATGTGAATTACCGTATCGAGCAGAGAAAATGATCCGGCTGAATGATGCGCAGTATCGCAGAGTAAAAAAGCTGACCCGCTGCCATTGCGCCAACAATGTGCGCGGGTGCTGTCTGCTGTTGGACGACGGCGAGCCGTGCGTCTGTGTGCAGGCCATCAGCTATTCGCTGCTCTGCCGATACTTCCGGGAAGCGGTGCTGCCCGCAGACCGGGAGCTATGCGCAGATCTTGCAGCCACGGCGGACACCCGCAAGAAATGCGAGCTGTGCGGCAAGCCCTTTCCCGCCCGCAGCAACCATGCAAAATACTGTGACCGCTGTGCGCCCTATGCTTCCCGGCGCAATGCAGCCGAGCGCAAGCGCCGCCAGCGGGCAAAGGCGCGGTGTGTCACGGTTTAAGGGCTTCAAAAGCCTTGCGGCAAGCGGTTTTCCAGACACGCTTTTGGAGTATACAGGGTATTCCTATGGAAACTGCGAAAAGTGGCTTTGAAAGCGTGACAGGACGCATTTTGCGGAGAAAAAGAACGATTCAGTAACGCAGCAAGCATAGGGAGTGTGGCTACAACTCCCGAAAATCGCCGTCCGGTGCAGACCGGGCGGCGATTGCTTGTTGGGATAGTCTCAAACCCTTATGTCAGAAAGGAGCGCAGACGTGGACGAACATCTTTTGGAAGTATATCTTATCAACACCGCACGGCACACCGAGGAAACGCCTGTTGCGGAATGGGTATCGCTGCCTACCGACGCCGAAACGATGAAAGCCGTTTTTGAACGGCTGGGCGTGGACGGGAACGACACGGAACAGTATCAGGTATCTGCCTATCATTCCTCTCTGGATGGGTGGAGCGAAGCCTTGAAGCCCGGTGAAAGTCTGGACGATTTGAACTATCTTGCCGCGCTGCTCACCCAGCGCAGCGACGAGGAACGCGACAAGTTTGCCGCTGCCGCACAGTATGGCGACCATGCGGCAAGCGCGGCGGACTTAATCAACCTGACGCACAATCTGGACTGCTACTGGCTTTATCCCACCGTACACAATTCCGACGATTACGGGCATTATCTCATTGACGATCTGGATGAGCTGGAATTGCCGGACGCCGCCAAGAGATTCTTTGATTACAAGAGATATGGGCGCGAAGCGGTCAAAGAGGATCGCGGCATTTTTACCGATTATGGCTATGTCTACAACAACGGCAACGATTATGCGGAGTGGTACAAAGCCAGCCAAGTGCCGCAGGAATATTGCCTGACTGCGCAGCCCAGCCCCCAACGGGATATGGACGAGCTGCCGCAGGGCGCGGCGCTGCCCGCCGAGCCAATCCCCGTGCGTCCGTTGGTGCTGAACGCCACCGACACGCAGGGCAGAATCAAGGAGATCACCGAGCACTTGGAACAGGGCGTACAGGAGGTTTTTGAAAGTGAGAGGTATCGGGATTATCTGAAAGCCATGTCCCGCTTCCACAATTACAGCTTGAACAATACGCTGCTGATCGTCATGCAGAAGCCGGACGCATCCCTTGTCGCAGGCTACGGAAAGTGGCGCGACGAATTTGAACGCCATGTCAAATCCGGCGAAAAGGGCATCAAAATCCTTGCACCCGCACCCTATAAAATCAAAAAGGATGTGGCGAAAACTGACCCGGACACCGGGCAGCCCGTGATCGGCGCAGACGGTAAGCCCGTCACGGAGCAGCAGGAGGTGACGATCCCGGCGTTCAAGGTGGTGTCGGTATTTGATGTGAGCCAGACCGAGGGCAAGGAGCTTCCCGACATTGCCGTGGACGCGCTCACGGGCAATGTGGAACAGTACGAGGATTTTTGGCGAGCCTTGAAGCTGACCTCTCCCGTTCCCGTGACACTTGAAAAAATCGACGGCAGCGCATACGGCTATTATGACCTTGCAGAAAAGCGCATTGCCATTGACGATGGCATGAGCGAGCTGCAAACCATCAAAACGGCAATCCATGAGATTGCCCATGCCAAGCTGCACGATATTGACCTGAACGCGCCGGAGCAGGCGGAGCGCCCCGACCGCAGCACCCGCGAGGTGCAGGCGGAAAGCGTTGCCTATACGGTGTGCCAGCATTTCGGGCTGGACACGTCGGACTACTCCTTTGGCTACGTCGCCGGGTGGAGCAGCGGCCGCGATATTAAGGAGCTGAAAGCATCCCTTGAAACTATCCGCACCGCCGCCAGCGAGCTTATTTCCGAAATCGAGGGGCATTTTGCAGAGCTTCAGGCGCAGCACACCGCAGAGCAGGAACAGGCTGCTGCGCAGGATGTGCCGGAGAACACCTTTTCCATTTATCAGCTCAAAGACGGCGACGCAACGCGGGATCTCCGATTTGAGCCGCTGGAACAGGTAAAGGCCGCCGGGCTGCGTGTTGACCGCGAAAATTATGAGCTGGTCTATACCGCACCCCTCTCCGACACGGACACGCTGGAGGACATTTTTGTTCGCTTCAATATGGACAGGCCGCAGGATTTTACCGGGCATAGCTTTTCCATGTCCGATGTCATTGTGCTGCATCGCGGCGAGCAGGAAACGGCGCACTATTTGGATCGCGGCGGCTATACCGAAGTGCCGGAGTTTTTACAGCCGAAGCAGGCCGCACAGCAGGAAGCACAGGCTGACACCCCGCCAGTGGAACGACCGCTGACAGAGTTACAGAAACAGGCTGTTGAAATTGCCAAGAGGTATGAAACGCTATCCATGCAGGAGAAAATCGGCGTGATCGCGCAGGCGTTCGGCTGCACGTCCGGCACGATTGAAACCTCGCCCTGCACAGGAAAATGGCGCGGCACAAGCGATATTTCCATTCGCTTTGATAACGGCAGCTCTCTGTTTTTAGGCAACCACATGACGCGGCAAGCCAAAACCAAAAAGGTACAGCAGGAGCTTGTCGATAGCGCATTGGTGCGGTATAACCCTGAAATCATCCGCGTTGCAAAGGAAACTGCTTATACCGCCCTCAAAGAACGCGAGCTTCAGGACAATGCCATTGCCGGAGAAAAGGGCTTGAAGCCCTACACGCTGCTGAATGTGGAGTTCAACGACGGCGCAGATCAGCAAAGCAGCGGTTACATAGGCTGGTACTATGCGACGTTGGCGGTGGACGGAAAAATCTGCACGCATTTGGAAACAGGCTTGAATCACGACATCGCATCCGGCAGCGTAAGCCCGACGCCCACGCGGGAAAATTACTACGCAGCCGGAGCGCTGAAAGAAAGTGATGTGGACTATGTTTTCAACAACGTCGGTTTTTCCTCTGCTTCCGGCCTTTACTCTCTGCATCTGAGCGACGCCGCACGGGGACACGCCGAATTGGAGCTTGCGAAAAAACTGATCGACGATTACTGCCGCGAAGAATTTCATTCCGGCGCAGATTTCAGCGACCTGTCCGCCGTCGGCATTGGACACACGACCATTACGGATGATGAAATCCCCATTCAGGCATACGCAAACCTGACAGACTTCCGCGTTGAAAAATATTTGGGTGACGTGCTGATTGAAAGCCGACAATATGAATCGCTGGCTGAGCTGATCCAAGGTGAGCTGAACGATTTGGAGTTTGGCGACCTGACCTATGCCGGCGACGAGCAGCTTGCCATGTTCCACTCCCAAGAGGAAGTGTCTGGCAAGGAAGCGCCCTCCCTTGATCCTGCGGTACAGCCTGTCGTGACGATTGTTTGGAGCGAGAGCGATAAGCTGCAAGAGGGTGAACAGCTCCCGCTTGCCCGCGCCGACGCACTTTTTAAGGCACTGGACGAGGAAAAGCGTTCCGAGCGTGAGAAGCCCGGTTACACAGGCGGCTGGTACGATAAAACCAAATTCCGCATTGACTGCACATTCCACGGGGAACGCGACAGCTACGAGGGACGGCAGGACTTTGGCGACGGGGACGGCGCTCTGATCGACCATATCCAAGCCTATCACGAATACTACGCCAAGGACGAAAGCTGGAAAAACTTTGTGCTGCACAACGAGGGTATCTATGGTTTTCTCGCCCCAACGGAACGCATTGTCTGCGGGAACGGGATGTATTTCTGCGCGGAACGCGGGAGCATAATACGTTCCGCTTTTACCATGAGCAGACCAAGGAGCGTGTGCTTGCCTATGCTGTGGTGCTGTCCGGCATGGAGAGCGGCAAGGTAAAAGGCAGCATTTATGAGCTGGACTATGCAGCGAAAGCCGAGCTTGCGATCCAGACTGCCTTGCGGACAGACAATAACCGTCTGATCTATGAAAACGGCTCACGGGAGCTGCCCAAGGAATACCGCTTTGAAGCAACGCCGGATCGAGAGTATGGAAAGTTCGTGCGCTATGAAGCCGTTCCGCATGACCCTGACACGCTGCGGGATCTGCTGCGCGACGAAAGCCGGAAGCGTGAGCGGCTGAAACCCGGCAATTTCAAGGAGCATATCGGGCGGCTTTCCGACGAAAAGGTGCTTGCCGAAGCGCAGCGCCTTTCGGCGACGTTCCAATCCCTGCAAGCGCCCAACAGCCCTAACGGAACGCATTTTGTAGTAGAAGTATCACCGTGGTTTGAGCGTATCGCATCCAGCAAGGAGCATGAGCGGCTATTTGCGTTGCTTCCGTATAAGACGCTGTATCTTTCCTCAGTCAAGGACAGACACGGCGTTTTCGCTTTTATCAGCAAGGACGAGCGGCGCGATCTGCCGCTGCGCAAGCAGCGTCCCTCTGTCCGGGCGCAGCTCAAAGAGGGACAGTCAAAAAAAGCCGCTGCACCCCAAAAAGCAGCGGCAAGGGCAAAAGATAATGATTTGGAGGTATGAGCATGGACAATGTTCCGTTCACCATTGAGGAAGAAAATCTGATCTGCATTTACCACAAGTACGACCGCCGCAGGACGATTGCGGCAATTTCCGACGCGCTGCCGGATATGAACGCAGATATGCGTTCGCTGGCAGAGCAGACGATCCATAAACTGCAAAACATAACCGACGCAGCATTTGAGGAAGCGCAGTTCACCATGACGCTTTCAGACGCAGAGTAAAAGATGACGCGGGCGTGGCAGCCGATGATGACTGCTGCGCCCCGCGTTTTTTGTGCTAAGCTGTTTCCAATCGTAGGGATTGTTAAAAGTCAAGCCGCATCTTAGATAAGTTTGCCCAAACACCAATGATGTCAGAAGATGTAAAATAATAAAAATCAGAAGTTTCAGATTGTAGGTATCCCTTTTTTGTTGCAATACCAATGTAAACAAGTTCGTAATTCGTCCCATCTGAAAGATCAAACACGAATTTTATTGTACTACCGTCGTTAGTAGAATCTGAATTTGCATCTTTCACAGGCAGCTCAGAAAAAAACGTATATAGGTAGTCAATATCCGCTTCTTCTGTTAGCGTTTTTTCCTTGGTGTCTGCCTCTGAGTTAGAATAGTACGTTTCAATTTTCACAACATCTGATGCAGAAAAAGGAAAAACAATATATTCTTTCTTTCCACAACCAGAAATTCCAAATATAATTGCCATTGCGAGAAAAAATGTAAAGACTTTCTTCATACTTAACTTCCTTTTTTAATTTAATACAAACTGTGTACTTGAACCGACTAAACCACCGTCTAATGTGACGTGACTGTAACCAGACCATCCGTAATGGACAATTAGTTTAGTAACAAGCCCGCTTGTTGATGTTCCATAAGCGGTAACTGCATGAAATACTTTTCCACGACTTTGAACTTGCCCAGGAGAATCAGGAAAATATCCGAATACAATTACTGGACGGTTTCGACCAACTTCTGCAAAAATATCGAAATTTGTTACATAGTATGTTGAAGTTGCCGCAACTCCATACTCATTGCAATAGTCGATTAAGACATCTCGAATAGTTAATCCCCAAGAGGAATTCGATTTTCCATAAGAGAGTAACTTGTCTTGCAAAGTGTTTCCAGTAGTTTTTAAATTACCATTAGAATCAAGGAATGAACTGTCAATGACATTTCCCTTAACTTTATGCCAGTAATTCAAAATCAAACACGCTGCTGTATATCCACAGGTGTTATTCTCGTTTGCAGGATAAATTGCATTTTTGATATATTTGTAGTTTGGAATATACTTATTTGTTGCACGTGCTGAAAAATGAGATTGCAGTCTATTAACACTTGCCCTCGAATTTAGATTCGTTTGCATAAGGGCTAATACTTCTGTATCTTTCTGTGTACGAGAGTTTTGTAATGCCGTATCAAATGCAGATTGTAAAGAACGGCATTCAGCAAAAGACATATCGTATTCGTTATGAATTACTGTGTGAACAAATTTATCACCCGACAGTTGATAATAGTTAAGGGGTCCAAAGTAGTATAAGTTTTCTGAAAGTCCCAAATATGGAGAAGGCGAATCTAATGCTTCTTCCAAATACTTGCCTGATTGTGGGTCGAAAATCATATATCCTGTATCACCCACTTCGACAAGTTCAAAATGATTATCACTTAGATCCGACAGAATCTTTGTTGTCAGAGTAACATTTTGACCTGTTTCTGCAGCAATCTTAGCGTTATGAATGATTTGATGCTGATTCGCACTGACCAACCAATTATCTGCATTAGTCTCAGTTTCCATAGCAAAAGCGGTGGCACTTGTCGAAAGCAATAATAAAGAAGCAAGCAAAACACTTAATATCTTTTTCATTATAAGTCTCCTTTCACTTAATTATCTGAAAACATCCTGCTTTGTCTTTCCTAAATATGCGCATAGCAATATTTCATGTATAAACTATGCGCCTATCCTGCTGATTTTAAGTCGCAGCCTCCATAGTGGGCAGGAGAAATAAGCAGCCCCGCGCATAATCCTATGCAGAGTAGTAACCTGTGTCATCGCTTATTTCACCTCCTGTCGTGTCCTTTTACTCATATAACGGTCAAGATCAAAAAAAGGGACAAACTTTTTTGAAATTATTTTTGATTATTTTTGATTCATACCTTGTTAATGGGTTGCCACTTTCCTGCGCAACATTCTTGTGGTATAATTTGAAACAAGCAGACGCTGTAACGAATACCCATAATGTGCAAGAATAAATTTACTTGCTCACTTAGAATGGATGGCTGCAGGGCTATCCATGAGGAAACTTATATGATGATACTCCTATTTAGTGTTTTGAATGATGAACAACGTGCGCTGGTAGAGCGGATATTCCATGAGCATCATATCCACTTCCAGCGCATTTCGTTTAATATTGTGAAGTCAGAGGAAGCCGCAGAGGATGTCGTGTCCACTGCATTTATAAAAATCATGGACAACATCGAAAAAATTTCTGATTTACCCTGTCCCCAAATGACCGCTTTCTGCGTTACCATAGTGAAAAATGCTTCTATTGACGTACTACGTCAATTACAACAGAGTGTTCACATTGATTACTGGGACAATATTTCGGACGAGGACACGGACGATATTGAAGATGAATGTATTCACAATGCAGATGTACATAGGCTGACTGAGGTAATAGATCAGCTTAATCCCGATGATCGGCATTTTATCTATCTTCGCTATACGCTGGAAATGGGATATAGAGAGATTGGTGAATTGCTGAACATTTCGGAGGATGCCGCAAAAAAACGTGGGCAGCGGCTCGTCAAGAAGCTCCAAAAACTGTATGAGGAAAGGTGACGATATGGATATGAATTGGCAAACCATGCTGCATGAAGCAGCAAATGCCAGCTTTGAAAAGGATATAGAAGTTCGCTCTGCCGCCGATAATGACGCCTACTCCTGTGTAGATTTACCGAAAGCAAAGATCCGAGAATTAAGCGAAAAGATTCTGCACTTGCCGCATCAGGGAATTGTTCTATTATTTAGTAGATACTGCTTCCGGCTATCTCCCCAAGAAACTGAAAAGTTTTTCCAAATGAAAAATGCAAAGGGTCGCTTCCGCTTTTACCGTGAACTACTTTCTACAAGCATGGGGCTTAGCTCGGAGCAAGTGATTTCGGATGCTTCTCTCAATCGCGCCTGTAAAATTGCTATGAAAGACTATTTACGCACGGAGCTAAAAGAGGATGCTGCTGTAAGTAGTACCGGAAAGAGCCGAACGCATATTGTGTTCAGACGGTTCGGCAAAGCTGTTGCAGTCGCAGCAATTACCATAACCCTGTTGTTCTCAACGGCTATGGTAACTAATGCAAAGATCAGGGAAAAAGTGATTGCGTGGATAGTCGAGACATTTGAAAAATACAGTATCTTTGAACTGCAAAGCGACGGGGAAAACACAAAGCCCGATTTGCAGAGCTATAAGCCTACCTATCTTCCCGACGGGGCGGAATTGAAGAATACGGTTGAACAGCCGGAAATGCTTGCCTATGAATATGCCATCAACGAATCGAGTTATTTTAATATTCTTCTTAGTAAATCAGATACAAGGATTTACGCCGACGCAGAAAATACAGAAATTGAATCGTTTGACAAGGATGGTGTGATTGGCTACTACTTCAAGAAAGATGATTTGAATTATATTTGCTATGAGCGGGATGGCGATTTCTTTTCTATATATGGCTCTATTGATATGGACGAACTGATAAAAATTGCCGCTGGTATAACAACAGAATGATATACTCATCTTAGCTGAACAAATCAAAATTTCAGGAGGTATAATAAAATGTCAGACGTATATGAAAACTGTCCAGCTTTTGAAAATGATAAATTTCTACTGAGGTTTTCGCAACTTGATGATGCCGAGGATCTTGTAAGCGTGTATAGTGATAAAAATGCACTACCGTTTTTCAACAGCGATAATTGTCATGGAGATAATTTCTATTATCCAAATGAAGATCGAATGAGACAAGCTATTAAGTTTTGGCTTAGTTCCTATTCATCCAAATGGTTTGTCAGGTGGACAATTATTGACAAAGAAAAGCATGAAGCTATCGGCACGATTGAAGTGTTTCATCGTAGTGCAAACGACAACTTTAATCATGTGGGTGTTCTTAGACTTGATTTGAAAAGTGAATATGAAACTTCAGAAGAAATTTTTACAATTATGAATCTTATTGTACCACCTACATTTGATTTGTTTGAGTGCGAGGAAATAATTACAAAAGTTCCTGTTTATGCAGTTGAAAGAATTGAAGCAATGAAAAGAGTAGGATTTAAGAAGTCAACGAAGCTGTTGGTTGGGACAATGGACGGTTACGCTTATAAGGATTATTGGACAATTAACAGAGGAGTATATATCCCTCTGGATGATTTGGAAGCAATCGAGTAGGAGGAATTTCTCCTAAATGAGAAATTCCGACCTCTCACACCACCGTGCGTACCGTTCGGTACACGGCGGTTCAATCAATTTAACAAGTAACACACCTTTCAGTATAGTAATCTAACATAGAAACTAATCCAAAACGGGTTA
>OGNB01000931.1_pt1 | contig 18853 bp, 11 predicted proteins | sample 1573301 | NCBI WGS metagenome assembly OGNB01 (sample SAMEA2581914, study PRJEB24529) | metagenome | biome: Human gut stool | place: China | collected 2011
ACACACTCATCATCGGCGGCGGTATGGCTTACACATTCCTCAAGGCTCAGGGCAAGGAAGTCGGTCTTTCACTCGTTGACGATACAAAGATTGACTACTGTAAGGAAATGATGGCTAAGGCTGAAAAGCTCGGCAAGAAGCTCCTTCTCCCAATCGACACAACAATCGCTGCAGGCTTCCCTGATCCTATCGACGCTGAAATCGAAGTTAAGGTTGTTGATTCAGACAAGATTCCTGCTGACATGGAAGGTCTTGACATCGGCACAAAGACACAGGAACTCTTTGCCGACGCTGTAAAGAGCGCAAAGACTGTTGTTTGGAACGGTCCTATGGGCGTATTTGAAAACCCGACTCTTGCAAAGGGTACAATTGCTGTTGCTAAGGCTCTTGCCGACACAGACGCAACAACAATCATCGGCGGCGGCGACAGCGCAGCTGCTGTTATTCAGCTTGGTTTTGCTGACAAGATGAGCCACATCTCAACAGGCGGCGGCGCATCTCTTGAATATCTTGAGGGCAAGGTTCTTCCGGGTATCGCAGCAATCGCTGACAAATAATTTAATCAAATAAAAGGGCGGATTTTTCCGCCCTTACTGATTTAACCCTGTTACTTTATTATAAAAAACATATTCTGAAAGGAAAATTATCATGGATAAGTCAAAGAGAAAAGCAATTATCGCCGGCAACTGGAAAATGAACAAAACTCCAAAGGAAGCTAAAGAGCTTCTCAACGCTATTACTCCCCTCGTAAAAGATGCAGGTTGTGAAGTAATCGCTTGTGTTCCTTATGTTGACCTTGCAACAGCACTTGAAGCTACAGAAGGCACAAATGTTAAAATCGGTGCAGAAAACTGTCACTGGGCTGAAAGCGGTGCTTTTACAGGCGAAATCTCAACAGGTATGCTCAAGGAAATGGGCGTTGAATATGTAGTTCTCGGTCACAGCGAGAGAAGACAGTATTTCGGCGAAACAGACGAAACTGTAAACAAGAGAACAAAGGCTGCTCTTGCCGCAGGTCTTAAGCCAATCGTTTGCGTCGGCGAACTCCTCTGGGAGCGTGAGTGCGACATCACAGAAGAAGTTATCGCAAGACAGATTAAGCTTGACCTCTTCAATGTAACAGAAGAAGAACTCAAGAATGTTGTTATCGCTTATGAGCCTGTATGGGCTATCGGCACAGGCAAAACTGCTACAGCTGATCAGGCTGAAGAGGTTTGTGCATTCATCCGTGCTACAATCGCTAAACTTTACAATCAGGCTGCTGCTGACGCTGTTACAATTCAGTACGGCGGTTCAATGAATGACGGCAATGCTGACGAGCTTCTCTCAAAGACAAATGTTGACGGTGGCCTTATCGGCGGTGCATCACTCGTTGCCGAGAAGTTTGCCGCAATCGTAAAGGCTGCAAGCAAGTAATTTAAACAGTATATTCAAACACAATGCCGTGTCCTTTTGGGCACGGCACAAAAGTCTGTAATCGGCTTTTGGATTTTGTTTTTTGCATAACAAGATTGTGTATGCTTTATGGAAAGGACACGCAAAATGAAAAAACCGGTAATTTTAATGATTCTTGACGGCTTTGGTATTGCTCCCGAAAAAGGCAACGCTATCAAGGCTGCTAAAAAGCCAAACATTGACAAGCTTTTTGCATCTAATCCGCTCACACAGATTGGTGCGTCGGGTATGGATGTAGGTCTTCCTGACGGTCAGATGGGTAACTCTGAGGTCGGTCACACAAATATGGGTGCCGGCAGAATCGTTTATCAGGAACTCACAAGAATTACAAAGACTATCAACGAGGACAAGCTCAAAGATAACGAGGCTATTGTTGATGCAATGGACAAGGCTCTCAAGAACGGCACGGCACTTCACCTTATGGGACTTCTCTCAGACGGCGGTGTTCACAGCCACATTGAGCATCTCTACGGTATTCTTGAACTTGCTAAGAAAAAGGGTCTTAAAGATGTTTACATTCACGCATTCCTTGACGGTCGTGATGTTCCGCCTTCAAGTGCCGCTGAATATGCTGACAAGCTTCTTGACAAGCTCAAAGAAATCGGTATAGGCAAGGTTGCCACAGTTGAGGGCAGATACTACGCAATGGACAGAGATAACAACTGGGACAGAGTTGAAAAGGCATATGCCGCTATGGTATATGGCGAGGGCAACAAGGCAGACTGCCCTGTTTGCGCAATTAAGAACTCTTACAATGACGGCGTAACAGACGAATTTGTTGTTCCTTGTGTTATTGAGGGCGGTGCTCAGGTTAAGCCAAACGACAGCATCATCTTCTTCAACTTCCGTCCTGACAGAGCAAGAGAAATTACAAGAACATTTGTTGACCCTGATTTTAAGGGCTTTGAGAGAAAGAACGGTTTCTTCCCCGTAAACTTTGTTTGCATGACTCAGTATGATGCAACAATGCCTAATGTTGAAGTTGCATTCAAGCCAGAGGTTCTCAAGAACACACTCGGCGAGTATGTATCCGACAAGGGTATGACACAGCTCAGAATTGCAGAAACAGAAAAGTATGCTCATGTAACATTCTTCTTCAACGGCGGTGTTGAAAAGCAGTATCCGGGTGAGGACAGAATCCTTGTTAAGTCACCTGCTGTTGCAACATATGACCTTCAGCCTGAAATGAGTGCTTACGAGGTTACAGACAAGCTTGTTCCGGCAATCAAGAGCGGTAAGTACGATATGATTATCCTCAACTACGCTAACTGCGATATGGTTGGTCACACAGGCGTGTTCGAGGCAGCCGTAAAGGCTGTTGAGGCTGTTGACACCTGCGTTGGCAAGGTTGTTGACGCAATCAAAGAAATGGGCGGTGTTGCTCTTATCACAGCCGACCACGGCAATGCAGATAAGATGGTTGCAGAGGACGGTTCACCGTTTACTGCTCACACAACAAACCCTGTTCCTTTCTGCGTAGTAAACTACGACTGCGAGCTTCGTGAGGGCGGCAGACTTGCCGATATCGCTCCGACAATGCTCCAAATTATGGGACTCGAGCAGCCCGAAGAAATGGACGGCACAAGCCTTATTAAGTAATTTATACTTTTTTAGGGTAGGCACCAGTTAATAACTGATGCCTACCCTTTCTCATTGAAGTATTAAAAATTATTTTTCAAACTCATATGAACCTTTGAAAACAGAGTCATGGTGAAACTTTAGATAGTTAATACGTTTATCATTCATTGGCAACTCTTTGATAAATTTATTATTTTGCAAACCAATTTGTTTCCAAGTATATTTTGAAATAAATTCCGACAGTATCACATGTCTATTATTGGTAAATGTTATATATCCTTTATCAAATAATTTATCATATAAAGGTGATAATATATATCCATTATTTGGGTCTATTTTTTCTTTTTCATTTGAAGCTGCCCAAGGCTTTATGTGACTAGCAATAAGTAAACGTTCATCTGAAATCATTGTGAATGGACAAAAGTGACATTGTTCTAACAATTTTTCTCTATATTTTCCTTGTCCATTTCTTGCATTGGATAGTTCAAAATTTTTATTTACATCTGTTTTAGTTGTAATTTGTTTTTCTCCTTTTTTCTTACCATATGTAAATACAAGCGGGGAAGTTTGTTTTTCCCATATAGCTTCAAAATCAACAAATAATTTCCAGTAAAACAGAGGTGCTTTTTCAGAACCCACTTTTTCTACATATATATAACTTATCAATGGCAATGCTATTTCTCTTAAGATTTGATACGCATAATCATCTGAATTCACGTATCCGCGTTCTCCAGCAATTTGATATTGATCATTTATATTAAAGAAAATAACATCATCAATGTTTTGAACCATTTCTAACCGAGTTTTCCATAAATCACGTAACTTATCTTTTCCATAATAATTTTGTGACGGAAAAAAATATTCATTTTTTATCGCATATAAATATGATATTAAATCAGATTTTAACATAAAACCCTTTACTTTAAATTTAGGTTTTCCGTAAAAATTATACATTTCTTCTTTTTTAGAGATATATAATTTTGCCTCACCATGACCTCTTCCTAACTTATTATTTTTAGTAACCATACAATCGGGAACTGTCATCATTGATGGAAATACAGCTAAGGTTGGAAAATTTTCACCATTAAGCTTCATAATTATTCACCATACCTTTCTATGTTTATTTTTTTCAAAATAGCTATCAAAACATCAACCACTATACTATTTCCTGCCTGTTGATACATTGATGTATCAGAAACTACAATTTTAAAACTGTCACTAAATCCCATCAGTCGTAAACATTCTCGTGGTGTCAGTTTACGCAATCTACCATCCGTTGTGACATAATTATCTATTCCTGCACGATGCATCTTATGCATCGTTGTTAATAATGGTCTTGCTATATCTAAATCTGTACTTGGTTTACTATAAAAACTTTTTGTTCCTGAAGCTAACACATATTTTTTTACTTTTTCGGACAAAAAATATTTTTCAAAATCAGGGATTTTTTTTCTTTTGGCATCTTCTTCAGACTGAAAAACAAAGTCTCCATGCCAATTAAATTGTTGATTCTTTTTTTGACATAACTGAACATTACCATCTATTTGTGTGAATTTCTTATCTAGATTCTTTTTTTGGGTTACAAAATCTACACCTTTTTCAGGTAAAAAATATCCACCTGGAGCATTGTCAATAAGGTAGTCTTTCATGGTATGTTTTAATTCTATAGGATTTGGAAATGAAAAACCTTTTTTGGGAACGACATCCGCTCTAAAGCCAACTACAAATAACCTCTCTCTATTCTGAGGAATTCCATAATTTTTAGCATTCAATATGTCATAGTAGTATTCATATCCTAAATCACTAAAAACTTCCTTCATCTTTTTCCAAGTTTTTCCTTTATCATGTGATATTACTGCCTTGACGTTTTCATAAATAAATATTTTAGGATTTACCTCTTTAATTAAACGTGCATACTCATAAAATAATGTACCTCTTGTATCTTCTAAACCTCTTTGTTTTCCAACCGAAGAAAAACTTTGACATGGGCTTCCACCCACAAATAAATCAACTTGATTTCTATACTGCCTGCCATCTAAAAACGCTGCATTCCAATGATAATCTTCTTCAGATATCTGATAATTTGCCATATATGATATTTTAACTTTATTTCTTTTTTCTAATCCTTTATATAACTCATCAACATATTTTTTACGTTTACCCCAGTCGTTTCCAAAAGTTGATAAATGTTCTTGAATTTTTAGATAATTAATTTTTTCATGAAGTTGACATATTCTTTGTGAAACATCTTGTATTGAACGTATTATTTTTTTTCCTCCTATTTTCTCAAAGGAATCATACAAATTTTTTAAATCCTGACTAATAAAATTCCATTCTATACCATCAAAACTCACTAAATCATCATTAGTCCCTAAAGCATCTAAAGAATTATCTTTTTTAAAGTCATTTGTTATTTTTAGTATTAATTTCAATCGAACGAGTAATACTTGTTGGGCTGAACCATTTAACAAATTTAATTTTAATTTTTGATATTCTTTCTTTTTATTCTGTTTCAAGTTTTTCATATTTATTATTTTTAAAAGAATATCATCAATATTTAAAAATGACATTTGAATATTTACTAATTGCTCATATGTTTTTTTATACTCTTTACGCAACTCATCAAACATATTAAATAACTGATTTTTGTATATATCATCAAATGTGCCATTTAATTCTTCGATAAGTTGAGCCAATGCGTAAATTTCAGTTTCAATTTCATCAACATTTGAATTAATCCTTGGGCTTAATATGTCAACATCACCATTATCACACGCAAATATTATTGTATGATCTATATCCATACGATCTAACGCATGTTCAATGGCACCAATGCCACTGAATACTGTTGCTAACCTAATCATCATATTCTCCCCTTAATTTATGCATTAACATAAAACAACTGCATACTGCTCACTCTACATTATCATTTTATTTTATCATAATTTGGTTACCATTTCAATAGATAAAAAAGCTATAAACATCTTGTAATACGACAGTTGTAAAATATCGGCGATTGGTGTAAAATAATATTACTTATGTATTGTTAATTTTATGGCAGAGAAGGGGAAAATTTGATTAAGCTACGAAGGTATCTTGCATACTACAAAAAGGAATGTATCATCGGTCCGCTTTGCAAGCTGTTTGAGGCAATTTTGGAATTGCTCGTTCCGCTTGTTATGGCAGGAATCATCGACAACGGTGTGCGAAACGGCGACACGGCATACATTTGGAGGATGGGCGGTCTGCTCGTTATTCTTGCAACTGTAGGACTTTGCAGTGCACTCGTGTGTCAGTATCTTGCATCAAAGGCATCTCAGGGTGTAGGAACAAGACTGCGCCGAGATTTGTTTTTGCACATCAACAGGTTATCACACGCAGAGTTGGACAAGCTCGGCACTCCGTCACTTATAACACGAATCACATATGACACCAATCAGGTTCAGCAATCTGTTGCAATGGCTATCCGCCTGCTCACCAGAGCACCGTTTATTGTTATCGGTTCAATGGTTATGGCAATGACAATCAACCTTGAAATGTCAATTATTTTCTTCATTGCGGCTATATTGATTGCCGTTACTCTTTACCTCATTATGACAAAGAGTATTCCTATTTTTGAAAAAATGCAGAAAAAGCTCGACAAAATCAGCCTTATCTGCCGTGAAAATCTTTCGGGCAACAGGGTTATCAGAGCCTTTTCAAAGCAGAAAAATGAGAAAAAGCGTATTGACGATTCAACCGAGGATTTGGCTAAAACTTCGATCAGAGTAAGCATTCTTTCGGCACTTTTAAGCCCTGTCACCTACATCATCACCAATGCTGCAATTATTCTCATCATTTGGTTTGGCGCTCAGAATGTAAACGCAGGCAACGGAATGCTTTCGGGTGACATCATCGCCCTTGTAAACTATATGACGCAGATTTTGCTTGCAATGATTGTTGTTGCAAACCTTGTTGTACTTTTCACGAAGGCAAGTGCAAGTGCGGCAAGACTTAACGAAGTGTTTGAAACTCAGCCGAGTGTGTGTGAAAGCACTACCGAGAACATTGAAATTTCAGAGAGCGAAAGCACTCCGAAAATCGAATTTGACAATGTAAACTTCACATACGGCACGGGTGATGATGAGCTTGAGGACATCAGCTTTAAAATCAAGCGTGGTCAGACGGTCGGTCTTATCGGCGGTACGGGTTGCGGTAAAAGTACGCTTGTCAACCTTATCCCCCGTTTTTACGATGCAACGCAGGGTACTGTAAGCGTTGACGGCAGAAATGTCAAGGACTATCCGTTCTTACAGCTCCGTTCACAGATTGGTATTGTTCCTCAGCAGTCAATTCTTTTCAAGGGAACAATCCGTGACAATATGAAATGGCAAAACGAAAATGCAACTGACGAGGATATTATAAAGGCTCTCAAAATTGCACAGGCATACGAGTTTGTAAGCAAGCTGAACAAAGGGCTTGACAGCTTTGTTGAACAGGGCGGTAAGAACTTCAGCGGAGGTCAGCGTCAGCGACTTTGCATTGCCAGAGCACTCACAGGCTCACCGAAGCTTCTCATTCTTGACGACAGCTTTTCGGCTCTTGACTTTGCAACAGATGCGGCACTCAGAAAGGCTTTGCGTGAAAACACAAAGGATATGACCGTAATAATCGTTACACAGCGTTGCTCAACAATCAAGAACGCAGACCTTATTCTTGTGCTTGATGACGGCAGACTTGTAGGCAAAGGTCAGCACGATGAACTGTTTGAAAGCTGCGAAACCTACCGTGAAATCTGTCTTTCACAGCTTAGTGAAGAGGAGGCAAAAAGATGAAAAAATCAGCAAAACAATCCTCCTCTGTAAAAAAGGTACTCAAAAAAATAAAGCCGTATTCCTTTTATCTGATTTTAGCTCTTGTGAGTGCAATCATCAGCGTTTCGCTCACGCTCTATATTCCTGTTCTCACAGGTAACGCAATCGACAACATCATTGACAAGGGCAATGTTGACTTTGCAAGCGTTATTCAGATTCTTGTGTACATCGGTGTAGGCATCGGCGGTGTGGCACTTTTCCAATGGATTATGACCTACTTTACCAACATTGTCAGCTACCGCACTGTTCGTGACCTCAGAAGAGAGGTTTTTGAAAAATTCAACACAGTTCCCCTCTCCTACATTGACACAACACCTCACGGTGACCTTATCAGCCGAGTAATCAACGATGTTGACGCAGTTGGTGACGGTCTTACACAGATGTTTCTACAGCTTTTTTCGGGCATTGTTACCATTGTCGGCACGCTTGTATTTATGCTGACAATCAACTGGAAAATCGCCCTTGTGGTTGTTGTTCTCACACCGCTTTCGCTCTTTGTTGCGGCATTTATCGGCAAGATGACACACAACCGCTTTACCCGTCAACAGGCACTCAACGGTGACATCTCGTCATATGTTGAGGAGCATATCGGCAATCAGAGAATTGTAAAGGCTTTTTCATATGAGGACAGAGCCTTTGAAGAATTTGAAAAGTACAACGATGAACTTCTTGAAGTGGGATTCAAGGCGCAGTTTGCAGGCGCACTTGCCAACCCGTCAACAAGATTCGTAAACGCATTGGTTTATGCCGCAGTAGGCATTATGGGTGCTCTGTTTGCCGTTGCAGGCACACTTTCGGTCGGACAGTTATCATGCTTCCTTACCTACGCAAATCAGTACACAAAGCCGTTTAACGAGGTTACAGGCGTACTCACGCAGTTGCAGACAGGCATTGCGGCGGCAGGACGAGTTTTTGAGGTTCTTGAGGCAGATAACGAAATTCCCGACAACAGTACAAAAGAGCTTGAGCATTGCGAAGGCAATGTCAAGATTGAGAATGTAAACTTCTCCTACACAAAGGAAAAACCGCTCATCACAAACTTTTCGCTTAATGTCAAGAGTGGCAGTCACATTGCCATTGTCGGTCCGACAGGTTGCGGCAAGACAACATTCATCAATCTTCTTATGAGATTTTATGACACGGACAGCGGCAAAATCAGCATTGACGGTGTTGACATTATGGATATCACCCGTGACAACCTCAGAAAATGCTACGGAATGGTTCTTCAGGACAGCTGGCTGTTCAACGGAACGATTATGGAAAATCTGCGTTACGGCAACGAAAACGCAACCGAAGAAGAAGTTATTGCCGCTGCAAAGGCGGCATATGCGCACTCATTCATCCGCCGTATGTCTGACGGCTACAACACCGTAATCAGCGAGGACGGCGGTAATCTCAGTCAGGGACAGAAACAGCTTTTGTGTATTGCAAGGGCGATGCTTACAAACCCATCAATCCTTATTCTTGACGAGGCGACTTCATCAATTGATACCCTTACCGAAATCCGTGTTCAAAAGGCTTTTGCCAAGATGATGAAGGGCAAGACGAGCTTTGTTGTTGCCCACAGACTTTCAACAATCAAGGAAAGCGATGTTATCCTTGTTATGAAGGACGGCAACATCATTGAACAAGGCACACACGAGGAGTTGCTCGCTAAAGGCGGATTCTATAACAAACTTTACAACAGTCAGTTTGCAAAACAGTAATACGGCAACGGTCAGTAACCGCCAATCGAAACAATTGTAAAATCGTTTTGACAATAAACCGTATAACTAACTGCTACACTTGAACACACAATTTTCAACAAATCCGAAAATATATACAAAACGAGGTCATCAGCTAAAAACCGATGACCTCTGTTTTGTATTATGAACTTTTAATCAGAAAGGGATTTTTCAACATTTATTATCGGATAAAGCTTTTCGTCAATTGACTTGATTTTCTCGATTGCACTCTGTTTAATCTGTCTTTCTGTAAGGTCAAGTCCATACGGAATAACCATATCAAAGACAACATTTGTATGCGTACTGCCCTTTACAATTCTGAAATCGTGGATTGAATACTCCGGATTAAGCTCACACAAGCCCTCCTCCACCTTCATTTTAAGTTCATTTGTGAACGCATCATTTGAGGCAATCGGATCCATATGTATGGTTGCAAAACAGTTGTACCTGTTTTCAAGCTGTTTTTCCGTCAGGTCAATTGCGTCGTGAGCTTCAAGGATATCCTCGTCACACGGTACCTCTGCGTGGAGTGAAATAAAGCATCTGCCCGGACCGTAATCATGAATAATCAAATCGTGGATACCTACAATCATATCATTTTTCAACACTGTTTCCTTGATTTCATCAACAAATTCGGCATCTGGAGCTTTGCCGAGGAGCGGAGAGAGGCTCTCTCTGAATGTGCTGACACCCGTAAAAAGTATGAACAGCGAAACACATACGCCGAGCCAACCGTCAATCTGAACTCCTGTTGAGGCAGAAATAAGCAATCCGATTATTACAACCGAGGTTGCAATGCAGTCAGTCAAAGAATCGAGTGCCGCCGCCTTGAGTGCGGTTGAATTTATCTTTCTCGACAATCCCGAATTAAAAAAGTACATCCATAATTTTACGAAAATTGACGCAATCATTATTGCGAGTGAAAGCGTTGAAAATGCCGTTTTGTCCTCGGGAGTAATTATCTTTTCTATCGAACTTTTTATAAGCTCAACACCCATTAAAAGGATTACAACGGAAATTCCCAAGCCTGCCACATACTCATAACGACCGTGACCGAACGGATGCTCTCTGTCGGCAGGACGGCTTGCAAGCTTAAATCCGAGGAATGTAACAACCGAACTGCCTGCGTCCGAAAGGTTGTTGAGGGCGTCGGCAATGACTGAAACCGATGCCGAAACAATTCCGGCAAACAATTTTCCTCCGAACAGTAACAGGTTAAGAATTATTCCGCAAACACCCGAAAGGTTGCCATAGGCAGTTCTAACCTTTGGATTATCGCAATTGTCGCTGTCTTTAACAAACAGCTTTACAAGTAATTTTGTCAAATAAAACACCAACTAAAATTTATTTACAGCGAATCGTTTCGGCTGAAAACATCGGCAACCTCCGTAATTGAAATGTACGCTTTCTTGTCGATTTCACGCACAATTTCCTTCAGCTTGCCAATCTGGAAACGGTTGACAACAAAGTAAATCATCACCTTGTCCTTGCCTGAATATCCGCCCTGAGCCTGCATTACGGTAACACCGCTTTGAAATTCCTCCGAAAGTGCGTTACAAATTTCATCGCAACGGCTTACAGACGCAATAATCGTTGCCGCCTTCGCCCTGTCAAAACCTTCAACAATAAAGTCAATCGTTTTAAGTGCGGCAAAATATGTAACAATCGAATAAAGCGGAAGAATCCAGCTTTGCAGAATAAAACCGCATACAACATAAAGTACGATATTGTATGCCATAACGAATGAACCAACCGATACACCGATTTTCTTCGCAAAGATTACTGCCATAACCTCGATACCGTCCATTGCACCGCCAAATTTGATTGCAAGACCGCTGCCTATACCCGAAATCACACCGCCGAACACGGCACAAAGGAGCAAATCGGTTCCCGCAAGCGGAGACGCCATACTGACATCAACGGGCAGAACATCGGTTATCAGCCATGAAACGAACGAATAAACTGCAACCGTATAAATTGCGTAAAATGTAAACTTCTTTCCCTGCTTTTTAAGTCCGAACAAAAACAGCGGCAGGTTGAAAATTATAAGAAAAAGTGAAAGCGACAGGCTTTCAGGTGTAAGTTGTGCGGCAAGCATAGCCGTACCTGAAATTCCGCTGTCGTAAAGGTTCACGGGATTAAGAAATATTGTAATTCCAAACGCATTGATAATTCCGGCAATTGTGAGAAAAAGCATATTTTTGATTTTGATTGTCTTTCTCGCTCTTTGTAAAAGATTTTTCATTGTCATCATCCTTTGCGATAAATTTTCATCCCCATCATTCACATAAGTATAGCCTAATTGTATCACAATAATGATATTTAGGCAAGAAAAGCAAAAGGCACCGAAAAATCGGTGCCTTAATCAGCTTATTGATTATTCCTGAGAGTCGGCCTTGGCTTTCTCAATAATTTTTTGAGCAACATTTGCAGGAGTGTCCTCATAGCGGACAAACGCAAATTCAAATGATCCTCTGCCTTGTGTTACCTGGCGAATGTAGGTTGCAAAGTCATCCATTTCTGCCATAGGAACTTCCGCCTCAACAATCTGCGTTCCGTTCTCACCCGGCTGCATACCGAGTACACGACCTCTACGCTTGTTGACCTCGCCCATTACGTCACCCATATTTGCATCCGGAACATTGGCTTTAAGGCTTCCGATTGGCTCAAGAAGCGTCGGAGAGGCATTCGGAATACCGTTCTTATAAGCAAGAGATGCCGCTGTCTTGAATGACATCTCGGAGGAATCAACAGGATGATATGAACCGTCATAGAGAGTAGCCTTGATGCCTACCATCGGATAGCCTGCAAGAACACCCTTCTTGATTGAATCCTGAAGTCCCTTTTCAACGGCAGGGAAGAAATTTTTCGGAACTGCACCGCCGACAACTCTTTCGGCAAATACAAGACCGTCCGAATCACACGGCTCAAATTCAATCCACACATCACCGAACTGACCGTGACCGCCCGACTGCTTTTTATATCTGCCCTGTGCAGAAACCTTTTTGCGGATAGTTTCTCTGTATGCAATCTTTGGCTTTTTGAGGACTGCGTCAACATTATACTTTGTTTTAAGTCTTGAAATTACAACATCAAGGTGCTGTTCACCGAGTCCCGAAATTAACATTTCATGGGTTTCGTGGTTTGAAACGAGCTTGATTGTCGGATCTTCGTCTGCAAGCTTTGCAATGCCCTGAGCAACCTTATCCTCGTCACCCTTCTTTGCCGGATACACAGCCATTGTATATGATGATGACGGATAGTCGATTCCGTCAAGAACAACCTTTCTGAGAGGCGAACAGAGTGTGTCGCCTGTCTTTGTTGATGCAAGCTTCGGGATTGCGCCGATGTCGCCTGCGCCGATGTACGGAACATCCGACTGCTTTTTACCGCTTACGGAAAGCACCTTTGTAATTCTCTCCTGTGCGCCTGTACGCATATTGATGAGAGGAGCGTCCGAGCTTACCTTGCCCGAAACAACCTTTACATATGAAAGTCTGCCGATGAACGGGTCTGCAACCGTCTTGAATACGATTGCGGCAGCCGCACCGCCGTCATTAACCGAAACATCAACGGGTTCACCGTCAAGGTCAACACCGATTTCACCGCTCTTGTCAGCCGCTGACGGAGCAAGCCATGTAAGGCTGTTCAAAAGCTGATCAATTGCGAATGTATTATGAGCGTCACCGCAGAATACGGGGCAGATTGTGCCGTCCTTAACACCCTGACTTACACCGAGAATGATTTCTTCGGGAGTAAACTCCTCACCCATAATAAACTTGTCAAGAAGTTCCTCGCTTGTTTCGGCAACAGCCTCCTTGATAGCCTCACGCAAGCCCTCAAGCCTGTCACCCATATCGGGAAGCGCAGTCTGTTTTACACTGCCGTCTGTGCCGTACTCATAAGCCTTGTAATCAAACAAATTAACATAAGTATTTGCCTGACCGTCAACAATGTACGGAACAACAACAGGACAAACAGACGGACCGAATGTAGCCTTCAAGCTCTCGAATACACGATAGAAACGGGCACTTTCGTCGCAAAGACCGTTTACAAAGAACACCTTTGTAAGCCCTGCCTTTGTTGCCGCCTCAACTGCTTTTTCGGTACCTACACAGACACCGTCCTTGCCCGAAACAACGACGAGCGCTGTGTCAGCCGCTCTCATGCCCTCTGCAACACCGCCTGCAAAATCAAAAAGACCGGGGGTGTCGATTAGGTTGATTTTTGTATTTTTCCATTCAATCGGTGCAACCGCCGTCATAATTGAAGTCTGTCTTTTGATCTCCTCGCTGTCAAAATCAAGGACTGTGTTGCCGTCTGCAATCTTACCGAGTCTTTCGCTCATCTTCGAGAGATAGAGTATTGACTCCGCAACCGAGGTTTTGCCGCTGCCGCTGTGTCCTGCGAGGGCAATATTAAGAATTTTTTTAGCGTCGTATTGTTTCAAAAGTGAAATCCCCTTTCGTAAAATTTCTATTCTAATCAAGCTTATTTCGACAAAATTAAACAATAGTGTCAATTAATACGGAATTATTATAGCATATTTGTATAAAATAAACAACCGAATTATGGCAAAATAAAAAAATTCACCCTTTGCCCAAATGGACAAGGGGTGAATTGTGCAACTTGCTTTTTTATTTTATGTTAAGCTGAAAAATACACAGATTTTTACAAGGTCAATTGTGCATTTTAACGATTGATTCCCTAAAAAATCAATTTTTGACAAAAGGAAAGGCTCTCAAAACGAGAGCCTTGAAAACTTGATTATTCGAGAACCGCACCCTGTGCGCCTGATGTAACAAGCTTTGCATAACGAGCAAGGTAGCCTGTTGTAATCTTGGGCTGACGGGGCTTCCATTCTGCCTTACGCTTTGCAAGCTCTTCGTCAGAAACGAGGAGATTGATTGTGTTTGCAGGAATGTCGATTTCAATCATATCGCCCTCTTTAACAAGCGCAATCGGACCGCCGACTGCTGCCTCGGGAGATACATGACCGATAGCCGCACCTCTTGTTGCGCCTGAGAAACGACCGTCTGTGATAAGAGCAACACAGTTGCCGAGACCGCTGCCCATAATAGCGGAAGTCGGGTTGAGCATTTCTCTCATGCCGGGACCGCCCTTAGGACCTTCGTATCTGATAACAACAACCTCACCTGGATTGATTTTGCCGTCATAAATTGCACTGAGAGCGTCCTCTTCGCAGTCAAACACTCTTGCCGCACCCTTGTGGTGCATCATTTCCTCTGCAACGGCACTTCTCTTAACAACAGAACCGTCAGGAGCAAGGTTACCCTTGAGAACAGCAATACCGCCTGTCTTGCTGTATGGATTTGTAACAGGGCGAATGATGTCTGTGTCCTTGATTTCACAACCCTTAATGTTCTCGCCTACAGTCTTGCCTGTTGCCGTGATAAGGTCTGTGTCAAGAAGTCCAACCTTTGTAAGCTCGTTCATTACGGCATAAACACCGCCTGCCTCGTTGAGATCCTCCATATATGTGTGACCTGCAGGAGCAAGGTGACAAAGGTTAGGAGTCTTTTTGCTGATTTCATTGGCAATGTCAAGATTAAGCTTAACACCTGCCTCTTTTGCGATTGCAGGAAGGTGGAGCATTGTATTTGTTGAACAGCCGAGAGCCATATCAACAGTAAGAGCATTCATAAATGCTTTTTCCGTGAGAATGTCACGAGGACGGATATCCTTTTCAAGGAGTTCCATAACCTTCATGCCGGCGTGCTTTGCAAGCTTGATTCTGTCTGAGTAAACAGCAGGAATTGTACCGTTACCCTGAAGTCCCATACCGATTGCCTCGGTAAGACAGTTCATACTGTTGGCGGTGTACATACCCGAACATGAACCGCATGACGGACAAGCCTTGTTTTCAAACTCGGCAAGCTCTTCGGCAGTAATCTTGTTTGCCGTATAAGCACCAACTGCCTCAAACATACTCGAAAGACTTGTCTTTTTGCCCTTAACATGACCTGCAAGCATAGGACCGCCGCTTACGAAAACTGTCGGTACATTGATTCTTGCGGCAGCCATAAGCATACCCGGAACATTCTTGTCGCAGTTAGGAACCATTACAAGTGCGTCAAACGCATGAGCCTTTGCCATAGCCTCTGTTGAGTCTGCGATAAGCTCACGGGTTACGAGAGAATACTTCATTCCCTCATGTCCCATAGCAATACCGTCACAAACAGCGATTGCAGGGAATACAATCGGAACACCGCCTGCAAGAGCAACGCCCTGCTTAACGGCGTCAACAATCTTATCTATATTCATATGTCCCGGAACGATATCGTTCTTGGAACTTACAATACCGATAAAAGGTTTCTTAATTTCTTCTTCGGTAAGACCGAGAGCATTCAAAAGCGAACGCTGAGGTGCGGTACTTACGCCGTCCTTTATAACTGAACTTTTCATTGTAAACACCCTTTCCATAATTATCAAATCGGAACAAAATTCACATACAAGCCCTTCAATTGTTCCATAATAAAACACAGTGAAAATTTCTGTATTGTTAATCTTAATTTTAGCACATCGGCTGTTCAAAATCAAGTAGAGAACCTATATTGCCAAAATCATTTATTGCGGCTCAATCGTTGATTATTCTGCCCTTTTCAACATTGGGCATAATAAAGTTATCCCTTGAATATTCCCACAGCTTTTTTGAGCCGTCGGCGGTGTTTTTGTTGCGGTTAAGGATACTGTGCAGGTGAACAATATGCTCTACCCACGCCTTGCCGTCGGTTGCATCATTGAGCATGGCGGGCTGAATGTTGTCCATTGTGTGTGCAAACTTTGCTTCGGCTGTTTCACCGCTTTCAAATTCAAGCCACAGATTCATCATCTTTTCGCCCTGATCTTCCGGAAGAAGTCCGAAAATTCTTTTTGCGGCTTTCATTTCACGCTCTGCCTGAGTTTTCTTGGCTTCCTCATCATAGGCATATGTATCGCCTGCGTCAATCTCGACAATATCGTGAATTAGGAGCATTGTCATTGTTTTAAGCACATCAATTTCCGAATTTGCATATTCGGAAAGCATAACGGTCATTATCGCCATATGCCATGCGTGCTCGGCATCGTTTTCCTTTTTTCGAGCGTCGGAAAGGTAGGTTTGACGGATGATGAATTTTTCCTTATCAATTTCCTTTATAAAATCAAATTGCTTTTCAATTCTTGATTTCTCCATAATGTTCCCTCTTAAAATTTAGGCCTGCACATTGGCATAGTGCAGGCTTTATGTGATTATTTATTTACTACAGGAAGTTTGGTTTTATCGTATTCATCCAGTCTGTTGCCGTAAAGGTAATAGTTCGTTTCTTTTACAACAACAGGCGAAAGCACAACTACGGCAATAAGGTTTGGAATTGACATAAGTGCGTTGAAGATGTCAGCCATTGTCCAAACAAGGTCGAGCTTGATAACAGGACCGATGAGAAGAATAAATACAAAAATCAGCTTGTAAGGAATCATACCGCATCTGCCGAAAAGATATTCAACACAGCGTTCACCGTAGTATGACCAGCCGAGAATTGTTGAATATGCAAAAGCGGCAATACCGATAACAAGAATCGGTGTGCCGATTACGGGAATCTGCTGAAAGGCTTTGTATGTAAGGTCGCCGCCGTCGGAAACATCAATTGCAGGATTTTTGATAATTGAGCTTACAAGCACAAGACCTGTCATAAGACAAACAACAACCGTGTCCCAGAAAGTGCCTGTTGAAGAAATCATAGCCTGACGAACAGGGTTTCTTGTCTGAGCGGCAGAGGCAACTATCGGAGCAGAACCCATACCGGATTCGTTACTGAAAAGACCTCTTGCAATACCGTAACGAGCGGCAAGCATAAGGCTTGAACCGAGGAAACCGCCTGCAACGGACTTGAGAGAAAATGCGTCCTGAAAAATCATTTCAAATGTCTTACCGAGAACATCAAAGTTCATGCCGAGGATAATAAGACAGCCGAGAACATAGAAAACAGCCATAAACGGTACAAGGAGTTCGCAAACTCTTGAGATTGACTTGATACCTCCGAAAATTACAACGGCTGTAATTGCGGCAACAAGAACACCTACAATAATCGAAATAACCGAAGCGTCCTGACCGAAAAGATTCACCGTACCAAGGTCAAAGGTGTTGTTCATAATGTTTGAAATCGCATTAACCTGAACACCCGAACCGATGCCGAAGGATGCAAGCAATGCAAAAAGTGCAAAAAGAACGGCTAAAATTTTGCCGAGAGTTTTAAACTTAAATCCTCTTTCAAGGGCATACATGGCGCCGCCAAGCATTCTGCCGTCAGAAGTCTTTACACGATACTTTACACCGATGAGTGACTCGGAATACTTCGTTGCGATACCGAAAACACCGGTGAGCCAGCACCAGAGAACCGCACCGGGTCCGCCGAGTGCAATTGCAGTACCTACGCCTATGATATTACCCGTGCCGATTGTTGAGGCAAGTGCTGTTGCAAGAGCCTGAAAAGGACTGATGTCACCGTCTGAATCGGGATCCTTTGTCACCGAAAGTTTGATTGCCTTAAAAGTTTTTCTCTGTACAAATTTTGTGCGAATTGTGAGAAAAATGTGAGTTCCGAGAAGAAGGATAATCATAAACCAACCCCACAGGAAGTCATTGAAGCTATTCATCACAGCTGAAATCGCATCCCACATATTGTACGCCTCCTTGTTTTAGTATAAACCTACCCTGTTTAATATACAAAAGCAAAACCTGCTTTATGTCCGTTAATATTTTTTACAAAAATCGTTTTACATCAATAAGGTTGTCTGCAACTCCGTAAAGAAGGGGAATTGCCTCTGCACTCGGACGGTCAAGGTCGGGAACCATAACCGTTTTACATCCTGCCGAGCTTGCCGACTTTATGCCATTGAGCGAGTCCTCAAGTGCAATGCAGTTTTCGGGAGCAAGTCCGAGTTTTTCTGCGGCATAAAGATAAATGTCAGGTTCGGGCTTTCCTTTTGCAACCATTGACGCACAAACTATTTCGTCAAAATAATCGTAAAGACCGAGAGCCGAAAGATATTTTTTCGTTCTTTCCGGAGCGGTTGCGGTTGCAAGGGCAACCCTGTAGCCGTTCTGCTTTAAAAAGCCGAGAAATTCAGCGGCACCGGGCTTTGATTCAATGCCGTTTTCCGAGATGAACTTATCCATAAGCTCAATTCTTTTATCGTGAACCTTGCGGTAGTCAAAATCCTCTCCGAAAAAGCCCTTTAATT
>OGNB01000942.1_pt1 | contig 18710 bp, 14 predicted proteins | sample 1573301 | NCBI WGS metagenome assembly OGNB01 (sample SAMEA2581914, study PRJEB24529) | metagenome | biome: Human gut stool | place: China | collected 2011
GAATTTCGCTACCTTAGGACCGTTATAGTTACGGCCGCCGTTCACTGGGGCTTCGGATCACTGCTTCAGATCGCTCTTAACAGATCCTCTTAACCTTCCAGCACCGGGCAGGTGTCACCCCCTATACTTCGTCTTGCGACTTCGCAGAGAGCTGTGTTTTAGTTAAACAGTCGCTTGGGCCTCTTCACTGCGGCTTAATTGCTTAAGCACTCCTTCTCGCTAACTTACGGAGTCATTTTGCCGAGTTCCTTGGCAACAGTTCTCTCGCTCACCTCGGGATTCTCTCCCTGCCCACCTGTGTCGGTTTTGGTACGGGCCGCATATGCATTGCCAGAAGCTTTTCCTGGAAGCCGTCATCATGTGCTTCGCTACTTTCCGAAGATTTCGCTTACCTGTCACGCTCTAGCCTTTCAGTTACCGGATTTGCCTGGTAACCAGCCGCTTCGCTTCGCCCTCAATCCATTAAGAGGGTCACACTATCCGTCTCCGTCACTCCTTCGCTCCATATACGGGTGCAGGAATCTTTCGCCTGCTTTCCATCCACTACGCCTTTCGGCCTCGCGTTAGGTCCCGACTTACCCAGGGCGGACGAACCTTCCCCTGGAATCCTTGGGCTTTCGGTGTGTAGGATTCTCACCTACATCTCGCTACTCACACCGGCATTCTCACTTCTATACAATCCACCGCTCCTCACGGTACGGCTTCTACTCGTATACAACGCTCCCCTACCACTATAGTTTCCTACAATCCGCAGTTTCGGTATCAGGCTTAGCCCCGGTACATTTTCGGCGCAGGGTCACTCGACTAGTGAGCTGTTACGCACTCTTTAAAGGATGGCTGCTTCTGAGCCAACCTCCTAGTTGTCTGGGCATCCCCACATCCTTTTCCACTTAGCCTGTATTTTGGGACCTTAACTGGCGGTCTGGGCTGTTTCCCTCTTGACCATGGACCTTATCACTCACAGTCTGACTGCCGGACATCCTTAATGACATTCGCAGTTTGATTGTATTCAGTACCCCGGGATGGGGCCATCACACATTCAGTGCTCTACCTTCACTAAGGTTCTTTCCGACGCTAGCCCTAAAGCTATTTCGGGGAGAACCAGCTATCTCCGGGTTCGATTGGAATTTCTCCCCTAGCCACAAGTCATCCGCTAACTTTTCAACGGTAGTCGGTTCGGTCCTCCATTGAGTTTCACCTCAACTTCAACCTGCTCATGGCTAGATCACCCGGTTTCGGGTCTGCAACATCCTACTTTCGCCCTCTTAAGACTCGCTTTCGCTTCGGCTCCGGTCTTTCCTCCTTAACCTCGCAGTCTGTCGCAACTCGCCGGTTCATTCTACAAAAGGCACGCCATCACCCCTTAACGGGCTCTGACTTCTTGTAGGCATACGGTTTCAGGTTCTCTTTCACTCCGCTCCCGCGGTTCTTTTCACCTTTCCCTCACGGTACTGGTTCACTATCGCTCACTCGTTTATATTTAGCCTTGGCGGATGGTCCCGCCTGCTTCCGACAAGATTCCTCGTGTCTCGCCGTACTCAGGATCCCATTAGGCTTTACTCGGATTTCGGTTACAGGGCTTGCACCTTCTTCGGCCGGGCTTTCGATCCCGTTCTCCTATCCTCGTTCTTGCCATATCATGGTCCTTCAACCCCGGTCCTTCAACCGGTTTGGGCTTCTCCCCTTTCGCTCGCCGCTACTCAGGGAATCACTGTTGTTTTCTTTTCCTCCGGCTACTTAGATGTTTCAGTTCGCCGGGTACCTCTCTTGCAGGCCATGTATTCACCTGCAGATGACAGCTCATGTCTGCTGCCGGGTTCCCCCATTCGGACACCTCCGCTTCTTCGCTTCCTTACAGCTTCACGGAGCTTTTCGCAGTTTGGCGCGTCCTTCTTCAGTTTCGAGTGGCCAGGCATTCGCCGTACGCCCTTCCTTACTTAATCAGTGGTTCTCGTGTGTTTCGAGATGTTCTCTTTCAAGAACTGTTTTTTACTGTTTTCTCAGTTTATCTTACAACTTACGTTTTAGACCTTTTCTGTTATGTCTTTTCTTCTTAGTTGCTCAGTTTTCAAAGATCGATTCACTCTGAGAAGTCCTTGACCTCTCAAAACTAAACAGGTATACTCCCTATCTCCAATTTCCACGTTTCTTCTTTCTCCTTAGAAAGGAGGTGATCCATCCCCACGTTCCCGTAGGGATACCTTGTTACGACTTAACCCCAGTCATCGGTCCTGCCTTCGACGGCTCACTCCCCGAAGGGTTATGCCACCGGCTTCGGGCATTACCAACTCCCATGGTTTGACGGGCGGTGTGTACAAGGCCCGAGAACGTATTCACCGCGACATGCTGATTCGCGATTACTAGCGATTCCAGCTTCATGAAGTCGGGTTGCAGACTTCAATCCGAACTGAGACGTCCTTTATGAGATTCGCTTGCCTTCACAGGCTTGCCGCTCTTTGTAGACGCCATTGTAGTACGTGTGTAGCCCAGGCCATAAGGGGCATGATGATTTGACGTCATCCCCACCTTCCTCCGGTTTATCACCGGCAGTCTGATATGAGTCCTCAACTCAATGTTAGTAACATATCACAAGGGTTGCGCTCGTTGCGGGACTTAACCCAACATCTCACGACACGAGCTGACGACAACCGTGCACCACCTGTCTTAACATTCTCCGAAGAGCACCCTCTGCTTTCACAAAGGTTTGTTAGATGTCAAGCCCTGGTAAGGTTCTTCGCGTTGCTTCGAATTAAACCACATGTTCCACCGCTTGTGCGGGTCCCCGTCAATTCCTTTGAGTTTCACACTTGCGTGCGTACTCCCCAGGCGGGATACTTAACGCGTTTGCTACGGCACTGCAGGGGTCGATACCCGCAACACCTAGTATCCATCGTTTACGGCCAGGACTACTGGGGTATCTAATCCCATTTGCTACCCTGGCTTTCGTTCCTCAGTGTCAATTACGGCCCAGTAAAGCGCTTACGCCACCGATGTTCCTCCTGATATCTACGCATTTCACCGCTACACCAGGAATTCCCTTTACCTCTACCGCATTCTAGTCTGCCAGTATCCGATGCCGAACAGAAGTTGAGCCTCTGCATTTAACACCAAACTTAACAAACCACCTACGAACTCTTTACGCCCAATGATTCCGGACAACGCTTGCACCCTCCGTATTACCGCGGCTGCTGGCACGGAGTTAGCCGGTGCTTCCTTTGAAGGTACCGTCAGTAGGATGATGATTAGAGCACCCTAGTTTCTTCCCTTCTGACAGAGGTTTACGATCCGAAGACCTTCATCCCTCACGCGGCGTCGCTGCGTCAGGCTTTCGCCCATTGCGCAATATTCCCCACTGCTGCCTCCCGTAGGAGTCTGGACCGTGTTTCAGTTCCAGTGTGGCCGATCATCCTCTCAGATCGGCTACCCATCGTTGCCTTGGTAGGCCGTTACCCCACCAACTAGCTAATGGGACGCGGACTCATCTCTATGCGATAGCTTGCAAGCAGAGGCCACCTTTCCTCACAAAGTTCATCATGAGCGTATTCGGTATTAGCAGTCGTTTCCAACTGTTATCCCCATCATAGAGGCAGATTATCCACGTGTTACTCACCCGTGCGCCACTTTACTCGGGACCGAAGTCCCTTTCGCGTACGACTTGCATGTGTTAAGCACGCCGCCAGCGTTCAATCTGAGCCAGAATCAAACTCTCCAGTTCAAATCTGTAGCAAAGATCTCCGTTGGACGGAAATCAGAATCTCAAAGTTCCTTCCCGTTCGCTATTCACTTGTCAATGAACCACACCGATTCACTCGGCGCGAAGCAGTTGTTTACGCCGCTTCGTTTTCGCTGTCAACAAGTTTTTTTTCAATTTCGCGAAAGTTTTTTTCGCGGCCCCGTCGGGGCAACTCGTTGGCGCGAGGGAGACTTATGTCTCATTTTCAAACCCGCGTCAAGAACTTTTTTGCCATCCGGGAAAATTTCTTTTCCCGTCGCCCTTTCGGACGTGGCCAGCTCGTTGGCGCGAACGGCTTTATGCGCCTTTTCGACCCCACCGTCAAGCATTTTTCCGCAAAAAATCGAAAAAATGTTTCCGAACCGTCAAAAAGGCGCTTCCGCGTCGTGCAGCTCTGTTTTTCAACCAGCTGTTTGTGACAGTACGTCTTCCCCCAGAAAAAGTAAAGCGCTTCATGACATTTTTCATACAATATGTTTGCAGTACGGATAAATCAAATAAAAACATTATGATATGACATAAGAGCCAGCCTCCCGCAAACAACAGAAAAGCAGCCGTCACAAGCCGAACAGTACGGAAGGAGCCCCTTCAGGCAGTCCGGGACACGCCGCCGCAGTCATGAAGTCCCCTGGCTGCCACAGGCAAGCCCGCATCCTGCCGGTGTGGACAGCCACCATGCCTGGATTGGCATATCCCTCTCATGCCCTGCCTGTGCATCCATGCTCACGAAGCACTCCAGGACCACTGGAATATATGGATTTTTCTGACAATATCACAGTTTCCAGGAACCTCACGAAGCATATAAAAAAGGCGCCCTGCCTTGCAGCAGGGCGCCTTCATCAATTCCTGGGGTGCAGGATTATTGCGCAGGGCTTTCATCCATGTCGATGACACGGCCCTGCAGCCAGACATAGGCATCCACTTCATCGCCTTCCTGGGGATCGTAATCCCGCAGGACCATCTTGCTGGCGTAGATGGGCAGCACCATGTCCGGACGCTGGTCGAAGGGGAAGCGCACGTACAGGACCTTGATGTCCATTTTTTCCAGCTTCACGTCGTCCACGCGCTCCACCTTGGTGCGCACCTGGTATTCGGCAAAGCGGCGGCCGGGCATGATGAGCTGACGGCCGGTCATGGAGATCTTCAGGGGCGGCACGTCCAGGCGGGTCTTGCCGGGGTTCTCGGCCAGCCACTGGGCGGCCCAGGCTTCGTACTGGGGGCCCTGGGTGATGTTCACGTCATCCAGCAGGGCCTTGCGCAGGGCGATGGCCAGACCGGACAGCAGGAAGGTCTGGGTGACGCCGGGGGTCAGGTCATCCTTGTCGCGCAGATACAGGGGATCATAGAACCACATGGGGTTCTTGCCCTCGATCATGCTCACGGCCACGTTGGCACCGCCCCCCTGGCTCCAGGGATGGATGTCTTCCACGGTCAGGTCATTGGGCAGGCCTTCCAGGAAAGGCACGGCGGACAGGGGCTTGAACTTTTCCCCTTCGTCAGCCTGCATGAGCACGGCAGCACGCGACGGCTGGTCCTTGGGCCAGGCCATGAGCACATAATCCTTGCCGCTGCGCTTCCACTGCCAGGCGGGGCGGGTGCCGCCATCGTGCAGCACCGTGCCCACCACCTGCGGCATGACGGCCATGGGGTTCTGGCCCAGCAGCACGGCCCAGGCATCGCCCAGGGCCTCGTCATGCTGGCGGTTCTCGCCGCGCAGCATGGCCTTCAGCTCTTCTTCCGAGGGCTGACGGGCAGCGTCGGCGCCTTCCATCTGTTCCGCCTGTTCGGCAGCGGGAGCAGCGTCCTGCACTTTTTCTTCGACCTGTTCGGCCTTGCTCTTCTTGGTCATGGCTCGTGCCTCCGATTAACGACGGTCGCCCCTGCCGCCACGATCGCCACGGTCACCACGATTGCCGCGGTCACCGCGATCGCGCTGGGGACGGGCGGTCTCTTCGGGGTTCCAGGGATGGCCCTGTTCTTCCAGCAGCACAGCCTTGCGGCTGGCGCGGATGCGGTCACCGTTGATCTCGATGACCTTGACCACCATGTCTTCGCCCAGACGGGCCACATCGCCGGGCTGTTCCACGCGGTTCACGTCCAGCTGGGAGACATGCACCAGGGCTTCCACGTTGGGCAGCACTTCGACGATGGCACCGATCTCCATGATCTTCTTGACCTTGGCGGTGTAGTTCTTGCCCAGTTCGGGACGCTGGTCATAGTAGGTGACCATCTCGCGGGCCTTTTCCAGGGCGTCGGCCGTGGGGGCGAAGATGGACACGCGGCCGGAATCTTCGATGTCCACGGAGGCGCCGGTGGCGGTGGTGATGGCCTTGATGTTCTTGCCGCCGGGGCCGATGATCAGACGGATGATGTCAGGATTGACGAAGATCTCGGCATGCTGGGGAGCGTAGCGCGACAGTTCCTTGCGCGGCTCGGGCAGGGCCTTGGCCATCTCGGCCAGGATGTGCAGGCGGCCTTCGTGGGCCTGCTGCATGGCCTGGCGCATGATGTCGGTGGTCAGGCCGGTGATCTTGATGTCCATCTGCACGCCGGTGACGCCTTCGGCGGTACCGGCGATCTTGAAGTCCATGTCGCCCAGGGCGTCTTCATCGCCCAGGATGTCGGTGAGCACGATGAACTTGTCGCCTTCCTTGATCAGGCCCATGGCCACACCGGCCACAGGGGCGCTGATGGGGATACCGGCATCCATGAGGGAGAGGCAGCCGCCGCACACGGCAGCCATGGAAGAGGAGCCGTTGGATTCCACGGTCTCGGAGACCACGCGCACGGTGAAGGGGAAGTCGGCGTCGGCCGGCATGACGGGACGCAGGGACTTCTCGGCCAGGGCGCCGTGGCCGATCTCGCGACGGGAGACGCGCACGGGCTTCACTTCGCCCACGCTGAAGGGCGGGAAGTTGTAATGCAGCATGAAGCGCTTGGTCACGTCGCCGCTCAGGCTGTCCATGCGCTGTTCATCGGTGGAGGAGCCCAGGGTGGTCACCACCAGGGACTTGGTCTCGCCGCGGCGGAAGATGGCCGAACCGTGGGCGCGGGGCAGCACGCTGGTCTGGATCTGGATGGGGCGCACGGTCTTGGTGTCGCGGCCGTCGATGCGCACGCCTTCGTTGACGATGCGGGCACGCACGATCTTCTTTTCCAGGTCGCCGATGATCTCGCCCACTTCCTTCAGGGCTTCGCTCTCGGCCCAGGCGGGGTCATTGAGCAGGGCTTCCATGACCTTGTCCTTGACGGCCTTGCGGGCGTCCTTGCGGGCCAGCTTTTCGGGCACGCGCAGGGCTTCTTCGATGCCGGCCTCGCGGGCCAGTTCCTGCACGCGGGCCACCAGCACCGGATCGTCCTGATGGGGGGTGAAGGGCATCTTTTCCTTGCCGGCCAGTTCGCGCAGCTTGAGCTGGGCGTCGATGAGCGGCTGGATCTCCTTGCGGCCCCATTCCAGAGCGTCGATGATGACGTCTTCGGGCACGAAGGTGGCTTCGCCTTCCACCATGGTCAGGGCATCGCGGGAAGCGGCGAACACGATGTTCAGGTCGCTGCGCTCCTGCTCTTCAAAGGTGGGGTTGAGCACGAACTGACCGTCGATGCGGCCGATGCGGCCACCGGCCACAGGGCCTTCGAACGGCAGGGGCGAGAGCATGACGGCGGCGGAAGCGCCGGTCAGGGCCAGCACGTCGGACTCGTTCTCCTGGTCGGCGGAGATGACGCTGGCCAGCACCTGCACGTCTTCGTTCAGGCCCTTGGGGAACAGGGGACGGATGGGACGGTCGATGAGGCGGGAGACCAGGGTCTCACGCTCGGAGGGACGGCCGATCTCGCGGCGGAAGAAGCTGCCGGGGATACGGCCGGCGGCGTACATCTTTTCGGAATATTCCACGGTGAGGGGGAAGAAGCCCTTGTCGAACTCCAGAGCCTGGGAGCAGACGGTCACCAGCACCACCGTGCCGCCGCACTGCACCCAGACGGCGCCGTGGGCCTGGTTGGCCAGACGGCCGGTCTCGAAAATGATTTCCTTGCCGCCCACGGTGGCCGTGACGCGGGTAGGATTGAAGATATCCTGGTTCATGTGGACCTCGTATGAAGGGGATTCCGGCAAAAGCGGGCAACAGCGCCCCGCGGTGCGGCCCTGGGCCACGGGTGCTGCCCGGTCTTCCCGGACCCCCCTTCCTGCTAAATGTTGTCGTGAGGCGAGATTGCAAAAAGGGGGGGCTTGGCCCCCCCCCTCTCAAACCATCGTAATTACTTGCGCAGGCCGAGCTTGGCGATCAGCGCACGGTAACGCTGAATGTCCTTCTTCTTCAGGTAGTTCAGCAGCTTGCGGCGCTGGCCAACCAGCTTCAGCAGACCGGTGCGGGAGTGGAAGTCCTTCTTGTGCACCTTGAAGTGACCGGTCAGACCTTCGATGCGGGCGGTCAGCAGGGCCACCTGCACTTCCGGGGAGCCGGTGTCGCCTTCGTGTTTGGCGTGAGCGTCGATAACCACTTTCTTCTGTTCAGCGTCCATAGCCACAGCAGTTCTCCTTTACGGATGTAAGTTAATTCCAGAGGCCCCTCAGCACGGTCCAGCAGGGACCCTGGGGCGTTTCGGAACGGCGGGCCAGAGCCAGGGGCATGCCCTGACGCTGCAAAAGCGCCTTGTCGCCCACATCGTCGCGGCAGGGGATGGCCATGCCGTTACGGATGCGGGCCTCGGCGGCTTCGTCCAGCTCCAGCACCGGCCAGTGGGGCAGCGCCTCGGCAAGGGGGCGCAGGTGCTTCACCAGCAGGCCCGGATCGGCCGACAGTTCGTCCAGTCCGCAGGCCACTTCGAGACCGAAGGGGTGACTGTACTCCCGGGTCAGTTCCGTGAGCACGGCTCCGCATCCCAGTCGCATCCCCAAGCTGTGGGCCAGGGAGCGTATATAGGTGCCGGAACTGCATGCGACCCGAAAGCGTACAAACGGCAGCTCGACCTCGAGCACGTCCGCTTGCGAAATTTCCATGCTTTTGACCTTCTTGGGCACTTCCTTGCCCTTGCGCGCCAGCTTGTAGAGGGACTGGCCCTCGTGCTTGGCCGCGGAATAGGCGGGCACTTCCTGCTCGTGCAGGGTCAGCCAGTGGGCCACCTCGGCGCGCACATCGGCTTCGGTCACCTGCTGCCACGGGGATTCCGTCAGCACCTCGCCCTGGATGTCCCAGGTATCGGTGGTGAGGCCCAGGCGCAACTGGCCGCTGTAGACCTTGCCGCCGTCGGCCAAAAGGTGCGAGGCGATCTTGGTGCCCTGTCCCAGCAGCACCAGCAGCACGCCGGAAGCCATGGGGTCCAGGGTGCCCGCGTGGCCGATCTTGCGCTGGCCCAGGCGCTTGAGCGCCGAGAGGCAGCGGGCCGACGTGGGGCCGGAAGGCTTGTTGAGCACCAGGACGCCGTCCAGCTGGGGCAGCGGCGCCGGTTTGCGTGCGGCGGTGGAAGTCTGTTCGGTCATACGCAAAAAATAATGATAGCAAGCCTGCGGCATGAAGTCAAAAGCGCAGGCATATGGCGGCAGGCAATAGCCTGTTGCGGGCCAAAGGTCAAGCGATTTGTGGGGCCCCGCCGCGCGGCGGGGACGGCGAACTGTCCGGGAAGGCTATCTGACGCTGCCCGCCTTGCCGGACTTTTACGGGGATACCGCATACGACCGCCGGACCAACCGGATGCGCGCAGGATCCTCCCACGCGACCGCTTGCCGGGCCCTGCCCCAGGCCCGACCGAAAGCCTGTACCCGCCATCCGCATTGATGTAGCATCCGGCATCCAAGCCAGTATGGGGGCAGACCATGAACAACTACAGACAGATAGTCAGCATCGCCCTTCTCATCACGTCCGTCGTGCTCATCCTGACCGGAGGGCTGATCCTGCTCCACCTCGATTCGCGCACCGTCATGCATCTGCACAAATATTTCGGCGTGGCTTTCATGGTAGCGGCCCTGCTGCACATGGGCATCAACAGCAAGCCCCTGCGCCATTACCTGGGCATGCGCTCGCTGGTGGTCCCCCTGCTGGTGGCGGCCGTCCTGCTGGTCGCGGCCATCGCGGCCTACGACATGACCCGGCACCACGGCTACGGGAGATATGCCCGCGACACGACGTTCTTCTGCCGCTAGACCGGACATTCGCAGCAGCCATCCGGCATCCCGATACGCCGGGACAGCCCCGGCACGCTGTCTGCCTAAAAAAACGGCCCGCCGGAAAGCATCCGACGGGCCGTCCTCTCTTTTCGGAAAATCGTCTGCGGGCCTAGGCTTCGGCCTCGGCCTTGAGGGCCTCGGTCTGGGCGGCGGTGGCCAGAGCCTCGAACAGGGGCTCGACTTCGCCTTCCATGATGCGGTCCAGAGAGTACAGGGTCAGGTTGATGCGGTGGTCGGTGCAGCGGCCCTGGGGGAAGTTATAGGTACGGATGCGCTCGGAGCGGTCACCGGAGCCCACCTGGGCCTTGCGGTCGGCGGAAAGCTCGTTGTTCTGGCGCTCGCGCTCGGCGGCCAGGATACGGGAGGCCAGCACCTTCATGGCGCGGGCCTTGTTCTTGTGCTGCGAACGTTCGTCCTGGCAGGTCACCACGGTACCGGTGGGGATGTGGGTGATGCGCACGGCGGACTCGGTCTTGTTGACGTGCTGGCCGCCGGCACCGGAAGCGCGATAGATGTCGATGCGCAGGTCTTCGGGGCGGATCTCCACGTCCACTTCCTCGGCTTCGGGCATCACGGCCACGGTGGCGGCGGAAGTATGGATGCGGCCCTGGGTCTCGGTGGCGGGCACGCGCTGCACGCGGTGGGTACCGGCCTCGAACTTGAGGTGGCTGTACACGCGGTCACCGGAGATGAGGCAGATGATTTCCTTGTAGCCGCCGCTGTCGGAAGGGGATTCGCTCATGATCTCCACCTTCCAGCCCTTGATCTCGGCATAGCGGGTGTACATGCGGAAAAGGTCGGCGGCGAACAGGGCCGCTTCTTCACCGCCGGTACCGGCGCGGATTTCAAGGATGGTGTTCTTTTCGTCCAGCGGGTCCTTGGGCAGCAGCAGCACCTTGATCTTGTGCTCCAGCTCGGGCAGCTCGGCTTCGGCGGCGGCGATCTCTTCCTGCGCCATGGCCTTGATGTCCGGATCGCTGTCGTGCAGGAGCTGCTTGTTCTCTTCCAGTTCCTGCGTGAGGCTGCGATGACGGCGGAACAGCTCCACCACGTCGCGCAGGTCCGCATGCGCCTTGGTCAGCTTGCGGTACTGATCCTGGTCGTTGTAGACGTCAGGCTGGGCAAGCGCCTGTTCAAGCTCCATATACTTTTTTTCAAGACCTTCCAGCTTGGCAAACATGCGAACTCCAGAAAATGTATGGCCCCGCCGGGGCGACTAGGCGTCGCGCCGGTAGGGAGCCGTGATGATATTGTCGCCCGCCTGGGCGCCCAGGGCTTCGCGCAGGGCCACCACCGCCACGTCGAGCTGGCGCTCGTCGGGCTCGGCCGTGGTCATGCGCTGCAGGGTCAGGCCGGGGGCCCGCAGCAGCGTGGCCATGAAGCCGTCGGGCATGCGGGCAGCGTAACGGATAAGCTCATAGGCCAGCGCGCTGATGGGCACCATGAGCAGCAGTTTGAACACGATGGTCAATGCCTGCTTGGCCACCGCCCCTTCCGGGCAGTAGATGAACAGCAGCAGGGGCACCAGCACCGCATGCAGGATGATGGAGATGCTGATGACGAACAGCAGGAACGTGGTGCCGCAGCGGGGATGCAGGCGGCTCATGCGGGCCGCCGTGGCGGCGTCCACGTCGCCCCCGGCTTCGAAGGCATGGATGACCTTGTGCTCCGCGCCATGGTACTGGAACACGCGCCGGATATCGGGCACGAAGGAGATGGCCCAGATATAGCCCATGAAGATCAGGCACTTGAACAGGCCGTCCCACAGATGGAAGGTGAGCCCTTCCACCCCGCCGCCCAGCTCCAGCCACTGCATGAGCAGCGACAGCAGGTGCGGCACGACCACGAACAGGCCCACGGCCATGGCCAGGGAAAGCAGCAGGGTCAGCACCAGATGCCAGCCCTTGAGCTCTTCCTCGGTGCCTTCGGCCTGATGTTCCGCGGAACGATTGAGCGCCTTGATGCCGTTGACCAGGGTCTCGATGAGCACGGGAAAGCCGCGCACGAAAGGCTTTTTCAGCCAGGGATGCCGTGTCAGCGAGAACCAGGGCATGCGCCGGGCCACGATCTCGCCGTCGGGACGGCGCAGGGCCAGCGCGTAGGCGTCACCATTGCGCATCATGACGCCTTCCAGAACGGCCTGTCCGCCCACGGTGGGGCAGCCGGCCGTCAGCATCAGGGAAACAAGACGGGACAGGCGCATAGACTCCCTCAAAAAAACGCCAAGCCTCCGGCGGGAGCGTGAAACCAAAGATTCCAACGCCTCCGCCAGAGGTGGGATAACGTTCGCGTCCAGCAGACGCGGGGCAGCACACCGCTTGCGCGGCAGCGCCTACTTCTTTTCAAATTTGGCGTACTTCTTGCGGAAGCGGTCGATACGGCCGGCCGTATCCAGGAAGCGCTGCTTGCCGGTGAAGAAGGGATGGCAGGCGGAGCACACTTCGACGTGCACTTCTTCGCCCTTCGTGGAGAGCACCTGTTCCTGATTACCGCAAGCGCAGGTAATGGTGGCGTTGAACACCTTGGGATGGATATCTTTCTTCATGATCCTTACCTCGTATGGCAACGGCATATGCCGTCAATAGTCGTCTTCTGCGCGGCTTTTGCGCATCAGGGCCCAAATCAATAGCCCATAAACGCAGCTTTGGCAAGTCCCCTGCCCCGGCGGAAGGGCGTTTTCCCGGAGTTTTTTCCCGCTCCGGGCAAGGCCGGGCCGCCCGTCACGGCAGGGGCCTGAAGATAAGGACGTTTGCTGCGGACAGCGGACAGCAGGCAAAGGCCGTGCCCCGGCAGGCACAGCCGGGAGGGCATCCGGGGCAAGATGGCCGGCCATCCGGACGAAGATACGGGGCAGGGACCTCCACCGCCGATCCCGTCACACGGGGCCACGCCGGTAATCTCCACCGAAAAACGGATACGCCCCGCCCATGTCGGCGGGCTCCGGCCTGCCCCCCTCCGCCCGGGGCCGGTTGCCAGCGCCGGGCCGACAGGCTACAGTGCGGCCATGTGTGCAAAAATCGCCCGCCAGCGCGCGGATCAACTGGTCTTCATGCAGGGCCTGGCCGAAAGCCGTGAACAGGCCCGCCGTCTCATCATGGCCGGCAAGGTGGCGCTCTCCTCCGAAGGACTGCCCCCCGGCGCCCCGCCCCAAAAGGTGGACAAGCCCGGGCATCCCTATCCCGAGGGCACGGTCTTCGAGCTGCTGGGGCAGGAGCGCTTCGTCAGTCGCGGCGCCTACAAGCTGCTGACCATCCTGGACAATTTCAAGCTCGACGTGAGCGGCATGGTCTGTCTTGATGCCGGTGCCTCCACCGGCGGTTTCACGGACTGTCTGCTCCAGCACGGCGCCACGCGCGTCTACGCCGTGGACGTGGGCAAGAACCAGCTGCACGAGAAGCTGCGTGCCGACGAGCGCGTCATCAATCTGGAAGGCGTCAACCTGCGCGCCGCCGCGCCCGAGCTCATCCCCGAGCCCGTGGACCTGGTGGTGGCCGACGTGTCCTTCATCTCCCTGACGCTCATCCTGCCGCCCTGCATGACCTGGCTCAAGCCCGGCGGTCTGGCCGCCGTGCTCATCAAGCCGCAGTTCGAACTGGGCCCCGGCGAGACCGTCAAGGGCGTCGTGCGCGACGAGGCCGCCCGCCAGCGCGCCGTGGACAAGATCGTCCGCTTCTGCACCGAGAACCTGCACCTGGAGAGCCGGGGCGTGCTGCCCGCCGCCATCAAGGGCCCCAAGGGCAACCAGGAATATATGGCCCTCTTCGCCCGGCCCTGACCGGAGCCGTGAGGGGGTGTTTTTTTGAGGGGAGGGGGAACCCCTCTCGCTCCCCTCCTCTTCCCCAGCGCGCTTTATTAGGAAATGGGAAAAGCAGGGGCCGTCCTGTGGTATCAGCAGGACTCCATGACGACCGCTACAAACGATAAAAAGCCCTGCCTTCGTTGAAGGCAGGGCTTTTTATATTTACCGGGCTACCGACGGCAGGCATCAATCCTGTGAGGCCGTCCCACCGGCATGGCCTTCCTAAAAGCTGTAGAGGAAGGCAGGGGCCTCGCGCCCCAGCAGGGCATCGGCATCAAGGCCGAACCAGGTCTTGAGGCTCTTTTCCCACCATTCGTCTTCGCTGGGGGGCGTCAGCAGGGGCTGGTCCACGGGCACCTTGCAGACATCGGCCAGCCAGCGGTGCGCGGCCTGCTGGCCGCCCAGCTCGTCCACAAGGCCCAGCTCCACGGCTTCGCGGCCGGTGAAGATCTTGCCCGTGGCCAGACGCGCGGCGCGGGCGCGATCCATATGACGGCCCTGGGCCACGATGTCCACGAACTGCTCGTGCATGTCCTTGAGCACGCCCTGGAAATAGGCCTTTTCTTCCGCGGTGAGCGGTTCCAGCATGGAACCGGCATCCTTGTAGGGGGCGGTGGTCAGGGTCTGGCGGCCAAGGCCCAGCTTGTCCAGCAGACCCCGGATCTGGGGGATGTCCATGCGCACGCCGATGGAGCCGGTCACGGTGGAGGCATTGGCGAAGACGCGCTTGCCCGCCATGCTGACCATCAGGCCGCCGGAGGCTGCCGTGCTGCCCATGCTGACGGCGATGGGCTTGTCCTTGCCCAGACGGGCCAGGGCCTCATACAGTTCCTGCGAGGCGGCGGCACCGCCGCCGGGGGAATCCACGCGCACCAGCACGCCCTTGACGCCGGGCATGCGGCCCAGTTTGTCGATCCAGCGCAGCTGGGCGTCGATGTCCATGATGGGGCCGGTCACGCGCACCAAGGCGATGCGCTCGCTGCCCAGACCGGTGGCCTGGGAGACCATGAAGGCCGCGATGCCGCCCAGCAGCAGGATCAGCAGGCCCCAGAAGATCACGGGATGACGTTTGCGGAAAGGCACCCGGAAAAGGTGCAGCCAGGCCTTTTGCGGCACATGCGAAAGCGGGCAGGACGTGGAGCAGGAGAAGGAAGGAGCCGCCGGGGCGCCCTTGCCGTTGCGGACGCTTTTGCCGGCCGGGGCCTCGCCGTTCATGCTCAGGGGATGTTCCGTGAAGTCGTCGGCTCCGGGAGCATCCAGACGCAGCTCGGGCGCAGCCTGCCGGGTACGTTCGGGATCATTGATTTGCATGGGAGTGTTCGGGTAAAAAATGCCGGGATGGCCGCCAAAGTGCGGCCCCTGCCCCAGCGGGACAGGCTCCAAGGACACGCCGCCCGCGACGCACCGGAACGTGCCGTGCGGCAGGCGGGGAATGCGTCCCGACCCTAAGCCCATCCAACAGGAAAAACAAGGAGCCATCATGGAGACATTGTCCGTGGCCACGCGCAGCCGCTGCGAAATGCGCGACATCACCGCCCAGGTCCGGGAACTGGTGGCCCGCGGCCGCCAGCAGGGCCGCCGCAACGGTGCCCTGCTGCTTTTCTCGCCGCACACCACCTGCGGCCTGACCATCAACGAAGGGGCGGACCCCGACGTCCGCCGCGACATGGTGCGCTTTTTCAGCGCCATGGTGCCGCAGGACGCTGATTTCGACCATGCCGAAGGCAACAGCGACGCCCACATCAAGACCACCCTGCACGGCCCCAGCCTGATGCTCATCGTGGAGGACGGCCAGCTGCAGCTGGGCCGCTGGCAGTCCATCTATCTGTGCGAAGGCGACGGCCCCCGGCAACGCACGCTCTGGGCCCGGTGGCTCCCCGGCGCGGAGGATGCACGCCCATGAGCATGCCGCACGACATTTCCCTGATCCTGACCCTCACCGGAGGTCTGGGGGCAGCCCTCGTCCTGGGCTTCGTGACCCAGAAGCTCCGTTTGTCGCCCCTGGTAGGCTACCTGCTGGCGGGCATCCTGGTGGGGCCGCATTCGCCGGGCTTCGTGGCCGATGCGGGGCTGGCCTCGCAACTGGCCGAGATCGGCATCATCCTGCTCATGTTCGGCGTGGGCCTGCATTTCCATCTCAAGGACCTGCTGGCCGTACGCGGCATCGCTCTGGGCGGGGCCGCAGTGCAGATCACGCTCACGACACTGTCCTGCATGTTCCTGCTCCAGTTCTGGGGCTTTTCCCTCTGGGCGGGCGCGGTCTTCGGCATGTCGGTCTCCGTGGCCAGCACGGTGGTGCTCACCCGCGTCCTGGCCGACAACCATGTGCTGCATACCCCTACCGGCCATGTGGCCCTGGGCTGGCTGGTGGTGGAGGATCTGTTCACCATCCTGCTGCTGGTGCTCCTGCCCGTTGTCCTGGGCGCCGGAGAAGGCAATATCTGGTGGATACTGGGCAAGACCCTGCTCAAGCTGGGCGCGCTCACGGTCTTCACCCTCGTGGCCGGGCAGCGCCTGATCCCCGCCCTGCTGGGCTATGTGGCGCGTACGGGCACCCGCGACCTGTTCACGCTGGCGGTCATCGTACTGGCATTGGGCATCGCCGTGGGGTCGGCCCTGTTCTTCGACGCTTCCATGGCCTTCGGGGCCTTCCTGGCGGGCATGGTGGTGGGCCAGTCCGATTTCAGCGCCCGCGCCACCGCCGAGGCCCTGCCCCTGCGTGATGCTTTCGCGGTGCTGTTCTTCGTATCCGTGGGCATGCTCTTCGACCCCGCCGCCCTGCTGGAACAATGGCCCCTTTTCCTGCTGGCCCTGGGCGTCATCGTGCTGCTCAAGCCCCTGCTGGCCTTCCTGGTCTGCCTCGCGGCCCGCAAGCCGCTGCGTCTGGCCGTTTCCGTTGGCCTTTCGCTGGGGCAGATAGGCGAGTTCACCTTCATCCTCATAGCCATGGGGGTCAGCTTCGGCCTGTTCGACAGCAGCATCAGCAACGCCGTCATCCCGGCGGCCCTGCTCTCCATCACGCTCAATCCGCTGCTCTTCCGGCGCGTGGGGGCCCTGGCCCGCCTGCTGGCACGCCTGGGCCTGGGCGCCCGTCTGCCCCGTATGGAGCACGGACAGACCGATGCCGACGGGCTGCCGCGTGTGGTGGTCGTGGGCTTTGGCCCCGTGGGCCGCAGCCTGTGCCGTATCGTCCGGGCGCACGGCATGCTGCCGGTGGTGGTGGAAGCCAATATCGACACGGTCCGTCGCCTGCGCGGGCTGGGGCGTCCGGCCGTCCACGGCGACGCCACCCAGGCCGAAGTGCTGCGCGAGGCCGGTCTGGCACAGGCGCAGGCCCTGCTGCTTTCGGCCCCGGCCATCCCGGCCAGGGAAGTGGTGCCCATCGCCCGTGCCATCAACCCGGATCTGCGCATCTTCGTCAACACGCCCTTTGCCAGCGAGGCCGACAGCCTGCGCAGCATGGGCGTAGAGGGCGCCTTCAGCGGCGAACGCGAGGTGGCCCTGAGCATGTCCCGTTTCCTGCTGGATGATCTGGGTGTGGGGCGTACCGGCCTGGAAGCGGAACTGGAACGTGTACGCGAAGTCTTCGCCGAGAGCCCCTCGACGCAAAAAAGCTGATCGACGCCGGGCCGTCTTGACCGCGGCCCGGCAAAGGATGCCTCATGCGGTCTTTGTCCGATCCTTTTCCCCGCATCATCCTGCATCTGGACATGGATGCCTTCTTTGCCTCCGTGGAGCAGATGGATCACCCGGAGTGGCGCGGCAAGCCTGTCATCATCGGCGGCGAGACGCGCGGGGTGGTCTCCACCGCGTCCTATGAGGCGCGGCGCTTCGGCGTGCATTCGGCCATGCCCATGACCACGGCCCGGCGGCTGTGTCCGCAGGCCATCTTCGTGCGCGGCAACCGCCGGCGTTATGTGGAGATATCCGGCCGCATCATGGCCGCCCTGCAGGACTTTTCCCCGCTGGTGGAACCGGCCAGCATCGACGAGGCCTATCTGGACGCCACCGGGCTGGAACGTCTGTTCGGCCCGGTGGAGCAGCTCATCCCGGCCATCAAGGCCCGGGTACGCGAGGTCACCGGCGGCCTGACCTGTTCCGTGGGCGCGGCGCCGGTCAAATTCCTGGCCAAGATCTGTTCGGACATCAACAAGCCCGACGGCATCTACATCCTGCGCCCGGACGACGTGGACAGCTTTCTGGGCGGGCTGGACGTGCGCCGTCTGCCCGGCGTGGGCAGGCGCATGGTGGCCGAGCTGGAGGCCTTGGGCATCCGCCGCGTGGAGCAGCTGCGCCGCTACGGCCCGGAGCTTCTGGAACAGCGTTTCGGCAAATGGGGACGGGAGCTGCACGCCCGGGCCCGGGGCATCGATCCCCGGCCGGTGGTGCCCGAACACGAGGCCAAGAGCGAAAGCGCCGAGACCACCTTTGCCCGCGATACCCTCGACCGGGAATTCCTCAAGACCATGCTCCTCGGCCATGCCGAGCGCGTGGGGGCCTCGCTGCGCCGCCACGGCCTGCGCGGCCGTACCGTGACCCTCAAGGTCAAATTCGCGGATTTCCGTCAGATCACCCGATCCCGCACCCTGCCCGAAGCCACGGACAGCACCGAGACCATCTACGAGACCGGTACCGCCCTGCTGGAAGCCGAAGCCCTGCCCCAGCCGGTGCGGCTCATCGGCCTGGGCGTGTCCGGTTTCGGCAACGCCCCCACCCAGGAGCTGCTGCCCGGCGTGTTCCGTGGCGTACAGGGCCGCGACCCCGAGCAGGAGGCCCGGCGCCGCCGTCTGGACGCCGCCCTGGACAACCTGCGGGACAAATTCGGCAAACAGGCCGTCCAGCGCGGCCGCCTGTTCCGCCCACGCGATGATGGCGAGGATGATTAGGATGATGTTTTGAGGCGAGGGGTTCCCCCTCCCCTTCCCCAGCGCGCTTTACCAGACAGGCCGCCCCTGACGAGGCGGCCTGTCATTGTTTTCGCCGTTTCCTTGATTCCCATGCCGACCGCATAACATTTT
>OGNB01000944.1_pt1 | contig 18676 bp, 19 predicted proteins | sample 1573301 | NCBI WGS metagenome assembly OGNB01 (sample SAMEA2581914, study PRJEB24529) | metagenome | biome: Human gut stool | place: China | collected 2011
GGTCGCCGATGGCACCTTCACGGCTAAGTCCGGCAATGAAGCTGTCAAGGCCTACGACTGGGCGAACAAGGAAACCGGCGAAGCAACCTTCACCGCATCCGACAAGGTCGAAATCTCCGGCGGCACCTACTCTACGCCGGTTGCAGCGAACCTCTGCGCAGAAGGCTTCGAGCCGAAGGTCAACGGCGACGGCACGTACGGCGTCCAGCCTGACGGCAATGTTGCTGAGATTGGCAGCGTAAAGTACAAATCGCTTGCACAGGCTCTGGCAGATGCAACAGCCGACGACACAATCAAGCTACTCAAGGACACGCTGGAGACTGGCGTATTTGTAACAAACGGTACGCTTGACCTCAACGGCAAGACCTTGACCGCTACGTATCTGTTTGCTACTGGCAACGTGATCGACAGCACGGATGGTACTGGCAAGCTGGTTGTTGGACAGAAGAATGTTCTGTTCCAGAAGCACGAGATGTACCTCCCGTTGTACGATGGTACTGGCTATCGTTTCTTCCAGTATCAGATTGTCACGGGTAAGCTAACAAAAGAAAGCACAACTTCTGTTAAGGCTAGATTGCAGCTGAAGTTTACAAATGCTGATGCTTACACGTTGCTGATTAATGATTCGACTGGCGCGCACGGTATGGCGTTGAATCTCATTATCAGCTGGAATGCAATTCGTACGCAGGATCAGAACTGGAGAATTGGTATGCCCAACACTGTTCTTTCAAGTACGCTCAATGCAATGCGAAATGCAGGCGTTGATCCTAGCGAAAGATTCTTTACGCTTACAATCAAAGGTGTTAACGTGCTTGGTTCAGGTGAGACGATTTATGCCAAGGCGGGCTTAACAAATAGCGCTTGGCCCGGAACGAGCGAGGCGGCTTATGGCAGCGAAGTTAGTATTGCAATCGACTGATATAAGGAGTTGACGAGATGGAAAAGAAGGAATACACGAAACCGATTTGTGAAGTTGTAACCTATGAAGCAGCTGAAAATATTGCTGGCGACGGCATCGAAGCTGGAAGCTGGAGTTGGGAATAATATCCCTTTGCTTTATAGGATTTGCGACCTAATCACACACGTCCCAGCAGCGGGAGGCTTAGCCTCCCGCTGTGCGGCGTATCGCGCGGAAACGGACGAGCCCGCGCAAATTGTGATAGACGAATCAAAATATCGTCCAGATGCGTACATTGATCTACCGCCTGAACAGCTTCCGTACATGGAATCTGGCTGGCAGTTTTATCAAGTACTTCTGAAATATGATGGATTTGTTTTACATGCCTCCGCCGTTGCGATGGACGGCAATGCGTATCTCTTCTCCGGCCCGTGCGGCAGGGGAAAGTCGACGCACACGCGCCTGTGGCACTCCGCGTTCGGCGAAGCGGCCAGCGTCTTCAATGACGACAAGCCCGCGCTTCGGCGTTTGGATACCGGCTGGTTCGCCTACGGCACGCCGTGGTGCGGCAAGGACGGCATCAATAAAAACGAAAAATGGCCGCTTGCGGGCATCTGCTTCCTCAAAAAAGCGGAACACAACCGCATCCGGCGGTTAACGCCTGAGGAAGCACTTCCGCTTTTGCTCGGGCAGACGACCTATCGACTGCGCCCGGAGAACATGAACCTATTGTTAACTCATGTAGACCGGCTCCTGCAAGAAATTCCTGTCTACGAGCTGGAAAACACCCCCACCGAGTCCGCCGCCCGCCTCAGCTACGAGACGATGCGCCCGGACAAACCCCAAACAGGAGAATCCCATGAAGCTGAATGAAAATTTTGTCCTCCGACAGATCGTCGGCAGCTGGGTGGCCGTCGCCGTCGGGCAGGCGAGCGTCGATTTTAACGGCATGCTCCGCCTGAACGATACCGGCGTGCTGCTCTGGAACAAGCTGAAAGATGGCGCGGATGAGCAAGACCTCGCCCGCGCGCTGACGGTGGAATACGACGTAAGCCCGGAGACGGCCGCGCAGGATGTACAGGGCTTCCTGCGGCAGCTGCAAGAGGCCGGTTGTCTGGAAAAGTAAGATACAAGTGATCCATGCGAACCTGACAGGAGGTTGACCCAATGAAAAAATATTTGTCTCTGTTTCTGGCCGTTTGCCTGCTGTGCGGCATGCTCGTCATGCCCGTGAGCGCCGCAACGACGACCGAGCTCAACGCCGCGGACGCGCTCTATTCCCTTGGCCTCTTTCTGGGCACGAACAAGGGCTATGAGCTGAACAATAGCCTCACCCGCGAGCAGAGCGCGATGCTTCTCGTGCGCATGCTGGGCGCGCTGGAGACCGCCGAAGCAGGCAGCTACACCCACCCCTTCACCGACGTTGCCCCCTGGGCCTCCAAGGTCGTGGCCTACGCCTACGCGAACGAATATGTCAAGGGCTACAGCGCCACGAAATATGGCGGCGCGGACACCGTCACCGATTTCCAGTACCTGACCATTGTCCTGCGCGTCCTCGGCTACACCGACGGCGGCGAAAACCCCGACTTCTACTATCGCACGAGCCGTGGTCTGGCGAAAAAGATCGGTCTTGTTGACAGCGTCGAGGATGACGCGAGCTTTACGCGCGGCGAGGCCGTCGAGATCTTCTGGCGCGCGCTCAACACAAAGCTCAAGGACTCCGACAAGACCCTCGCCGATCGCCTGATCGACCAGAAGGTCTTCGACGCGAAGGCGTTTGCCACCGCCTCGGGCTATTCCGAGACCGGCAACCCCGAGAGCGAGGGCCGCGAGGAAAACAAGAAGCCCGACACGTCCGACAATACCAACAATTCCGGCAATAACGGCTCGACCGACAATTCCGGGAACAACGGCAGCAATGGCGGCAGCACCACGCCACCCAGCGGTAAGCTCGAGGACACCACGTGGGAGCAGTACCTCGCCATGAGTGAGGACGAGCAGTATGAGTTCTACGAGAAGTTTGACTCGCCCAAAGCGTTCTACGAGTGGAAAAAGAAGGCCGAGGCAGCATATGACGATAACAAGAACGTGATCGAGGTCAAGCCCGGCGAAACCATCGACATTGGTGACCTCGTTGGAAAGAACTGACCGCGTACATACCCGCGTCCCCATGCGGGAGCTTTCGCCGCTGCTGGAGGAGATCATCGCCTCCGGCGGCGTGGCGGAGCTGACAGTGACCGGCCGCAGCATGGAGCCCACGCTCCATGACCGCAAAAGCTGCGTCCGTCTGCAAGCCGCGCCCGAAAGGCTCCCGCGCGGGGCCGTCGTGCTCTATAAGCGGGATAACGGCCAGTACGTGCTGCACCGTGTCGCCGCGTGTCACGGGGAAACCTACGATTTTTGCGGTGACGCGCAGTGGGTGCTCGAAAGAGGCCTCCGCCGCGAGCAGATTCTCGCCGTTGTGACCGAGTTTCAAAGAACGGACCGCTGGACGAGCGTAACGAGCGCCGCGTACGGTCTTTATTGGAGGGCACTTCTCGCCGTGCGGCCGCTTCGCCGGTTCGCCCACCGCGCGGCAGGATGGCTCCGGCGGCAAGTGACACGGGAAAGGAACCGATGAAAAAACAGACCCATTCGATTTTTTGGCTTCTATCCTGCGTCCGGGCGAGGGTTCCCTCGCTTCTGGCGCTGCTGCTCCTCAGCATGGCAAACGCCGAGCTTGGCGTTTTGTTCGCGCTGGGGACAAGAGGCGTTGTCAACGCTGCGGCCTCCGGCGAGGCGGCAGCGCTTTTGCGTGCTTCCGGGATGCAGGCGGCGCTGATTGCGGCGCTGCTTCTGACGCTTACGGGCCTGCGCGCGCTGCGCGACTCCCTTTCGGCAAATCTCGAGCGCGACTGGAAGCGGCGTTACCTTGGAAAGCTTCTGCACACGCGGTACGAGGAAAGCTCGAAATTCCATACGGCGGAGCTTCTCAATCGCATGAATAACGACGCGAAGGCCGTGTCTGATGGGCTTGTGACGACGCTCCCTGGCCTTGGCGCGATGCTCGTGCGTCTCGTTGGCGCGGGACTGGCGCTTCTATCCCTGAGCTCTGAATTTACGCTCGCGGCATTGGCGGCCGGTCTTCTCGTGACGATTTTGACGGCGGCCGCCCGAAAAAAGCTCAAAACGCTCCATAAGGCCCTCGGCGAGGCAGAAGGCAAAAGCGCTGCATTTTTGCAGGAGGTTCTTGAAAAGCTGTTGCTTGTGCAGGCACTTGATGCAAGCGAGGCCGTGGAAACGCGGGCAGAGACGCTGTTATCGAACCGATTCGCGCTCCAGAAGCGCCGGAAAAACGTGTCGCTCCTCGCGAACACCAGCGTGAGCCTTCTTGGATACGGCGCGGGCTTTGTGACGCTCGTGTGGTGCGCGGTCGGGATCCAGCAGGGGAGAATGACCTTTGGCGACCTGAGCGCCATGACCGCGCTCGTCAGCCAGCTGCAGGGCCCGTTTGTGAATCTCTCCGGCGTGCTGCCGCAGATGATCGCGATGCTCGGCTCGTGCGAGCGCCTGATGGAGCTCGATGCGCTGCCTGATGAACCGGTCTGCGAGAGGATCGACGCAGGCGCCGTCTATGAGAAACTGACCGCCATCGAGGCGGACGAGCTTTCGTTCGTCTATGACCGCGAGACGGTGTTGGACCACGTCAGCTTTTCCATCCCGAAGGGCAACTTCACGGTCATTACCGGCGAGTCCGGCGCTGGAAAAAGCACGCTTTTGAAGCTTCTACTCGGGGTCTACACCCCGCAAAATGGTGCGGTGCGGCTTCAGCTGCAAAACGGCGCGCTTCCCATCAGCCCCGCCACAAGGCCGCTCTTTGCCTACGTTCCGCAGGGAAATCTTCTTTTCAGCGGCACGCTGCGGGAAAACCTGACGCTTGCAAGCCCGGATGCGTCGGAGGAAGCCATCTCGCAGGCCGTCTATGCCAGCTGCATGGACGCATTTTTGCCGGAGCTTCCCGAGGGGCTCGATACACCGCTCGGTGAAAATTCTGCCGGCCTTTCCGAGGGACAGGCGCAGCGCGTCTCGATTGCCCGCGCGGTTCTGAGCGGAGCTGGTGTGCTGCTTTTAGATGAAGCGACAAGCGCGCTGGACGAGGACACGGAGCGCGAGGTGCTGAGACGGCTATCGTCTCTTTCAGGAAGGACCTGCATCGCCGTGACGCACAGGCCTGCTGCGCTCGCGCTTGCGCAGAAGCGACTTCATGTACGGGGAAAGACCATCATAGAAAGCTGAACCGTCCGGTTTCCATACGGAGACCGGGCGGTTTTCTTAGCGAAAATTCACAAAAAGCACTTCACTTTTCTGGAAAAAATGCGTTTGAATTTCGGTTCTGCACTTGATTATTCCGGCTGTAGGCAGTATACTATAAATACCACAAGAGCGTGTATCGGAGTTTTCCGGCCGCGCGGATGGCAGAATTTTATTTGCTCCGCAGCGAAAGATGCGGCAAACGGGAGCAGTGCATGAATAGAAACAAAACCGATTATTATGAAATTGACCTGCTGCGGCTGGCGGGTGCGCTCTGGAAAAAGCTGTGGCTGATCGTGCTGGTCACACTACTGTGCGGCGCGCTGGCGTTCGGCTATACGTTCTTCTTGGTGACGCCCTTATATAAGGCGACGGCCATGATGTACGTCAACAACAGTGCCATCAGTGTCGGCAGCGCGAAGGTCAGCATCTCGGCGGGCGATCTGGCCGCTTCGCAGAGTCTGGTCGATACATATACCGTCATTTTGAAAACACGCGGCACGCTCAACGAGGTCATCTCCCGCACGGGCGTTCCGTATTCCTATCAGCAGCTGACCAAAATGGTTCAGGCGGAGGCTGTCAACTCCACGGAGGTCTTCTCCATCGACGTGACATCTCCCGATCCGCAGGAGGCAGAGCTCATTGCCAACGCGATTGCGGACATCCTGCCTGATCGGATCGCGGATATCGTGGAGGGAAGCTCTGTCAAGATCGTCGACTACGCAATCGTTCCGGCGGAAATCGCCTCTCCGAGCTACACGCGCAATACGGCGCTCGGTATGCTGGCGGGCCTTGTGGTCATCGCAGCAATCATCTGCCTGCGCGAGATTTTCGACGAGAAGCTTCACAGCGAGGATGATATCACGCAGCGCTATCAGCTGCCGATTCTGGCGGTTATCCCGGATTTGGCGTATTCGGGCGCCGGTGCGTACCGCAGTGACTATGAGCCCGCCAAAAAGGAGAAGACAACTTGAACAAGAATGCACATAGAAACGCCGAGGATTCCCGCGGCCGCCGCGCAATGGTTGGCGGCAAGCTCAGCTTCTCGGCGTCTGAGGCCTATAAGCTGCTTCGAACAAACGTGATGTTCAGCCTTGCGGAAGATGAGGATGGCAGCCGCATTTTCGGCATTACAAGCCCCATAAAGGGCGAGGGCAAGTCGACCACGGCCATCAATCTGGCCTACTCCATTGCGGAATCGGCCAAACGCGTTTTGTTCATCGAGATGGATATGCGCCTTCCCGTGCTGCACAAATCGCTTCCGATCTCCAAAGCGCCCGGCCTTTCCGATCTGCTGGTCGGCTCGGCGCTTTTGACGGATGCGCTGCAAAAGTCCGGCATTCACGACGATCTCTACGTCATTACGGCCGGCAATCTGCCGCCCAACCCCTCGGAGCTTCTGGGCTCGGAGCGTATGAAGGCGCTGCTTGAAAGCTTCCGGGAGCGGTTCGACTATATTCTCTGCGACCTGCCGCCGATCACAGTCGTTTCGGACGCGCTGATGATCTCGCCGATGCTCAGCGGCATGATCGTTGTCGTGCGGAAAAATTATACGGACATGCGCGCGCTGGACGTCACCATGCGGCAGTTGGAATTCACGCAGGTAAAGGTTCTCGGCTTTGTCATGACGTTTGACGATTCGGGCGAGACCGGTGCGAAGCGCTATCGCTATGGCAATAAATACGGTTACAAATACTCGTATCGCTACGACTACGGCTACTATGCCGCAGCGGAAAAGCGCCGCCGCGAGGAGGACAGGCGGAAAAATTCGTCCAAGACTTCTCCTGCGCGGGAAAATCCGGAACAAAAACCATGATCGACCTGCATACGCATATCCTCCCGAACGTCGACGACGGAAGCTCGAGCCTGGATGAAAGCCTTGCACTTCTTCGCATGCTAGCCTCCCAGGGCGTCACCCTGACGGCGGCAACACCGCATTTCTACGCGGCAAGCGACAAGCCCGAACAGTTTTTCTTGCGCCGGGAATCGGCGTGGCAGCAGCTTTCCGGCGCAATGGAGTCCGGCATGCCCTGCGTGCTTTTGGGTGCGGAGGTGGCGTTCTACCGAAATATTTCGCAGATGCAGCAGCTGGAGCGCTTTTGTATCGGCTCAAGCAGGCTGCTGCTGATTGAGATGCCGTTTGAGCCGTGGTCGGAACGTGTCCTGGCGGAGACGCTGGAAATTTCCGAGCGCGGGATTCAGGTGATACTTGCGCATGTGGAGCGGTATTTCCGGTTTCAGCGCGCGGACGTGTGGCAGTGGCTTTCCGATCGCGGTATTTACATGCAGACCAACGCGAACGCCCTTCTTCGGATGGCGAGCGCGGGGAAGACCCTGCGTATGCTGCGGTGCGGGATAATTCAGTTTCTCGCCTCCGATTGCCATAATCTCAAGATGCGTCCACCGCGGATGCAGGAGGCGGCAAGAAAGCTCTCTAAGCACTTCGGAGACGATTTCACAGCGGATTTTTTCCGCAGAGAAGAACAGCTTCTGCGGGAAGGATGTGCGTGGTATGCATAAGGTGATTTTCCTGATGGCCGCGCTTGGCTGTTTGCTCATGCTCAGTGCCTGCGCGAAAAAGCAGCAGACGGTCATTGAGCAGACGGCGGAATACATGCGCGCAGGATTGGAAAGCCAGCAGACCGAGACAGCACAGTCGGATGCCTCGCCGGAAGCTCCGGTGGAATCAGACGAGACGGAGCAACCGGAGGAATCGCCGGAGGAACAGAAGCCGCCATATGAGAGCCCAGTTGATTTTGAGGCGCTCTGGCGGGAAAATTCCGATATTTACGCATGGCTCGATCTGCCGGGGACGAAGATCAGCGACCCGATTTTGCAGCGGGACGGCGAGGATACCTATTACTTAAAGCACGATGTACACGGCCAGTCGTCCAGCTGGGGCTCTATTTTCACGGAGTCGCTCTACAATACTACGACGTTTGCAGACCCCGTGACAGTCATCTACGGCCACCAGATGTATGACGGCAGCATGTTCAGCAGTCTCCAGCGGATCTATTCCGACCCCTCGTGGATGGAGGAAAGCCGCGAGCTGGTCATTTACCAGAAATACCGCGAGCTGCACTATGAGATTTTCGCCGCCGTCCCGACGGACAGCCGCCATCTGCTTTACAGCTACGATTTTACAGACGAAGATGTTTTTACCGCGTTCTTTGACACCCTGCTGCACAGCCGCGCGCTCGATGCGCAGATCGTTCCGGACGCGTCTGTCAGCCCGGACGATCGGGTGGTCATTTTGTCCACCTGCTACGCCGGGGATTATTCCAAACGCTTTTTGGTGCTTGCAAAATTGACACAGATCGTCGATTAAATGGAGGAATGGGTTATGAGAAAATTTGCGCGTGTGATCCTTGTGCTGGCGCTGGTGCTCGGCGTAAGCGTTTCGGTCTTTGCCGCCGGTGCGCCGAAGAGCCAGGAGCAGCGCCTCGTGCCGATCAACGGTGAGGTCGCGCCGGGCGATTACGTCGGCTGGACGGAAGACAAGGAAGGCAATTTTATTGATTATGTCAACGAAAAAGACGTCGACTTCGCGGAGCTCGAGGAGCATCCGAACGGCCTGAAGGAGAAGGTCGACGAAGTGCAGGAACGCCTTGGAGACGACAAGCAGCTGACCGTCTCGAAAATTTTTGAGCTTGAGCTCGACGAGGGTCATTCGTCCATTCTCAATGAGAGCGGCAGCGTCACCATCCGCTTTTTGACCGAGCTCAAGGATGGCGAGACGCTGCATGTGCTCCATCAGCTGCCCGACGGCACGTGGGAGGAGATCACGGGCTCGCGCCTGCACTTTAACGATGACGGAACGGTCGATATCAAGTTCTATAACCTTGGCTACGTGGTCTTTGCCGTCAGCACGAACCGTGTGAGCGCGGCGGACGCTGCAACATCGACCTCGCCGAAGACCGGACGGCCGCTGTATCCGTTCTGGCTGCTGGCCGCAGCGGCAGCTTTGGCCGCGGGCACGGCAATTATGGTTGCGGTTCTTCCCAAGCGGAAGAAGAACTGAGCATTCTGCGGGAGGTCCGGATGGCCAGCGTGAAAATTGGAAAACGCTCGCTTCGCGCGGCTGTCGTGTGCCTTCTTTTGCTGGGGCTGTTCGCGCTGATCCTGTTTGGCGTCAGCCGGTTCCAGCATCGGCAGGTCGTGCCCGAGCAGATGCAGATCGTGCCGGATGAAGCGGGGCAGAAGCTGTATTACGGCGGAAAAACCTACCGGCTCAAAAGCAATCTTGAGAGCATTCTGCTCATTGGCCTCGACAAAGACTCCAGCTATGAGGCCTTTGCAGAATACCTCAACAAGGAGCAGAATGACTTTCTGCTGCTGGTTGTGCTCGATAAGCAGGAAAACACCTGTACGGCGCTGCCCCTGAACCGCGACACGATGACGAGGGTCTGGCAGCTTGACGTAAACGGCGAGCCATCTACGAGCCGAATCGAGCAGCTCTGCCTTGCCCATACCTACGGAAGCGGCGGAGATGAGAGCTGCGAGAATACGGTGCGCGCGGTGGAAAATCTCCTTTTCGGGCAGACGGTCGACCACTACACAGCGCTCAGCATGGACGCGGTCCCGATTCTGGCGGACCTGGTCGGCGGTGTCCCGGTTACGATTGATACGGATATGACCGCGGTCGACCCGCGGCTCATCGAAGGGGAGACGGTAACGTTGGAGGGTGAGTTGGCGCTCTCTTACGTGCGGGCGCGGCAAATCGTTTCCGATGGTACAAACCAGAGCCGTATGGCGCGGCAGGAGCAGTTTTTGCGCGCAGCCTGGGAGGCCTGGAAGGAAAAGACTGCCTCCGGCGACGCAGTGGAGCTTGGAACAGACGCGCTGGTTTCGCTGGGAGAGCGGCTGCGCTCGGACTGTACGGTGCAGAAGCTGAGCCGTTTTCTCGAGCGCACCGAGCAGTGCGAGCTGACGGTTCTGCCAGCGCCTGCGGGGGAAGCGAAGATCAGCGAGGAAAACATCGCGGAGTTTTACGTGGATGACGACGCACTGGAGCAGACGGTTCTGGAGCTGTTCTATCGCGAAGAAATCAGCTGAATACGAACGAATGCGGCGTCTGGGCTTCCGGGCGCTGCTTTTTTGCTGCGAAAATTGTATCCTGACCTGAAAGCCCATATGCGGAGTGCTATAATAGATAGAGCCAGCTAACCGTTTTTGTAAGGAAGGAACCGTATGTATCCGCTTCCAAAGGGCTATCGCCGCAATTTCCTGTTCAGCGCTCTGAGCGCGGCTTGATGCAAATGCTGCTGCCCATTTTAAAGCGCTGTCTCGTGCCGGGGGACGGAGCAGTCGTATCACTGCGTTCCACGGTATGGCTGCGATTCAGAAAATTCCAGATAAAAACGCCTGCACCGCGAAGCTGCGATGCAGGCGAAAATTTTGCTGTTTTTATGCCTTGGCGGGCTTGGATGCACGGAGGATCATACCGATGACAAAGCCGATGCAGGCCGGGAGCAGCCAGCCGAGGTTCTTGTCAAATAGCGGCAGGCACTTGCCGGCAAAGCTGACCAGCGCGTCCAGATGCAGGCTCTCCTGCAGGCTCCCGGGAAGCGTCTTCATGAAGTCGAAAATCGCAGCGGCCCAGGTGAAGACCATGGTGGAGACATAGACTCTGCGGTCATGGCCGAAGAGCTTTCCGGCGAAGGCCAGAATGATCAGCACGATCGCGGGCGGATAGATGAGCATCAGCATCGGGATGGAGTATTCGATGATCGTGCTGAGGCCCACATTGGAGACCGCGAACGAGAAGACCGTAAAGATGATCGCCCAGACGGAGTAGGAGATTTTGCCGTGTGTCATCTTCACAAACGTCTCCGAGCAGGAGGTCACGAGGCCGATGGAGGTCTTGAGGCAGGCGAACGTGATCGTGACGGCCAGAATCAGCTGACCGAGCGTGCCGAAATAGTGACCGGCAATCTGCGTCAGGGCAATACCGCCGTTGGCGGAGGTCTCGAAGAGGCCGCGGGACTGTGTGCCCATGAGAATCGTCAGAACATAGATGATCGCCATGAGAATACCGGTCAGAACGCCGGAGCTCAGAACGTCGGCGGCAACCGCGTCGTCATCGTCAACGCCCATGCGGCGAATGACGTCGATGACCACAATACCGAAGGCCAGACCCGCAATCGCGTCCATCGTGCCGTAGCCCTCGATGAACGAAGAGAAGAACGCACCGGTCTCATACGCCGCATCGGGATCCACATCGGCAACTGCCGCACCCGGATGGATGAGCGCCCGGATGACGAGGACCGCGAGGAACAGGAGGAAAATCGGGTTGATGATCTTGCCGATCCAGACCGTGATTTTGCCGGGTCTTAGCGAGAAGAAGAGAACAAATGCGAAGAAAATGGCCGAGAAGATGAGAAGCGCGATGGGCTCGCGGGACGCATCCGTCAGCATCGGGGTCACGCCGGTCGTAAAGGACGTGGTCGCGCATCTCGGGATTGCGAACAGGGGACCGATGGTGAGGTACAGAAGACACGTGAAGAACACGCCGTAGCCCTTGCTGACCTTGCTCGATAATGTCTGTAAACCATCCGAATGCGTTGCGCCGATGGCTGCTACGCCGAAAATCGGAATGCCGACGGCGGTGATGATAAAACCAATCATGGCGGGCAGGACGTTTCGTCCGGCCAGCTGGCCAAGGTGAACGGGGAAAATCAGGTTGCCTGCGCCAAAGAACATGCCAAACAGGGTTCCGGCCACAAGAATCTTCTGCCGGAGGGTCAATTTTTTCGCGGTCATAAAACAATCAGCTCCTTTAAAAATATAATAGCCGAAATGGTTGAAAAATGGAATCGCGTGATTATAATAGATATATGACGATTTGTCATAGAACCCGTCATACCCGTGGGAGGATTGTTCATGGACAGCAAGAAGCTTGAAATTTTGATGACCGCCATCGACCTTGGCAGCTTCTCCAAGGCCTCGGAGGTCGTGGGCTATACGCAGTCGGGGCTGACGCACATGGTCGACAGTCTGGAGCGCGATATCGGCCTGACGTTGGTGCGGCGTGACCATAATGGAATTACGTTAACTAAAGAAGGGGAGATGCTCATCCCGTCCATCCGGGAGTTCCTGCGCGCGAACGCGAAGCTGGAGAACCAGATCGCGGCCATCACCGACAAAAAGCGCGATACCATCCGTGTCGCGGCCTACGCCAGCATCGCCATGCACTGGATGCCGGAGATTTTGTACCGCTTCCGCCGCGTCTGCCCGAATATTGACGTAGATTTGCGCATGGTCGATAACGCAATCGAGCCGTTTGAGCTGCTGGAAAAGGGGAGAACCGACGTCATCTTTGCGGCCAAGCAGGCGGGCTTTTCCTGCGATTGGACGCCGCTTTGTCAGGACGCAATGTATGCGATCCTGCCGCCAGATTATCCGCTGGATGGGCAGGAAACGTTTCCAATTGAAGCGTTTGAGGGCAAGGAATTTCTAATGCCGTACGGGAAATTTGATTTGGACGTGAAGGCGGCATTGGCTGCAAACAATGTAAAACCCAAAATCAGGCCTTGTCATGTCGACGACGAGACGGTCATCCGCATGGTCGGTAAGGGCCTGGGGCTTTCGATGATGGCGGAAATGATGATCCGCGGCCGGACGAACGGCGTAACGGCTGTGCCGATCGAACCCGCGACCGGACGTGAACTCGGAATGGGGCTGCACATGCGGGAATCCATGCCCGACGGTATCCTGCGCCTGCGCGAGTGCGTGCTGGCCTTTATCGGGACGCTGCCAGGTACCGAAAGTTGATTTAAAATAAGAGATATGTCCAAATAAGAAAAAGTAAATTTCAGAAAGCAAACTATATGATTTACAGAAGTCTTGAACGCGGAGAAAAAGGAAAAACTTACACTGTCGAAGAAATCAAAGTGTTGATGGACGTTTCTATCAAAGGCGCAGAACAGTAAACAGTTGCAGAAAGGCCGCCCGGAAGGGCGGTCTTGACTTTTTACATTCATCTTGCTATAATGAATGAACGCAACAAAATAAAAATTTTGTTGCGTTCAAACGGACGGCTTTTGCGCCGTTCTGGCAGTTATACAGGAGGTCTTATGGAAACCTACAGCGACGCGCCGCAGGTGCTGCGCAATTTCTTATCCTACCACGAAACGGTCAAGGGCCAATCGCGCCGGACGGTTTCGGAATACTATCTTGATCTTCGGATGTTCCTGCGTTTCGTCCGGCTCATGCGCGAAGAGCTGCCGTACAAAACGCCGCTCGACGACATTCCTGTTAAAGATCTCGGGCTCGACTTCATCCGCTCAATCACGACCTCCGAGGTGTTTGACTTTTTGTCGTATCTCGCGAACGATCGCGAAAATCCGGAAGCTGCTTCCGGAGACAACGGCATCGGCTCCGCCGCGCGCGCCAGAAAGCTCTCAGCCATCAAGGCGTTTTACAACTATCTGACGGTGTCTACCAAGCAGATCACGGAAAATCCGGTCAAGGACATTGAATTTCCGAAAATCCGTAAAAGTTTACCGAAATACCTGTCGCTCGACGAATCGACAGCGCTTTTACAAGCCGTCCAGGGGCCAAATCAGGCGCGGGATTTCGCGATACTCATGATCTTTTTAAATTGCGGCATCCGGCGTTCAGAGCTCGTAGGGCTCAATCTGACGGATGTTTATGACGACCGTCTGCGTGTAGTTGGTAAAGGCAACAAAGAGCGCATCGTCTATATGGGCTCAAGCTGCCGCAAAGCCATCGACCGGTACCTGATCGAGCGCAGTCAGATCGTGCTGTCGGACAACCGGGCGCTCTTCGGCTCGCGCGACGGCAACCGCATCAGCGTCTCTGCGGTCCACCGGCTGGTCAAAAAACATTTGCTTGCCGCGGGCTTGGATTCCACACAGTTTTCCGCGCACAAGCTTCGCCACACGGCCGCAACCCTCATGCTCTCGAACGGCGTCGATCTCAAGACGCTTCAGGAGGTGCTCGGCCACGAAAACCTCAACACCACGCAGATATATACCCACATCGAAAGCACTGAGCTCAAAATTGCCGCCGAGGCCAATCCCCTCTCCCATCTGGCTTTAGACAGCCCGGATACAAAATCAGAAAAATAATCTGAAATTTACAGAAAAAGAGCTGCGATTGAGAAAAATCGCAGCTCTTATGTTTCGCTAAAGCAGCTCGTTAGCCACCTAAGTATGCGCGTTTGACCGATTCGCTGGCCATCAGCTCCGCACCCGTTCCGGAAAGCGTAATGCGGCCGGACTCGAGCACGTACGCGCGGTCGGCAACCTGCAGCGCCATCTGCGCGTTCTGCTCGACGAGAAGAATCGTGGAGCCTGCCTTGTGAAGGCTCTTGATGATCTCAAAAATCTGCTCAACCAGCAAAGGCGCAAGGCCCATAGATGGCTCATCGAGCATGAGAAGCTTTGGCTCGCTCATGAGCGCTCTTCCCATCGCCAGCATCTGCTGCTCGCCGCCGGAGAGCGTACCGCTGACCTGCGTACGGCGCTCTTTGAGGCGCGGGAACAGCTCGTAGACATGCTCCAGATTTTCGTCAAACTTGCCGTTTGGACGCGTGTATGCGCCCATTTCCAGATTTTCTTCGACCGTCATTCTCGCGAACACGCGGCGGCCTTCGGGGCACTGAACAAGGCCGGTCTGGACGATCTTGTTGGGGGCCACGCCCGTGACGTTGTGGTCCATGAACTGAATCTTGCCGCTTCTGGGCTTGAGTAAGCCCGAAATGGTGTTCAGAACCGTGCTCTTGCCCGCGCCGTTCGCGCCGATGAGCGTCACGATCTCGCCTTCCTGCACGTGAAGCGAAACGTCTTTCACAGCGTGGATTGCGCCATAGTAGACATGCAGATTTTCAACGGAAAGCAACATTTTATTGGCCCTCCTTTTTCTTGCCGAGGTAGGCTTCGATGACCGCAGGGTTTGCCTGAATGTCCTCGGGTGTGCCCTTAGCGATGATCTTACCGAAGTTCAGAACGCAGATACCCTCGCAGATACCCATGACGAGGTTCATATCGTGCTCGATGAGCAAAATCGCAATGCCGAACATGTCGCGGATGCGGACGATGTTGTCCATGAGCTCACTTGTCTCCGAGGGGTTCATGCCGGCAGCCGGCTCGTCAAGCAGCAGCAGGCACGGATTCGTCGCCAGTGCGCGGACGATCTCGAGTCTTCGCTGCGCGCCATACGGAAGCGAGCCCGCCTTGTGGTCCGCCATATCCTGCATGTCGAAAATGCTGAGAAGCTCCAGCGCGCGCTCCTTTGCGATGCGCTCCTTGCGCCAGTACTGCGGCAGGCGGAACATTGCCGTACCGAGCGTGTATTTCGTCTCGTTGTGAAGGCCGACGAGAACGTTGTCGAGCACCGACAGATCGCGGAACAGGCGGATATTCTGGAAGGTTCGGGCAATGCCCATCTGGTTGACCTGAATGGTGGTCTTCCCTGCTGTGTCCATGCCGTCGAGCAGGATGGTACCGCGCGTCGGCTGATAGACCTTGGTAAGAAGGTTAAAAACGGTCGTCTTACCCGCGCCGTTCGGGCCGATCAGACCGGCGATCTCAGTTCTTCCAATGGCGAAGTTGAAGTCGCTGACAGCAGACAAACCGCCAAAGTCAATACCGAGGTGGCGCGCTTCGAGAATCGGAGGCAGCGAAACGTCGCGTTCGGGGATGATGTTGGTTGCGGGAACCGGAACAAGCTTTGTCTTGGGTCTTTCAGTTCTGCTCATTGTCAGCTTCCTCCTTACCTTTTCTCAGCTCTGGCCGGAACACAAAATTGAGTGCCTTTTCAAGTACCCGGGACATCGAGAAATCGTAGCTGCCGAATAGTCCCTTCGGGCGGAAGATCATCATGACGACCAGCGCCAGCGAGTATGCGACCATGCGGTAGTCCGCCACCGAGCGAAGCAGCTCCGGCAGCACCGTCAGAACCGTCGCCGAGACGATCGAGCCCAGCATTGAGCCCATACCGCCGAGCACAACGATGACGAGGATCTCGATAGATTTCATAAATTTGAACGTCGAGGGATACAGAGAACCAAGGTAGCCTGCGTACAGGCAGCCTGCAATACCGGCGAGCATGGCCGAGAACACGAACGCCATGGTCTTATAATACGTGGTGTTCACGCCGACGCTCTCAGACGCGATCTCGTTGTCGCGGATAGAGAGGATCGCCCGGCCGTGCTTGGATTTCATCATCGTATGGATGAAGAAGCATGCGAGCACGACGCAGATAAACACCAACGTCACAGACGCAAATTTCGGGATGCGCTTGAGGCCTGCCGCGCCGTAGGTGAAATCAAAGCCCAACACGGAGTCGATGTTCGTCAGGACAACGCGGATGATTTCACCGAAGCCCAGAGTGATGATAGCCAGATAGTCGCCGCGCAGGCGAAGCGCCGGGATACCGATGATAACACCGAAAATACCGGCAACCACTGCGCTGATGACGATAGCGGCCAGAATGTACGGAATAAGCGCGGCAGTATTGCCTTCCTTCAGAAGTGCAGCCGCAGGCGTTGCTTTCATGAAAATACCGCCCGCGTAAGCGCCGACTGCCATGAAACCCGCATGCCCCAGCGGCAGCTGGCCGAGGTAGCCGGTCGCGATGTTCAAGGACACTGCAAGGATGATGTTGATACCGACGGTGATCAGAATGCCCGTCCAGTAGTTTGTGATGATGCCGGAGGAAATGAGTCCAGTCAGCAAAAAGTAGAAGCCGACCACCAACGCGAGGTTGATAACATATCGCGCCGGCATGGGGATCCGGATTTTCGATCTTGTTTTCATATCGTTACCTCCCCCATCAGACCTTTTCCGTGACCGGATGGCCCATAATGCCGGACGGCTTTACGAGCAGCACCACGATCAGAATTGCAAACACGACTGCGTCCTTCCAGACAGAAAGGCCGACCGCCGCGACGAGCGCTTCGAGAAGACCAATGGCAAAGCCGCCGATCATCGCACCGGGGATCGAGCCGATACCGCCGAGGACGGCAGCAACGAACGCCTTCAGGCCCAGCATAGAGCCCATCGTGGGCGACGCCTGCTGATAGGCGCACAGATACAAGACAGAGCCGATACCGGCAAGCGCCGAGCCGATGGCGAACGTAAAGGAGATCGTTCTGTTCAGGCTGATGCCCATCAGCTGTGCCGCGCCCATATCCTCAGACACGGCGCGCATGGCCTTGCCGAGCTTCGTCTTCTGCACAACGACGGTCAGGGCAGCCATGGCAATGATGGTCACAATAATGGTCAACAGCGCTGCGTTGCTGATGGTCACAGAGCCGAGCGAGATATTGCCCGGAACAATGGGATCCATGCTCTTCGTATCGGAGCCAAAGAGCAGCTGCGCGCCGTTTTCCAGAAGGAACGAGATACCGATCGCGGTGATAAGCAGGCTCAGTCTCGGCGCCTTGCGCAGCGGCGTATAGGCAACCTTTTCAATCACAACGCCGAGGAGCGTGCTGGTAATGACCGCGATGATAACAGATACGATGGGGTGCAGATGGAAGTTCGTCATGGCGTAAAAGGCGGCATATGCGCCGACCATGATGATATCGCCGTGGGCAAAGTTGAGCATCTTCGCGATGCCGTAAACCATCGTGTAGCCCAGTGCTATGAGCCCGTATAAACAGTCGACTCACTATTTTTCAAATATAACACTCATAATAAACCTAACGCTCCTTTAGAATGGGAGAAACTTGAACTGCCGAAAGAAAAACAGAAAACGGCAGGAGAATACACTTCCCCTGCCGTTCAAAAACCAATAAATATAAATTTTAGAAATTAATAGTTATCAGCCAAGCTCAACAATAACGGGGACCTTGTTGCAGGCGCCGCTGGCTTCCCAGGTCATCTTGCCGGTAACTCCGTCATAGGAGAAGTCGGAGGCGGTGATAGCCTTTGCCATAGCAGTACCGAGAGCCGTGGGATCGACCTTGACGTTGTTAACGCCGGTCTTCTTCATAGCGTTGAAGACTGCATAGACTGCATCGTAAGCGTCAGCCGCGAACTGATCGGGGAGAGCGTTGTACTTTGCCTTGTAGGAATTTACGAACTTCGAAACCTTCTCTTCCTTGCTGTTGACATCGAAGGGGGTGATGTACTTGATCTGGTTCTTAACGGAGGAGTCGATCTGGCTGGCTACGCCGTCAAGTCCGTCGCATCCGAAGAGAACCGCGTTGCAGCCCTTGGAAGCGCAGGTCTTTGCGATAAGTCCCGCCTCGGTGTAGTAGATGGGAAGGAAGATAACGTCGCAATCTTTAAGAGCGGCAACCTGAGTGGAGAAGTCTCTCTTGTTCTCCTTGTCGAAGGTCTGCTCGATGTAGGAGACGCCGAGCTCGTTCATCTTTGCCTTGAATGCATCGTAGATGCCCTGCGAATAAGTGTCGGAGGTATCGTAGATAGCACCGATCTTCTTATACTTCGAGGTAAGCTCCTGAGCGGCAAGTGTGCCCTGGTCGGGATCGCCGAAGCAGACGCGGAAAGCGTT
>OGNB01000947.1_pt1 | contig 18643 bp, 17 predicted proteins | sample 1573301 | NCBI WGS metagenome assembly OGNB01 (sample SAMEA2581914, study PRJEB24529) | metagenome | biome: Human gut stool | place: China | collected 2011
GATAAGCCTATTTGGGATATTATCGTAAATACTCACCTTTTTTATTTTGGAATCATATATCAGTCAGCATTTCTATTTCTTACATGTAAAGGTAGCCTTTTGCTTCTGATGCGCAAGGCGGTCCTTCGGACTGGTTGGCTGAAAAAATCATCCTCGCTTCGCTGCGGTATTTTTTCGCCAAGCCTTGCACTATCAGAGCAAAAGACAAATGTCTGACATGTAAGAGATAGAAATACCGGCTTTGCCAAAGCCGGAAATGTTTAATCACAAAATAAGAAAATTATGATTCAGACAACAAACAAGTATAGCAAAGAAACTTTCATCCGCCTGAACTACTGGTATGATCGGATACACGGACTTGTACAGGAAGATATAGATAAAGTGAATACCATGGTGGAACACATCGAAAAGACACGCTCCGACCGGTATCCACGGACAGGAGACAACCTGTTCTTTGTTTCCGGTTATGGTGAGCGTTCCCGGCTGTTCTTTATAGATGCCGTATATGGAGATGACATTATACTCCGGGATTTTTCCCGTGTTCCATTCGTGTCCCGTGACAAAGAGGGTATCAAATGCGATATGCATGGCGGTGAGTGTCTGTTGGTAAAGGCAGGCGATGTAAGGTTCAAGGCATGGACTACCGGCCGTTTCAAGCATTGGGGGCATTACGGGGCATGTGAAAACGGGGAGGTTTACTACGATGCGAAAATAGCCCTGTGGGAGTGTGGCGCACCTGAACAGCCGGAAAGCCGGGAATGGTTCAAAATCCATATCCGCAAAAACACCCGGTCGGGCGAGGATATGTACGTCGGAGAAATATCCTGTAAGGATGAGGATGGACTCAAACAGTTTGTCAACGACCATGAAGGTACCATATTCGCAGAAGAGGATTCTCAGGAAATGGTCATGCTGTGTTTCAGGCATTCCGACATGAGGATTTCCCCGGAAGAATGGGAAAAGATGGATTGTCCGGTATCCATGCGTGAGATATACGGACAGATGCAGGAAGTAAAGATTGTAAAAGACCATAAAACGCATCTGACCACATTCTACTATTAACATAGTATCACCACATGAAAAATCACCCTTGTTTTCTTCTGCCACATATGACAGGAAGGAAACAAGGGCATATCATAAGGCAGTCTTTTCAAAACTTCTATTAGATATGGAGCAGATTGTTCTTCCCGCACAAATATTCATTCAGATCCTTATATCCGGAATATTCATGCGAAAGATCGCATATACGGATTCCGTATTTGTCCTTTAATGCCTGCACCGCATTTTTCCCGGCGGTATCATTATCCAGACAGCAACGGATGCCGTCATATTGTGAAAGGAAAGAAAAAGCCTTCTGTAAGTTACTGACAGAATTCAACACTATATAATCCCCCTCTTCCAAAGATGGAAAAGCCAGTCTGAAAGACAGAAAATCCATAAACCCCTCAAAAATATAGCAAATCCTGCTTTCCGGCGTGCTAATGATGCGACTGATGTCCTTGGGAGCAATACAAGCCTTGAAATACCTGTTCCTGATTTCGTACCCTCCGGAAATATTAGGGAAAGCGATGGCAAAATAATTCTTCCCATTCCGTTTAAAATGGGCTTCCCTGCATATTTTTCGGGCAGTTTCCAGATCGATGCACCGTTCCTTCAGATAAGTAAGCAGTATCCGGTTGGCAAGAGGAATGATTTTCAGATCTTGAAAGGCGAGATATGCCTTTTCAAACGGACAGGAAACAGTAACCGGTTTCAGTACGGCTCTTTTATCCCCAATACACTGTAGTACATAACCTATATCTTGTGTCCGATAAATCTCCTTGGCCAACGTTATAATGTCCCCTCCCTTCCCCAGACCGAAATCATACCACAATTCCTTATGGAGGTCAACCTTGAAAGAGGCCTCCTTTTCCGTCCTGAAGGGCGATTTGTACCATACGCTGTTCCCACGCTGTATTACCGGTTCGTATCCGAATCCGGCTAAAAAATCAACAAGTCTGATGTTCTTTGCTTCTTGTATGTTCATGGCATCTCATTTTCATGGATTAGTTCACTATTAATACACGACAAAGAACCGCTTTATATCCGAAACATAAAAAGCAGTGTCATCAGATGTCATTAAAAGTCATCAGATGACATCCTGTATATCCTTTTTACATGAATGGCTCAAAAAAACTTTTCTGTTTTGGCATGCACACCTCCTTCATGCAACAATGCCGCAAAGTATGATAAAGGCATGAATTATAAGTAAAACAAAACTGTACAAAATAATATTTATGGAGAAGTTATGACATTCTGAATAGTATCTGTATATTTGTAGAATCCAATAACACATAATATATTTGAATGGTATAATCTGTAGACATTATATCGAATAAGGTTTTAGGATATTGATAACCAATAGCCCTGTTTCTTTTCTGTATAAACTCTATATTTTAATACAATGAAAATTTAAAAACTGTTGACTGCCGCTTTACTATAAACTATTAATTTAAAAAAGTATTTATGAACAACATGAAAGATTTGATTGCGTTATTTGACAACCACAAGATTTATGATACGGATATATGGACAAATGTCCTTATTCTATTGGTGTTTACAGATTTGTATTTAGGTGTGTGTTGTCCCCAAAAAGAACCTGGAATTACGTTTCAGGATTTAACTCTAATAAACCTGATTCCATTCGTAATATTAGGTATTGTCTGTATTTGGACTGTGAAATTTTTTACTTGTATCCTCTTTGCATTATGTACACTAGCAGTACCCTTAATTGGGAATTATATTTTTCTATTTAAGAATGAAGAAGTTTCGATATTTACGTTGAAAGAATATGCAATGAAAACCAATAATACTGTGATTGCACAAATTGTAAGCGATATAGAGATACAAAAATCAAGAAAGGTAAAGAGTGCTTTAGGAAAGGTGGGAGCCATAATCTTATGTTTAGTAGATCTCTTTGCAGGTGCTTTCATGCCCAAGTCAGTTCCAAACTTTTTGGCGCCTAGTGAAATAGTCGTCATTTGTATTTTTGCTCTTTTAGTGCTTTTGGTTTATTCATGCAAAATAAAGATTCAAGGGGTATATCTTTCTAATGATTTGCGAAGCAAAATTTCCAACTTTAAAGTCAACACCCCAAACAATAAATAAATTCTTAATGCATTTAATTTAGCACATGTTTTTATTTTTTTCTCTTGTTGAAAACTATAATTAAAAGGAATGAAAATATTTGCAGAAATCGAACCTGTGTATTATATTTGCAGTGTCAAAGAGACAAATTTTGTCAGATTAGTAAAGAAAAACAATGAATTTAGCGTAAGGCCAATTCAATGGTTTTCATAAAAGATAAAGCAAAAAGGTACAGTCACTCAAGGAGTTAGAATAAACCGAAGCAAAAGGTTCGATTCCTGGTGGCACCACTCAAATAAATACTCCCATTGAAATGATAATATTTCAATGGGAGTATTTATTTACACCCACTCCCCCTATCCCCAGCAACATGCTTTAAGATAGACTTTACTATTATCCCATGAAAAGGTCTGATAATAAAGAAATATGCCCTTCCCAGCCAATTATTGTACTTCACAACAGTAGTAATCCGAAGTTCTTGTTTTCCTTCGTGATATTCCCCGCACCACATGGACACATGGAAATCAAGATGCTTATCCGGCATTCCGAGAATTTCTTCATGCAGATTTTTATCCAAGACCATATCTGTAAATCTGGTTGCTGTATCCAGTCCTAATGGCTTTACAATCGCATTCCTGAAATTCATGAGCCAACCAATCCACTTAGGAAATCGGCTAAAGGCAAGATTGCGAAAATCTTCCGGTGTCAATGCCTGCCCAGTGACCATCACTTTAGAAAAAGAATCTATATAATCTACAGGAAAATAATTCTTTATTAAGCTGTCTGCCGGTATATCTTTCATCTTATCACATATTGAATTTATTACTCGTTTGCTTTTCATTCACGACGTCCCCAATGACATGGCCTACAAAGGTAGCCACTTAATCCAACCCTACAACATATTCTTAGAAATAATATTATCCCGTAAAAGATAAAGCTCAAAAGAAAATTATCAGTTATCTTTGTTCCATGACTACCAACAAGACAACTCCCAAAGAATCATGAGCAAGACAGCAGATTAGCAGTCCCGATGTGGACTATGATTTGTGGAACAAGAAAAGAATATCCGTGCAAGCGTTCTCACAAATGAGCCAGAGCTGTATTTTTACAGTTGACGTATTTAAAGAGAGATACGATTTTGCATCCGACAGTTTTGCCCATCTTTTCGGATACAATCCCACTTGGATAAAGACAATCAGGCAACAAGGCGATTTACTGGAAGAGAGAATACACCCTGATGACAGAATTCAACTCACAGAATGCCAAATCGAGCATGGACAGTTCATCTACTCACTCCCACCGGAAGAAAGAAATGACTACCGGCAAATATTTCAATTCCGTATGTTGAATGCACGGCAACAGTATATCAATGTAAGCAGCCGGCAACAAGTCATAGAAACAGACCGGAATGGTAAAGCCTGGATAATCATGGGAGTAATGGACATACTTCCCGACCAGACCCCTATCGAAAGAATCAAACGGACGGTGGTGAACAGAAAAACGGGAGAGATGCTTCCAACATGCACTGTTTCTCCCGACAAACAATTATCCAACCGGGAGAAAGAAATATTACGACTCATCCGACAAGGTTTTCTAAGCAAGGAAATCGCTTACCAGCTGGGAGTGAGCATCTATACTGTGAACAATCACCGGAAAAACATCCTAAGCAAGTTAGATGCCAACAATATAATGGAAGCCATCCATATAGTAGAAAATCTTGGTATCTACCTCTAAGATTACGGAAGCCAACCGAGACTGTCCGCCAACTGATTTGTTTTGCGCCACTCTTCAAGCTCCTTATAAGTGCGGACACCTCCCGTAAAGACAGCATGATAAATCTCTATACCTGGAATCGTTACACCATCCGGCACATCGAATTTGATTTGCAATATCGTTTTCCTAATCTCAGGAGTAAGGCGCTCCGCAATAGCGGCAGTCACCTTTTCTACAACACCATCATACCTGGAACCTTTCTGGATGTGAATCATATCAAACTTCCAAGTATTCTGTTCTCTATCCTTATATAAAGCATGCCACTCCATGCACTCTTCCTCCGTATGGATAAGGTTCCTATATTGTATTTCCTGCAAAGGCAACCGTTCCGCAAGTTCCCGGATGACCGAAAAGCTCTCTCCTACATCCAACCTATCGGTATAAATATGGATATCTATATCCCTACTTTTCGCCAACAGCCCGGTACGGAGTGAGCCCACCAAATGAACGGTTGCTCCAATGCGCTCCCATGCTTCAATAATACAGGTATCTTCCAATACTTTCCATGCAGATTGCTGATTCTGCCTTGCAAGCTCATGAATGTCCATTTACCTCCACTTTTTTGAATGTGCAAAGATATAAAACTTCCCAGTATATAGCTATAAATAGCCATTTCCCTTCTTGATACAATACACTAATTTTGCACACTGTCTTATCTTTTAGCAACAACTAATTATGGCATTCAATCAAACAGAGAAACAAGAGAAAGAATATTTAAAGCAAATAATCAGTTTTCTGAAAAAGGTTATCGGTAATACCGACGCATCCGTGAAAGACCACGTCGACACCTTGGCAGAATACAAAGACTATATCTGGTCCAACAAAGACATCGACCCACACGAGATACGCTCCATGCGCGAAAGCATCCTGAACCATTTTGCCTTGGGGGAAAGTGTAATCAACAAGCGTAAGCGGCTCACCAAGATACTTGCCATTCCTTACTTCGGACGAATTGATTTTTTGGAAAAGAAAGAAAACAGCAAAGTGATGCCTACCTGTATAGGCATCCATACCTTCTATGACCCGGAAAGTCGAGCTACCCTTATCCATGACTGGCGAGCACCCGTTTCGAGCATGTTCTATGACCATGAATTAGGAGAAGCAGGCTATCGGTCTCCATCGGGAGAGATTAAAGGAGTAATTTCCCTAAAACGCCAATACAGAATTCGGGGCGGCAAAATGGAATTTATGATTGAAAGTGCCCTGACCGTCCATGACGACATTCTGCAAAAAGAGTTAAGTTCCAATGCAGATGACAAGATGAAAAATATCGTTGCCACCATCCAACGGGAACAGAACCGGATTATCCGCAACGAAGATATCCGCACGCTTATTATTCAAGGAGTGGCCGGCTCTGGAAAAACATCCATCGCCCTGCACCGCATAGCCTACCTGCTCTATACCTTCAGAGACAGCATCTCGTCAAAAGATATTCTGATTGTCTCCCCCCAACAAAGTGTTTTCCGATTACATCTCCAACGTCCTCCCCGAACTTGGAGAAAAAACCGTGCCCGAAACCAGTATGGAACAAATACTCTCCGGAGTGTTGGAACACAAATATAAGTACCAAACATACTTCGGGCTAGTGAATGAACTGTTAGAAAAGCCATCCTCAAGCCTCATCGACAGAATAGCCTATAAAGCCTCTTTCGGTTTCATTTCAGAGCTTGACAAGTTTATCCTCCACATAGAGAACACCTACTTCAAGGCAGCAGACGTGAAGCTGACCAAATACATCACCATACCTGCCCCGTTTATTGAAGAACAGTACCTACGTTTCAACCGTTATCCCATACGCCGACGATTTGATGCTATGGCTGATTATATGCTGGATATGTTGAAAATACAATACACCTTTACGGTAACCACCACCGGCAGAAACCTTTTGAAAAAAGAAATCAGACTAATGTTTGCAGGCAATAACGACATTCAAGTCTACAAAGATTTCTTTAAATGGACAAATAATCCCGGAATGTTCAAAATGCGAAAGGGACATACACTCGAATACTCAGACTTGGCACCGCTGGCATACCTACACTTGGCATTGGAGGGAAACGGGAACCAGCCATTCAGAGTCAAACATCTGTTGATAGATGAGATGCAGGACTATTCGCCCATACAGTACAAGGTAATACAGAAACTCTTTCCATGCCGGAAAACCGTGTTGGGCGATGCAGGACAGTCCGTGAATCCTTATGGCTCATCCACAGCAGAAACTATCCAAAAGTCACTTACTGCAAGTGAAATCATGAAATTGTGTAAGAGTTATCGTTCCACCTTCGAGATTACGGATTTTGCGCAAAAGATTCATCCTAACGCAGAGCTGGAACCGGTTGCCCGGCATGGAGAAAAGCCACAAATCCTGCAGTTCGGCAGTGCCGTAGAAGAACTGTCCGGCATTATGGGGCTAATCTCCACTTACCGGAAATCCGGATATAAGTCTCTTGGCATCATATGCAAGACGGAACAGCAAGCCAGGAAGATGGCAGACATGCTGAAATCATATGCCAATGATATCAGCTTCCTATCAAGTCAAAGCTCCGCATTTGTGCAAGGCATCGTCATCACCTCTGCCCACATGGCAAAAGGGCTTGAGTTTGACGAAGTCATTATTCCACAGACGGATGAGAGAAATTACCGTTCGGAGATTGACAAGAGTATGCTTTATGTAGCTGTAACCAGAGCTATGCACCGCCTAACCTTGACATTTCACGAGGCAAGACCGGCAACTCACTGATGATGGATTATTAAGGAAATCTATCCCAACAGCCTTGTACAAGATGCGGCAAGCAACGGCGTATCTCATCAATAGTGTATCTTTTCTTGCCGACAAGTTGGCAAGGTTTTGCCTCCTTCTTGGCAAGACTTTGCCACCGCATTGGCAAAACTTTGCCATCGGCTTGGCAAAAGTTTGCCAAAAGCACGGCAATAGGTTGGCAAAATTACTCTCTGATTGATAGTGACTTAAGGCGATTTAAGCAATCCGTCATGTCGGTAAGGTGAAAAGATACCAATACAAGCCACACTTGCCACAAGAACCTTCTCCAGAGGTATGCAAAGCATTTTGTTTGGTGTGGTAAAACGGGCTGTTATCTCTCTTTTGCCAGTGTGAATACAAACTCCAGCCCTCCGCCTTGGTTGTTTTTGGCAGAGATGGTGCCTCCGTGAATAAGGACTGCATTCTTCACTATGGCGAGCCCCAAGCCGGTGCCGCCCAACTTGCGCGAGCGTCCTTTGTCTACACGGTAGAAGCGTTCGAACAAACGGTTCAGATGTTCGGGAGAAACGCCGATGCCGGTATCGGCAAAACTGAAATAGTAGTAATTCTCGTCTTCGCGGAAACAACTGATGTTGATGTGTATGTTGGTGCCGGCATAAGCGATGGCGTTGTCCATGAGATTGCGGAAGATGGAGTAGAGTAGAGAGTAGTTGCCCCGCAACTGTATCTTCGATTTTAGGGAATTGACAACGGTGATTTGCTTCTGTTCCAGTTCCAGGGACACTTCGTTGACGATGTTTGAAACCAGCATGCTGATGTCCACCTTTTCCATATCGATCATGTTGGCGGCTTCGTCCATGCGGGTCAGTACGGATATGTCGCGCAGCAGGCGGCTCAGGCGGTTGCTTTGCGCGTAGCAGCGTTCCATGAAGATTTGCATCTTTTCGGGCGCGATGTTCTCGTTGTTCACGATGGTTTCCAGATAGCCTTGTATGCTGCTTACGGGGGTTTTCAGCTCATGGGCGATGTTTTGGGTCAATTGCCGTTTTAGCTGTATCTGCTCCTCTTCCTGGGTGATGTCGTTGATGGAAATCTCAAAGCTGAGGTCTTGGAAGATGATGCACTCCACGATGAAGATGCGTCCGTTCTTGTTGATGTGAACGGACATTCTTCGTTCTTCGTTATAGGAAGGGCGTTTCTGTGCCTTGTTGATGAAATCTGTTATCTTCTGGAATTCGCAGATGGAGAATATTTCTTCGGTAGTCTGCAGGTTGGAGTCTGAAATCAGATTGCCGTATTGGGTGAACAGATTGTTTACCAATATCTCCTTTTTGTCTCTGTTGAATACGCCCAGTCCTTCGCGGGAGGTTTGCAAATGGGTGATAAGCTTTTCGCGCTCAATGTAAAGCGCCTCTTTGGTTTCGCGCAGGCGCTTGTATATCTGTATGATATGCTGCGAAATCTCTCCAAGCTCATTGTGCGGGAAGGCGGCTTGTATGTCCATGTCTATGGGTTCGTTCTTGTCGGCCCTTTTGGCAAACTCGCGCAGGTGGTTGATGGCGCTGCCCAGTTTGGAGGTGAATTTGTAGAAGACGGATATCAGCAGCAGTGATACAATGACCGTGAACCAGATGTAGTGTGGGTCGGCAGCCAGATTGTTCATCAGGTTGACGTTGTAGGGGAGGGCTGAACGGATGATGCAGCCTTCGTAGGCGGTGGCAGAATAGAAATAGGTCTTGCCGGTGGTTTCGGAGATGCGCCGCAGGTCATAGCCCTTGCCGTCTTTCAGCGCTTTCTGTACTTCGGGGCGTTTGATGTGGTTGTCTAGTTCATGGCTGTCGTTCTGGGAGCTGTCGAACAATACGTTGCCATGAAGGTCTACCACAGTGACGCGCAATTCCTTGTTCACATGCTTGGAGATGTAGCTGTCCAGCATGGAAGTCCATAGGCTGTCGGGGAGGTAGCGAAGCTCCTGGTGCAGTCTGTCGTTATAATCTTGCAGCTGCATGTCCAGCAGCTCCACTTTGTATTCCTTTTCCCGCTGATACTGGTAGGCGATGAAGCAGGCGGCGAATACGAGGAACAGCGAGATGACCGAAAGGAAAAGCTTCCGGCTGAAGGACAGAAAGTGTCTGTCGTTATTCGGCTTCGAAACAATAACCATATCCCAAGCGTGTTACGATACATTTGCCATAAACTCCGATTTTCTTGCGCAGGCGTGTGATGTTCACGTCGATGGTGCGGTCCAGCACATATACTTCGTCGCTCCAGATGCGGTTCAGTATATCCTCGCGCGAGAATACGCGTCCTTTATTCTGCAAAAGCAGCAATAAGATTTCAAATTCTTTTTTGGTGAGCGGTGCCTCTTCGCCGTCAATGCAGACTTTCTTCTTGATGATGTCCAGTACCAGCGTCTTGTAGACAATCTGTTCCGGTGCATGTTCCGTTTCTCCTTGCCGGGTGCGTCTAAGTACGGCTTTGACACGTGCCGCCACTTCGCGCAGCGAGAAGGGTTTGGATATGTAGTCGTCCGCTCCCAGGTTGAAACCGGTCACGGTGTCATTTTCCGTATCTTTGGCGGTAATGAAGATGATGGGTATCTGGGCTGTCTTCTTGTCCTTCTTCAGCATGCTCGCCATTTTGAAGCCGGAAATTTCTCCCATCATCACGTCCAGCAGTAGCAGGCTGTAGCTGCCAATGTCCATTCTCAGAGCTTCTTCGGCGGAGTTTGCCGTATCCACCTCGTAGCCTTCGTTTTCGAGGTTGAACTTCAGAATTTCACATAAGTCTTCTTCATCGTCCACTACTAAAATCCGGTAATCGTTCATTGCTTTGTTGTTTATGTATGACAAGGATAAAACAATTCTCTTGTCACAAAGTTAAACTTTATTTCTTTTTATCAGCAAAAATAGTGCAAACCGAATGCAGAATTTTCATGTTTGCATGAAAACTTGTGCTGAGATGCAGGCCATTTCTACTTTCTGGGTACAAAAGTGAGGCTAATTTGTTACGGAATGATGAAACAAGTGTTACATTTGGGTTACATTAAATTCCCGTTTATCTAAAAGCTCCGTCACATATAAAATATTATCTTTGCTTCGTAAATATTGAATTGTATGAAAGAACTTATGTATATCAGGAGTTTCTCTAAAAGGCGTTTGCCGGTTATTGTGGGAACTCTGCTTTTAGTGATAATCGGTTCTGTCTGGCTGAATACGGCTCCTTTCCGTTCGGGCTTTGAGATTGCGGATGAGCTGGGCGGTAATATATTCCCTTCCAGTATCCTTTCAGTGGCTACCACCGATGCTCAGGTCATAGTGCCGGTAGACTCCATGTATGTAGGTAATCCGAAGTCGTGCATCGCTGTCCGTGTCCGTTCGAGGAATGCTTATAGCCGGGTGCGGGTAGAAGTTGCGGAGACTCCGTTCTTTTCCCGTTCAGTGTCGGAGTTTGTGCTGGCAAAACCGCGTACGGAGTATATTATCTATCCTGATATCATATGGAATTATGAGGCTCTGAAGAATAACAACCAGGCGGAACCCATTAGTGTGGCCGTTATGGTAGAGATGAACGGTAAGGATTTGGGGCAGAGGGTGCGTACTTTTTCCGTTCGCAGCATTAATGAATGTCTGTTGGGGTATGTCACGAATGGTACAAAGTTCCATGATACCGGTATCTTTTTTGCAGCATATGTAAATGAGGAGAATCCTATGATTGACAAGCTGTTGCGTGAAGCGCTGGATACGCGTATCGTCAACCGTTTTTTAGGCTATCAGGGAGGTGCCGAAGTGGTGGACAGGCAGGTTTATGCCTTGTGGAATGTACTGCAGAAGCGTAAGTTCCGTTATAGCTCGGTCTCCAATACGAGCCTTTCCAGCAATGTGGTCTTTTCACAGCGTGTGCGCACGTTCGATGACGCCTTGGAGTCCTCGCAAATCAACTGTGTGGATGGGAGTGTGCTTTTTGCTTCTTTGCTCCGTGCCATAAATATAGAACCCATATTGGTGCGCACCCCAGGGCATATGTTTGTAGGATACTACACAGATTCCAGTCATAAAGACATGAATTTCCTTGAAACGACCATGATTGGTGATGTGAATTTGGATGATTTCTTTCCGGACGAACAGTTGGATTCGACAATGGTGGGAAAGTCGCAGAACCAGATGTCGCGCATTACCTTTGACAAGTCCAAGGAGTATGCCAATAAGAAGTATGCCCAGAATAAGGAAGGTATTCATTCCGGCAAACTGAACTATATGTTTCTGGAAATATCCAAAGAGGTGAGGAGGAGAATACAACCGATAGGGAAATGAGGCGTAGAGTAGAATACAAACAGCTGATTCTCACGAACCGGCTGTTCCAATCATCGTCTATGAATGAAGACCGTTAAGGGTCTTCGATGTGCCTTAAGTTCTTCTTCTTCGATGTCCCACCATACCGGTACAGAGGCTATATGTCATCAAACATTGCCTTGGGATTTGAAGCTTCCAGGTTCTTAGCGTTGAAATTTACCTCATGCTAACAATGGGCCATGCGACGCCACCAATAGTGCTCGCTCGTTTTTGATGCACCGGGGAACTTTTGGATTATGTCTGTCACAGTATCGGTACCTTTTACCAGCACACTGGCACCGATGATTGGTTCGCCCGCTGCATCTAAAACTTTACCTGTGATTTTCTTGGCTTGCTGAGTACTTTGGGAACTAAGTACACTTTCAACAGCTGCGTTGGCTGCAAAAGGCATAGCTGTCCCAAACAATGCAAGCAACACTAATGATAAGCAATAATTTCTTTTCATAAGCTCTATTTATTTGGATTTGTTTGCAAATTTATAAATTAATTCAGCAAATCAAATAGTAGCCAGTTTAAAATATATTAAATAAATATTAATATATTTGCTTTTATGATTTTGTAATATTACCAAATACAAAATAACAAAGTTCATTAATCCCTATCAAAAAAGCATTATACACGACAGGTGAATACTCCTTTATTACCATGCGATTAATAATTTTATAGCATTTTCAAAAAGCAGGATTTTATTAGAAGGACAGTAATAGCATTAACTATTAAAAACAAATATTTAAAATAATAAAACATAGAAAAGGAAAATATATCAAAAATGAGACAGAACTTAATTACATAGAGTAAAAAAGTTCCCAGAGTACTTATAACCTTACAATTAACTTTATTTTAGTTATTTCCCTATTGGCTGTATCCGTCTTCTTACATCCTTGGATATTTCCAGAAACATATAATTCAATCTGCCTGAATGAATCCCCTTTTCATTCTCTTGATATTTCCGACTTGCATATTCCTTAGACTTATCAAAAGTTATACGGGACATTTGATTCTGTGTTTTCCCCACCATAGTAGAATCCAACTGTTCATCAGGAAAGAAATCATCCAAATCGACATCTCCAATCATAGTAGTCTCAAGAAATTTCATATCCTTATGATTCGCGTCAGTATAATAACCTACAAACATATGTCCGGGCGTACGTACCAGTATCGGCTCGATATTGATGGCACGGAGCAAAGAAGCAAACAAAACACTGCCGTCTACACAGTTAATCTGCGATGACTCCAAAGCATCATCAAACGTCCGGACTCGTTGCGAGAATACCACATTACTGGATAAACTCGTATTAGAAACAGAGCTATACCGGAAATTACGTTTCTGTAAAACATTCCACAATGCATAAACCTGATTATCGACAGCTTCAGGACTACCTTGATAACCAAGAAAACGGTTCACAATACGAGTATTCAATGCTTCACGTAATAGCTGGTCTATCATAGGGTTTTCTTCATTTACATACGCCGCAAAGAAAATGCCGGTATCATGAAATCTTGTACCTCCTGTAACATATCCCAATAAACACTCATTGATACTGCGCACCGAAAAAGTACGCACCCGTTGCCCCAGCTCTTTCCCGTTCATTTCTACCGTAATGGCAACACTAATCGGCTCCGCTTGATTATTATTCTTCAAAGCTTCATAATTCCAAATAACATCGGGATAGATTGCATATTCAGTACGCGGTTTTGCCAATACAAATTCTGAAACAGAACGAGAGAAGAAAGGGGTTTCCGCAACTTCTATCCTCACCCGGCTATAAGCCTTTGTAGAGCGGACTTTCACTGCAATACAAGATTTGGGATTCCCTACAAACATTGAGTCAGCCGGTACAATCACTTGAGCGTCTGTTGTTGCGACAGACAAAATGCTGGAAGGAAAAATATTACCGCCCAATTCATCCGTTATCTCAAAACCGGAACGGAAAGGAACGACGTTCAACCAAACCGAACCAATGATTACAACAGCCAATACAGCCACTATCAATGACATACGCCACTTAGATTGCCCCCACCTTGTTATATTCATTAATTCTTTCATATAGTCACCCTTCTTAAAACAACACAAAGATAATATTTAATTAACTGAAATAGAGATTTTGTAATCACAATGTAATACTTGTTTCATTCCATCGTAACAAAAACGCCGCAATTTTGTCGAAGAAAAGAAATAAAGTTTAACTTTGTAATAAAGAGACGCCGTATGTCTCTCTTTACATTAATAAGAAGTACAATGAACGAATACCGGATTTTAGTAGTAGATGACGAAGAAGATTTATGCGAAATCTTAAAGTTCAACCTTGAGAACGAAGGCTACGAAGTAGATACCGCAAATTCTGCTGAAGAGGCCTTAAAAATGGATATCAGTACTTACGACTTGTTATTATTGGATGTGATGATGGGAGAAATCTCCGGATTCAAAATGGCAAGTATGCTAAAAAAGGAAAAGAAAACAGCCAAAGTCCCTATCATTTTCATTACTGCCAAAGATACGGAAAACGATACGGTAACCGGATTTAATTTAGGCGCGGATGACTATATCTCCAAACCATTCTCTTTACGAGAAGTAGCAGCACGCGTCAAAGCCGTGTTACGTCGTACACAGCAAGCTGAAACCGAACGCGCGCCGGAACAAATCGTCTACAAATCATTAGTGCTCGACATCATAAAAAAGAAAGTAAGCATAGATGGAGAGGAAGCGCCTCTTACCAAGAAAGAGTTTGAAATACTGCTCTTGCTACTGCAAAACAAGGGACGTGTATTTTCCCGTGAAGACATATTAAGCCGCATCTGGAGTGACGAAGTATATGTGCTGGACCGCACCATAGACGTAAACATCACCCGCCTGCGCAAAAAAATAGGAATATATGGCAAATGCATTGTAACTCGTTTAGGATATGGTTATTGCTTCGAAGCCGAATAATGACAGGCATTTTTTGTCATTCAGCCGGAAGTTATTCCTTTCGGTAATCTCATTGTTTCTTGTTTTTGTAACCTGTTTTATTGCTTATCAATATCAACGGGAGAAAGAGTATAAAGTCGAGCTACTTGACACGCAACTCCAAGACTATAACGAACGCCTGCAACAAGAGCTGCGAAATATTCCGGACAGTTTATGGACATCTGCCTTAAACCGGTATATAGCCAAAGGTCCACACAAAGACCTTCGTGTTACTATCGTAAATCTGCAAGGTCACGTGCTTTACGACAGTTGCGATGAAACTTCCCAAGAAGTATTCAGCAATCACATCAATCGTCAGGAAGTCCAAGAAGCATTAAAAGACGGTAAAGGATATGATTTAAGACGTACCTCCGAAACTACAGGTATACCTTATTTCTATTCGGCAACTCTCTATCCCGATTATATCATCCGCTCGGCATTGCCCTATAATGTAAACCTTATAAACAGCCTGGCAGCCGACCCGCATTACCTTTGGTTTACAGCCATCGTAACCTTATTGCTGATATTCGTCTTCTACAAGTTTACATCCAAACTGGGTACCGCAATCAATCACCTGCGCGAATTTGCCAAGCGCGCCGACAAGAACGAACCGGTGGAAACCGATATACAATCCGCTTTTCCGCACAATGAGCTCGGCGAGATTTCCCAGCACATCATACAGATATACAGACGCTTGCGTGAAACTAAAGAAGCGCTGTACATTGAACGCGAAAAGCTTATCACCCATCTGCAAACCGCCCGTGAAGGATTGGGAGTGTTCACCAAAGACAAGAAGGAAATTCTTGTCAATAACCTTTTCACCCAATACGGCAACCTCATTTCCGACTCTAACTTGCAGACCACAGAAGAGATATTCTCCATCTGTGAGTTCCAGAAGATCACCGACTTCATCAGCAAGGCGCAAAAACGGCCTTCGGATAAAGAAGAAAAACGGCTATCCATCAATATTAATAAAAACGGACGCATATTCATTGTAGAATGTATCATCTTCCAAGACTTGAGCTTTGAAATCTCCATCAACGACATCACTCTGGAAGAAGAACAGATACGCCTGAAACGGCAGCTCACGCAGAACATCGCCCACGAGCTGAAAACTCCCGTAAGCAGCATTCAGGGGTATCTGGAAACCATCGTCAACAACGAGAACATCTCGCATGAAAAGATGCAGACCTTCCTCGAACGCTGCTATGCCCAAAGCAATCGCCTCAGCCGCCTGTTGCGGGATATCTCCGTACTGACACGTATGGATGAAGCCGCCAATATGATTGATATGGAAAAGGTAGACATCAGTATGCTTGTCACCAATATAGTCAATGAAGTATCATTGGAACTGGAAGAAAAACGTATTACGGTAGTCAACAGCTTACAACCCAAAATACAGTTAAAAGGCAACTACTCACTACTATACTCCATATTCCGTAATCTGATGGATAATGCCATAGCCTATGCCGGCACTGATATTCACATCAACATCAATTGTTTCCGTGAAGATGAGAACTTCTATTATTTCAGTTTTGCGGATACAGGAATAGGAGTTTCACCGGAGCATCTGAATCGTTTGTTCGAACGCTTTTATCGCGTAGATAAAGGACGTTCGCGAAAATTAGGCGGTACGGGCTTAGGACTTGCCATCGTAAAAAATGCCGTCATCATTCATGGCGGAACAATTTCCGCCAAAAATAATCAAGGTGGCGGACTGGAGTTTGTATTTACATTGGCAAAGGAGAAATAAATTCTCTTATTCGGTTTTGTTTGTTACTTTTTTCATTATCTTTGCAATGCATTGGTTTGCCCCTTTTTTTCAAAGGGGGCAATTAAAAGGGAATCAGGTGTAAGTCCTGAACAGTCCCGCTGCTGTAAGTTTCACATAATGTTGCAGACAATAAATTCTCTCTCCATGCCACTGGATATGTTGTCCGGGAAGGCTGTCTGCAACAGAAACAAGTCAGAAGACCTGCCATGCGTTATCTTATCATTGCTTTCGAGGAAAAAGCGTTGAGTCTAATGAGCCGGATAAATTCTATCCAATCATTTCATTCATCAAAACTCTTTCAAAGAAAGTAAAAAGAGAATAAACTCTGCCAAGTTTATTTAAATGATGTCCGGCCGAAGTGATTCGTCCGGACATTTGTTTTACAAAAAGTCACAAAAAACATTGCCAATCATCCATAAAATCCTTATATTCGGCACATAAAACGCAAAAACGGATTCATCCGTTGACCTATTGTCGAACTTATAAAAAAGAATCTATGGAATTACCATTCGCCGAATCATGGAAAATAAAAATGGTGGAGCCTATCCGTAAAAGTACCCGCCAGGAGCGTGAACAGTGGTTGAAAGAAGCTCATTACAATGTTTTTCAACTAAAATCAGAACAAGTTTATATCGACCTTATCACCGATTCGGGAACAGGAGCCATGAGCGATCGACAATGGGCCGGTATCATGCTCGGAGATGAAAGTTACGCCGGCGCTTCCTCTTTCTTCAATCTGAAAGAAGTTATTACCCGGCTGACAGGTTTTGAATATATCATTCCTACACATCAAGGACGTGCCGCCGAAAATGTTTTATTCTCTCATCTGGTGCACGCTGGAGATATTGTACCGGGAAATTCGCATTTTGATACCACCAAAGGGCATATTGAAAGCCGAAAGGCAATCGCACTGGACTGCACAATAGACGAAGCGCGACAAACACAACTGGAAATTCCCTTTAAAGGTAACGTAGATCCTGCAAAACTGGAAAAGGCCTTAGAAGAACATAATGACCGCATACCATTCATCATTGTTACCATCACCAACAATACAGCCGGCGGGCAACCGGTTTCCATGCAAAACTTGCGCGAAGTCCGAAATATCGCGGACAAGTACAACAAACCTGTTCTGTTCGACTCTGCCCGTTTTGCCGAAAACGCCTATTTCATTAAAACACGCGAGGAAGGTTACAAAGACAAGAGTATAAAGGAAATAACCAAAGAGATGTTCGCTCTTGCAGACGGTATGACCATGAGTGCCAAGAAAGACGGCATCGTAAACATGGGAGGATTTATCGCAACCCGCTGTCAGGACTGGTATGAAGGAGCAAAAGGATTCTGTGTACAATTCGAAGGTTACCTTACTTATGGCGGTATGAACGGCCGCGATATGAATGCACTCGCTATCGGCTTGGATGAAAACACCGAATTCGATAATCTTGAAACCCGTATTCGCCAAATAGAATACCTGGCTAAAAAATTAGATGAATACGGAATACCGTATCAACGTCCCGCCGGAGGACACGCGATTTTTGTAGATGCTCCCAAAGTTTTGACACATGTTCCTAAAGAAGAGTTTCCTGCGCAGACTTTGACCATCGAGCTATATCTGGAAGCCGGAATACGCGGGTGTGAAATCGGTTATCTACTTGCCGACCGTGATCCCGTTACCCGTGAAAACCGCTTCAACGGATTGGATTTACTCCGACTGGCCATTCCACGCCGCGTATACACGGATAACCACATGAATGTAATCGCCGCCGCGCTTAAAAATGTATATGATAGGCGTGAAACAATTACCAGAGGAGTACGCATCGCCTGGGAAGCTCCGTTAATGCGTCACTTCACAGTGCAGTTGGAAAGGCTGTAAAAAAACTTTTCTGCCATAATGAATGTTATATGACTAAACATCAGCATTTACAATTATGGCAGAAAATTATGAATTAATAGAC
>OGNB01000952.1_pt1 | contig 18519 bp, 17 predicted proteins | sample 1573301 | NCBI WGS metagenome assembly OGNB01 (sample SAMEA2581914, study PRJEB24529) | metagenome | biome: Human gut stool | place: China | collected 2011
CCCCCTTTCTATAAGATCAGGGGGCAAGAAGCTCCCCTGACAATGCAGGGGGCTAACCGCTTGCCGTTTATCGGTAGCGCCGCATACAGGATAACACAGAAGTCGGCAAAACACAACAATATTATGGAGCGGGTATGGGAATGGACAATGAAAAAGCGCATATGTCAGAGCAGATTCAGGAACTGACACTGTTACTGATGTACCTGACTTCATGGCAGGAAAGCAGCCCACCGGGACTTCGCAGGAAACCGCACAAGACTGATGATACGCTGCTGCGTCGATGCTGGAAGGGATATGATTTCTCGATTCTGGAGCGGTTGGAGGAACAGAATCTTATCTGCGGTGAAGGCGGTAAAAAACCGATTGTGTTTACAGCCGAAGGAGAACGGCTTGCCGTGGAACTCATGAAAAAGTATGGGTTTGGAGATTCTAAAGAGGAAGAAGTTTAACGGGGACCATTCCTTTCGCACACAAGGCTGCAAAACCGCAAAGACATTGCGGCGCAAGACTTTGACGGTGGTATCTTTTCTGTCGACACACGACAAAAAGGATGATTTCTTATGAAATCATCCTTTTTTATTCGTGGGTGAGAGTTTTGCGAGTTGAGATTAAACGCTCTGCTCTGCCGGATAGCAGATGTGTTTTTCTTCCTCCTGATCGAAGGAATAGAGTCCATCGGTCTCCAGCTCTTTCGCCATGCCCCATGCCAGCTTGAAGCCTGCCGTGAAGCTCATCAGCGTGGCCTCCTCCAGCAATATATTCTGTGCGTCCAGCAGGCGGAGCAGCTTCTTGCGCTTCTCATCATCCATTCCCTCGCGTACCTCTTCGCGGGCGGATTGGACAGCGCGGACGAGCCGCTCCGGCGGCTTCTTGTCAAACCGTTCCTGCAAGGCTTTCATGTAGTCGTACATGGTATCCCTCCCTTTGCAGCCACAACACATACCACAACTCGCCGCACAAAGCTACTGTTATTTCGATGCTGATGATATTCATATCTCCAGCATCCCCTGCAAGCCCGCGCTGGCGGCCTTTTTATTCTTGTCGAAGGCGTGGGTGTAGATGTCCAGCGTGGTGGAGGGCTGGCTGTGGCCGAGGATGCCCGCCACCGTGGCGACATCCGTGCCGCCCGCGATCATCAGACTGGCGGCGGTGTGCCGGAGGGAATGGACGTTCAGCTCCTGCGGCAAGCAGTTCTTCTTGAGGATCAGCTTGAAGCGGTAGGTGAAGGTGGTGGGCGTCATGGGGAGCTGCGCTCCCTGACGGCGGAACAGGAAGTCATCAGCGGTCAGCTGCCGCTGGTCATAGGTTTCGGTGATATACCGGCATTCTTTTTGGTACTCCCGCAGGAGACTTTCCATCTCGGCAGAGAAGTACACATAGCGGTTGCCTGCGCGGGTCTTGGGTTCTTTTACGAATATCTCCTCGTCCGTCACCTTGACCGCGTTGCGGCAGATGTGGATGGAACGCTGCTCCCAATCAATGTCACACCATTTCAATCCGCAGCACTCGCCCCGCCGCATTCCCGTGGCGATGATGAGCTTGAAGTAGCCCTCGGACTCCATCAATGATACGAAAGCGTCCTTGTCGGCGGCGTACTTCATGCACGCATCAATTCCTCTCAAGGCGAAGCTTCCGATTTTTTTCAAATTGTCAAGTGTTTTTTTGATTTTTTTGCAAAAATAATCCAGACCGCCCTATCGGCGGTCTGGATTATTGCTTATCTTAATGAGATTACGGATAAGCCAGAGGTTTTGATTTTAAGCCTTGCCGCCGTTATGCAGTCTTCATATTTTGACTATTACCATTTAACGGCTGGTAAAAAAAGGCTGTGGGCCACCCAGATGGGCTCCGCTTTCTGGATCAGCTCCGTGGTCGGAGGCCACCACAATCTCATGCTCAGACGCCAACAGCCGGGAGAGCACCCTATCATCGACCCGGCGCAGGAAAGTCTCCTTTTCCGCCGAATCGTGGCGATGGGCCGCTTCATCCGCCCCGTTGATATGCAGCAGCACAAAGGGGTAGCGTTCCGCCGCTCGCAGGGCTGCCTCTGTCTTGGCGTCCAGATCCGTATCCACATCGCCAGTAGCCCCCTTTACCGGGAAAAGCTCCATGTGCAGCAGCCGGGCAATCCCCTTTACCAACTCCTTGCCGCAGATCACGGCGCTCTTCTGGGGAAATGGCGGCAGTGCTACCGGAACAGACTGTCCCCACAGAAGCATACATCGTTCTTTCGTCAGCAGTCTTTCAAAGGCATGGCGCAGTACCAAGCTTCCCTGCGGGCACAGTGCCCGCTGCCCGCCGGAAGGAATCTGCGTTACAATGTTATTCACAGTATGCGCCATGTGGGGAAATACCAGCAGTGCCTGATAGCCGCCCAGCCGGTAATAGGTAAATGCAGGATCCTCTACCTTTGCCGGGGCACAGCAAGGCATGGTACAGCAGCCCTCTCCATCCAGCGTGTAGCAGCTGCCCCGCAGTAGCAGGTCATCGGGCCGGACGGGGATTCCGGCCCCCAGCGCCTCTACATAGCCTCGGAGATGTACCGGCAGATCCGTTACCCCCAACAGGCGCAGTACGCAGTGCAGTGTTTCCGGTGGGAAGCCGCCGCAGGTATCCACATACCGCACCGAACCCATGGACGCCAGATGGCCATATCGCTCCACCTGAAAGTGGGGATCCGTCATGCCGTCAATCACGCATAATATCCTGCTCAACTCTCTCCCCCTTTTTCCATTGGAACTTGTTTCGTTATACTTCCCGGCGCAGCACCCGGTAGACAAAGGACATATCCAGTCCGCCGCGTACCACGTCCGCCAGCAGGTCGTACTGCCGTTCCTTGTAGCCGCAGGCGTCAAAGGTTGCCAGTGCGTCAAAGGACACGCCCTTTCTGGCGCACAGTGCTTTCAGGATCGTATCCGTGATGCCCGGCGCGTCAAAAATGCCGTGGACATAGCTGCCGTATACGTTTCTGCTGCCGGTGAGGGCGGGCATCTGCTGCTGACTGCGGCCCATGTGGATCTCGTACCCCTCGTAGGCGAGTCCGTTCAGGCCGGAGAGCATTCCCTCCACACCGTAAAAGACGCCTCGCGTCTGGGTCTGCACCTTTTCACCCCGAAATTCGGTGTCCATCTCCAGCAGACCCAAACCGTTGATCTCCGTGACACCGGCGGCCTCCACCTGCTCCGGGTCGGACACGGTGCGCCCCAGCATCTGATAGCCGCCGCAGATGCCGAAAACCAGCGTGCCGGCGTCAGCCGCCTTCAAAATGGCCGCCTCCAGACCGGACTGCCGCAGCCACCGCAGGTCGGCAATGGTGCTCTTGGTACCCGGCAGCAGGATCATGTCCGGCTGGTGCAGGTCGCTCACCTGATCCACATAGCGCAGCGACACGTTTTCGTAATGCTCGAAGGGGCCAAAATCCGTGAAATTGGAGATGCGCGGCACACGGATTACCGCGATATCCAAGAGCTTTCGCTCTTTGGAGCGGTCAAACCGCTCGGTCAGGCTGTCTTCGTCGTCGATGTCTACATGGGTGTAGGGGATGACCCCCGCCACCGGGATGCCGCACAGCTGCTCCAGCGTCTTCAGTCCCGGCTCCAGAATGGCCCGGTCGCCCCGGAATTTGTTGACCACCACGCCCTTGATGCGGCGGCGCTCGTCCTCCTCCAGCAGCGCCACCGTGCCGTAGAGCTGGGCGAACACGCCGCCCCGGTCGATGTCGCCTACCAGCAGCACCGGCGCGTCCACCAGCTTGGCAAGGCCCATATTGACGATATCATCCTGCTTGAGGTTGATCTCCGCAGGGCTGCCTGCCCCCTCAATGACGATCACGTCATACTCTGAGTTCAGACTGTTGTAGGCCTCCAGCACAGCGGGGATGTAGTCCCGCTTGCGGCGGAAGTACTCCATGGCCTGCATATTGCCCCGCACCTGTCCGTTGACGATGACCTGACTGCCCACGTCGGTGGTGGGCTTGAGCAGGATGGGATTCATGCGGGTATCCGGCTCGATCCCGGCGGCCTCTGCCTGCACCACCTGCGCCCGGCCCATCTCGCCGCCGTCCTTGGTAATGAAGGAGTTCAGCGCCATGTTCTGGCTCTTGAACGGCGCTACGCGGTAGCCGTCCTGCTTCAGAACGCGGCAAAGTCCCGCCGCCAGCAGGCTCTTTCCCGCATTGGACATGGTTCCCTGTATCATAATATTCATTGCCATTGTGATTTCTCCTTGCAGAATTGCCGGATGGCCGTTATCAATGCTTCATTTTCCCCGTGAGGCCGCACCGCAATGCGATACCACCCGTCGCCCAGCCCGCTGTAATTCCCACAGCCACGGATGGCGATACCCTGCCGCAGCAGACCCTCCCGCAGCCCCAGCGGCCCACGGAACAGCAGGTAATTGGCATGGGACGGGCATACCCAGAAGCCCAGCGCCGTCAGGTTATCCGTGAGCCACCGCCGCTCCGTGTGGACGAGGGACAGCGTCCTTTGCAGGAAGTCCCGCTCCGCCAGCGCCGCCACACCGGCACTCTGGGCCGGCGAGGACACGTTCCACGGCGGGGACGCGGCCGCCATGCGGCGCAGTAACGCATTGTCGGCGCACAGGCAGTACCCCAGCCGGATGCCCGCCATGCCGTAGCTCTTGGTGAATGCCTTCAGGATCAGCAGCTCCGGGTGCGCTGCCAGAAGGGACTTGGCGCTGACGCCGTCCTCCGTGAGATCGAGAAAGCACTCGTCCAGAAACAGATGCGCCCCTTGTGCCGCGCAGTATTGCAGAATCTGCTCCAGCAGCGGGAGCGGAATCAGCCGTCCGGTAGGGTTGTTGGGGCTACAGAGGAATACCGCCTCCGGTTTTTTCTCCTCTAAGAAGGACAGAAACCTCTCGTCCAGATCGAAATTCTGCGCCTGATGCAGGAAATACCGCTCTACGCGGCAGCCCACCTGTGCCAGTCCCGAGCTATATTCCATAAAGGTGGGGGCAAGCTCCACCGCCGTCCGGGGCCGCAGGGCGGCGCAGTATGCGTAGATCAGGTCTGCCGCGCCGTTTCCGCAGAGAATATAGGACGCCGGCACCTGCTCATGGCCTGCGATAGCCTGCACCAGCCGGCGGCAGTAGGGGTCGGGGTAGCGGTGCAGCTGGGGCAGAGCCCGGCACACCGCCTCCAGTACGCTGGGAGGCGTACCCAGGGGGTTGGTGTTGGCGGAAAAATCCAGCGTGATACCGCCGCCGTATACATCGCCGCCGTGTTGATTTTCTGTTTGATACAGCATCTATGTCTCCTTTACAGCGCAAAGAGCAGCTTGGCCGCACAGCTTAAAAGCAGGGTGAGAACCGCTGTGACGGTCATCAGGCGGCACGCACGGGGGATGTCCTCGTGGGTGATCTCCCGCGATGCGTCGCCGATATACTCTTTTTTGTGCAGCACGCCGTGGTACCACGCGTCCCCGGCCAGACGCAGACCCAGAAGCCCGGCGCAGACAGATTCCGTCTGCGCCGAGTTGGGACTGGCGTGCTTCCGGCGGTCGCGGCGGAATATCCGCCAGCCCGCTGAAATATCCAGTCCCATCAGGCCGCCCGCCGTCAGCATCAGCAGGGCGGACAGCCGCGCCGGGATATAATTCACCACATCGTCCGCCCTGGCGGGTACCAGACCGATGTTCTTATAGGGTGGCTCCACATACCCCAGCATGGAGTCCATGGTGTTCACCGCCTTATAGAAAAATCCCAGCGGCGCGCCGCCGATGGCCAGGAAGAGCAGCGGCGCCACCACGCCGTCGGAGGTGTTCTCTGCCACCGTTTCCACGGCGGCACGGGTCACGGCGGCATCGTCCAGCCGGTCGGTATCCCGCCCCACGATCATGGAAACGGCATGGCGGGAGGCGGCCAAATCCCCGCTCTCCAGCGCGTCATAGACCTTCATGCTCTCGTCCCGCAGGGACTTGACGGCCAAGATCTGCCAGCACATCACGCTTTCCAGCGCCAGACGCAGCCACGGGCTGACCAGACCGCTCAGCCACAGCAGCAGAGCCGGGACGGCGGTGGATACGATGACCACCGCGCCCCACAGGATGGCGCCCGCCGCCCGCTCACCGGAGGGCGTTTTGGGGCATATGCACCGCAGCCCCCGCTCCAACACACTGATACATTTTCCAATCAGAACTACCGGATGGGGAAAGCCGTGGGGGTCGCCCACCAGAAGGTCTATGCAAAAGCCGATAACAAGTGCCGCAAGCGACCACATCATGCCGTTTCTCCTCCGCCCTGCATTGTAAAAATATAAATGGGATTCTGTCCGCTCATCAGGTGGTAGTCTCCGGCTTTTCTGTCCCGCGCTGCCTGCAGGGACACCACCTCCGTCTCCGCAAATGGGAACGCCGTCAGGCAGTCCGTCAGCTCAGCCACGGACTCCAGGGAAACGGCCGTGGCCACGATGCGGACATGGGGATTTTTTGTCAGCAGCAGCGCCACGATCTCGTGCATATTGCCGGCACTGCCGCCGATGAATGCGTGAGTGGGGGCTGGCAGACCGACGCAGGCCTCCGGCGCGCTGCCGCAGACCACCTGTAAGTTTTCCAATGCAAACCGATTACGGTTTTGCCCCAGCAGCGCTGCGGCATCCTCTCGCCGCTCTACGGCGCAGACAAGCCCTTGCTTTGCCTGTAAGGCCATTTCCACCGACACTGAGCCGGTACCGGCACCGATGTCCCAGCAGACGCTCCGCTCCGTCAGCCGCAGCTTGGAAAGGCACACCGCCCGCACCTCACTTTTGGTCATGGGTACCACGGGCATTCCCTCCGCACTGCGGAGAAAGGCGTCGTCCGGCAGCCCCGGTGTGACCACCGCGTCGGGATGGGGGTTTTCGATAAGCGCCACGCTCAGAGGGGCATAGACACCATCCGTCAGTTCCGCCGCCGTGCCGCGCACGATACGCTCATCCGGGTAGCCCAGCCGCTGCCCCACATACACAGAAACGTGACCCAGATCCCCCTCTGTCAACGTACGGCACAGGTCGTTGATGCCGCGCTCGCCGCCTACCAGCACAAAGAGGCGGCTGGCTGCCCGCACCTCCGGCAGAATGTTGTGCTGCCGCCCGTGGAGACTCACCACCCGGACATCCTCATAGGAGGTTCGGAGCCGGGCGCACAGATAGGACAGCGAGCTCAAACCCGGCAGCACCGCCGTGTCGCAGCCCTCCAGCAGCGGCAGCAGCTTTTTCGTGCCACTGAAAAAGCCGGTATCCCCGGACATGACCACCGCGAAGCGGCGGTACTCCCGGTGGGTGCGGATAAAGTCCGCAATATCCTGCGGCGCAATGGCGTCGCAGGTGTGTTGTCCCGGCCGCGCCACAGCCTCCAGCATCCGTTTTGCGCCGATGAGACAGTCCGCCTTCTCAATGGCTTCACTGACCTCACGGGTCATAGCCTCCCGGCTGCCGGGGCCGATGCCGACGATCCGCACCTGCGGCCGGACGGTGCAGCCGAACCGCTTACACAGCACATCCAGCACCGCCGCAAAGGGAAGCCCCTCCCGCTGAGGCGGACGGCCAATGACCACCAGACCTGCGCCCGTCTTCCGGGCGGCGGATGCCTTAGCGGGAAAGCCGCCGGCTTCGCCGCCGTCCTTGGTCACCATCCATGCGGCGTTGGCAAACCGCAGTGTGGCCATATCCATCTCCTCGGAGAAAGGCCCCTGCATGGCGATGATATGGGCGGCCTTCAGACCCGCTGCGCGGCAGGCCTCCAGCGAGGCATCCATGGGCAGCACCCGGGCGTATACCCGCTGGGCAAAATCGGGGATGCCGCTATATGCCGCCAGCTCCTTACTGCCGGTGGTCAGCAGGATATTGCCCCGCGTACTCTCCAGAAACGCGGCGGCCGCCGCCGCATTCTCCACGCAGACCACATCCTTCGTCTGTTCGGAGGATTGCCGCAGCAGGCGCAGATACTCCGTCTGCGTTTCCCGACAGGCTGTGCAGATGCTCTCGGTGATGGAGGTGGCATAGGGGTGGGTAGCGTCGATGACCAGATCGAACCGCATCCTTTGCAGCATCCGGATGATGTCCTCTACCGGGATGCGTCCCGCCAGAACCGTAATGTTTTCCGCCTCCGGCAGCAGCGTTTCACCGTACTCCGTGGCCACGCATACCGTAGCCTGCACCGGCTGTCCGGCCAGGAATTCCACCAGCTCCCGGCCCTCCGTAGTGCCGGCAAACACGCAGATATTACACATTGCGGTATCCTCTGGGTGTGACCAGTTGACCGGCCACCGTTTTGACGGCGGCGCTGCCGATCAGCACGGTGCAGAACATATCCACCTCCGCCTCCCGCAGCTCTGCCAGCGTCAGGATGCGGCTGCTCTGCCCCTCACGGCCAATATTGCGCACGATGCCGCACAGCCGCTCTCCCGGCAGACGGCGCAGCAGGATATCGCAGGCCCGCTTCAGGTGGTCGGGTCTGCCGTGGCTGGCGGGGTTGTACAGGGCGATGGTCAGATCCGCCGCCGCCGCGCAGTCCAGCCGCTTTTCGATGGTTTCCCACGGCGTCAGCCGATCGCTGAGGCTGATGACCGCGAAGTCGTGGGTCAGCGGCGCACCCAGCACCGCTGCGGCGCTGCAAGCCGCCGTCAGACCAGGCACCACCTGAATTTCAGGCTCCCGCGCCTCGCCCCGCAGCTCATAGACCAGCGCCGCCATGCCGTAGATGCCGCTGTCACCGGAGCAGACCATGGCAACGGTCTTACCGCTGCGCGCCAGCTCCAGCGCCAGCCGGCAGCGCTCGGCCTCCCGTGTCATGGGGGTGGAGTGAAGCTCCTTGCCGGGGTAGCGATCCCGCACCAGATCCACATACACCGGGTAGCCTACGATGGCGTCACACGCCCGCAGGGCGGCATCCGCCCGAATGGTCATATCCTCATAGCTGCCCGGCCCGATACCTACTACAATTACCTTACCCAAAGCGCACCTCCCAATGCTCCGCCGCGACGGCGACGGTCACGCCGTCCCGCGCTGTTTTTTGTACGATCAGTTTTTCGGCATCCAGCAGCGCCGCCCGCTCACAGACATTGTCCACGCCGGTAACGGAGCGGACGAAGTCGGAGGGAGTGAAGTCACCCGCCACATCCCGCAGCTGCTGCGCCGTGTAAAAATGCACCGGCCAGTTGTTTTTCTCACAGGCGGCCAGCAGGCCTGCCTCGTCCTGCTTCAGGTCGATGGAACAGACGCCGCAGATGGCCGCCGTGTCCAGCCCATTTTCCGCGAACACTGTCTGCACCGCACGCACCACCGCCTCGGCGGAGATGCCCCGCCGGCAGCCTACACCTACCCGCAGTACGCGAGGGATAAGCCGCAGGGTGCGGGCGAAGTGTGCCTTTGTGCGCCAGCCAATGAAAACGCCCAGCGGGCCGCTCTCCCCGGCAAACGTACCCTCCGGCAGGGGGGCGGGCAGAGAAAACTGGCTGCAAAGGGGGATATCCTCCTCTAAGATCGCCGCCGAAACCGCCTTGGCAAGCCCCATGTCGGAGATGGCGCAGCCGTGCCGGGCAGCCCATGCGTCCACGGAGAATTTGCCGCGGACATCGGTGGCGGTGGTGACCACCGCCGTGCCCCCAAGCTTTTCCGCCAGCTTCACCGCCAGCGCGTTGGCGCCGCCGATATGGCCGGAGAGCAGAGGGATCACAAACCGACCCGCCTCGTCGATGCAAACCACCGCCGGGTCGGTTTTTTTGCTTTTGACATAGGGGGCAATCTCCCGCACGGCGATGCCGCAGGCCCCCACAAAGATCAGTGCGTCCATGGAGGAAAAACACGCGCCATATACCGCCTTGTCCAGCGGCAGAAAGCCCGGCTCTTCAAAACGCGGCATGGTATAGCACATCCATGCCTTCTCCGGCAGCGCCGCCAGTATCCGCCGCGCCGTGGCGCAGCCACCGCGGCTGAAAGTGAACATGGCTGCTCTCATTGCGCCCCCTTGCGGAACTCCGTTGTAAAGTTGGGGTGATACAGCAGCGAGCGCAGATAGGTGTCGCCCAGACAGTTGCCCACCACGATCAGCGAGGTCTTGGTCAGACTGTTGCCTGTCACCGTCTCGTGGAGCGTCCCCACCGTGCAGCGGAAGATCTTCTCCTCCGGCCAAGTGGCCTTGTAGACCACCGCCGCCGGGGTGTCAGCGGTATAGCCTCCCGCCAGCAGCTCATCTTGCAGCAGTTCGGTCAGTGAGGTACTGAGAAACAGCACCATGGTGGCCTGATGGGCCGCCAGCGAGCGGATGGACTCCCGCTCCGGCACCGGGGTGCGGCCCGGGGCGCGGGTGATGATGACGGTCTGGCTCACATCGGGCAGGGTGTACTCCGCCCGCAGCGCGGACGCTGCGCCGCAGAAGGCGCTTACGCCGGGGCAGACATCGTAGACAATGTCCCGCTTTTCCAGCTCGTCGAACTGCTCCCGCACCGCACCATAGATGCTGGAATCCCCCGTGTGCAGACGCACCGTGGTCTTTCCCTCCGCCTCCGCTTTCTCGATGAGGGCGATAACCTCCTCCAGCGTCAGCTTGGCGCTGTCGTGGATCTCGCAGCCCTCCTTGGTGTAGTCCAGCAGCGCCGGATTCACCAGTGAGCCGGCGTAGATCACCACGTCGGCCTCGCCCAGCAGCTTGGCGCCTCGGACGGTGATGAGGTCGGCAGCGCCGCTGCCCGCTCCCACAAAATGTACCATTGTCACTCCTCCTTTATCCGGCGCAGCAGCTTGGATGCGCCCTTCGTCTCACAAAGATAGCCATATTCCTTGGAAAAGAGGATGGCTCCCGTCTCTATATCACTGCATTTATAGTGCATCATGTCGTCAATGCGCCCGGCCAGCCGGTGCAGCACTGCGTCATAAAGTCCCTGCTCCTTCAACAGCCGCAGGGCGTCGTCACAGGTGGCGCAGCAGAGCATCTCCGCCGCCGCACCGCCGTGCAGCCCCTCTGCGGCGGCACAGGCCGTCAGGATGTCCATGCGGCAGTCGCCGTAGCGGGAGTGGGTGTTCCACATACCGCCCGCCAGCTTTACCAGCTTGCCGATATGACCGATGAGCAGCACCCCTCGGAAGTCCAGCTCCCGGCACATCTCCAGCGCGTCGCCGATGAAGTTGGAGGTCATCACCGCCGTGGCGGGGTCGATGCCCATGGCACCCTTGATATAGTCTACGCCGTAGTTGCCGGGGGCCAGCAGTACATAATCCGCGCCGCCCGCCCGCCGCTGCCGCAGCTCTACATGGATGGTGTCCACCAGCGCCTGCTCGCTCATAGGCTCTACGATCCCCGTGGTGCCTAAGATAGAGATGCCGCCCTCAATGCCCAACCGGGGATTGAAGGTCTTTTTTGCCAGCGTCTCGCCGTCGGGAGCGGAGATTACCACATACATGCCGCCGGTGTATCCGAACAGGCCGCAGACCTCCTCCACGGCCTCCCGGATCATCAGGCGGGGTACAGAATTGATGGCCGCCGCCCCCACCGGCTGGTCAAGACCCGGCTTGGTTACTCGGCCTACGCCCTGTCCGCCGTCGATGACAATGCCAACCGTCTCCGTTTTCCGCACCTCGGCATAGATCAGGGTGTCACGGGTGATATCCGGGTCATCACCGCTGTCCTTCCGGATGGCGCAGCGCACACAGTCCGGGGACAGACAGATGTCCTCCACCGCCAATGTCAGCTCCATGCCCTTGGGTGTCAGCAGGCGGATGGACTCCTTTTTGCTGCCGCTCAGCAGCATCCATGCGGCGGCCTTGGCTGCCGCCGCGGCACAGGAGCCGGTGGTGTAGCCCAGACGGAGCTTTTTCCCGTCCCGTATGATAAATTCCTTCATAACCTACCGCCTGATCTGGTAGAGCATGGCGTTGCAGATGGCCGCCGCCACGTTGCTGCCGCCCTTGCGGCCCCGGGACACGATGTAGGGCGCGGCAGCGGCCTGGATGATGCGCTCCTTGCTCTCCACCACATTCACAAAGCCCACCGGTACCCCGATGATGAGGGCGGGGCGGAGCTTGTCTGCCTCCATCAGATTCTCCAGCGAAAAAAGTGCCGTAGGGGCGTTGCCGATGGCAAAGATGCAGGGCTTGGGCAGGGCTGCCGCCCGCTCCATGGATACAAAGGCACGGGTCACACCGCGCTCCTTAGCCTCCGCCGCCACGTCCGCGTCCGACATGAAGCAGTGTACCTCTCCGCCCAGCGAGGCGAGGATCGTCTTATTGATCCCGGCTCTGGCCATTTGGGTATCGGTCACGATGTCGCAGCCCGCCCGCAGAGCGGCGATGGCCTTTTGCACTGCGTGGTCGGAAAAGACTAAGTTATCCACATAGTCAAAATCCGCCGTGGTGTGGATGACCCGTTTGATGACCAGCTCGTTTTCCGGGTCCAGCCGCCGGTCGCCCAGCAGCTCTGTGATGATGGCGAAGCTGCGCTTCTCAATGTCCATAGGCTTCATTTGCTCCATCATAGCGTCTCCTTTCTGCAAGCCGCCAAAAAGCGCTGTGCCATGACAGGCTTGGCGTAAAAATGGAAGTGAGGGAAACCCGCGTACAGTGTGTCCGTGGCATACGCACAGCGCCACTGCTTCCCGGAGGGCTTTTCCGCCCCAAAAGCATCGCCGGGCTGCGGGGTGTCCCAGTGGTGAAATTCATGCATCGGCACCTGCTCTCCGGCGCGGCAGAGGAGATTGTCCTCCCGCGCCGTGGCGGTGATATAGCCAAACCGGGTCAGCTTCCCCGTATCAAAGCAGTCCCCCGGCAACGCGCCCACCATAGCGCGGCCTGCGATGCCCTGCGTCAGATACATGAAGCCGCCGCACTCAGCGATACAGGGCATCCCCGTGTGGACAGCCTCTCGGATTTGCCTGCGCAGGGTGTGGTTTTCCTCCAACCGCGCCGCGTAAAGCTCCGGGTAGCCGCCGCCCAGGTACAGACCCTGCACGCCGTCGGGGAGCTTTTCGTCCGCCAGCGGGCTGAAGGGTACCAGCTCCGCCCCCAGCTGCCGCAGCAGGTCGAGGCTGTCCTCATAATAAAAGCAGAACGCCCGGTCACGGGCCACGCCGATGCGCACCGGTGCGCCTGCCTCCGGCAGCACCGGAGGCGTAAAGTCCAGGGGCGGCGCGCTGCGGGCGATCTCCAGCAGGGCGGCGAAGTCCAGCGTTTTTTCCGCCACGGCCGCCAGCTTGCGCAGCTTCTCTTGCAGATCTGCCACCTCGTCCGCAGTAATAAGTCCCAAATGGCGGCTCTCCAACGCACACTCCGGCAGACGGGGCAGGTAGCCGCAGGCGCGGACACCCAGGCGGTTTTCCAGCTCCCGGGACAGCGGGCCGTAGCTCATGGCGCTGCATCCGTTCAGGATGACACCTTGGATGCCGCTATCCGGTGCGAAGTGCAAAAATCCCTCCACCGATGCCAGAACCGACAGCGCCGCGCCCCGGGCATTGACCACCAGCACCACAGGGCTGCTGGTCTCCCGCGCCGCCGCATAGGTGCTGGCTCGGGTGGAGGTAAGACCCAGGCCGTCATAGTAGCCCATGACGCCCTCGATGACCGTGACATCGCAGCCCTGCGTGTTGTGCGCCAGAAGATAGCGCATGGTGTCGCGGTCAAAAAAGAAGCTGTCCAAATTGGAGCTTTTCGCGCCGATGACCCGGCTATGGAACATGGGGTCGATGTAATCCGGGCCGCATTTTGCCGCGCCTACCCGCAGACCCCGCGATATCAGCGCCTGCAAAACGGCGCAGGTGACGGTGGTCTTGCCGCAGCCGCTGTTGGTACCGGCCAGCACCAGCCGGGGCACTCGTCTCTGCATAGTGTCCTCTCAATCCGCCACAATGGTGGCAAAATAGCTGATCTCCTCCGGCAGCTGCCGCAGGTCGGTGTAGACCTGCTCCGTTTCCAGTCCGCAGTCTGCCACCATCCCGGCATTTGCCAGCAGGCCGTGGCGTTTTAACGCCTCCGCCGTCTCGTGGATGGCCTTGCCGGATTTCATCACGACCTTTGTTCCCGGCAGCGCCAGCGCGTTGTTCAGATCCGTGCTGCCCGACAGAATGTGGAGCGGCTCATCCATACGGGTGAGACTGCGCCCCAGCCGCGCCGCCACGGCGCAGAAGCTGGTGACACCGGGACACATCACCGTCTCAAACCCGTCATCGCGGATGCGCTCCAGAATATAGTAGGCAGTGGCGTACACGGATACGTCGCCCAGATTGACCATGGCCACATCCCGTCCCACCGACAGCTCTGCTTTGATTGCGGCTGCCGCCGCGCGGTAGCTATCCTCGCGTACCGCCTCATTTCGCGCCATGGTAAAATCCAGCGGCAAAATGGTCTTGCCCTGCATATCTACCGCGCCGGCGGCGATGTCCAGCGCAAGCATTCGCCCGGACTTCATCCGGGGCGCCGCTATAATGTCACACGCCTCCAGTACCCGGCAGGCTTGCCGGGTCAGCAGCTCCGGGTCGCCGGGACCCACGCTGACGGCGTAAAAAACACCCTGTTTTTCCATGATGGCACTCCTTACGGCACGAATTCCAGACTGTCGAAGCAGGGGTCGTACTTCCCGTGCTCCATCCGGTACAGCTTTGCGATATATGCGCGGGTGAAGATCTCCTCCGGCGGGCCGATGCGGTCGATCCTGTCGCCCGCCACGCACACCACGGTATCGGAGATGCGCTCTGCCAGCTCCAGTTCGTGGAGCGACAGCAACACCGCCAGATCGTTCTCCCGCACCATGCGCTTGAGCACCGTCAAAAGCTCCAGCTTGTAGCGAATATCCAGAAAGCTGGTGGGCTCGTCCAGCACGATGATCTCCGGCTCCTGACACAGGGCCCGGGCCAGCAGGATCCGCTGGCGCTGCCCATCGCTGATGTTGGCAAAGGGCCGGTCGGCAAAGTCCAGCCCGCCTACCTGCACCAAGGAGCGCTCCACAATGGCCCGGTCCTCCGATGTGAGGATTCCCAGTTTGCCTGTGTAGGGATAGCGGCCGGTACCCACCACGTCCCGGCAGGTCATCAGCTCCGGCTCCATGCGGGCCGTCATCAAAATGGCCATGCGCCGGGCAATCTCATTGCGGCTGTGCGCCTCCATGGCCTTTCCATCCAGAAACACCGTGCCGGACACCTTGGAGAGCTGGCCGATGACGGTTTTCAATATGGTGGATTTTCCCGAGCCGTTGGGGCCTATCAGCGTGACGATCCTGCCCCGCTGCACATGGAGGGCGATGTCCTCGATCAGCGGCTTGCCGTGGTAGCCCACGGTCAGGTCTTTTGTTTCCAGATATGCCATACTCACGCCGCCTTTCTGTGGATCATCATGTAGATTACGATGGGTGCGCCGAATACCGCCGTGACGGAGCTGATGCTCACCTCTGTGGGGGCAAAGGCGGTGCGGGCGATAAGGTCGCAGAACAGGCAGAACACGCCGCCGCCTAAAAAGCAGGCAGGGATCATACACAGCGGCTCCGCCGATTTGAACAGGGACTTCATCAGGTGCGGCACTGCGATGCCAACAAAGGAGATGGGGCCGGCAAAGGCCGTGACGCAGGCGGACAGCACACTGGACAACAGGATCAGCGCCGTCCGGAAGGCCCGCAGGGGGACGCCCATATTCTGGGCATAGACCTCGCCCAACTGGTACGCCCGGATGGGCTTGGAAAGCAGGAAGGCCAGCAGCAGCGTGATGCCGCAGACAACGGCCATAGTCTTTACGTTGTCCCAGCTCATGCCGGAGAAGGAGCCGAGAGACCAGTTGTGCAGATTCACGATGCTGGAATCGTCGGCAAAGGTCACGAGAAAATCCGTGAGCGCCGAGCAGATATAGCCGATCATCACGCCGCAGACCACCAGCAGGCTCATGCGCTTGACCCGCTGGGAGATCAGCAGCACGAAGCCCATGGATACCATGGCGCCCACGAAGGCCGCCGCGATGAGAATGGCGGAGGAGGTGGTCTTGCCACGGCTCAGCAGCGCCAGCATGGCCACGCACACCGTCATCTTTGCGCCGGAGGAGATGCCCAGCACGAAGGGGCCTGCGATGGGATTGTGGAAGAAGGTTTGCAGCAGATAGCCGGACAGGGACAGCGCCCCGCCCAGGATCAGCGCCGACAGAAGCCGGGGCAGACGGATCTTCATGATGATCTGGCTTTGGGTAAAGCCCGCGTCGCTGCCCAGCAGGATCCGCCATATCTCAGACGCGGAAAGAGAAACGCTTCCCGCGAAAATGTTCCAAATCAAAAAAGCCAGCAAAAGCAGGAGGAGCAGCAAAAAGCCTCCCCAGATGCGAAGTGTTCGGGTCCTCTTCATGCCGCTCCTCCTTATGATGTAAAAATGCTCACCGCATCCGTGTCAGAAAGTGAAACGCCGTATCCGGCGCGTCGTTCAACGCATGGTTCACGTCCAGAATGAGATCGCTCAGCTCCAGCGACTCCTGATAGAAGTTTTTGGTCAGGCACCACACATTACCGCTCTTGACGGCCTTGAAGTCGGCCATCAGTGGATCCAGTGCCACCAATTCGTCCAGCGTGTGCAGCTCGCCGTCGATGATGCTGTTGTAGATCAGCACATCGGCGTCCACTGCACCGTGGTAGAAGGATTCCATCTGAATGTTGATGGTGGACTGAGCGTTGTCCTCCGCCGATTCGTCGAAGGAGACATAGTCGCCGCCGGCGATGGCGACGCACTTCGCCACATAGTCCGTGGATTTGCGGACGTTTACAGCGCCGCTGCTGGTGATGTAGAAAAATGCCACGGTCTTGCCGGTGGGCTGCTGCTCCAGTACGTCCGCCACGCTGTCCATCTTCTCATTAAATAGTGCCTCGGCCTCGTCCTCCTTATCCAGCAGCGCTGCGTACAGCTTGATCCACTCCATCCGGCCCATGGGCAGGGTCTCATAGCTGGAGGTCTCCACCAGCACGGGGATGCCCAGCCGCTCCAGTTGCTCCAGCACCGCCGGAGAGTGATAGATCATGGTGTTTTCCACCGCCAGATCGCAACCCTGTGACAAGATCAGCTCATAATCCGGCTCGGAGTACTTGCCGGCGTATACCAGCGCTCCGCTGTCCATGGCGTCCTTGGCGCACTGGATATACCAGTCCGACTGCTTTTTACCGCTGAGGGTGATGCAGTCGATAGCGTTCAGCTTGTCGAAGTAGTCCATGGCAGCGGCGGCTACCAGATAAATCTGGTCCAGCGGCTGCTGCAAAACGGTGACACCGGTAGGTACCCCGTCAGGCACAGCTGCACCCTCCGCCACCAGCAGGTATACCCGGTCGTTGTTGATGGTGATGCGCTTGTAGCTGTCCCCGGCGTACTCCACGGAGAACTGCTCCGCGTAGCGCAGGGGCATGGTACGGTCGAAGACCAGCTCGTCCCACGACACGGCGGCGGTTTGTTCGCCTGTTTTGCCGGGGGCGTCGGCCGCGCCGCAGGCGCAGAGGGACAAGACCATCAGCGCCGCCAGCAACCCGGCGAGAAAACGCCTCACTGGGCAGCCTCCACGGCGGTGGAGGAATCGAAGGTCAGGGTGTACTCGATCTCATGGGGGGTGCTCATGGCGGTGGTGTCGCCGATCACCGTCAGCGGGGTATCCAGCGCCCGCACGGGGATCTCGAAGGTGGAGCCGCCCTCGGTGGTGAGGACATCATAGCGCTGGCCGTCCACCAGCATATAGTCATACTTCTCACTGCTCCACACGATAGTGGCGGTGGCAGCGCCGTTCTCCACCTTCAGGGTGCAGGGGGTCAGCACATGGGACTTACCGGAGCCGCCCTCGAAGCCCACCTCAATGGTGTAAGTGCCGTCCGCCAGCGTAATGGCGGCAGCGTCCACGCCGTCATCCTCCTTCAGAACAGGGTTGGAGACGGAAACCTTGTGGTCATACCACACGCCCTTCTTGCCGATGAGAGCCACGTCGAACTCCGTGTCCAAGGCGGGCACGGGGATGTCAAAGCCGTTGACCTCCTCGGACAGACCGTCGGGATAGGTGACGGTGTCCTTGGTGGGCTGCAGCAGCACGGCACCGTCCTTCTGTGCGTCCTCCTTCAGACCGGGGAACAGATTCACGATGCTGGTGGAGGCGAGACTGACGTGAATGGTCATCTGGCCGTCCTTCACGGTCAGCACGCCCTTGCCGTCGCAGGTCTCGTTGGCGTGGAACATACTGCTGTCGGTGTTGAAATCCGCGGTGTACACGCCGTCCGCCAGCGCGGGCTCGGTGACATCGCCGCCGTTATAGTCATCTGTTTTCTGCTGTCCGCAGCCCGCCAGCAGCGAGGCCGTCATCAGCAGTGCCAGCAGACAGGAAAGAAACTTCTTCATTTTTTGTATCCTCCTTGCTCTGAAAAAGGCTCCGAGGCGATAGCATACCGCCCCGGAGCCAAGTCAGTCCTTGTTACGCGATAGCGTCGATGGCAGCCTTGGTGTGTGCCACGTAGAGAGCCTGCACGTCCGCGATACGGCCCAGACCGGAGATCTGGCAATTCACGGTGAGACCGGCGGCCTCAAACATGGTCTTCCAGGAATCCT
>OGNB01000955.1_pt1 | contig 18436 bp, 17 predicted proteins | sample 1573301 | NCBI WGS metagenome assembly OGNB01 (sample SAMEA2581914, study PRJEB24529) | metagenome | biome: Human gut stool | place: China | collected 2011
CTGACGAACGGGAAGCCGGAAAAGTCACTGTTGCCCAGCCCAGATGACCAGCACTTTATCGTCGCCATGCTCACGAACAAAGCCGTAGCCCTGCTTCAGCGAAAGTGTCGTTTGTTTGCCCGCGCCAATTGCGGGATGGCGGGCGCGGAACTGGCTGATTTTCTGCCAGTGCGCGACGCTGGCGGCAGATTTACCGCTAACATCCTGCCAGTTCATATCCGAACGTGTACCTTGCAGCGGATCAGAACCTGTAGGACCGAACGGACGCGAGGATTCATCGCCATAAAAGATTTGTACCGCGCCTGGCGCTAATAGTAATAACTCTGCTGCTTTGTCGCCCCCTTCACGGAACAGACGGGTATCATGCGACGAGAGGTAGCTCAACACGTTGAAACCCTGCAATTTCTCCGCCATTTGCTGCCAGGTCGTATCCATCTGCGCCAGACAATCGACTGCTTTCGCCGCCTGCTCCTGATAATCGAAATTGATCATCGCATCGAAGCCGTGGCGATAGTAGTCACTTTGCATCACGCCGTGGCCCCAGGCTTCACCGGTCATCCAGAAAGGTTTGTCATCTAATGCTTTGTCGGGGTTAGCTTTTTTCCATTCGCGAAGCGCGGCGCTGGCTTCGGTTTTCAGTTGCTGCCAGGCGGGCAACTCAACATGTTTGGCGGAATATTCCGATTCCGTCATGGCGGAGATCGACAAAAAGGCTGCGGAGAGCGGAAAATCCGGCTCCGGCAGCTCCGGCGGCACTGCCGCGGAGACCGAAAGCTCCGACGGCGACGAGATGCTCCCGGCCGCGGTCGACGTCATTCTCGAGACCGGACAGGCCTCCGTCTCCATGCTCCAGAGGCGCTTGAAGCTCGGCTATGCCCGCGCGGCGCGCATCATGGATGAGATGGAGGAGCGCGGCATCGTCGGCCCGTTTGAGGGCTCCAAGCCCCGCCAGCTGCTCATCACGCGCGAGCAGTGGCAGGCCATCAAGGACGGCGCACCCATCTCCAGCGAACCCGTGGAGGAGGAGATCCCGTAAGCACTCCCCTCGCCCGTCAATTTCTTTGTTTCTGTTATCACCGGGCACTGCCCGTGATAAAATATTTGCGTTGCATCCGGGAAGACCCGGAGTGACAGCAGGAGGTACTTATGAAACGCAACAATCATGCATCCGTCGTCCGTCTGACCTCGCTGGCCATTCTGGCCGCACTGGTCGTCGTGCTGCAGACCGTAGCCAGCGGCATCCGGATCGGGCCGGTCCCGATCTCGCTGACGCTGGTACCGATCGTCGTGGGCGCGATCTTGTTCGGGCCCGGCGCGGGCGCGGGACTGGGCTTCGTGTTCGGCCTTGTGTGCCTGATCGCGGGCGTCACCGGCGCGGACAAGTTCACGTATCTGCTGTGGACGGCCAGCCCGTTCTGGCTGATCGTCGTGTGCATCGGCAAGGCCGTGCTGTGCGGCCTGTGCGCGGGACTCGCTGCAAAGGCGCTGGAAAAGAAGCAGACGCTCAGCTGCATTGCGGCGGCGCTGGTCGCGCCGGTCGTGAACACGGGCGTGTTTGCCGTCGGCATGCTGACGGTCTTCCGGCCGATCCTGGCGCAGTACGCGGGCGGGACGGACGTTGTGCCGTATCTGTTCGTGGCGTTCATCGGCGTGAACTTTTTGGTGGAATTCGCCGTCAACGCGGTGCTGAGCGCCGCGATCGCGCGGGTCGTGCAGGTCGTCAGAAAACAGCTGGAAAAGTAAAGAAAAAATTCCTGCGCCGTCTGCGCAGGAATTTTTTTAATGTCTCAGGCTTGCGATGAGCTCCAGCAGGCCGTAGACGATGGGTTGGTGGAGCAGGTAGATGAACAGCGACTGGCGGCCGCACCAGCAGAGAAAGCGCGCGATGCCGCTGTTTCGGAACGTGCCGGGCAGGCGCGTTTTTTTGTCCGCGTAGACGGTCCGGCCGAGGACGGTACCGAGCATGTACCAGCCCAGGTGCGGCAGGAGCGGAAAATAGTCGCTTGAGGTGAAGCCCTCGTAGAGAAGGCCCAGCGGGAACAGGAATTTCGCCCGCACGACGGTCCCGGCGATCAGATAGCCCGCCACGACGAGGACGATGCCGATGGCGGCCAGCGCCGGCGTCGGCAGCCGCCGGTAGACGGGATAGAGCATCATGCAGACGCCGAGCAGGTGCAGCACGCCGAACCAGACGATCACGTCGCGCGTGGCCATGCCGAGGCGGTACATGCCGAAGGTCACGAGCGAGATGAGCAGGCCGCAGGCAAAGACGATGCAGCCGCGGCGGAAGCTGCGCGAGCCGAGCGTGGCGCAGCAGCCGGACAGGATCACGAAGATCACGCCGCCGTACTGCTGGATGAACACGTACCAGGCGGGCAGATGCAGGTCCAGGCCGATAAAAAAGCCGAGATCGTAGATCAAATGGACGGCGATGACGCAGAGGATGCACACGCCGCGCAGGGCGTCAAGCTCCCAGATGCGATCGTTTTTCTTCATGGCAGACTCCCGGAATTCGGGCAGCCTGCCGCGGAGGCGGCAGGCTGCGGGTTGATTGTATTACTGATTCTTCGCGTCTTCGGCGGCCTGACGCTCGGCCTCTTCCTCTTCGAGCACGCGGTAGGCGACCTTGCCGACCAGCGTCTTGGGAAGCTCGGGGCGGAACTCGATGTCGTACGGCATGGCATATTTGGCGATATGCTGGCGGCAGTAATCGAGGATCTCCTGCTTGACGGCGTCCGACGGCTCGCAGCCGGGGCGCAGGACGACGAAGGCCTTGACCTTCTGCATCTTATACGGGTCCTTGACGCCGATGACGCAGGACAGGAGGACCTTTTCGTGGCCGTCGATGATGTTTTCCAGCTGGCCGGGATAGACGTTGTAGCCGGAGGTGATGATCATGCGCTTGATGCGCTGGGAGAAGTAGACGAAGCCGTCCTCGTCCATCTTGCCGAGGTCGCCGGTGTGCAGCCAGATGCGGCCGTCGTCGTGGCGGCGGAGGGTGTTATGGGTCTCCTCGGGGTTGTCGACGTACTCGAGCATGACGGAGGGGCCGGAGACGCAGATCTCGCCCTCAAGGTTGGCGTCGAGCTCCTGCGTGGTGCCGGGCTTGACGATCTTGTAGTAGGTATCGGGGAACGGGACGCCGATGGAGCCGACGCGGTTATAATCCTTCGGGGTCAGGCAGGAGGCCGTGACGCACTCGGTCAGGCCGTAGCCCTGACGGACCTGCACGGAGGCATGGTGCATTTTCAGGAACTCGTCGACCTTCTTCTTGAGCTCGATGGACATGCTGTCGCCGCCGGAGAAGACGCCCTTCAGGCAGCTGAGGTCGGCGTTTTCGAGCTTTTCGGCGCGCAGGAGGGCCTCAAACAGGGTCGGGACGCCGGGGATGATGTTCGGCTGCTTCTTGATGAGCAGGTCGGCGTAGGTATTGACGTTGAACTTCGGGACAAGGATGCAGCACGCGCCGCCGATGAGGGCGGTATGGATGCCGATGCCGAGGCCGAAGCCATGGAACACGGGCATGACGGAGAGCATCTTCATGCCGTCGATGGGCGAGAAGCCGGAGGCCGCGATGGTCTGCAGGCCGAGGGCGTTGAAGTTCATGTTGGAGAGCAGAATGCCCTTGGTCGTGCCGGTGGTACCGCCGGAATAGAGGATGGATGCACCGTCTTCCGCGCGGCCGTAGTTCTTCGGCAGGGGCAGATCACGCTTTTTGCCCGCGCGCTGGAATTCGGACCACCAGATGTGATTGCCGTTCTTCGGGGGCTTCGGATACTTGCGCGCGGCGGTGAGGGCGTAGCCGAGGGCCAGATGCGGATAGAGCTCGTCCTCAATTTTGGCGAGCAGGAGCTTGCAGTCCTTGTTGTCAAGCTCTGGCATGACGGGGGCGATCTTGGCGTAGAACTGGTCGAGCGTCAGGATGCACTTGGAGTGCGAGAAATTGAGGTAGAACTTGATCTCGCCCGCGGCGGAGAGCGGATGGATCATGTTGGAGACCGCACCGATGCGGTTGAGGCCGTAGAACGCGTGCAGGGCCTGCGGGCAGTTCGGCATGCAGATGGTCACGCGGTCGCCCTTCCGGATGCCCATGGCGAGGAAGGCCTTGGCGGTCTGGTCGATCTTTTCCATGAACTGCGCGAAGGTGGTCTTCTTGCCCATGAACTCATAGGCGGGGAGCCTGGCGTCGCGGATGGCGGCGTCGCGGACCATCTGATAGATGGTCTTCTGCGGGTAGGTCAGGTGATGCGGCACTTCGCCGTAATATTTCAGCCAGGGAGCGGAAGCGGAAAGACTCATTTTTTTCATCCTTTCGAGTTATTGACACACACCTCTGCCGCACAATCCACACACCGATAACGGCAGACATTGAGATTATACTTCGTTTGGTATGAAATAGCAAGGGGGTTCGGCATTTTATCGATGGTTCGCCCACCTCATCCGTCAACCTGCGGCTGACAGCTTCCCCTCATAGGGGAAGCCATGGGGTGCGCAGAAAAAAGCCTCCCCTGAGAGGGGAGCCTTGGGTGCGGCGCACTCCGCTGCCTTCCCCTCATAGGGGAAGCCTTTCTATAGAAAAACGCAGGGGCAGCTAAGCTGCCCCTGCGTTTATTTTGTTTTTAGAACCAGCTGGGATCTGCGATGAGCTTGTTCCAGGTCTCATATTCGCCGTTGGACTTTCTGGTGTAGGTGTGGCTGTTGGCAGCCTCTTCAACATCGAGATAGTACCAGGCGGAGGTGGCTACATCGGAGAAGGTGGTGTAGTTGCGGGTGAGATCGGAGGTGTACTGCGGGGCACGGTTCAGCACGCGGTTGAGGACGGCGACGGTCTCCGCACGGGAGATGTAGCGGTCGGGCGCGTAGGTGGTGCCGTAGCCGTTGATCCAGCCGAGCTCATAGGCTCTGGCGATGTAGCTGGCAGCCCAGTGGCCGTAGGTATCGGAGAAGACGGTGCTCGTGCCGGTGTAGTAGGCGCCGTCGCAGCGGGCGATCATGGCCGCGATCTCCGCACGGGTGATGGGATCGTTCGGGCGGAAGTAGCCGTCGCTGCCGCCGTTGACGATGCCAAGCTTCGCCATGGTGGACACAGCGGTGTTGTACCAGGCCGTGGCCGGGACGTCCTTGAAGGAGTTATAGCTGGTGGCGTAGGTCTTGCGGGTGGTATCCGTCAGCAGGCGATAGAAGATCGTCGCAGCCTCGGCACGGGTGATGGTGTCGGTGGGCTTGAAGGAGCCGTTGGGATAGCCCTTGATGTAGGCATAGTGGTCGGTACCGTTGAGCATATAGGGCACATCGGACTTGTAGCGGGACCACATGGCGGTGAAGTAGTAGGTGCTGCCGGACTTGGTCAGATCCCAGCCGTAGAAGGTATAGCCGGAACGGGCCGCGTCGGTCAGGGTATAGTCGCGGTAGATGTTGAAGGACTGCTTCGTGGAGAAGGACGTGCCGCTGAGCTTCGCAGTGCCGCCGTTCGGGTCAATGACCACGGACGTGCCGTACGGGAAGTTCGCGTACTCGCTCTTGCAGTCGTCATAGTCGTAGTAGTAGATGGAGTAGGTGTTATAGTAATAATTATTGTCCCAGACAGCGGTGAAGGTATAGACACCCGCATTGTCTTTCGTCACATACCAGCCGTCGAAGGAGTAGCCGTAACGGGACGCATCCTTGACCGTGACATTACTCGTTACAGTGATTTCCGTCTTGGCCGTGCTACCAGCGTAGGTGCCGCCGTTCGGATCGATGACGATCTTGGTGTTGCGCGCAAGCGGGATATCCTCGCTCTTGTACTGGTGTTTCCAGCAGTAGAACGTGACGGTGTACTCGGTCGCGGTGTCTTCTTTCCACTGCGCAGTCAGCTTGACAAAATCGCCCTCAGTGCTCTTGAGCCAGCCAACAAAAACCTTGCTGTCGCTTGTGGCATCTTCAATGATGGCGTCGCTCGGAATGGCAAGATACGCAGTAGCTGTGCTGTTCCGGAACTTGCCGCCATTCGGGTCAATGATGATATTGGCATCCTTTGCAACCTTAAAGGAAGCAGGGCCTCCAAGCTCGTTTCTATAGTAGACAGTCACTTCTTCGCTGACATCCTTATTCTTAAAGACGGGATATACAACGAGGTTTACAGCAAGGCCTGTCAGAGGCTCTCTTGCCTGGAAGACCTTTACGCCATCTGTCCAGCCGTCAAATTCCTTGTCTTCCGGAATCGTCCAATCCGTGGGGTACTTTCTGAACTTATATCCAGAAAAATATGCGTCCGTAATTTGACCTTCCGTCAGATCCTTGGCTTTCTGATAGGTGACAGTCAAGCCGGGAGCGGGTGTCGTATCCTTCGACCACACGCCATAGAACGTCATGTCCTCATTCGTGCCGCCCTTTAGAACAGTGACAGGCCACTCTCTGTCTGTATCCAGTTCGGAATACCAGCCAGCAAAGGAGTAACCGGTCGGCTCTTCGATTGCCGGGAGCGTAATGTCCTCCGTTCCCTTCGGTACATTTCTGCTAAAGTTCACAAAGCCTTCAGGAATTTCGCCCTCGTAGACGAAGTTCAGGGAAACCTGATTTTTCCCGTCATCTGCCGCGAATGCGGTCGGGACAAGTCCGATGACCATGACCAGGCACAGGAGCAGGGCCAATAAACGTTTTTTCATAATTCTTCCTCCTTGCATTGTTCCCCGGCTCTCCGCCGGGATTCATCCGGCACGCACGGAAGACTGTCCGTACGCCGGTCGGCAGAAACGCGCAGCATGGCCGTGGTTTCCACCTGTTTTCCATATATATCGTAGCACAGTCCTTTGCAGAACGCAATAGGTTGTTGACGGGATTTTCCTGCATTTTTCGGGAAAATCGGATTTTTTAAGAATTCTTAATTTATTTATGTCAACCGTTTTGTGCCACACCCCGGAACTGTTTTCGAATGGGTTGCAAAGGGGTTGCAGAAGGGTTACAAAAAGAAAAGCCTTCCCCTATGAGGGGAAGGTGGCACGGCGATAGCCGGGACGGATGAGGTGGGGGCAGTTGCAGATACGCGACGCTGTCCACCTCATCAGTCAGCCTTCGGCTGACAGCTTCCCCTCATAGGGGAAGCCATTTTTATTCCTCCGGGTCCGGAAGGTCTACAAGGATGGGGGGATGGTGGACGGCGGGGAGGAATTTTTCGAGGATGTCCGCCGTGGCGATGGCGAGGGTGGAGGAATTGATGCAGGGGTGGCAGCCGATGGCTTTCGAGGCCGCGATGGGCCGGTCGATGACGAGCTGGACGGCGTTGTCCGGGTCGTTCATGAGGCCGAGGACGCTGACGGAGCCGGGGGTGATATCGAGATATTTCTCCATATCCGCCGGGTCAGCGAAGGACAGCCGCGCCACGCCGAGCTGCTTCGACAGGTCCCTGGTCTTGAAGACCTTCTCCCCTTCCAGCATGAGCAGATAAAACTGCGTCTTCTGCCGGTTGCAGAGGAAGAGGTTTTTGCAGATCTTCTCGCCGAGCACCTGCTCGACGGCCTCGCAGGCCTCGATGGTGTCGGCGTGGTCATGGTCGACGCGGAAATAGGCGACGCCGAGACGGTCAAGCAGATCGTAGCAGCGCTGCTCCTTCGGCAGGCGGGAAGCGCAGTCGGCCGGGCGGCCGGAATAGCGGGTGGGATCGATGTACATGGGATGGATCAGCCGTTGCGGATGAACAGATCCGCGGCCTGTACTCCTTTCTCGTAGGGATCAAGATATTGATTGACGATATCCGCGACGCCCGCGGCGTCCAGCACGTAATACGAGCCGCTGGAGAAATTCGCGGCGTAGCCGGGGAGCGTGGCGGAACAGATGTCGCTGCGGCTGCAGAGCAGGAAGCTCTCGGCCAGCCAGAGGAGATTGCGGGTGGAAAGATCGGTGTTGGTATGGTCGGCGACAAGCTTCACGGCCTGCGGCAGGTGGATGGCGCCCTTCGGCGAGACCCACTGGCGGATGGCGGCGGAGACGAGCGCGCGCTGCACCTCGATGCGGCCGAGGTCGGCCGTGGCGTAGCCGGAGCGGAAGCGCGCGACCTGCATGGCCTGTTCGCCGTTCAGGTGCTGTTTGCCGGCCTGCAGATCGATGCTGAGGTTCTGCGTGGGGTCGGAGTAGTGCATGTCGACCGGGACGTCGAAGGTGACGCCGCCCATGAGGTCGACCAGCTGCCGGAAGATGCTGAGGTCGACGACGATATAGCCGTCCGGCGTGAAGCCGATGATCTCGGACACGCGCAGCAGCAGCTCCTGCATCCCCTGCTCCCCGCCCCCGGCCCAGCCGTAGGCGGAGTTGATCTTCGGGACGGAATATTCGCAGTAGATGAGCGTATCGCGCGGGATGGAGACGAGGCTGATGGTCTTTTCCGTCCGGTCGACGTTCACGAGCATCATGGAGTCGGTGCGGTAGCCGCCCTCGTCGGTACCGGCGACGAGGATGGTGGAGGTGCCGGGCTTGCGCGCGGACAGGGCGTTCTCCGCCTCCGGCTGGCTGGCGATGAGGAAGTGGAACGCCGCGGTCAGGATCGCCAGCAGAAGCACCAGCACGGCGAGGATGCGCAGGCCGGTATGGCGCTTGGGCTTTTCCTTCTTTTTGCGGCCCCGGCCCGCAGGGGCGGCGAGCGCTTCCTCCTGCTCCTGCCGGGCCTGCTGCTCTTCGGCGCTCAGGCCCTGGGAATAGAGCCATTCGGCGTATTCCGCGGCGTTTTTGCGGGGTTTTTCGTGTTTTTTGCCGGTGCGGGCCTGCCGGACGCGGGAGGTATCGTCGCGGCTGAGCGCCTGCTGGCGCTCGGCGCGGGCGAGGCGCTCCTGCTCGCGGACGCGCTCGTATTCGGCGCGGCGGGCACGCTGGTAGGCGGGCTTGGACTGCTCGTAGTAGGTCAGCGGGGTCTTGGACTGGCCGGGCTCTTCCGGGCCGTAGAATTTGCCGTAGTCGATCTGCACGTCGTCGGCCGTGATGGGCTCGGCGTCTTCCGCGTCCGGCTCCGCCGGGGCTTCCGCGGCGATGTCGGCGTCGGTCTCGCCGAGAAGGCTTTTGACGTCCTGCAGCAGTGCATCGACGTCGTCGGGGGCCGTTTTTTTCGCTCCGCTCTCCTGCTCCGGACGCAGCTGATTGAGGTCTTCCATAAGCTGTCCCCTTCCATTTTCCGCCCAGTTTGAGCCCCGGGTGGAAAGAAAGTTTCCAAAATGATAAGATATTGTAACATATATTGCATCAAAAGTAAATACTGCGCGGTTTTCGCGCGTTGCAATTCCGGCGGTTCCATGATAGAGTAGACGTATTCTGAACATCGGGAGGGGCCGGAATGCGGTATGATGTGGCGCTCGCCGCCTGTAAGAGCTATGAGGATGCGGAGGTATCGGCCGCGCTGGAGACGGCTGTCACGGCCGCGGGCGGGCTGGACTGGGTCACGCCCGGGATGCGCGTGGCGCTGAAGCTGAATCTGGTCTCCGCGATGAAGCCGGAGGAGGCCGCGACGGTCCATCCGGCGGTGGTCTGCGCGCTTGTGCGGATGCTGCAGGCGCGCGGGGCGCATGTCGTCCTCGGCGACAGCCCCGGCGGGCTGTACAACGCCGCGCATCTGCAGCGCGTCTACGACGTGACGGGTCTGCGCGCGGCCGAGGCGCTGGGTGCGGAGCTGAACAGCGATTTTTCCGTCTGCTCGGTCTCGTATCCGGAGGCCGTGCAGGCAAGAAGCTTTACCGAGACGGCGTATCTCAAAAAAGCGGACGCGATCATCGACGTGTGCAAGCTCAAGACGCACGGGATGATGGGCATGACGAACGCCGTCAAGAACTTTTTCGGCATCATTCCCGGCACGATGAAGCCGGAATATCACTACAAATACCCGAAGATCGAGGATTTTGCGAACATGATCGTCGATCTGTGCGAGTACTGTAAGCCGCGGCTGTGCATCTGCGACGCCGTGGTCGGCATGGAGGGCAACGGGCCGACGCAGGGCTCCGCGCGGCCGATCGGGTGTCTGCTGGCGGCGGAAAGTCCGCACGCGCTCGATCTTGTGGCGTGCGGGCTGATCGGGCTGCGGCCGGACGAGGTGCCGACGCTCACGGCGGCGATCCGCCGCGGGCTGTGCCCGGAAAGCCGGGAGGCGCTGCGGGTCTATGGCGACGCGGACGCGCTGGCCGTGGCGGATTTCCAAACGGTCCCCTCGCAGGCGAGCGTCTTTTTCCGCCGCGGCGGGAAGGGACCGGTCTCGAAGCTGATGGATAGTTTCCTGTTCCACTTGCTGACACCCTATCCGAAGCTGCACGCGAAGGCGTGCGTCGGCTGCCGGAAGTGCGCGAACATCTGCCCCGCGAAGGCCATCACGATGCAGCGCGGCAAGCCGCGCATCGACCGCAAGGCCTGCATCCACTGCTTCTGCTGCCAGGAGTTCTGCCCGAAGGGCGCGATGCAGGTCGGCCGGAACGCACTGATGCGGATTTTGGAGAAATAAAAAGAGAAAACCGGCGCACCGCCATTCGGTGCGCCGGTTTTTTTATCGGCCGGAGAGTTCGACCGCGTGGCGGACGAAGGAGAGGGGCGGGACCTGGGCGGGGAGCTTGGCGCGGAAGCGCATCTGCGGGGTGCGCGGCTCGGACAGCGGGATGCCGTCCATATCCTCCATGGGCGTGACCTGCCACGAAAGCGGGCGGAAGTCCGGGCCGACGAGCTCGACGGTATCGCCGGCGGCAAACTTGTTGCGCAGGCTCAGGACCGCGTTCCCCTGCGCGTCGCAGCTTTCCACGACGGCGCAGATCTGCCACTGGCGCAGATAGCGGGAATCCTCGGTAAACTGGCCGGGCTGGCCGTAGTAGAAGCCGGTGGAGTAGTGGCGGTGAGAGACATGGTCCACCTCATCGCGCCAGACGGGATCCGGCGCGCGGCCGGCCCACACGTCGTCGAGCACGTGGCGGTAGGCGCCGGTGACGATGGCGGCATAATAGGCGGATTTGGCGCGGCCCTCGATCTTCAGGCAGTCGATCCCGGCGTCGCAGAGCTCGTCCAGATGGTCGATCATGCACATATCGCGGGAATTCATGATGTACGTGCCCTTTTCGTCTTCGAAGACCGGGAAGTATTCGCCGGGGCGCTTTTCTTCCATCAGGGCGTACTGATACCGGCAGGGCTGGGCGCACTGGCCGCGGTTGGAGTCGCGGCCGGTCATATAGTTGCTGAGAAGGCAGCGCCCAGAATAGGAGACGCACATTGCGCCGTGGCAGAAGGTCTCGAGCTCGAGCTCGGGCGAGACCCGCTCGCGGATCGTCAGGATCTCCTGCAGGCTCAGCTCCCGCGCAAGCACCACGCGGCGCGCGCCGAGGTCGAACCAGCTCTGCGCGCAGACGTAGTTGGCGATCGACTGCTGGGTGGAGATGTGCCGCTCGCAGCGCGGGGCGTACTTCCCTGCCAGCGTAAACGCGCCGAGGTCCGCGAGGATGAGCGCGTCGACGCCCGCAGCATCCAGCTGCTCGAGATAGGCCGGGAGCGCGGCGGCCTCATCATTGCGAGGCATGATATTGACCGTGCAGTGGACCTTCACGCCCGCGGCGTGGGCCAGCTGCACCGCCTTCGGCAGCTCGTCCGGCGTAAAGTTGCCGGTGAACGAGCGCATGCCGAAGCTCGTGCCTGCCAGATACACGGCGTCCGCGCCGTAGGCGACGGCCATGCGCAGCTTTTCCATATCCCCTGCCGGGCTCAGAAGCTCCGGCTTACGTCTGTCCATCTGTCTGATTCTCCGTATCGGTGGTCTCTTCGCCGTCCGCGGGCGCGTCCGTCTGCTCCTCGTCCGGCTGGGTCTTGCCCGCGAGCTCCGCCAGGAAGTTCTGGTGCTCGTAATAGGTCTCGGAGAAGTGGTGGACGCCGTCGGCGTTCAGGGCGTAGAAGTAATAATTGGTCTCGGCCGGGTACAGCGCCGCACGGATGGAGTTCATACCGGGGTTGGCGATCGGGCCTGCGGGCAGACCGGCGTTCGTGTAGGTGTTATAGGGGCTGATGACGCCCTTGTCCGCGTTGGAGAGCACTTCCTTGCGCTCGGCGAGCGCGTACTGGATGGTCGCGTCGATCTCGAGGCAGGGATAGAGTTTGCTGCACAGGCGGTTGTAGATGACGGAGGCGATGGAGGCGCTCTCGGAGGTCTTCGCGGTCTCCTTCTCCACGAGAGAGGCGACGGTGATGAGGTCGTAGAGCGAGAGTCTGCCGTCCGTGATCTCGGTCTCGGTGAAGCCGTTCGTGCGCATGCGCTGGGCCAGACGGTCGTTGAGCGCGTCCAGCGCGTCGTAGAGATCGTCGGTGAATTTGTTATCGAAGTTGCGCAGGAATTTGTCGATGACGTTCGCCGGATCGTCGCTCATATAGAACTGATACGTATCCGGGAAAAGATAGCCCTCCAGCCGGTTTTCGCTGCCGTAGGGGATCTCCTGCAGGAAGTCATAGGCAAATTCGTAGCTCGCCGCGGTATCGGCCAGATCCTGATAGGAGCAGACGCCGTCAGCTTCGAGCAGGCGGAAGATATCCTCGCACTCGTAGCCCTCGGGAATGGTGACCTCGACGACCGCACGGTCGGGGCTGGCCTCGATCATGTTGCTGACGAGGGCGTGATAGTCGTAGCGGCTGTTCAGCGTATAGGTGCCGGGCTCGATGGTCTTTTCCGCGTGGGAGGCCCAGCAGTAGAATTTGAACAGGGTCTCATAGCGCACGAGGCCCTTGCTTTTGAGCTCTCCGGCGATCTGCGAGATCGTCGCGCCGTCGGGGATGGAGACGGTGACCTCGGCGTCCTCTTTCGTCAGCGACAGCACGTCGTCGGCGCAGCGCCAGACCGCCACGGCCAGCAGCACAGCCACTGCCAGCACGCAGCACACGTACAGCAGCACCCGGATGCCGGACGGCAGCCGCGGGCGTTTCTTTTCGGGCTCCTGGCTCTCCGGCTGCGTCTCCTGGTCGACGGTCAGATCCGCGTATTCCTCCGGGATCTTCGGCTCAAAGAGCGGCTGCATGCCGGGCTTAGGCGCTTCTTCGGCGGCGTCCGGCGTGTCGGGCGCAGGCGCATCCGGCTGTTCGGGCTGCGCCGCATCGCCGGGCCCGTCCATCATCGCGTCGACGCGGGCCAGATCGTCCTTGACCGACGCCAGCAGCTCATCGAGCGAAAGCTCTTCCAGACTTTTTTCCAGCGCGTCCTGCTCGGGCGTCTGTTCGTCCGGACGGGCGTTGGGGTTCTGTTCAGCCATGTGTTCCTCCCTTATGCGCGGTAGACGATGTCGGCCGCGACCTGATCCGCGGCGGCCTTCCCCTTCAGCGCCTGCAGGCACAGAAGGCCAAACTCGTCAGCCGAGCCCGCCGCGCGGCCGGTGATGACGCGGCCATCCTGCACGGCGCCGCAGGCCGTCATGACGGCGGCGCCCATCTTCTCCTCGAGGCCCGGGTAGCAGGTGGCTTTGCGGCCGTCGGTGATGTGCAGCTGGGCGAGGATCGTGGGGGCGGCGCAGATGGCCGCGATATATTTTCCGTCCTCATAGGCAAGGCGGATAAAATTCATGGCGGTATCGCAGGCGAGGATCGAATGCACGCCGCCGAGGCCGCCGGGCAGGATGACCATGTCGGTCGAAGCCAGCTTCAGATCCTCCACGCGGCAGTCGGCCTGCACGCGCACGCCGTGACCGGCCTCGATCAGCGTCCCGCCGATCCCGGCGAGCTGCACTTCCACGCCGCCGCGGCGCAGAATGTCGCACGGCGCAATGGCTTCCATCGGCTCAAAGCCGGTACCCAAGATCATATATACCATTGTATTATGCTTCCTCCATACATTTTTTTACGTACGAATACAGTTCCTCATGGATATCCTCGATCGAGCGGAGCTTCCCGTCTTTCACGCAGGAGACGACCGTCCAGCCGAAGTAGGCCGCGGCCTGCCGCGCGACCTCGCGGCACTGGTGCAGATACTTGTCGTTGCGCTCGTGGATGTCGGCCTTCGTCCCGGTGTCACTCTCGCGCTTGCGCATGAGCGTCTCGGCGATCTCCACCGGCATGTCAAGGCACAAAACCAGATCCGGCTTCGGCAGGCCCATGCGGCAAAATTCCAGGTCATAGAGCCAGGAGAAGAATTCCTCCCGCGCCGCTCCCTCGAGCTTTCCGCCCTGGTGGACGGCGTTGGACGTCGTATAGCGGTCCGACAGGATGAGGCCGCCCGCCGCGTAATCGTCCTTCCAGACGCGCTGATAGGACGCGTAGCGGTCGACCGCGTAGAAGGTCGAGGCCGCGTAGGCGTTGACGCTGTTCGGGTCGTCGCCGAACTCGCCGTTGAGATACATCCGGATGAGCGCCGACGACGGCTCGAGATACTGCGGAAACTGCAGACGGCGGAACGGGATGTTCTCGCTCTGCAGCCGCTTGGTCAGAAGTGCGAACTGTGTGGATTTTCCGGTACCGTCGGTTCCCTCAAACACGATCAGTTTTCCCATGTTGTTTACCCTCTTATCCGTTTGCCGAGCACGGCAAACAGGTATTTTGGCAGCCGGAGCATACGTCCGAACCGCTTCGGCTCCTTGATGAGCCGGTAGAGCCATTCCAGATTGCAGCGGATCATCCACTTCGGCGCGCGCTTCACGGTCCCCGCGAAGCTGTCGAGCGAGCCGCCGAGGCCGATCATGAGCTTGACGTGCAGCGCGTCCAGATGGTCCTTCATGAAAAGCTCCTGCTTCGGCGCACCGAGGCAGACAAAGAGCACATCGGGCCGGGCGGCGTTGATCTTCTCGATGATCGGGGCTTCGTCCTTGAAATAGCCGTCGTTCATGCCGCAGATATGCAGCTTCGGATGCTTTTCGAGCATTTTCTGCGCGGCAAGCTCTGCGATGCCGGGCTTGCTGCCAAACAGGAACAGACCGCCGCCGGTCTTCTCGAGAATGGAGAGCAGACGGTCGGCAAAGTCGACGCCCGCGACCTTCTGCTTGAGCGGCGTCTTTAAAAGCTTCGAGGCCAGGACGACGCCGGCGCCGTCCGGCAGGACGAGATCCGCGCCGTTGATGAGCGCGCGGAGCTTTTCGTCGTGCAGGGCTTCGTAGGCGATCTCGGCGTTGGGGGTCACGGCGTAGCAGGTCCTGTCTCCCGCGAGGATCTGTTCGGCGCGGGCGGCGGCCTCATCCATCGTGACGTTATCAAACTGCAGGCCCATGATATCCAGTTTCATGTGCAGGCATACCTCACCAATTTAGAATCATACGCATATCATCTTAGCACATATTTCCGCATTTGTCCACGCAATTTCGGGGCCAATTTCCTTCCGCGGAGTTTCACATGCGCCCGGCGCTGCATAAACTGTTATGAAAGCGAAGCGTGAACGACCCTGGTTTCGGCCACGCGAACCTTTACGATCATATAATAGGAGGTCATCCGAATGTCTGAACCTGCACAGGCTGGCAAGACCTGTGATCTGCGCGGCATCCGTGAGGCTGTTTGCGTGCATACGGGGAAAATCACGGACAGCTGCCTTGCCAAAGACTGCATTGAAGATCTGCGCGTGTACTTAACGGTGGACTCCCAGCACACGCTGGACTGCGCGGCAAGCGCGAAGGCTCGGTTCGTGGAGCTGCTGTTTGTCGATGTTCAGGTGGAGTGTGTCCCCTACTCCTCCGGCTACTTTACGGTCGACGTTACCTTCTACTACCGCGTCATCGCCGACGCGACGCTCTCGGCCGGGCGGACGAACACGGTCACGGGCCTGGCGGTCTTCTCGAAGCGGCTGGTGCTGTTCGGCGGCGAGACCTGCGCCCGGATCTTCTCGAGCAAGGACGATCTGACGTGCCTCTGCAAAAAGTCGCTGCAGTCGGTCTCGCTGCCGCGGGCCATTGCCGAGACGGTCGACCCGATCATCCTCGGCTCGCGCGTGATGGAGGCGTGCGGCTGCTGCTGCCAGAGCGAGACCGCTCCCTCCATCCCCGAGGCGCTGCTGGGCTGCTTCGACGAGCCGCTGGTGCTGACCGGCGAATGCAAGCGGCTGCTCGTGACCATCGGGCAGTTCTCCATCGTCCGGCTCGAGCGCGACACGCAGCTGCTCATCCCGACGTTCGACTACTGCGTCCCCTCGAAGACCTGCCCGCCGGTCGGCGGCGCGAGCACCGAGAGCCCCTGCGATGTTTTCAGCCAGATCGAGTTCCCGATGGACGCCTTCTTCCCCGGCAAAAACGAACCCTGCATCAAACCCGAAGACAGCTGCACCGGCTGCAGCCGGACGAAATAAGCAAAGCCGGGCTTCCCCACCCAGAGGGAAGCCCGGCTTTCCTTTTTGGCCGCTGTTTTACACGGATTTTCGATGGATTTAACATCCGTGGAGAAATCTCACGAAGATTTAACACGGGCATGCACGCGCTTTTGACATTTTAAATTTATAGTAGGGTCAGAACACAAGAGAAATACGGAAAGGGATCTTTGTGAAATGACGATTTTTGACTTTTTGACCATGCTCGGCTCGCTGAGCCTGTTCCTGTTTGGCATGAGCGTGATGGGGACGGCGCTGGAAAAGCGGGCGGGCGGCTCGCTGAAGGCCATTCTGGCGAAGCTGACGAGCGGACGGTTTTCCGGCCTGCTGACGGGACTTGCCGTGACGGCGGTGATCCAGTCGTCGTCGGCGACGACGGTCATGGTGGTCGGCTTTGTCAACTCCGGGCTTCTGAGCCTGCGGCAGTCGATCCCGGTGATCATGGGCGCGAACATCGGCACGACGGTCACGGCGTGGCTGCTGTCACTGTCCGGCATCAGCGGCGACAGCCTGTTTCTGCAGCTGCTGAAGCCGTCGTCGTTCACACCGGTGCTGGCCGTGATCGGCATCATTCTGTATCTGACCGGCAAGGGCAAGAAAAAGGACACGGGCCTCATCCTGCTCGGCTTTGCGACGCTGATGTTCGGCATGGAGTCGCTGTCCGGCTCGGTCTCGGGCCTGCGCAACGACCCGAACTTCACAAAGTTCTTCCTGATGTTCTCCAATCCCATTCTCGGTGTGCTGGCCGGTGCGATTCTGACCGGCATCGTGCAGTCCTCGTCCGCCTCGGTCGGTATCCTGCAGGCGCTCTCGTCGACCGGCGCGGTCAGCTATGGCGCGGCGATCCCCATCATCATGGGCCAGAATATCGGCACCTGCGTGACGGCCATGCTCTCGTCCGTCGGCACGAATAAAAATGCCCACCGGGCCGCCGTCGTGCATCTGAGCTTCAATATCATCGGCACGATCGTCTGGCTGACAGTATTTGAGGCGGCAAATCTGCTGCTGCACTTCTCCTTCGTCGACCAGCCGATCGACACGTTCCAGATCGCGGTCACCCACTCGATCTTCAATGTGCTGTGCACGCTGATGCTGCTGCCGTGCTGCGGGCTGCTGGAAAAGCTGTCGTACCGGCTGATCCCGGAGACGGATCACCCCGATACCGCCGCCGTGCTGGACGAGCGTCTGTTCGCCACGCCGGCCATCGCGCTCGTCAAGAGCGAGGAGCTGACCAAGCGCATGGCCGCCGACGCGGAGCTGGCGCTGCATGAGAGCCTGCAGGCCGTGCTGCACTTCACGCCGGAGCTGGCCGCCTCGGTCCGCAGGCGTGAGGACGACACCGACCGGTATGAGGACACGCTCGGCACCTTCCTCGTGCATCTGGCCACGCAGCCGATGAGCGAGCAGGACAGCGTAGAGTCGTCGATGCTGCTGCATCTGATCGGCGATTTCGAGCGCGTCGCGGACCACGCCGTCAACATCATCGAATCCGCTGAGGAGCTGAAGGAGAAGGGCGTCTCGTTCACGCCGCCGGCACAGAAGGAGCTGCAGACCATGCTGGACGCGGTCGGCGAGATCGTCGATCTGACGAGCCGCGCATTCCTGCAGGACGATCTGGCGCTGGCGCGGCAGGTCGAGCCGCTCGAGCAGGTCATCGACAAGCTCAAGGACGAGCTGCGCACGAACCACATCGCCAGACTCCAGCGCGGCGAATGCTCGCTGGCCGCGGGCTTCGTGCTCTCCGACCTGCTGACGAACCTCGAGCGCGTATCCGACCACTGCTCGAACATCGCGGGCTGTCTGCTCGACATGAAGAACGAGCGCATCGACCTGCACAAGTATCTCGGCGACGTCAAATCCGGCAGCAACGAATTCTTGCTCCAGTACAACGCGTTTGAGGAAAAGTACAAGCTGGAAGCCTGACGCCTTGCTTTTCCCGGCCCCGTGTGCTATCCTGAGAAAAAGATAACTGGGAGGTACGGATATGGCGATTTGGGCATTGGCAGGCACGCTGGCCTTCAGCTTCCTGCTCGAACTGATCGGCGCATCGGCGGCAAACAGCTCCGGCTGGGGCATCGTCGGCGCGATCGCCGCAATGGGCGCCTTCCTGATCCATACGATCGAACAGGCGCATAAAAAAACGCCGGATGAGGACGATAAACCGGAGGAATAAACCAAGACCCGCCGCGCAGCAGC
>OGNB01000956.1_pt1 | contig 18389 bp, 14 predicted proteins | sample 1573301 | NCBI WGS metagenome assembly OGNB01 (sample SAMEA2581914, study PRJEB24529) | metagenome | biome: Human gut stool | place: China | collected 2011
CGGCTTCGAGCGCATCCTCCATGACCTTGTCTTCCTCGAGCTCCTGATCTTCATCATTGATGACGATGACGCCCTTTTTGTCAAACGACCACGACACGCAGCCGGTCGCGCCCATGTTTCCGCCGTACTTATCAAAGTAATGGCGCACCTCGGAGGCGGTGCGGTTGCGGTTGTCGGTCATCGTTTCGACGATGATGGCGACACCAGACGGGCCGTAGCCTTCGTAGGTAATGGACTCGTAGTTATCCGTGTTGCCGGAGCCGAGCGCCTTATCGATCGTACGCTTAATGTTGTCGTTCGGCATGTTGGCGGCCTTCGCCTTTGCAATGACAGCTGCGAGGCGGGAATTGTTATTGGGGTCGCCGCTGCCGCCCTCTTTGACGGCCACGATCATCTCGCGGGCGATCTTCGTGAACGCCTGCGCGCGCTTGGCGTCCTGCGCGCCTTTGGTTTTCTGTATGTTATGCCACTTGGAATGTCCGGACATAGTTACAACTCCTCTTGCTAAAATGCTTTGAACATTTTAACACAAACAGAGCCGCGTGGCAAGGAAAATCCGCATTTTTGCGCGAAAACTACGCCTCTGTTTTGGGAATCAGGAGATATTGCGGCAGTTCGACCGGTACGTCGTCATCCAAGAGGCCGTTCGTCTCGCGAATGCACCGCTCACTGGAGCAGTAACGCTTCGAGAGCTGCCACAGATCCTCCCCGTTCCAGCGCACGATCGTCAGCGACGGCACGGCTGCATACGGGCAGACGCGTTCCTGCGCCGTCACGCCGGTGACCTGCCGGAACTCAGTCGGACAAAACCGCACCAAGCCGACCGTGACCGCTGCGCGCAGCTGAAAACCGTCTGCCGTTGCTGTAACCGCCGGTGCTTCCGGAAGCGCATACAACAGCTCTCCCCGCGTGCCGCCGGTCTCAAACTGCAGGTGCAGCCGCTTCTCCAAGCAGGACACGTGCTGCTCGGCGTCCGTCACGAGCAAACGCACAAGCACATCGCAGCCATCGGACGCAGCGCCGCAGAGCTCAGCTCGCTGCGCGCGCACCGTCAGCGCGGCGGCATCGCACGCGATCACGCCCTCAGCAGCAAGATGCAGCGGCTCTGCCTGCTGCACCGTTCCGGCCGGGATCGTCTCCCATTCGAGCTGCAGCTGCGCGGTATTGCAATAGGCGTCCGTCACGCACTCAGCTGTAAGCTCACCAAAGCATACCGTCTGCGCGACCAGATGGTATTCCGCCTCCAGCGTCGCACCGTCGGCTGCGGTGCTCACGTTCAGATAAGCCGCAGTCAGGCTGACACTTGCCTGCACCATGCAGGGCTCGGCGTCCGCCGGACAGTCGAGCAGCTGCGAAAACGGTGTCTCAAACGTCTCAGCGACCGGACAGGACTGACCCTGCTGCAAATAGCTGACCGACGTGCGCACGCGCCCCTGCACGACTGCACGCCCGTCGGCGATGTGCATCTCGTCGAGCAGCACGGCCTCCGCATGGCACAACAGGCGGTCAGTTTCCGGCTGCCCGTCGGCAAAACGGTGCATTTGCGTTGCGGTGAATGTCTGTTCCTCCACGGCCACCGGCACGTGCACGCACAACGGTTCTGAATGTGTGAATACGGCACCGCTGTCACTCTCGATCCGCTCCGTGAGCGCGAGCTCCGTCTCCCGGTAAGCGCGCAGACACAGACTCAGCCGCGCCGTCACCCGCACCTTGCGGGAATTGACCGCGCGCGCATCCAGCGCAGCGAGCGTGCAGCGCAGCCACGGGCGCACGTCCTCTGCGAGCGTCTCACCGCTCATATGTACCTTGACCGGCAGCTCCACGGGGAAGCTGCGCAGCGCGCCGTTTTCCTCGGCATAGACGACATCCGCCGCAATGCAGCCCTCGATCTGTGCGCTCTTGTCCGAAAACGCGAGATTCCAAAGGCAGAACGTCCCCTCCGTGACCACGAGTGCGCTGAGATCGCCGAGCGCGTCGGGCACGACGGCGTCCACGCTGCACGTCTCCTCCTCGGTGCGGTCAAAGACCCGCGTATACATTCTGTGCTCCTGCTTGCCCAGTTGTAGTTCCATAAAGATGTGCTCCTTATCGTCTTTTTGTACATCCTTATGCCGGGCACACGGCGGTTATGCCGCCGTCAGCACCGCAGCAGCCAAACACCTGCCGCAATGAGCGCGCCGCCGAGCGCAAACCACCAGAATCCCGCCGGCAGCACGAGCGCCAGAATGATGAACACCCCGGTGACCACGCACGCAATGCCGATCCAAAAACAGATCCCCCGCCGTCGAAACATAAAGCACCGCCCTCCGCTTGCAGGTTATCCCTACAGGATATGCGGAGGACGGTGCGTTTGTGCGTTATTTTTTCTTTTCCCAGTCGCAGACCTGCGCTGAGAGCGCGTACAGACGCGCATAGCTCTCGTGGCGCTCGGGCGCGATCTCGCCCGCCTCCACGGCAGCGAGCACTGCACAGCCGGGCTCTTTCAGGTGCGCGCAGTCACGAAAGCGGCACTTGCCGATATATGGCCGGAATTCCCGGAATGCATACTGCAGATTCTCGCACGAGATGGGGTCGACCATATCCACCTCAAAGGACGCGAAGCCCGGCGTGTCGGCGACAAACGTGTCCTCGCCGAGTGCATAGAGCTCGACATGGCGCGTCGTATGCTTACCGCGGCCGAGCCGCTCGCTGACGGCGCCGGTCGCAATGCCGAAGGATGTGTCGAGCGCATTGAGCAGGCTCGATTTGCCGACGCCGGAGTTGCCGGTGAAGGCACTGGTCTTCCCGCGCAGCGCATCGCGCAGCGCATCCAAGCCGAGGCCGGTCGCAGCGCTCGTGCGCAGGACGCGAAAGCCGATGGAGCGGTAAATGTCATAGAGATGCTCCGCCGGGTCAAGATCGCACTTATTGAGGCAGACGACCGGCTCGCAGCCCGCGTTTTCCGCGATAGCGACCACGCGGTCGATCAGGAACGGATCGGTGATCGGATTGACGTTCGCGCCGATCATGATAAGCTGGTCGATATTCGCCACCGCCGGCCGCTCAAAGGCGTTTTTCCGGGGGAGGATAGACTCTACGAACCCCTCGCCGTTTCCCAGCTCCCGGACCGTCACCCGGTCCCCCACCAGAGGGGACAGGCCCTCCTTCCGGAATTTTCCCCGGGCACGGCAGGTCAGCACCTCCGCGCCGGTATCCACATAGTAAAAGCCGCTGAGCGCCTTGATGATGACACCCTGCACCATAAGCAATGTGCTCCTTTGTCTGTTACGGTTTTTCCGGCCCGTCGGAGACCCAGATATAGACCTTGCTGTACTCCGTGAGCTTTGTGTTGGCCGGTGCGCTCTGCTTGAAGACCGTACCCTGCTTTGCGTCATTCGCCTCTTTGTACGTGCCGCCGTAGCAGAGACCGCTGCTCTCGATGCGCGCGATCGCGGCCGACTCCGTAAGCGTAGACAAGTCGGGCACCGTGACATCCCGCAGCGTCGGTCCGCCGCTGACGATGAGCTTCACGCTCGTACCGACTGCCGTCTTTTCGCCCGGAGCAGGCTCTGTGCGGATGACATACTTCGCCGTCACATCCTTGGACGCCTGAAACTCCGTCGTGACGGTAAAACCGGCTTTTTCGAGCATCTCCGTCGCCGCCTCATAGTCCTCATTGACCACATACGGAACTTCCGCCATGACGACACCGGTGCTGACGGTGAGCTGTACACTGATGCCCTCCGGCACGCGCATGCGGCTCTTTCCGGCTTCCGGGTCCTGGGCAATGATAACGCCGTCCGGCACCTCGGGGTCAACGGTATACACGACGGTAAAGCGATAGTCGGAATACTGCTTGTCGTTGACAACTGCCTCGTAGGATTTCCCGGTGAAATTCGGCACATCCACGCGCTCCGCGGTACGGAACAGATCCTCGAGCCAGAAGTTCCACAGGAACACAAACAGCAAGACGGCAAACACGCCAACCGAAAAAATGCCCGTGAAGTAGCTAACGCGCTTGGCACGCTTGCGCCGCCGTTGATATTCTTCTTCCGTGAGGTCGTGCCCTACGCCGAAGAAGGACTCTTTTTTCTCTGCGTTCTCCTTGCGCCGCTCTGCGAGCGGACGCTGCTGGTTGAGGTGCTTTTTGCAGGCATTGAGTGCTTTGAGCAGCTCCCCCGCCGACTGATAGCGCTTGCGCAGGTCGGGCTCCATCGCCTTGAGCGTGATGCGTTCAAGCTCCTCTGGGATGTCACTGTTCCACTCACGCGGCGGCTTGGCACTGCCGGCAATGTGCTTGAGCGCGATCTCCTCCGGTGTGTCGGCATCATACGGCAGATGACCGGTCGTCATCTCATAGAGCACGACGCCGAGCGAATACAAGTCGCTGCGCGCGTCTGCATTGAGCCCCTTCGCCTGCTCGGGCGCGATATAGTGCACCGAGCCGATGGCCTGTCCGCTGCGCTCCTCGCGGATATTTTCCAGCGCGGCGATACCGAAATCCGCCACCTTGACCATGTCGTCATTCGTGATCATAATGTTCTGCGGCTTGATGTCACGGTGAACGATGCCGTGCGCATGCGCGTGCTGGAGCGCTTTTGCGATCTGCGTGGCATAGCTCAGCGCCTCCTGCGCACTGAACACGCCGCGCTCCGCGAGACGCTGCTTGAGCGTCACGCCCTCGATGAGCTCCATGACGATATACTCCGTGTCGCCGCTGTGCCCCACGTCATACACCGAGACGATGTTCGGCTGCGAGAGCATGGCGACAGCGTGTGCCTCCGCCTGAAAGCGGTTTTTCAGCTCGGCATCCTCCGCCATCTCATCACGCAGGATCTTGACGGCGACATAGCGGTGCAGCTTATGGCACATGGCCTTATAAACGACCGACATGCCGCCGCTGCCGATGACCTCCAGGATCTCGTAGCGATCGTCCAGCATCTGGCCGATATAACGATTCATTGATTGTTCCATAGTGTTCCCCCGTTGCCGCGCTTAGCGGAAAAGAACCAGCGCTGTCACATTGTCACGCGCACCGCGCGAGAGCGCCGCCGCGATCAGGCGGCAGCAGATCTGCTTTGCATCTCTGGAACTGCGGCAGAAATCATGCATCTGCACATCCGTGAGCGTGTTGGACAGTCCGTCCGTGCACAGCAGCAGCCGCGCGCCCAGCGGAAACGGCATGCTGCGGCAGTCAGGCTCGACCTTGGCCCCGACGCCGACAGCGCGCGTGATCACATTGCGGCGCGGGTGACGATGTGCCTGCTCCGGCAGCACCTGCCCGCTCGCGATCAGCTCCTGCACAAGCGAGTGATCCGTCGTGATCTGCTGCATACGGCGCAGGCCGACCAGATATGCGCGGCTATCACCGACGTGCAGCACCGTGAGCCGTCCGTGCCGCACGCAGGCGGCGACGATCGTCGTGCCCATGCCGCGCAACTCGGGATCGGCACAGGCGCGGCCGTAGACCGCCTGATTGGCAGCGTCGCAGGCTGCGCGCATCGCAGGCTCGACCGCGCTGCCCGCCATCATCTCCCGGCGAAACTGCGCCAGAAAGGTCGACGCGGCAAGCTCGCTCGCAAGCTTCCCGCCGGTAGCGCCGCCCATACCGTCGCAGACGACGCCGACAACGCAGCCCTTGCGCCGGATGCGCGCACCGGCAGCACGGTCCTGATTCTCCTTGCGGACAGCACCTCTGTCCGACTTTGCAAAGCATTGCATGGGCTCTCCCCCTTCAGGCGCGGTGATCCGCGACCTTCTTGCGCAACTGGCCGCAGGACGCGTCCACATCGCTGCCGAGCTTGCGGCGCACGGTCACGTTCACGCCGGCCTGCTCCAAAATGCGTATGAATGCCTTGAGGTGCTCCGGCGTGGACGGCCGGAACGCACGCTCCTCCACATGGTTGAGCGGGATGAGGTTCACATGCGCGCAGACGCGCCGCGCGTGCTTTGCCAGCAGCCGCGCGTGCTCGGGCGTGTCGTTCACGCCGTCGATCATCGCATATTCGAAGGAAATGCGCCGTCCGGTCGCCTGATAATATCTGGCGCAGGCGTCGATGAGCGCCTGAACGCCGCGGCCGCGGTTGGCCGGCATGATCTTCGAGCGGGTCTCGTCATCCGGAGCGTGGAGCGAGACCGAGAGTGTGAGCTGCAGGTCGCGCGCCGCCAGATCATCAAAGCGCTCGATAAGTCCGCACGTGGACAGCGAGATGTGCCGCATACCGATATTCTCTCCATCGGGGTGGTTCACCAATTCGAGAAAGCGCATCACATTATCAAAGTTATCAAGCGGTTCGCCGATGCCCATAAGGACGATATTCGAGATCTTGCATCCAGATTCTCGCTCGGAGTAAAGCACCTCGTCGAGCATCTCCGAGGGCTCAAGGCTGCGGATCAGGCCGCCGATCGTGGACGCGCAGAACGCGCACCCCTGCCGGCAGCCGACCTGCGAGGAAATGCAGATGGTGTTGCCGTGCTTATAGTGCATGACGACCGTCTCGACGGCGTTGCCGTCATCGAGCTGCCAGAGGTACTTGATCGTGCCGTCTATTGCGGAGATCTGCTTGCGCAGCATCTCAAGCCTGGAGATGTAAAACTGCTCCGCGAGCGCTGCGCGCAGATCCTTGGACAGGTTCGTCATCTCGTCAAACGACGACGCACCGCGCGCAAGCCACTGGAAGATCTGCTTGGCACGGTATTTCGGCTGCCCCATTTCGGCGAGCGCCGCCGCGATCTCTTCGGGGAGCATGGCTTTGATGTCTCTCATTCGTGTCTCCTCAGCTTACAGACAAAAAATCCGTCCGTTTCATGTTCCTGCGGCCAGAAAGTAAACATTCCGCCCGCCGTATCCGCCGCCGGGAGCGGCAGCGAAAACGCCTCCGGTGCAAAGTCCGGATGCGTGCGCAGAAAATCCCGCACCACATCCTCATTCTCGCGCGCAAGCACCGTGCACGTAGAATACACCAGCACGCCGCCGGGACGCACGCACGGTGCGAGTCCCTCGAGAATGTCGCGCTGGATTGCCGGCAGCTGTGAGAGCGCCGCCGGGTCTTTGAAGCGGATCTCCGGCTTCTTGCGGATAACGCCCAGTCCCGAGCACGGCACGTCCGCCAGCACGATGTCCATCGTGCCGAGCAGATCGGCATCCGGACGGCGGGCATCCATCGTGCGCGTCGAAATGCACGACAGTCCCAGCCGCTCGGCACCGGCGCGGATACGCTTCCATTTATTTTCGTGTATATCGCAGGAAATCATACATCCCTGATCGCGCATCTGCACTGCGGCAGCAAAGCTTTTACCCCCGGGTGCGGCGCAGGCATCGAGCACGCGCATCCCCGGCCGGACGCCGGCGGCAAGCGCTGCGCAGTGCGCGGCCGCGTCCTGCACATAAAACCAGCCATCGGCAAAGGCGCATGCAGCCGCAAGGTTTCCGCCGCGGCACAGCAATGCGTCCGGCAGCCACGGGTGCGGCTGCGTCTCAATGCCGTCGGCGCGCAGAGACGCGGCCAAGGCATCCGGTGTCGTTTTCAGGGTGTTCACCTGCAGACAGGCAGGCGCGTCGGCGTTGTTTGCCAAAAGCGCGCGCTCGGCAAAGTCATAGCCGTGCGCGTCGATGAGCATCTGCGCCAGCCACTGCGGATGGCTGCTGCGCACGGCGAGATAGGACGCTGTACCCGCACCCGGTATCTCCGGCAGTGCGTCACGGTGCTCCGCCACGCGGCGCAAGACCGCATTGACCAGTCCTGCTGCGCGCGCACAGCCGCCCTTCCGGCAGAGCGCGACCGCCTCATTCACGGCAGCACGCGGCGGGACTTTATCCAGCAGCACGATCTGATACGCCGACAGCCGCAGAAGGTCGAGCACCTTCGGCTCGAGTTTTTGCAGCGGCGTCGTGCAGTATGCCGCAAGGTAATGATCCAGCAGCGCCAGATTTTGCAGCGTCCCGTAGCAGATGCGCGCTGCGAGTGCAGCGTCACGCGGCGCAAGCTGCGCATTCTGCAGCACGATGTTGAGCGCAGCATCCGACCATGCGCCGTTTTTGCGCCAGCGCTGCAGCGCGGTCCATGCCGCTTCCCGTGCAGTCATAGCCATGCTCAGCTCTCAACGGGCAGCGTGTGCCCGAGCAGGTAGTCGGCTGCGGACATACGCTTTTTGCCCGGCGCCTGCAGCTGCGTGATGCGCACCGTCTGCCCATCGGCACAGGCGACGGTGACACCGTCCTTACCGGCTGCCACGATCGTTCCGGGGGCTTTCTGTGTCGTGCGGTCAGAATAATCGGCGGCGTGGATCTTAAACGTCTGCCCGCCAAGCTCCGCCGTAGCGACCGGCCACGGCTCGAGGCCGCAGATGTGCTTGATGATCGCGCGCGGGCTCTGATCCCAGTCAATGGGCGAATCGTCGCGCGTGAGCGGGCGGGTATACGTCGCCGCGCTGTGATCCTGCGGCGTGCGCGGGGCAACGCCCGCGTCAACATCCCGCAGTGTGCGCACGAGCAGATCCGCACCCATGACGGCCAGCCGGTCAAAGAGCTCACCGGCGGTCTCGAATTCACCGACCGGCGTCTGCTCGGCGTAGATCACATCACCGGTGTCCATCTCGCGGTCGAGGTACATCGTCGACACGCCGGTCACCGCATCACCGTTGAGCACCGCCCACTGGATGGGCGCAGCCCCGCGATACTTCGGCAGCAGCGAGCCGTGCACATTGATCGCGCCGTAGGGCGCGGCGGCAAGCAGCTCGTCCGGCAGGATGCGGCCGTAGGCCACGACGACGAGAATGTCCGGCTGCAGGCTTTGCAGCGCTGCCAGCGCCGTGCCGTCACGCATCTTTTCCGGCTGAAAGACCGGCAGGCCGTTTGCCAGTGCGATCTCCTTGACCGGGCTCGGCTGGAGCTTCATGCCGCGGTTTTTGGGCTTGTCCGGCTGCGTAAATACACCGACCACGTCAAAGTGGGCATCCAGCAGGCGCTGCAGGGACACAGCCGCAAAATCCGGCGTGCCCATGAATACGATGCGCATGCGCCTCACCTCTTCGTCTGCTGCTCCAGCTCCTCGGGAGCAAGCATCCGCGTGGCCTTGTCGATGAACAGAACACCGTCAAGGTGATCGAGCTCATGGCAGAACGCACGCGCCGTCAGACCGTGCCCCTCGACCTCAAACCATTCGCCGTGGCGATCCTGCGCGCGCACCTTCACATAGTCCGGGCGCGCAACGATGCCGTACTCATCCGGCACGCTCAGGCAGCCCTCAGCGCCGACCTGCTCGCCGGCCGTTTCGACGATGACGGGGTTGATGAGCTCGATCATATACTCGTCCTTTTCATCAGGGACGTTCGTTTCCAGCACGATGACGGCGCGGCGCAGCACGCCGACCTGCGGTGCGGCGAGACCGACGCCGTTGGACTCCGCCAGCGTCTGGCGCATATCGTCGAGCAGCGTGTGCAGACGGGGATTGAAATCCTTGACCTCGTGGCAATGCTTGCGCAGCTGGGGGTCGCCGTTTTTCAGGATCATTCTTGTAGCCATTGTATACCTCTCCTTAGTCCAGCGGGTTGTCATCGGCAAAGACGGTGACATCGCGGAATGATTTTTCAGTGTTGCAGTACATGACGATATTCGCCGCCGCACGGCGCACCTCCCTGCTCTGACTGCAGTAGAGCGTGACGCGGTAACGGTAGCGGTTATTCATGCGCACGACCGGCAGCGGCGCCGGACCGAGCACCTCCGCGCGCTCGCCGATCGTCTGCCGGAAGTAATCGCGGATATAGGCGCAGCAGCGCACGACCGCATTCTCCTGCGCGCCGGAGACCGTGACGGCCAGCACCTCGCTGAACGGCGGCGTGCCGTTGAGCTGCCGCAGCGCGATCTCCGAGCGGTAAAACGCATCGTAATCCTGCCGTGCGGCCTGACGGATGGTCTCGTTTGCGGGTGTGAATGTCTGGATCACGGCGCGGCCGGGCGCATCGCCGCGTCCGCTGCGGCCGACGACCTGCGTGATGAGCGAAAATGTGCGCTCATTGGCGCGGTAGTCGCCGACATACAGGCTCTGGTCGGCATTGAGCACGCCGACGAGCGTGACATTTTCGAAGTTCAGCCCCTTCGTGATCATCTGCGTGCCGATCATGATGGGGATGCGTTCGCGCACGAACCGCTGCAGCAGCGCCTCGTGCGTGCCGGCCATGGCGATGGCATCGGCATCCATGCGCAGGGTTTCCACGCCGGGAAAAAGAGCGTGCACGTCTGCCTCGATGCGCTCCGTCCCGTCGCCGAGAAAGCGCAGCTCTCCGCCGCAGACCGGACACCGGTCGTCGACGCGCTGCCGGTAACCGCAGTGATGGCAGACGAGCATCTGGTTACCCTGATGGTACGTCAGACTGACGCTGCAGTTCGGACACGAATACGTCGCGCCGCATTCAGCACAGGTGACGAGCTTACTCGCACCGCGCCGGTTGAGAAACAGAATGCTCTGTTCACCGCGGCGGAGGTTTTCCTCCAGCTCGGCATAGAGCACGGAGCTGATCGAGCCGGAATTCCCGTTTCGCAGCTCCTGCTTCATGTCGGCAATGATGACATCGGGGAGCTTGCGCGCGTTGAAGCGATCCGGCAGCGTAAAATAGTGATAGCGGCCGGTCTCGGCGTAATAGCGGCTGACAACGTCCGGCGTCGCCGAGCCGAGCAGCAGCAGCGCGCGATGCTGCGCACAGCGAAATTTTGCCACGTCGCGCGCATGGTAGCGCGGTGTGCTCTCGGATTTGTAGGTATCCTCCTGCTCCTCGTCGATGATGAGCAGGCCAAGGTTCTCCATGGGCGCAAAGACGGCGCTGCGTGTGCCGACGACGACGCGCGCAAGGCCGGCGCGGATGCGCTTCCACTCATCATAACGCTCCGAGAGCGGAAGGCCGCTGTGCAAAACGGCCACCGCATCTCCAAAGTACGCGGAAAACGCCTCGATCATCTGCGGCGTCAGCGAGATCTCGGGCACGAGCAGGATCGCCCCCTGCCCTGCCGCGAGCGCCTGCTCGATCAGGTGCAGGTACACGAGCGTCTTGCCGCTGCCGGTCACGCCGAACAGCAGCGCCGCCTGTGCATCCGGCGAGCGCAGCAGCGCCTGCAGACCGGAAAACACCTCTGCCTGTGCCGCCGTGAGCGCGGGGATGGGCTTAGGCTGCCCGGTATAATGCGTCGGGCGGCGGAAATAGGGCTCGGTGTCGATGTGCACGAGCTCCTGCTGCACGAGCGCCTTCATAGACGTCTTCGGTGCGCCGGTAAACTGACACACCTCGTCGGCAGAGGCGCGGCCGATCGTGCACAGCAGCTCCAGAATTGCGACCTGATGCGGCGCGCGTCTGCGGCGGCGGATCTCCTCCTGCGCCTCCTCGAGCGAGACGGCAAGGCTCGCATACTCGAGCTGCTTGTCGCGCACGACGCGCTTTTCCGTGCCCTCGACGGTCAGGAGCTTTTGCTCCACAAGCCAGTGCAGCGCACTCGCCGGATCATTGTCACCAAACGCCGTCTGCAGCGTCTCCAGCGGGCAGCGTCCACCGTGCGCGAGCACGGTCTCCAGCGCCAGCCGCCGCTGCTTGGAGCGGCCGCAAAGCGTGAGTGCCGCATCGGCATCCAGCTCCGGCGCAGCGCAGTAGACCGTGCTGACCCGATACCAGACACCGGCAGGCAGGATCGCGTGCAGCGCATCGTAGATGGTGCAAAAAAAACGGTCATGCATCCAGATGGCGAGCCGGATCAGCTCCGGTGAGAGAATGGGCTCAGGGTCAAGCTGACGCGTGATGGGCTTGAGTTTTGGGTCATCCTGCGCCTGATCGAGCGCGAGCACCATACCCTCGCACGGGCGGTTGCCGCGCTTGTCCGTGACCGTGACGGGGCCGCCGCTGCGGATCTGCTTGCGAAAAAGCGGGATAACGCTGCCGGCCGAACCGAGGACGTTGCCGAAGCGCACGGCGACATACTCCGTTGCAGAGCGGTCGTTCATCATCTGCACGATCATCTCGCACAGGCGCTTGGACGCGCCCATGACGTTCGTGGGGTTGACGGCCTTGTCCGTCGAGATGAGGATAAAGCGCTGCGTGCCGAAGCGATCCGCCGCCTGCGCGACGTTGTACGTGCCGAAGACGTTATTCTTGATCGCCTCAAACGGCGACGTCTCCATGAGCGGCACGTGCTTATGCGCCGCCGCGTGGCACACGAGATCCGGCCGGTAACGGTCAAAGACCTGCATGACGCGCTCACGGTCGCGCACGGAGCCGATGAGCACGACCAGATCCAGCTCCGGATGCGTGCGCCGCAGCTCCATCTGGATGTCGTAGGCGTTATTTTCGTAGATATCGAAAATGATGAGCCGTTTCGGCCGCTGTGCCGCCGCCTGACGGCAGAGCTCGCTGCCGATGCTGCCGCCGCCGCCCGTGACGAGCACGGTCTTGCCGGTGATGTAGGCCGCGACCTCATCGAGGTCGATCTTCACCGTCTCGCGGCCAAGCAGGTCCTCAATGTCCACCTCGCGGATCTGCTCGATGCGCACCTCGCCGTTGGCGAGCTGGCAGATGCCGGGCAGTGTGCGCAGGGTGCAGGATGTGTTGTGGCAGTAACCGAGGATCTGCAGCTTCTCCTGCCGGGAGGCCGACGGGATGGCAAGGACGATCTCGTCAACGTCGTACTTTTCCGCCATCGCGGGGATGCTGCTGCGGCCGCCGACGATCTTCACGCCGCGCAGATAGCTGCCGACCTTGTTCGGCGAATCGTCAATGATGCACACGACCTTGTTTTCCGAGCGCGGGCTGGTCTGAAACTCGCGCAGCGCGATGGCGCCGGCCTGACCGCCGCCAATGAGCATGGTGCGCTTTTCACCCTCGCTGCGCAGCCCGGCGCGCGTGCGGCGCACGCAGCGGTAGGACAAGCGCAGCGCCCCGCACAGCAGGCACAAAATGAGCATATAGATGGCCGGAAAGCTGCGCGGCACGGTCAGATGCAGCATAAACATACCGACCATGTAAAACACCGCCGAGAAAAAGCACCCCAGCGTGATGCGCACCAGCTCCGACACACTGGCAAACTCCCACAGGCTGTTATACAGCTTCAGAATGTGGAAGATCAGGATCGTGCACGCGGAGTTGATGCCGGCGTAGATCAGCATATCGCGCAAAAACGTCGTCGCATACAGCTGCCGGAAATCAAACTCAAAGCGGATATAGAGCGCCAAAAACGCCGACAGATTGATCAGGATCAGATCCGCCAGCACAAGGCAGGCCACGCGCAGCGCTTTCTGCGCGTTAAAGGGTCGCTTGATTTCTTTCATCATATCCCCCTACCGGTGCAGACTCAGTCCGCCCCGGTCTTTTCTTTCTGTTGTCCGTAACCGTAGCCGCGGTCACGGCCGTAGCCATAGCCGTAGCCGTACGAATAGCCGCCGTAGCCGCCGTAGCCATAGCCGGACTGTCCGCGGCCGCGGCCGGTGCAGACATTGAGCGCGTAGCCGAGCACCGGCACGCCGAAGCTGTCGAGCGCGGCAAGACTGTTGATCACGCTCACGCGGCTGGCGGCATCCTGCCGCACGACGAGCAGTGCGCAATCGGCAGCCTCACCCGTCTCAAGCGCGTCGGTCATGATGGCGCAGGGCGGCGTATCGAGCAGGATGACATCGTAGCGGGCACGCAGCGCATCCAGCAGCGCCCGGAATGCATCTCCGCCGAGCTGCTCGGTCTGCGTCCCGGTGCGCCGGCCGGCAAAGACCACATCGGGCTTGCCCTTGCCGAGCGCCGTCACGATCTGCCCCGCCATACCCGAGCCGGCCAGATACTCCGCGAGTCCCGCCTGCAGCGGGCGGCCGAACACCTTGTGCACGGACGGGTTGCGCAGATCGCAGTCGATGACGAGCACGCGCCGACCCTGCCGCGTGAGTGCGTCGGCAAGCTGGCACACGAACGTCGTCTTGCCCTCGCCCGGAGCGGCGCTCGAGACCAGCATGGTGCGGTAGTCATGGCGCTGCATGGCTTTGTCGATGCGCATGGAAACGATGCGCATGGCCTCACAATAGGCGCTGCTGTGCGCCATCGCCTCCGAGAGCGCCGCCGAGGTCGTGCGGCTGCGCTTTTTGACGCGCACCGCTGGCAGCGCACCGAGATAGCGCGCGCTCGTGACCTGCTGCAGATCGTCGCGGCTCATGACCGTCACACGCGCACGGCCGGACAGATACAGCAGCAGCAAACTCAGCAGCGCGCCGATGACCGCGCCGCGCACGAGCGGCTGCCGCCACGAAAACGGATTCGACGGCTGCGTCGGCACGCCGGTCTGATCCATCATGACCAGCTCCGTCGGTCCGACCACCAGCTCCGCCACATCCGGATAATGCACGATGACCGACTGCAGCACATCATAGCACTGCTGCGCATCCGTGCCGGTCACGCTCAGCGTGCACAGGTTCGTGTCCTCCTCCGACGTCGCGGAGATCACGGGCAGCGCCGTCAGGCCGGTGTCTGCGCACACGGCGCTGTCGAGCAGACCGCTCGTGAGAATATACGGAAACGTCTTGGCCATCTGTGCCGCGGTCGCCGTGCCGGTGCCGGACTGCGCCGTGCCGCCGGCATTGACGAGAAACGTTATCGAGGCCGTATACTGCGCGCGGTAGCTCAGGCGGGCATAGCCGCCGAACAGCGCCGTGCACAGCACGATCAGCACCAGACACAGCCACCACAGGCGGCGGAGGCTGCGTGCAAACAGCCCCAGCAGGTCTGCGGCCCAGACGGTGCTCTCTTGTCTGTGTTCGTTCATGGCTTCTCCTCCGTCTGCACACCGTAGCCATAACCGTAGCCATAGCCATAACCGTAACCGTAGCTCTGCCGGTCACTGACGGACGCGACATAGGCGTTATTGAATACGCAGCCGAGCACCTCGGCATCTGACCGGCGCAGCACGTCGATGCAGTCGTTGAGTGCGCGCACCGGTGCCTGATCCTGCCGGACGACGAGAATGGCCGCATCCGCCAGATCGGCGATGCACTCGGCGTCGCCGCCGGCGCTCATCGGCGGGGTGTCGATGATGATGACGTCCATGCGTGTGTGCATCTGCGTGAGCAGATCGTGCAGGCGCGCGCTGTCGAGCAGCTGCGCGGTATCGCCCACGCCCTTGCGGCTGAGGATCGTATAGATGCCGCGCCGCGTATCCTCGCGCACGAGCTTTTTGACCGGCGCATCGCCGCGCAAATACGCCTCAAGCGGGAAAAACTCCTCCTGCTGGCAGTCGAGCAGCTTGTACAGCGCGGGCTTTTTCATGTCCAGATCGATCAGCAGGACGTTTTTGTGCCGCCGCGCCATGGCCAGCGCCAGATTCACGGCCACGGTGCTCTTGCCCTCGTCCTCAAGCAGGGAGGTGACCAGGATCGTTCTGCCCTGCGCGCGGCGCATCAGGTAATCCACGCGCGTGCGCAGGCGCTTGAACGTCTCGACGAAGGCAAAGCCCGTCGTCGGGTTCGTGATGAGGATGCTCGTCTTACGCTTACGCAGGCGCAGCTGTGCGCGCAGCGTTTTGTACTTTTTTTCATGGCGCACGGTCGCAAGCAGGCGCGTGTCGAGCTTCTGCTCCACGTCCGCCTCGCACTTGACCGTGTCGCGCAGATACACGCGCACCGCCAGATACAAGGCCGCCGCGAGCAGCCCCGCAAGACCGCTGAGCTTTGCGATGCGCACAGCGCCGGAGCTGTTGGCCGGCGCGACCGGCACCGTCGGGCGGCACAGCACGTCGAGCGCCACGTCGCCGAGGAGCTTATTGGCCTGCTCGTTATAGCTGCGCAGGACGCTCTGCGTAATGCGGTGCGCGTCGCGCTGCGTGGGCGCGCTGACCGTCATCGTCAGCAGGTTCGTCTCGGGGATCTGCTTGGCCTTGATCGTGCCGCTGACCGCGCCGATGTCGTTGGTGATGCACTTGCGCATCACGTCGCCCTCAAAGAATGTCGAGAGCGTCTCCGCCATCGTCGAGGCGGTGTTGAGGTTTGCGTAGACCGTGCTGCCGTTGCGCACGGAGACCACAAACGTCGTCTGCGTCTGGTACACGGGGCGGTAGAGCAGCGTGGCGGCAATGTAGCCGCAGGCGGCGACCGTGGCGGCAAACATCAGGATCAGCCCGAGCTTGCGCCACAGCTCCCGCGCGATCAGCAGCAGCGGAATGTGTTCCGGCTGCGCGGAGGTCTGCGTTTTCTGTTCGTCCATCGATCCACCGCCTCTCATTCCACCACGACGATCTGCCGCGTGTGGCTCTCGGTACCGCCGCTGCGATAGGTGAAGACCACCTCATACACACCGGGCTCGTTGCTGTTCACGGTCGAGCTCGCCGTGACGCCGCTCTTGCTGTCGCTGTCGCCGACACCGGCAACGTAGTCCATCGGCGCATAGCCGCTGCCGGCCGGAAGATAGATCAGATACTCCGTGAGCGTGATGCGCGCAGGATTGGGGTCCCCCGCCGTGACCTCGACCGTGACGGGCACGGACGCCGTGTCGCCGATGCTGTTGGTCACGCGCAGCTCCGCCGTGTGCGTGCCGGTGATGGCCAGCGAGCTGCCGTCGGTCAGCGCGATCTTGACGCGGCCGGAGAGGTCGCCGTCAATGCTGTCGTGCGCCGTCACACAGCTCGACAGGACGCGGCTGCCGCCCGTGCGGCAGACCAGCGGCTGCGTGAGCGCGAAGCGCGGCTTTACATAGTCCGTGTAGCGCACGGCGCGCGTCGCCTTCGTCACATGGTGGTTCGAGTCAAAGGCCGCGTAGGTGACGCGTACCGTGCCGTCGTCGTTGCGGCCGGAAACGCCCTCGACGACCAGCGACGCCGTGACGTCGCCGTCCTCGGCGTCTGTCGCCGTCACACCGGCGAGCAGCGCCGCATCATCCGCGCCGGTCGGCACGGAGATGACCTCGCTGTCAAACAGGATCTCCGGCGCGGCGCCGCCATAGGCAGCCGCCTGATAAATGCGCGTACCCAGCACGCCCAGAATGGACAGCGCCAGCGCGACCGCCAGGATCACAGGAGTCAGTTTCTTCACAAAAACACCTCTCTCATTGCTTCAGAAAAACGGCCGGAAGCGGCCGGCAGGCAGCGGTTCGCTGCGCAGGATCAATTCGGGATTGCGCGTGAGCAGCTGCTCTGAGAGCCGCTCGGAAAAATGCTCGGCCAAATTGTCCCACGCGCTCAGCAGCTCCGGCGTGCGCACATCCGGGCGGTGCGCGTCGCTGGCGATGCAGCCGACGAGCCCGTGCGTGAGCATCGCCTCGGCCAGAGCCTGCGCCCCGCGGCCGAAGCGGCCGAAGAGGCTGCCCTTATTCACCTGCAGCACGACGCCGCGGTTGACCCAGTCATACAGATAGTTCGGCATCCGCTGCAGGCCGTAATACCGCTCCGGATGCGCCACGACCGGCCAATACCCGGCCGCAAGCAGCTCGTCGAGCAGGCGCTCGATGCGCAGCGGGTCTTCGTGAAAGCCGAACTCGATGAGCAGGTAGCGCCCACCATTGATCGTCAGCAGCCGCCCCTCGCGCAAAAGCTTTGGCACGTCGCCCGTGCCGAAGATCTCCATACCGAGCGAGAGCTCAAGCGGGATGTCCGCCTCGCGCACGGCCGCGCGCAGGCAGTCAAAGCGCACCTGCAGCGCCGGGGATGCGTAGTTTTCAAACGCGCCGCGCTGATTGCTGTGCGGCGTGGCGACCAGATGCGTCACACCGGACTCTGCCGCCACGGCAGCCATCAGCACCGACGTCTCCAGATCCGGTGCGCCGTCATCGACCCCCGGAAGAATATGCGTGTGCAGATCGATCATAGATACCCTCCACGATTTCCACGCCAACACTTACCGATCTTGCCCATCGCCGTCACGGCGCGCTCTGCTCGCACAGGCGCGTGCCGTGCAGGACATAGCGGCGGTCGCAGCGTCCGGCTGTCGCAGCGCGGTGCGTGATGAGCACGCACGTCTGCACGCGGCCGCTGCGCATGAGGTTTTCGAGCATCTGCCGCTCGGTGGCCTCGTCGAGCGCGCTGGTGGCCTCGTCGAGCAGCAGCACCTGCGTGCCGCGCAGCACGGCGCGGGCCACGGCGATGCGCTGCGCCTGTCCCTCGGACAGGCCGTGACCGAGCTCACCCGTGCGGGCATAGATGCCGTCCGGCAGCTGGGAAACGAAATCATACGCGCAGGCGGTCTCGAGCGCAGAAACGAGCTCCGCATCCGTCGCCTCCGGACGCACCATGCGCAGGTTGTCGGCGATCGTACCGGCAAAGACGGTGTTCCCCTGCGGCACATAGCTGAAGGCCGCGCGCGTCGCGGCAGAGGCCGGCAGACGCTGCCCGTCCGCCCCGGTGAGGCTGACGCTGCCCTGCGCCGGGCGGATCAGACCGAGCATGAGGCGGATCATCGTGGTCTTGCCCTCGC
>OGNB01000964.1_pt1 | contig 18266 bp, 8 predicted proteins | sample 1573301 | NCBI WGS metagenome assembly OGNB01 (sample SAMEA2581914, study PRJEB24529) | metagenome | biome: Human gut stool | place: China | collected 2011
CCATTCTCGATACCCCCAAGTGGAAGACCATGTTCCGCATCACGCTCCCGATGGTCAAACCCGCGATACTCTCGACGATTCTTCTCGTCTTCGGAAGCGCCATGGGCTCTTACCCGGTTCCCCATTATCTGGGCCTTAGCACACTCTCGACGAAATACGTCTCCATGAACTCCAAGTACACGGGCGAGGCGAGCATTCTTGCCATCATCATGATGGTCTTCGGCGTGGCGATCATGCTGCTCAACCAGCTGTCTCTCCGGAGCCGCAAAAACTACACCACCGTCACCGGCAAGTCCGGCCAGATCTCCAAGATCACGCTCGGGAAATACGGCAAGTACATCATTGCCATCATCCTTGTCATCTTCACGTTCTTCACGAGCATTTTCCCCATCATCTCGTTCGCCTTTGAGACCTTCCTGCCGAACCCGGGCGACTATTCCTTCCTCTATACGGGCGATGCCTCGAACCTCACGACCAAATGGTGGCTCACGAGCGAGAATGTCACCGAAAACGGCATGTACGGCCAGAAGGGCATCTTGTACAATGAGACCATCTGGCGGGCCTTCAAGGGCACGATCCTCGTCTCCGTCGCCTGCGCGCTGCTGGCCGGCACCATCGGCACGATGATCGGCTACGCCGTCTCCAAAAACCGCCGCAGCCGCTGGGCCAACTACGTCAACTCCGTCGCCTTCCTGCCCTACCTCATGCCGTCCATCGCCGTCGGCGTCGCATTTTTCATCCTGTTCTCCACCGAGAAGCTCAACCTCTTCAACACCTACACGCTGCTGATCATCGTGGGCACGGTCAAATACATCCCGTTTGCCAGCAGAAGCTCGCTCAACTCCATGCTGCAGCTCTCCGGCGAGATCGAAGAGGCCGCCATCATCCAGGATATCCCCTGGATCCAGCGCATGACGCGGATCATCATCCCGATCCAGAAGTCCTCGATCATTTCGGGCTTCCTGCTTCCGTTCATGACCTGCCTGCGCGAGCTGTCTTTGTTCATGCTGCTGTGTGTGCAGGGCTTCATCCTCTCGACCACGCTCGATTACTTCGATGAGATGGGCCTGTACGCCTTCTCCAGCGGCATCAACCTGATTCTGATCATCACGATCCTCATCTGCAACACTCTGGTGAACAAGATCACCGGAGCAAGCCTTGACAAGGGAATAGGAGGTTAAGCACATGCCTGAAATCAAACTCGAACACGTCACCAAGCGCTGGGCCAAGTTCTACGCTGTGGAAGACCTGAATCTTACCATTGAAAATAACGCGTTCGTCACGCTGCTCGGTCCTTCCGGCTGCGGCAAGACCACGACGCTCCGCATGATCGCGGGTCTGGAGACCCCGACGTCGGGCCGCATCACGATCGGCGACAAGGTCGTCTTTGACAGCGACCTCGGCATCAACGTCCCGGCCAACAAGCGCAAGGTCGGCTTCCTGTTCCAGAACTATGCGCTCTGGCCCAACATGACGGTCTACCAGAACATCTCCTTCGGCCTCTCCAACATCAAAGAGGAGCTCCCGAAGATCGACTTCGAGGCCAAAAATGCCGCGCGTCTGGCTCAGATCCTCCAGACCCCGTCCGATGTGACCGCGGTTCTGGACGAGTGCCGCGACAAGGACGGCAAGCTGGAAGAAAAGAAGGCCGTCCTCAAGCTCATCGACGCCTTTACGCTCTCGCAGTACACGGCGAAGAAGCTCTTCGGCTATCATCTGGAGAACGGGGCCGACTGCGCCGCCGCGATCGCCGCACTGCAGGCAAAGGTCGACGCAGCCCATAAGGCCGCGAAGGACGCCGGCTGCACGCTGGACGAGGAGTTCCGCTTCTGCAGGGACGGCAGCGTCGTCAAACAGACGAGAAAGCTCACGAAGGAGGAGATCGACCTCTCCGTCCGCCGCGTCAGCCGCATCGTCAAGATCGGCATGTTCATGGACCGGTATCCGGCCGAGCTCTCCGGCGGCCAGCAGCAGCGTGTCGCCATCGCAAGAACGCTCGCGCCGGAGCCCACGGTTTTGTTCATGGACGAACCGCTGTCGAACCTCGACGCGAAGCTGCGGCTCGAGATGCGCTATGAGCTGCAGCGTCTGCACGTGGAGACCGGCTCGACCTTCGTCTACGTCACGCACGACCAGATGGAGGCCATGACGCTCGCCACGCAGATCTGCCTCATCAATAACGGCGTTCTGCAGCAGTATGAAGCGCCGCTGGAGGTCTATCATCACCCGGCGAACCTCTTTGTCGCCGACTTCGTCGGCAACCCGTCCATCAACTTTGTCGAAGCCAAAGGCAAGCAGGCGGCCGACGGCTCGCTGACCCTCACGGTCCTAGGTGGGCTGACAGCCAGATTCCGCCCGGCAAAGGCGCTCGAGCTTTCCAAGTGGTTCGCAGACCGCGACGCAGCTGCCGCCAAGAAAGCCGCCGACCTCAAGGAGAAGGCCGCGCAGAAGGGCTACGTCGAAAAGGGCAACAAGGATGAGGTCTTCCGCTATCATATCGCAAAGGTCGACGAGGAAGACGACTCCCTTGCGGAGCTTCCCGAGATCACGAACGAAGATTTTGTCCTCGGCATCCGCCCGGAGTTCCTCGACATCGCGGACGAAGGGAACCTCCGCGGCGAGATCTACGGCGCCATGCCCACCGGCATGGAGTCGACGATCAAGGTCCGCGTAGGCGGCTTCCTGCTGACCGGCGTCGTCTTCGGCAGCTCGCTCTTTACCATCGGCACCGAGGTCCCGCTCTCCGTTACCGGTGACCAGATCATGCTCTTTGACCGCAAGTCCGGCCAGTGCATCACCTCTGGCACCCTGAATTTCTGATCCAACCGCAAACCGGCTGATGCAGGTGCATCGGCCGGTTTTCTTGGAGCCCCACCTGGACACTATGCACAATAAGGAGGCAATTCCATGGACCTTTCCCGCTCCCGTTTTTCCGAATGGCTGGCGCAGCCGCTGCTGGACACCGATCTGAAAGAAGAACTGCTGGAAATGGCCGACAGCCCGCAGAAGATCGAAGATGCCTTTGGCTGCGAGCTGCAGTTCGGCACCGGCGGCCTGCGCGGCATTCTCGGCGCGGGCACGAACCGCATGAACATCCACGTCGTCCGCCGCGCCGCGCAGGCCACGGCGGACGTTCTGAACGCTGCCGGTCTTCCCCGGCGCGCTGCCATCGGCTATGACAGCCGCATCGGCAGCGAGCGCTTTGCCCGGGAGACCGCCTGCGTGCTGGCCGCGAACGGCATTGAGACGTATCTCTACCCGCGGCTCGAGCCCGTCCCGGCGCTGAGCTTTGCCGTGCGGGCGCTTTCCTGCGGCGTTGGCATCTGCATCACCGCCAGCCACAATCCCGCGCAGTACAACGGCTTCAAGGTCTACGGCCCGGACGGCTGCCAGCTGACGCCCGACCGAGCCGCGCAGATCGCGGAAAACCTGCGGTCACGCTCGTACTTTGACGGGCGCAAGACGGAAAGCTTTGCTTCGCTTCTCGCCGCAGGCCGGATCCGCTGGATCCCGGACGCCGTTCTGGACGCGTTCGTCGATGCGGTCCTCGCCCTGCGCATGGGCAGCGGCGCGCTTTCGGACCTCAGCGTCGTCTATACGCCGCTCCACGGCTCCGGCCTGGAGTGCGTGGAAAAGCTGCTCGGAAGACTTGGCGTCGGACGGCTGACGCTCGTCGAGGCGCAGAAGGACCCGGACGGTCATTTTCCGACCTGCCCCTATCCCAACCCCGAGATCCCCGAGGCTATGGCGCTCGGCCTTGCCTGCTGCGGGCGCGTGCATCCCGATCTTCTGATCGGCACGGACCCGGACTGTGACCGCTGCGGCGTGGCCGTCCCAGACAAAGCGGGCGGGTACCGGCTGCTCACGGGCAACGAGCTCGGCGTGCTCCTGCTCGACTATCTCTGCCGGCGGCGGCTGCAGAACGGCGCCATGCCGGAAAACCCCGTCGCCGTCACGACCATCGTCTCGACCGATATGGCCGACGCCGTGGCGCAGAAATACGGCGTGGAGCTGCGCCGCACGCTCACAGGCTTCAAGTTCATCGGCGAGCAGATCGGCCTTCTCGAGCGGGAGGGCCACCCGGAACGCTTCGTGTTCGGGTTCGAGGAAAGCTACGGCTATCTCTCTGGCATGCATGTACGCGATAAGGACGGCGTGAACGCCGTCCTCCTCGTCTGTGAGGCGGCGGACTGGTATCGCAGGCGCGGCATGACGCTGTCGGACGCCATGGACGCGCTCTACCGCGAGTTCGGCTATTACGCGTGCGCGCAGAAAAGCGTTTGCTTCTCAGGCGCGCACGCCATGCAGGAAATGGCGGCCCGGATGGCCCGCCTGCGGGAAGACCTGCCCAAGACCATCGCCGGCCTCCGCGTCGCCGGCGTCACGGACTACCTGACGCAGGCGACCGGCCTGCCGCGCGCCGACGTCCTCGAATTCCGCCTGGAGCCCCGTGCCAAGCTCATCCTCCGCCCCTCCGGCACCGAACCCAAACTCAAATGCTACCTCACCGCCCCCGCCCCCTCCGCCTCCGCCGCAAAGCCCCCCTCTCCGCACTGGAGCAAGGCTGCTCCGCCCTGCTGAAAGGGCCGTCCGACGCATAGTGTGCAGCAGAAAAACCGCAAAAAGATTCCCGTCCGCAAAAAAACCAGCACCGGCCCACGCACGAACCCCGTCGCGCCCAGGCCGGTGCTGGTTTTTATTCGGAATGGATAAAAGCAAAACTCCGCATCTTTCGATGCGGAGTTTGGTGGGGGAAGGTGGATTCGAACCACCGAAGTCATTGACAGCAGATTTACAGTCTGTCCCCTTTGGCCACTCGGGAATTCCCCCATATTCACTTTGCTGTACTCATTTTGAAACCCAGCGAAGCGGTTTCAAAATGAAGAAGAGAAAGGCGATTGCGGATATGGAGCTTTTCGCTTCTGCGGAAAGCGGAATGGAGCAAGCGTCTTTCGACGGTGGAGCTGGTAGACGGATTCGAACCCCCGACCTGCTGATTACAAATCAGCTGCTCTACCGGCTGAGCTATACCAGCAACTCAAACAGCAAGACTGATTATAGACGAAGAGCGCCAAAAAGTCAAGAACTTTTTGAAAAAACGCGGAATATTTTTTCGGGCGGGGCGGCGCGCCGTATTTGCACTTCCGGCAGTTTGTGCTATACTGATAAAAAAGGAGGGATCCGCTATGAAGATCACATTTGTCGGCGCGGCGCACGAGGTCACCGGCAGCTGCACGCTGCTGGAACTGGGCGGCGAGAGCTACCTGATCGACCGCGGCATGGAGCAGGGCGTGGACGTCTATGAGAACATTCCCCTGCCCGTGGCTGCGAAGGACGTCGCCGCCGTCTTTCTGACGCACGCGCACATCGACCACGCGGGGCTGCTGCCGCAGCTGTACAAGGATGGCTTCCGGGGCCGGATCTACGCCACGCCCGCGACCTGCGCGCTGGCGGACGTCATGCTGCGCGACTCGGCCAACATCCAGGAATCTGAAGCCGCCTGGAAAACGCGCAAGGCCGAGCGCGCGGGCGAGCCGCCGGTCGTGCCGCTGTACACGGTGGACGATGCGAAGGGTGCGGCCTCGCTCTTCCGCCCCTGCCGGTACAGCCAGATCGTGCCGATCGCGGAGGGGATGCGTGTCCGGTTCTCCGACATCGGGCATCTGCTGGGCTCGGCCTGCATCGAGTTCTGGCTGCAGGAGGGCGGCATAGAGAAAAAGATCGTCTTCTCCGGCGACGTGGGCAACATCGACCAGCCGATCCTGAACGACCCGCAGCCGGTCGCGGAGACGGACTATCTCGTGGTGGAATCCACCTACGGCAACCGCCTGCACGACAAGCCCAAGGACGTGCGCGCCGAGCTGACCGACGTGCTGCAGCGGGCCTTTGACCGCGGCGGCAGCGTCATCATCCCGGCCTTCGCCGTGGGGCGGACGCAGGAGCTTCTGTACCTGCTGCGCGAGATCAAGCAGAAGAAGCTCGTGCACGGCCACGACGGCTTCCCCGTCTACCTTGACAGCCCGCTGGCCGAGGAGGCCACGAGCGTCTTTCTGCAGTGCGATACCGACTGCTTTGACCCGGAGACGCAGGAGGTCCTGAAAAGCGGCCAGAACCCCATCTGGTGCCCGGGGCTGCAGCTTGCGCTCACAGCGGAGGATTCCAAGGCCATCAACAGCGATCCCCGGCCCAAGGTCATCCTGTCCGCCAGCGGCATGTGCGACGCGGGCCGCATCCGGCACCATCTAAAACACAATCTGTGGATGGCGGAGAACATCATCCTCATTGCGGGCTACCAGTCGAAGGGGACACTCGGCCGGGCGCTGCTCGACGGGGTGAAGGAGGTCCGGCTGTTCGGCGAGGATATCGCCGTGAACGCCGAGATCGCCGTGCTGCACGGCACGAGCGGCCACGCCGACCAGAAGGGGCTGCTGAACTGGGTCGAGGCGTTCGAGCGCAAGCCCGAGGTCGTCTTCATCAACCACGGCGACACCGAGGCCTGCGAGGCCTTCCAGGCGCTGCTGCAGCAGAAGGGGTATGTTGCCATCGCGCCGTTCTCGGGCGCGCAGTTCGATCTGGCGGCCGGGAAGCTCACCGCCTTCCCTGCCGGCCGGCCCATCGCCAAAAAGGGCGCAGCGCGCAAGAAGAGCGTCTTTGACGCGCTCATCGCCGCGGCACAGCGGCTGCTGCTCGTCGCGCAGGGGTGCAAGGAGCGGCCGAACCGGGATCTTACCCGCTTCACCGCACAGATCCAGGCACTCATCGACCGTTGGGAAAAATAATCGCAAAACGCCCGGTATGCCTTGCATACCGGGCGTTTTCTGCGTTTTTACAGCTTTTCCAGCGCTGCGGCGGGGACGCGGACGTCCTCCGCGGTCAGATCGCTGCGGAAGGTGAACTGGGCCGCAAGGGAGGCCTGGGTATCCACGGCCGCGACCTGCACGCTGCCGCCGAGCTCCACGCGCAGGGCCGTGACCTTGCCGTCCTGCACGTCGAGGCTGATCGTGCCGGGCTGATACTCCACGTTCAGCTTCTCCGCGTCCGGTGCGATGGCACAGGCGGCCTGACGCGTCCGGTCGGCGCTGAGGGTGAGGGTGTAGGTATAGCCGTTTTCCGTCTGCGTGCTCGTCACGCCGCCCTCGAGGCAGGCGCGGTAGGCAATGTCGAGCAGATCGGCGCACTTGGTGAGCGCCTGTTCGCTGGCCGAGGCCGTCTTGCCGTCCTTCGTCAGGACCTTCTCCCCTGTGAACCACAGCTCCACGCTGCCTGCGCGGATGCCGGTGACGCTGCGGCCATTCTCGGTGGTGCGGAAGTAGTCGAGCGAGGTATTGAAGATCACCGGGCCACAGTTGGCGGTGAGGCCGACGCGGGCGGCCAGCGGGTCGCGCTTGCCGAGCTCCGACACGGCGGAGATCACGCGCAGCAGGTCCTCGGTCAGCTCGAGCTTACCCTGATAGCCGCCGCCCGCCATGGCGTCTGTGACGGCCTGGGGGACGCTGTGCGGGGTCTGGACGCCGGACTGGATCGTGAGCTCCGCCCAGACGTTCATCGGCTGGGTCACGCCGTCCGCGTCCTGCGCCTCGCAGCTGCCGGAGGCTTCGATCGAGCGGATCTCGCCGTCCTGCACGTGCATGCAGAGGTCGATGCTGTCGACGGCGGAGAGCGAGTCCGCGATCGTCGGCGTCAGCAGCGAGAGCGCCTGCGCGGCGTCCTGGCCGTAGGCAGTCACGGAGTAGACCTCCTCGCCGCTTTCGCGGGCGTAGGTCACGTCCGTGGCGTTATAGAGCTCGAGCAGATGCTCGCCGAGCGTGGAATAATCCGGGAACAGGCCGTTCGTGCGGTAGGCGCTGCCGTTTTCCAGATAGATCGAACCGTCGTAATAATACAGCCGCACGCCGTTTTCCTCGATGCAGAGGATCGTCTTGCCGTCCGCCTGGGTGCGGAACAGATGCACGTCGGTCTGCAGCGTCTCGTCGCCGAGGTCCATCTGCACGGAGGCGTCCATGTCCAGCTCCTTGCGGGCCGAGAGATTTTTGAGCAGCAGCAGCGCGTCGACGCTGCTCTTGAGGTTTGCCCGGTAGATCAGTACGCCGGCCGTCAGCGCGGCGGCGAGCACCAGCAGCACGATCAGCCAGACGCGGCGCCTGCTTTTCCGCTTCTTTGCCTGTTCGGGCGTGAGCGGCGCAGGCTGCGCGTCGGGGTCGGGTACGCCGATGGCGGCGTCATTCGCGTTCTGCTCGTCCTGCATGGCTTTGCGCAGGGCCTGCATCTGGCGGCGGCGGGTCTTGCCGAGCTTATGGATCAGGTGGATGATGAGCAGCACCAGCAGCGCCGTGAGCCCGGCCAGCACGATCCACACCCACCAGACGGGGAAGGTGGAAAGCGCCGCCATCTGCACGGTCTGGCCGGAGGCCTCGAAGCCCAGATAGCTGCCGATCTTGGTCGTTTTCGCCTTCTGCCAGACGCCGTTGGCGTTCATGAGGTAGATATCCGGTGTGCCCTTCTGCCCGTCGGGGACGCGGAAGCGGATGGTGTGCGTGTCGCCCCCATCCTCCGGCAGCCGCAGCTGCCACTGCTCGATGACGGACTTCGCCACATGCGCCGCGGGCGCGTGGCCGTCCGAGATGTTCTGGAAATACTTCCGGATGGCCTCCGGGACGCTGGCGGAGATCTCACCGAAGGCGGTGGGGGTGATGGCCTGCGGCTGCGCCTGCAGCCGGTCGGTATCGGAGAAGGCGCCCTCGGCCAGGAAGACCGGGCGGCCGTCGTCCCGCTGCGCGTCGCTCGGCAGGGCGTCGACGCAGGTATGGTATTCCGCTGTGACGGTGGTGTCAAAGGTGATGGAGTTGAGCGTGGGGTGGTCCCACACGCCGTACTGGCCGTCCACGGCCGGGATGTCGGGGTACGCGCTCTCGTCCAGCGACTCGCCGTAGTTCACTTCCACCGTCTTGAGGACATTTCCGTCCGCGACGAACTGCACGGTGAACGTCCGGAAGGCGTCGGGGAGGGTCTCGTCTTCCATGAGCGTCCGGTAGGCCATGGGCTCTGCCGCACCGGCGACGCTCCTGCCGTTCAGGCCCGCGAGCGCGTCGGAGACGAAGCGGTTCTGCGCGAACGCGCCCGCGTCGCTGCCCGCGATCGCACCGGCGTACTGCTCATACGCGCCGATGCGGACGAGCGCGGTGCAGCCCGAGACGGTGCTGCCGCCGCCCGTGACGCTGTCCGTCACGCCGCTGCCGACAATGCCGCCGAGGTATCGCCCGCCCGAAAGCTCGCATTTTGCGTAGCAATTCTCAATGGCTGCGCTGCAGATGCCCGCCACGCCGCCGACATAGTCGCCGCTCTGGCTCTCCACGCTGCCGTAGGCCTCGCAGCCCTCTGCAAGGCCGAGGTCCATCCGGCCGCAGATGGCGGCCGCGCAGTCCTTCTTGGCCGTGACGGCACCGGTCGAGACGCAGCTTTGCAGCAGCGCGCGCAGCTCGTACTGCTTGCGCTCCGAAGAGGACAGGCTCTGGCTCACGTCGCTTTCCGGGTCGACGCTGTATTCCAGGCCCATCGCGCCCGCGATGCCGCCGACGTTGCGGTCGGCCTGCACCGTGCCGGTATTCTCGCACGCGCGCACCGCACCGAGGGTGATGCTGTCCGGGTCGGTCTGCGAGCCGTCGGTGACGAGGTCGCGGTTTTCCAGCTCGTCCATGGCGGCAAAGACGGTGTCGTTGATCTCACCGAGCTTATCGCTGATGGCCTGCACGTCGTTCTGCAGTGTCGTGGAGAGATTCGCCGCCTGCGAGCCGATGGCGCGCATCTGCGCGCCCATGCCGCTCAGGGCGGAGGCCAGCTCCGGCATGGAGGCGTCGGCGTTCATCTGCAGCGAGGCGCTGAGCGCGCCGCTGCCGTCCGTGCCGCCGGAGAGAGAAAGATCTGAAGGGTCGACAAAGCCGCCCACGCCCGCGCCGATCCCGGCGGACGTGCTGCTGCCGATCTCCAGCGGGTGCGTGTCGATGGTGAGGTCCGCGTCCTTCCCGGCGCCGATGGCGGCCCCGATGCCTGCGGAGGCGTCGCCCACGGTGAGGTCTGCCCCGCCGGTCACGCTGCCGTCTGCCAGTGCACCGGCGTCGATCGTTGCGGTGGCGCGGAGGTTATTGGCCGCGTTGGCCGCGCCGTCGAGATACGTGCCCATCCCGGCCAGCTGCGAGCCGAGGCTGCTGGCTGCGCCGCCTGCGTCGGCGGTGGCCCGGTCGGTCAGGGTCCTGAGGTCCTGCAGCTGGGTCTGCAGCTGGTCCTTCGTGCTTTCGGACACGGTCACGGCCACGTACGGCTCGACCTGGCCGGCGATGCCGCCGACGTCCTTGCGGCCAAGGATGGTGCCCTCGTTCGTATTGCTGCGCAGATACCCGCTCGTCGAGCCTGCGATGCCGCCGATGTTGTAGCCGACGTGCTCATAGCCGACCGTGCCGGTATTTTTGCAGCCCGCGATCAGGCCGGTGTTGGTCCCGGCGATGCCGCCGGTCTCGGTCGTGGTGAGGAAGGTCTGCGAGGTGGTGAGGTTGGCAAGATCGAGCGTCGTGTCGATCTGGATGTCGCTGAGGCTCAGCGACGCGTCGACGTTGTTGGTGTTGATGCTGCCGGTATTCGTGCAGTGGCGGATGATGCCCTCGTTGAGACCCGCGATGCCGCCCGTGGCGTTCGTTGCCTGCACCTTGCCGTCAAATGTGCTGCTGATGATCTGCCCGGAGACGCGGTTGACGCCCGCGATGCCGCCGATCTGCGCGCTGCCCTGCACCATGCCGGTGAAGCTGCAGCAGACGATGCGGCCGTAGTTTTCGCCCGCGATGCCGCCGGCGACGATCTTGTCGCCCGCCGCGGCCACGGAACCGGCCGCGTTCAGATCCTCCACGCTGCCGCCGGACAGGATGACGGCGAACAGGCCCGCGGGGCTGTAGCTGCCGGTGAGGTTCAGGTCGGAGATGGTATGGCCGCCGCCGTCAAACGTGCCGCCGAAGGCGGCCACGGGCGTGTAGTCCATCCCTGCCAGAGAGATATCCGCCCGCAGGATGACCATCTTTCCGGCCGACCAGGTGTCAAGCGCGCAGCTTTTCGCAAAGCTCACAAAATCACTGGCGGAATCGATGTAGATGGTATCCGGGCCGTCCGCCGCCGAGGCCGTCAGGCCGAGCGGCGCGAGCAGCGTCAGCGCCAGAAGCGCCGCGAGCAGCCGCAGCGCGGCTTTCTGCTTATTCTTCATGTGCTTCAGCCTCCTTTTCCTGCGGCTGTTCGTCCTGCGGAGCGGCTTCTTCACCGGGTTCCGGCTCCGGCTCCGCCTCGGGTTCCGGCGAAGGCGCCGGGTCGGTGTCCTCGCCGGGGTCCGGCCCTGTCTGGCCGGAGAGCAGGCTGATGTTCACATCGCCGTCGACATACGCGTGGACGATGCCGTGGATCTGGCCGCGGATCTCGCCGCGGACCATGCCGTCGATGCGCACGCGGCCGGAGGACTGGTGCTGCGAGACCGGCGTGGGCACGTCGAAGGAGGTCTTGTCGATGACCTTCTCGCCGAGCAGCAGGATCTGCGGCAGGATGAACATGACGATGATGATCGTGATGATGGTGCCGCGCCCGAGGCTGTCGCCGATACCGGCGATGGCGGCGTTGGAGGTCATCTGGCCGATGAGGATGCCGGCGATGACCATCATGAGGCCCGAGGTGATGATCGTCGGGAAGGCGAGGTTCATGGTCTCGATGATGGCGTCCTTTTTGGGCATTTTGTCCTTGAACTCCATGAAGCGGCTGGTCGTGACGATGGCGTAGTCGATGTTCGCGCCCATCTGGATGGACGAGACGACCAGATAGCTGAGGAAGAACAGGGGGCTGTTCGTGATGGTGGGGATGCCGTAGTTGATCCAGATACTGCCCTGGATGACCAGGATCAGCAGCACCGGGATCCCGGCCGATTTGAACGTGAACAGCAGAACGACCAACACGATCAGGATAGACAGGACCGACACGACGACATTGTCGCGTGAGAACGAGGCCTTGAAGTCCTGCTCAGACGAGGAATCGCCCACGACGTACACGTCGCCGTCCGGATAATAGCTGCGCGCGACGGCGCGGATCTGGTCGAGGAAGTTATAGGTCTCGTCGCCGCCCACGGGGAGGTTCAGATAGACGAGCATGCGGCTGTAGTCGTCGGACTGCAGCTGCTTTTTCGCGTTCGTGATCTGTGAATAGGCGTCCTCGAGCGTCTGGGTCATATCGGCGTCGAGCGAGACATAGCCGTCCTGCATCTCGCCGTAGAGGAAGGTGAACATATCGATGAGCGGCACGGAATACTTGGGCAGGCCGCCGATGATCTTGCCGTAGTTGCCGCCGTCGGCCGCATAGGCCGCGTATAATAGCTCCGCGACCTCATAGTCGAGGTCCGTCAGCTCGGAAAACTGCCGCGGCGTGAGCGCGTCGGTCAGCATATAGCCGCCCATGGCCTCCACGTTGGAAAGGCCGAGGGTGGAGTCGACCTCGTCATAGGTCCCGAGCTCGTCCAGGAGCTTCTTTTCCGACGCGTAGTCCCCCGCCGGGACTACGACGGCGACCATATTGCTCGAGCCGAACGTGGTATCGATCATATTGTCCGCGATCTGCTGCGCGGACTGCTTGGTGGTCTTCAGATAGCTGAAGCCGTAGACATACGGGCAGTTGTTGGCGAAGAGCATGGCCACGATGATGACCGCGAGGAAGATGGGCGGGACGATCTTCTTCGTCGCGTAGGCAAAGCGGCCGACGAAGGGGATCTTCGGGACAAAGTTTTTGTGGCGCGTGGCGTCGATCTTCTTGCCGAAGAGCATGAGAAGGCCGGGCATGAGGAAGAACACGGCAAAGAGCGAGAAGAAGATGGATTTGATCAGGCAGATGCCGAGGTCAAAGCCCAGGCGGAACTCCATGAAGAGCATGGCCACCAGACCGCCGATCGTCGTGAGGCTGCTGCCGCAGATCTCCGGCACGGCCTTGCTGAGCGCGACGATGACCGCCTCGCGGATGGGAAGCTTTTCATGCTCCTCCTTATAGCGGTTGCAGAGGATGATGGCGTAGTCGACCGACAGCGCCAGCTGCAGCACGATCGTGACGGAGTTGGACACGAACGAGATCGTCCCGAGCAAAAAGTTCGAGCCCATGTTCAGGACTGCCGCCGCGATGAACGTCAGCAGCAGCACCGGCACCTCGGCATACGTCTGCGACGTGAGGACCAGCACCGACACGACGACGATCGCCACGATGATGACGATGACGCCGATCTCCTGCGCGAGCGTCTTGGACGCGGTATCGCCGAAGGTCGCGGAGACGTACATGTCGTAGCCGTCAAAGGCGGACTCGATGTCGTTCATGACGGTCTCGCAGCGGTCGTCGTCCTCGGAATAGTCGAAGGTGATGTCGTAGAGGGCGGAGACGTTGGTGTAGTGATCCCTGGTGTCGTCAAAGCTCACGCTTTGCACGCCGCCGATATCCGCGATCTGCTCCGAGACGGCCTGCGCCTCGTCATACGAGACGTTCACCAGCATGAGCTTGGCCGTGCCGAAGGTGGTGAACTCGTCCTCCATCAGGTGCAGGCCCTTGTACGTCTCAGACTCCTTCGGCAGGTAGGCGGACAGCTGGTTTTCTACCTGCACCCAGCTGCGGGAGAAGACCGAGAAGACCAGCCCGATCGCAACGATCAGAAAAATCAGATTCCGTTTGTCGACGATGAAGCTGGCGAACTTGTACATAAAGCCCTCTTCCTTGTTTTTCGGTTCCTGACTCATAATTCACGCTCCTGTGCTATTTTTACCTCTTAAAATTTTTCATTCCAGTTTAGCACACAACGCGCCGAAATGACAATATGCAAGCCGCACAAAATGCGTAAAAAATCCCCGTCCGGCAGACAAGCCGCCGGGCGGAGATTCTGATCATTCTTACGCCTCCAGGCGCGCGCGGATGGCGTGCAGGAAGTCTTCGCTGGTGACGGCCTTGGGCGCGGGGCCCTCGACGAGACCGGCAAGGTCCTTCGTCATGACGCCTGCGCGGATGGTGTCGAGGCTCGCGGCCTCGAGCTTATCGGCAAACGCCGCAAGGTCGGCAAGACCGTCGAGCTGGCCGCGTTTGCGCAGCGCGCCGGTCCAGGCGAAGATGGTCGCCATGGGGTTGGTCGAGGTCTTTTCGCCCTGCAGATACCTATAATAATGGCGCGTGACCGTGCCGTGCGCGGCCTCATACTCCGTCGTGCCGTCCGGCGCGACGAGCACGGAGGTCATCATGGCGAGCGAGCCGAAGGCCGTGGAGACCATGTCGCTCATCACGTCGCCGTCATAGTTCTTGCAGGCCCAGATAAAGCCGCCGCGGCTGCGGATGACGCGGGCGACCGCATCGTCGATCAGGGTATAGAAATACGTCAGTCCCAGCGCCTCAAACTGCGCTTTGTAGGTCTGCTCGTATTCCTCCTCAAAAATGCGCTTGAACGCGCCGTCGTAGACCTTGGCGATGGTGTCCTTGGTGGAGAACCAGAGGTCCTGCTTCGTGTCGATGGCATACTGGAAGCAGGCCTTGGCAAACGAGCGGATGCTCGATTCCTTGTTGTGCTCACCCTGGAAGACGGCCGGGCCGTCGACCTTCTGGACGAGGACGGTCTGCTCCTTGCCGGACACGCCGCGGAAGGTCATGGTGCACTCGCCGGGCTCGTCGGCGGCAAAGCTCACGGATTTATAGACGTCGCCGTAGGCGTGGCGGGCGATGGTGATGGGCTTTTCCCAGTTGCGCACGACAGGCTTGATGGAATCGAGCAGGATCGGCGCGCGAAAGACCGTGCCGTCCAGGATGGAGCGGATGGTGCCGTTCGGGCTTTTCCACATCTCGGTCAGCTGCGGGTACTCGGCCATCCGCTGGGCATTCGGCGTGATCGTCGCGCATTTGACGGCCACACCGTATTTTCGCGTGGCCAGCGCCGCGTCGACGGTGACCTGATCCTTCGTCTCGTTGCGGTGCAGCAGGCCAAGGTCATAATACTCGGTCTTCAGCTCGACGAACGGGCAGATCAGCTCATCCTTGATCATCTTCCAGAGGACTCTGGTCATTTCGTCGCCGTCCATCTCGACGAGCGGCGTTTTCATTTGGATCTTTTCCATGCGATTCTCCTTATCCGCGCTTGGCGTAGTAGTTCATCAGACAGCCGTCGAGCAGGATCTCCCGCTCGTCATCGGTCAGGCCCCGGACGTGCAGCACGAGGGGCGTTTTGCTCCCGTCGGCGCGCAGGACCATAGCCGGGAAGTCCTCACTCCCCTGCCCGACCAGCTTCCGCACGTCCGGCACGAAGACATAGTCGCCCGGCTGATGATCAAACGGCGTATCCGCATCCAGCGTGAACGGCAGCATGCCCCAGTTGATGCAGTTGCTGCGGTAGCGCTTGGTGGCAAATTCGTAGCAGATATTCGCAAAGCCGCCCAGCACCTTCTGGCACGAGGCCGCCTGCTCTCTGGCAGAGCCGTCGCCGGGCTTGTTGGCGAACACGCAGGAGCCGAACTGGGTGGTCTTCATCAGCGCGTCGGCGTCGCCAAAGTGCGCCAGCACGGCGCGCAGCGCCTCGGGAGAAGAATCAGCTCTGCGTTCGGCTTCGAGCGCGGCGATCTTCTTTGCGCGCGGCACATAACCCGGCACGCGGCGCGAGAGTGTGAACTCCGCCAGCCGCAGGGGGTTCGAGCGGTAGGACGAGGTCTCGCCGGACGGGATGAGCTCGTCCGTGGTGGTCACAGGGTCGTGGATGACGGCGGCCAGCTCCAGCAGGAGGTTTTCGCCGAGCTCGTACATCTTCGGCCAGTCGGTGATGTTCGGGCCCATGATGAGCTTCGTCTCGGGCTGCGGATGGCCGAAGCCGTTGTAGACGCGGCGGGCGTAGACGGTCTTGTCAAAGACATACGGGTGGCGCTCCGGCTCATAGTCCAGCGCATCGGCCGGGGTGATGCGGCCGCCGTTCTTCGCCGTCGCGGCGATGGAGCGCGCGTCCATCAGGCACACGCCCGCGAACTGCCCCTCGCCGGGCTTCGAGCCCTCGCGGTTCGGGAAGTTGCGCGTCGTATGGCGGAGGGACAGGCCGTTGTTGGCGGGCACGTCGCCGGCGCCGAAGCACGGGCCGCAGAAGCTGGGCTTGATGATCGCGCCGGTCTCCAGCAGCTGGGCCGTCACGCCCATGCGCGTCAGCGCAAGGCTCACGGGGACGGACGTGGGATAGACGTTCATGGAGAAATAGCTATCGCCGATCGAGCCGCCGCGCAGGATCTGCGCAGCCTCGTCGATGTTGTCGAACATGCCGCCCGCGCAGCCCGCGATGATGCCCTGGTCGGCCCAGACCGCGCCGTCGTGGATCTTGTCCAGCAGGTGCGCGTCGGCCTTTGGCCAGCGCTTTTTCGCCTCGGCCTCGACCCCGGCGAGCAGTTCCTGTGCATTGGCAAGGAATTCGCGGATAGGGTAGGCATTCGACGGGTGGAACGGCAGGGCGATCATCGGCTCGACGGCGGACAGGTCGATCTCGACCATGCGGTCATAATACGCGCCGTCGCCGGGGGCGAGCTCCTGATACGCCTCCGGGCGGCCGTGGATCTCAAAGAATCTCTTCGTCTCCTCATCGGTCTGCCAGATGGAGGACAGGCAGGTCGTCTCGGTCGTCATGACGTCGATGCCGTTGCGGAAGTCGATGGGCAGACCGGCGACGCCGGGGCCGGCGAATTCCAGCACGCGGTTTTTGACGAAGCCGGAGGCGAACGTCGCCTGCACCAGCGCGAGCGCCACATCATGCGGGCCGACGCCGCGGCGGGGCTTGCCCGTCAGATAGACCAGCACGACCTCGGGAAGCGGCGCGTCCCACGTGTGCCTCAAAAGCTGCTTGGCAAGCTCCGGCCCGCCCTCGCCCACGGCCATGGTGCCGAGCGCGCCGTAGCGCGTATGCGAATCCGAGCCCAGGATCATCGCGCCGCAGGCCGCCATCTGCTCGCGCGCGTAGGAATGGATGACGCTCTGGTTGGCGGGCACGTAGATGCCGCCGTATTTCTTGGCCGCGGACAGGCCGAAGACATGATCGTCCTCGTTGATCGTGCCGCCGACGGCGCAGAGGCTGTTATGGCAGTTGGTCAGCGCGTAGGGGATGGGAAATTCCCGCATGCCGCTGGCCCGGGCCTGCTGGATGATGCCGACATAGGTGATGTCGTGCGAGAGCATGGCGTCAAAGCGGATCCGGAGCTTTTTCTCGTCGCCGGACTGGTTGTGCGCCTGCAGGATGTGGTAGGCCATCGTCAGCCGCCGCCCGTCCTCCGGGCGGATGGAAGCGCTGCTCTGCGGCACGCCGCCGCAGAGGAAAACGCCGTGGTTCGTCAGTTTCATGGTTGGTCCTTCCTTCCGGTCGGTTTTTCTTTTGTTACACTTTATCACAGAAACGCGTTTTTGAAAAGTGTTCCTGCAAAAATTCATAAATTCTGCTTTTTTCACAATTCAGCCAGCGGTCGGCGGCCGTTTTTGCAGGATTTCACATCGCTTCCGTCATTTTCTGTACGCCGTTCTTGCATTTTGCCGCCGCTTCCGGTATGATGGTCAAAAAAGCGGAAGGAGGGATCGGATGGCGCAGTATTACATGCTCAACAAGCCCCGCGGGCTTCTGACCGCCCGGCGGGACGCGCGGTGCGAGACCGTCATGCGCTGCTTCCCGGAGGCGCTGCAGCAGACGCTGCATCCGGTCGGCCGGCTCGACAAGGACACGGAGGGGCTGCTGCTGTTTACGGACGACGGGATGCTCGACGTGCGGCTGCTGCGGCCGGAGCGGCACGTGGAAAAGGAATACGAATACCGCGCCTTCGGCCATCTGGACGAGGCTGCCCTGCGGCAGCTCGAGACAGGCGTCGTGCTCGCGGAGGGCCAGCCGCTCTCGCGCCCGGCACGGGCCGCGCTGCTCGCGCACACCACCATCGGCGAGAGCGAAGCGTACCTGCCGGAGCGGTTCCGGGAGAAATATCTGAAAAATCCCGGCCGTCCGGTCACGGTCGGGAAGCTCTGGATCACGGAGGGGCGCAAGCATCAGGTCAAGCTGATGGTCAAGGCTGTGGGCGCGCACGTGTTCTATCTCAAGCGCTGGGCCATCGGCCCTGTCCGGCTCGACGCCGCCCTCGCCCCCGGCGCCTTCCGCCCCCTGACCCCCGAAGAACTGCACACGCTCGGTCTGTAGGCTGCCAATAACCAAAGAACGCCCCGGGCGGCAATGCCGCCCGGGG
>OGNB01000970.1_pt1 | contig 18163 bp, 17 predicted proteins | sample 1573301 | NCBI WGS metagenome assembly OGNB01 (sample SAMEA2581914, study PRJEB24529) | metagenome | biome: Human gut stool | place: China | collected 2011
CAAGAGCGGCAGTCCGGCGCAGGGAGATCTATTACTGCGGCAACGACACGTCAACACAGTTTTTTACGGCAAGCGTGGCGGAGGAGCTGCTGCTGAATGCCGAATTGACGGAAGAAAGCAAAGACCGTGCCAGACATTTGCTGAAGGAGTTTGGGCTTTACGAGTACAGGGACGCGCACCCGTCCACCCTGTCCGGCGGGCAGAAGCAGCGCCTTGCCATTGCTTGCGCCGTCTTTTCCGGCCGCAGGATACTGATTCTTGATGAGCCAACCAGCGGTCTTGACGGGCGGAACATGCGCCTGATCGCAGAAAGGTTGAAAAGCGAAGCGCAGCATGGCAGAACCATTCTCGTGATCACCCACGACAGGGAGCTGATCGAGAGCTGCTGCGATAGGCCAAAAAATACCCGGATTCAATCCGAGACTACACTGGCAGTATTTTGTTAGTTGGAATCAACTACGACGAAAAGACGAAAGCTCATGAGTGTTCGATTGAAAGGTACGACAAGGAGTAAAGACCTTGCACGCCTTTTACTGAGGGGTGTGTAAGAGAAGGCGCCCTTTACGAAAACCTGATTCTTTGTAAAAGATGGTCGCGATGTCGCATAGTTCTCGCCCGCATTAAAAGCGGAATAGACGCGGAATGAGAACGGAATATATGAAAAATGCAGAATAAATGCAATCCTAAAAATTGTAAAAATTCCTTATAATCACGAGTTTTCTTTATTTTGCGCAGACGAAAATGAAACAGAAAGAATGGGGTTCAAGAGGCCGCTGGTTCGATTCCAGTCACTCGGACCAAAATGAGGAAAACCGTTGAAACTACTGAGTTTTGACGGTTTTTTCTTTTTCTCTTTTTCCTAATTCTGTCTTTTCAACGCGCTTGAATTTTACAACGAAAAAGGAGATTCAAGCACGATGAAAAAACGCCTGAAAGCCACTACGATTGACGAAAACTTCCGCACCTTCCTTGCCTCAAAGCGCTCGTCCGGTGTCAGAGAGAAAACGATCCTCTCCTATCAGCAAGCCTATCAAGCCGTCAATAGGCACTGCCCGATAGGAGAAATGGATATGACCGCATTGTAATCATCAACCTTCTTCTAAACTGTGGGTGCAGAGCAAGCACGATACGCGGCTTACATATACAGGATTTGGATTTGGAAAACAGATTGCTCTTCGCACGTCATGTCAAGAACAACCGTCCCCAACCTTTGCCTCTTTGCTCTGATATGGTCGCTATCTTACAGGAGTATCTGACATATCGTGAGGGAAAGGCGCATGAGCCGTTGTTTCCATCCGACGCAGACCAGCCAATGACCGAAAACGGCTTGCGGTGCAGTGTTGCCAACTACAATAGGAAACGTGGTGTGGAAAAGACCTCTAACCTGATGCAGCTCATTGCCCCCGGCGCGCCGGAGACCGGAGCGGGTGCCGCGCAGACCGGCGGAGCGCCGAGCACCGTGGAGGAGCTCAAGCAGTATAAGTCGCTGCTCGACGCCGGCGTCATCACCGAGGAGGAGTTTGCGGCGAAGAAGCGCCAGTTGCTCGGCATCTGAAAAAGCATGAGAAAAGCGCCCGAGACGGGCGCTTTTCTCATTTGCGTCTAACAATTTTACGGCTGCGCAAACATGGACGCGCCGCCGCGCTTAGGTTGAAGTAGAAACTAAGACCATTGGAGGCGGACCATGAAGCATACGCATTTCTTCCTCGGCGCGAACAGCGCGTAGGGTTTTTACGGGCTGTATGAACAGCTCCTTGATGCAAAGCTCTACGACCTGATCATTCTCAAGGGCGGCCCTGGCTGCGGCAAATCGACCTTTATGCGCCGCACGACCGCGGCGATGGAGGAGCGCGGGCTGGAGAGCGTATACATCCACTGCTCGGGCGACCCGGATTCACTCGACGGGGTAATTTTTCCCGCCATCGGCACCGCTATTGTGGACGGCACCGCGCCCCACGGTATGGATACCTTAGGACACCGGTGTGCTTATTTATCCTGCTCCGCCTGCTCCAGCTGCATGAGCGCATAGCATAGCCGGAGCTGCCGCACCCGATGGATGTTCGTCTTTCCGTAGACCCTTTTGCGGTATGTGTCTATGGTGCTGAGTGCGTTGCCCGTCTGCTCGGCGCACTGGCGGGCGCTGAGCCCCTTGGCCAGGGCGGCGCATATCTCAAGCTCCTTGGAGCTCAGCTTGGCATAGCCCTCAAGGAATTTTTGATAGTCGGCCGGATCGAGCTCCCTTTTGCCGAGATAGGCCAACCGGCGGATCTCTGCCAGAGAATCGTCCAGCTGCCCCTGCGTGTCCACCACTTGGCTCTGCATGTGCTCCACCTGCCCTTGCAGGTCGAGCTTTTCCGTTTCCAGCACGGTGATTGTCTGCTCGTGAGAGCGCAGCCTTGCGGAGACGGGCTGCAGCTCGTCGAAGGTCATCTGCGTGCCGCCGCTCTCGTCCTTGAGCCGCTCAATGTCCCGCAGGATGGGCCGCAGATAGCGGCGGGTGTAAAAGAGACAGCAGCTCACGGCGAAAAACAACAGCAGCATCAGCACGCCGGCGGCCTCCAGCCTGCTTTTGAGCAGGGCGCGGTCATAGTCGCTCTTGGGGATCAGCACCGTCAGATCGTGAGGTGCCTCATCCCCGGCAGCCACCGTGAACGGCTCCGAAATGCCGACAAAGGAAAGCTCCGTCCCTACGAAAGCACTCAGTCCGCCGCGCAGGCTCTTTTCTGCGAGCAGCTCGTCGGGTACGAAGCAGAAGCCGCCCGCGGGATAGGTCAGCAGACCCTTTTGGATATCCAGCCCCTCCGCGGCATCCGACAGGACGCAGGCAAGGCTGCTGACAGCGGAGGGCTGCGCATGGTGCGCCGAGAAGTAGGTCTGGTTGACGGAAAAACCGCACAAACCATACACTCTGCCGTCCGCGCCGACCATGGGGACGCTCAGCAATATCGCCTGCTCCGTGGTGCCGGGCAGGGTCAGAAGCTCTGTGGTGCGGCAGGCGCGCTCTATGGGCGCGGACGCTGCTTCAAGCTGGTCGGCAAGGCCGGGGAAATCGGCCGGACAAAATTCCTGCGCCCACTTCCGATGAGGCATCACCCGATGCTGACGACCGATGTCCGCCATGCCCCGGTAGAGCAGCAGATCGCTGGTGGTATGCTCGGCGTTGCTGCGCTGCACATAAAGTCCGCTGAAGGAATCCGCCGCAGCATCGGGGTTGAGCGAGACGCTCAGCAGCACGAAGCCGCCGGAGCAATCTGCCTGCTGCACATACTGGCACAGGGGCCCGAGCATGGATGCCTCGAGCTGCTCCAAGGCGTCCGCGCTGCCGGAGAGCGCGTCAAAGTCCTTCACGCGCTCCTCGATCAGGGCCGTCATATCCTCCAAGAGATGCACGCCCATGACCGAGACGTTCCGCCACAGGGAGGTCACGTCCGAGCGGAAGGCCTCCATCTGGAAGGTCAAGGATTTTTTCATCTCCTCCCGCGGGCTCTTAAGCTGCCCGAGCAGAAGCAGAACGGCAAAGAGCGAGAACAGCAGCAGCGCTGCCAGCGCGCCCATATAGAGCAGCAGCCGCCTGCGCATGGAGGGCTTGGCTCGTTTCAATTTTGAGAGCAAAAATTCGGGCACGGACGCTTCCTCCCTCGGCCAAAGCCTCACTCAGTGAATGGAGCAGAGCAGCTCCCAGGTTTCCTCCGCCAGCGCGTCGATGTCCTCGCCGGCTGCGGCGCGCGCGGGCAGCTCCTGCTGGAGTCGGCGCAGACCGTCATAGAGGACGCTGACCCTGCCGTAGTAGCCCTCAAAGCGAGGCTCGGACACGGGGGCGTAGTCCTCTCGCATGGTCTTGAGCGCGGCGTAGAGCTGCCGATAGCTCTCTTCCGGCGCAGGGAAATTGCCATAATCCGTGATGGCGTCGAAGGCACCGCTGTGCACCGGCATATAGCCGGTCTGCGCCACGAAGTCAAGGTTGCGCTCAGCCTCCGTCAGCCAGCGGACGAAGAGCGCCGCGGCCTCCGCCTTCTGTTCGGTGGTCCTATAGGCGCAAAGACCCACGCCGGCCTGCGTCATTAGGGCGTCAGCCCCCGCCGTTTTCGGCATGGGCAGCACGCGCAGATCCATCGGCTCCTGCGTGCCGTCCCGATAGGTGACGGTGTCGTTATAGTAGAGGATCGCCGCGGAGGAGCCGAGTCCGGAGAGCACGTCGCCGGTCATCACCTGCGTATTGGAATAGAGGTCGGAGACCACCACATGCCCCTGCGCTAAGGAGCGGGCAAACTGCATCCAGCTCTCCTTGAATACCGCGTTGCCGGTATCGTACCAGCCATTTTCTGTGTAGAAATCCCCGCTGCCGCGCTCGAGAGCGTTGAGCTCCACGGCGCGAATGGGATAGTCGAGCGCACAGAAGGGCTTGTCCGACCAGTCGTAGAACCTGCCCGCGGCATCGTAGAAGCCCTCCCATGTGGCGAGGTCCTCATAGCCGACGCCGGTGGCGGCGGAAAAGCGGTCGAAGCCGCTGCCGTTGCACATCAGAAGCTGCGTGGACTTGGAAACGGGGAAGATCAGCAGCCTGCCGTCCTCCGCCGTGCCGTCGGAGAGAAAGCCGGGGATGAAGTCGGAGAGCTCGTCGGAGGTGAACTGCTCGTTCCAAGGCACAAGATTATCCTCGCCAAGCTCCAGCGCGTCGATGATGTGGCAGGTAAAGAGGTCGGGCATCTCCTGCACGTCCTTGCCGCCGCTCTGCGCCTCCTTCAGATAGCCGCCGATCTGGGACGCGCTGCTCATGCCGGTGACCTGCACCTGTATGCCGCGCTCCTGCCCCACGGTGCGGTTGAACTCCTGCACCAGCAGGTCCATCGGCGAGCCTGCCTGCTCGCCGTAAACGTGCCAGAAGGACAGGGAGACAGGCTCCTTTTTATTCAGCAGCTTTTTTCCCCGCAGCCGGAGAGAGCAAAAACAAGGGTGCAGAGCAGCAGAAGAGAGAGAAGACGCTTTTTCATAAGGAGACCTCCAAAACAGAACTTGTGTTTGCAAGACGCCGCCCGAGAAGAAAAAACAAGGGAGCTTTTTGAAAAGAGGAAAACGGTATGCGGCGGAATAGGGGGGAGTATATGAAGAACTTGAAAAAGCTGACGATCCTGCACTCCAACGATATGCATGGCGACTTCCTCGCCGAGCAGATCGACGAGAGGCTGGTGGGCAGCGTGTCGCTGCTCTCGGGCTATGTCAACAAGGTTCGGCGTGAGGAGAAAAATGTGATCTACGCCATCGCGGGCGATATGTTTCGCGGCAGCGTCATCGACTCGGAGTATAAGGGCACATCTACCATCGGCATCATGAACCTAATGGGTCCCGATGTGGCGACCATCGGCAACCACGAGGTCGACTACGGCCTCGCGCATCTGCTGTTCCTTGAAAAGTGCGCGGACTTTCCCATCATCAATGCCAACCTGCACATCAAGTCCAACGGCAGGCGGATGTTTCGGCCGTTCTGGATCGCGCACATCGACGGCATGAAGATCCTCTTCATCGGCATCATCACGGAGGAGGTGCTGGCGGCGACGAAGAACGACGAGCTGATCGGCTCCTTCGTAGACATCGGCGAGGCGGCGCGCGAGGTGGGCAACATCTGCAACGCCTACAACGCCATCGACATCGACTTCACCGTGCTGCTCACCCACATCGGCTTTGAGGAGGACAAGAAGCTCGCCGCGCTGCTTGACCCCGACTGGGGCGTGGACGTCATCATCGGCGGACACAGCCACACAAAATTAGAGGAGCCCGCCAAGGTCAACGATATTTACATCGTGCAGGCGGGCACAGGCACCGACGAGATCGGCCGCTTCGACATCATGGTGGACACCGACCTCAACGCCATCGACACCTTTACCTGGCGGATGGTTCCCATCGACGATATGCACTGCCCGCGCGACGAGGAGCTGGAGCGCTTTATCCAGCACTACAAGAGCGTGATCTCGGAGAAGTACGACCGCATCATCACCCGCTTTTCCTGCGAGCTGACCCATCCCAAGCGCAATCAGGAAACGTCACTGGGGGACCTCATCGCCGACATTCTGCGGGACAGCTTCGGCATCGACCTGATGCTCATGGGGTCCGGGGCCATCCGCAGCTACGCCCTCGGCCCGGTGGTCCACTACGCCGACCTTGTGGAGTGCCTGCCCTATGACGACGCGGTGTATATGCTCAAGGTCACCGGCACCCAGCTCGAGCGGATGATCCGCCATATTCTGCGGGACGAGGCATTCCAGGGGGAGCACACGGAGTTCTACCAGTTTTCCCACGGAATGCGCATCGTCTGGTCGAGGAGCGGGCAGGTGTTTCGCGAGCTGACGCTGGACGGCGAGGTGCTGCACGCCGATCGGCTCTATTCCGTGGCGATGCAGAAGTACCATTACAATAACCTCAAGCCGTTTTTGAATATTACGCTCGAGGAGGCGGAGCAAAACGGCAAGATCCGTGTGCTGTCCACCTCCGCCCGGGACGTGGTGGAGGAATACCTGACGGTGAACCAGCACCTCAGCCGCGAGGTCGAGGGACGCTTGGTGGTCGAAGCATAAAAATTATAAGGAGGAAAGCACAATGCAAGTCAAGCTCAACACTCTGCCCGCGACGCTCGCGGAATTTCAGGCGCTCCCCCGCAGCACGCCGGAGGAGGTCTGCGCCGGGTTCCTGTGCGCCTTGAACCTGTACACCAAAAGTCCAAACGACGGCGTGGCCGCGATGGATCTGCTGCGTGGTCCCCGTCCCATGACGCCCTACGACAGCCAGTTCCTGCGCGACCGTCTGCGCGGCAAGGAATATCTGCCGCTTGCGTACTTCGACGGTGCGACGCCGCAGAACGGCTACAGGCCCACGGCCCCCTACACGCTCACCGTCCTGCCCGACCAACGGCCGCAGGATGTGGAGGAGGGCTATCTGCGCGTGTTTTTGCAGACGGCGGGCGCGGACGCGCCGCGCCCGGTGAAGCTGCGGCAGAAGCCGTCGACGGGCGAGTGGTTCCTTTGGGAGTATTCCAGCCCGCTCAGCGGTATCCGGATACCGGCCTCGCAGGACCCGTGGGCGTAAAGCTGCGGTCGATCCTTCTATGACCACCCGGTAGAAAACACCTAAAGCGAGGGAGGTGCGTATGAAGCGGCGATTTTGGATAGGAGGTGTGCTGCTGCTCATGATTTTTACGGGAATGACGGGCTGCGGAGGCCCGAAGGAGCCGCCGCCGGAGCACATGCTGGACGGCCCGGACATGATGTACACGCCGGAGGATCAGACTCCCTATGCAGGGACATGGCAGAGCCGCGACGGCACCATCGTCATGAAGGTCGAGCGCGGCGGAGGGGCTGAGAGCGAGTCCGATATGAGCCTGTCGGTCAACGGCGAACCGGAGTTTGAGGCTAAGCTGTGGGTGTATTCCACCGGCCATGTGGAGCTCTTGCGCGGAAAGGAGAAGGTTACGATCTCCGGGACGTTTTGCAATTTGCGCTTCAGCACGAGCGAAAACGCCTTTTACGGCTATCTTACCGGCAACACGGGGATGATCTGGCTGACGAAGGACGGCGCGGAATGCAGCGGGAAGGATGTGATCTACACTGAGAGGTCCGAGCAGCCGGAGCAATCCGCGAGGGTGTGGGTCTGCCCCGACTGCAAAACGGAAAACGAGGGGAATTTCTGCACCGAATGCGGCGGAGCGCGCCCCGCGGCCTGCGGGAAGTGCGGCTGGCAGCCCACGGACAGAAGACCTTCTGTGTACTGTCCGGAATGTGGAAGCCGCCTAAAATAAGGCGTACCGATATTGACCTGAAAATATAGAAATATTTGAAAAAAGGAGAAAAGAACTATGGGACTCATCAAAGCGATCGCGGGCGCCGCGGGCGGCGTGATGGCCGACCAGTGGAAGGAATACTTCTACTGTGAAGCGATGCCCGCAAACATTCTGGCGACCAAGGGCCACAAGAAGGTCACGGGCCGTTCGAGCAACTACAAGGGCGACGAGAACATCATCACCAACGGCTCGATGATCGCCGTAGCGGACGGCCAGTGCATGCTCATCGTCGAGCAGGGCAAGGTCGTGGAGGTCTGCGCCGAGCCGGGCGAATTTCTCTACGATTCCTCCACCGAGCCGAGCATCTTCTCGGGCAAGCTTGGCGACGGCATCGGCGACGTTTTCCGCAACATCGGCAAGCGTTTCACCTTCGGCGGCGAAGCGCCCAAGGATCAGCGCGTCTACTACTTCAACACGAAGGAGCTCATCGGCAACAAGTACGGCACGGCGTCTCCCGTTCCGTTCCGCGTCGTGGATCAGCGCGCGGCGATCGACATCGACGTGGGCATCCGCTGCTTCGGCGAGTACAGCTATCATATCGCCAACCCGCTGCTGTTCTACACGAACGTCTGCGGCAACGTGAGCGAGGACTATGACCGCTCGAATCTCGACAGCCAGCTCAAGACCGAGCTTTTGACCGCGCTCCAGCCCGCGTTCGCGAAGATCAGCGAAATGGGCATCCGCTACTCCGCGCTGCCCGGCCACACGGTCGAGCTGGCGGACGCGCTCAACGAGGCGCTGAGCGCCAAGTGGCGCGACCTGCGCGGCATCGAGGTCGTCTCCTTCGGCGTTTCCTCCGTCACGGCGAACGAGGAAGACGAGAAGATGATCAAGGAGATGCAGCGCAACGCGGCGTTCATGAACCCGACCCGCGCGGCGGCACACCTTGCGGGCGCGACCGGCGACGCGATGAAGACGGCGGCGGCGAACCCGAACGGCGCGGTCGGCGCGTTTATGGGCATGGGCATGGCCGGCGGCATGACCGGGAATCAGATGGCGGGCCTTTACCAGCAGGGCGCGCAGATGCAGCAGGCGGCTCCCGCCGCGGCAGGCTGGACCTGCTCCTGCGGACAGACGGGCAACACGGGCAAGTTCTGCGCGAACTGCGGCAAGCCCGCCCCCGCTCCGGCGAATGAATGGACCTGCGAATGCGGCGCGAAGAACACGGGCAAGTTCTGCTCGAACTGCGGCAAGCCCGCGCCCGCAGGCGAGTGGACGTGCGACTGCGGCACCGTCAACAAGGGCAAGTTCTGCTCCAACTGCGGCAAGCCCTTCGGAGGCTGAGATAGAATGAAGCGAAAATTGCTCTGGTTGTTTATCGCCGGCATCGCGGTCGGCATCGTGCTCTCGGGACTTTATAGGCACTTCGTGACCGACAGGATCATGGACGGCGGCAATATGGAAAACCCGGACTACATCCTGCATCAGCACGACGGCGAAAACGCCGACTGACAGGGATCTCCCTGAAAATTAAGAAAACGGAGAATAAGAGCATGGGACTGTTTGATAAAAAATACTGCGACATCTGCGGTGAGAAGATCGGCCTGCTCGGCAATCGCAAGCTCGAGGACGGCAATCTCTGCAAGGACTGCGCGAAAAAGCTCTCGCCCTGGTTCAGCGACCGCCGCAGCTCCACCGTAAGCGAGATCAAGGAGCAGCTTGCCTACCGTGAGAAGAACCGGGAACGGGCGGCGCAGTTCCGCACCACCCGCTCCTACGGTGAGGACTGGAAGCTTTTGCTGGACGAGGAGCACCGCTGGTTCACCGTCACCCGCGCCCGCGACCTGGCGGACGCCAACCCGGATATTCTGGACTACACGGCGCTGACCGGCTGCCGCGTGGACATCGACGAGAGCCGCACCGAGCAGCTGCGCGAGGACGCGGACGGCAAGGAAGTCAGCTATGTCCCGCCCCGCTATGAGTATTCCTACGACTTTGACATCATCATTTCCGTCAATCACCCCTATTTTAACGAGATGCGCTTCCGCCTCAACGACAGCTCTGTGGACATTCAGCCGCAAAGCACCGTGCAGCGCCCGATGATGGGGCAGCGCCCGATGGCGGGCCGGATGCAGCGTCCCATGCCGGGCCAGATGCAGCGGCCCATGGCGGGGCGTCCGCAGCCCATGGGTCGCCCGATGATGGGGCAGACGATGAATGTCGCACCCGTCAACTTCGACCCGGAGAACAGCGGAAAATTCTGTGAGTACTGCGGCACGCCCCGTCCGCAGTAAGCGAGGGGCGGAATAGGGAGGAGAAGCACGCTATGCCAGCACAGGTGACCAACTACAAATGTCCGACTTGTACCGGCCCGCTGCACTTTGTTGGCGCGTCCGGCAAGCTGGAGTGCGACTACTGTGGCGCGAGCTACGATGTGGCGCAGATCGAGGCGCTCTACGCGGAGAAGGAGGGTAAGGCTGCGGCAGCGCAGCAGTCCGCCGAGGAAAAGGCCGCCGCGGAAAAGAAAACCGCCGAGGGGAGCGAGTGGGATATGTCAGACCTCAACACCGACTGGGGTGCGGAGGGCGAGGGCATGAAGGCCTATAACTGCCCGAGCTGCGGCGCGCAGCTCATCTGTGACGCGACCACTGCCGCGACTTCCTGCCCCTACTGCGGCAACCCCACGGTCGTACCGGGGCAGTTTGCGGGTACGCTGAAGCCGGACTTCGTGATTCCCTTCAAGCTCAGCCGCGAGGACGCGATCCAAAGGCTCAAGCAGCATTATAAGGGTAAGGTATTCCTGCCGAAGAGCTTTTCCAGCGAAAATCATCTGCAGGAGATCAGCGGCGTCTATGTTCCGTTTTGGATGTTCAGCGGCGAGGCGGAGGGCGACGCGCACTTCGACGCCACCCGCTCGCGCACATACAAAAGCGGCGACTATCGGATCACGGAGACGGATCACTACGACGCCTACCGCGCCGGAAGTCTGGCCTTTGAAAAGATCCCCGTGGACGGATCGGAAAAGATGCCGGATGAGCACATGGACTCCATCGAGCCGTATGATTACAGCGAGCTGAAGCCCTTCTCGACAGCCTATCTTCCGGGCTTCCTTGCCGACAAGTTCGATGTGACGGCGGAGGACAGCCGCCAGCGCGCCGATTCGCGCTGTGCAGGTACGCTGAGAAGCGCGCTGGAAAAGACTGTGTCGGGTTATGAGACCTGCTCTGCGCGGGAGAGCAATACAACGATCAAGCGCGGCAAGGTCCATTACGCGCTCATGCCCGTGTGGATGCTCAATACGAAGTGGCACGGCAAGGACTTCCTTTTTGCCATGAACGGACAGACTGGAAAGCTCGTGGGCGACCTGCCTGTGGATAAGGGGCGGTATTGGGCGATGTTCTTCGCCATTGCCGTGCCGCTGTCCGCCATCGGCTCGTTTTTGGCCATGACACTGCTGCGATAGGAGGGCGGACATGAAGAGAAAAAGTACAGCCTTGCTGCTCTCGCTGCTGCTCTTGCTTGCATTGTGCGTTCCCGCCCTGGCGGCGATCGAGTATGGCGTGTTCTACGATGAGACGGAGCAGCTCGGCTCCGTGGAGCTGAGCTACGCGGCGGAGCAGACGCTCCCTCGGCTCACGCAGGAGCTTGGCGTCGATCTGCGGGTGGATGCCTTCACCGACGAGGATGTGGATGCCGACACGAGTGCCGCGGACATTGCGGCATACGTCTATGAGAATTCCGGTTATGGCTGCGGTGAGTGAAAGGAAGGCGTCTCGCTGACGCTGCTGCTGCGCGGCACGGAGAATGGCGCCTACACGCTCTCGGAGACGGATTGGTGCGTGTATGCCTTCCTCGATGAGGCGCGGGGCAGCGCACAGGAGCTGTCCGACGCTGTATACAATGCGGTAAAGCCTTATATGGTCGAGCGCGCGTGGAACGGCGAGGACATGAACATGAGCGCCACAGCGCTCTCGCAGGCGGTGAACGCGATGGCGGAGAGCGTGGAGGACTATATCCGCGAAAACGCCTCGCCGGATGTCACAGGCGGTGCGGACGCGCCGGACGAGACGGAGACCTCGCCGCCCGAGATCACAGAGCTCCCGGAGCCGGACACATCGTCCATGCGGTACATATTCGACCTCGCCGGCTGCCTCTCATCCGATAGCAGGACGAAGCTGGAGGCACGCGCAGAGGAGATCTCCACGCGCCACAGCTGCGGCGTTTATGTCGCTTTCGTGGACGATTATAAGGTGTACAGCCAAGGAGGCGACGTCTACGAGGGGACCTATCGGTTCTACCACGATAAGCAGCTCGGCATGGGGGATGGGCGTGACGGCGTGATCGTCCTGCTGAGTATGCAGAACCGCAAATATGCCATGTTCATCTATGGCGAAAATGCCGCCTACGCCATCAATGAGTATGGCGCGGAGCAGCTGGAGGGACGCTTTTTAGGCCAGTTCAGCGACGGCAATTGGTACATCGGTGCTGCCGAGTACCTGACCGCCTGCGACGAGTATCTGAGCCTTGCCGAGGCGGGCAAGCCCGTGCGGGAAAGTCCGTGGGCGGTGATCGCGATCATTGTGATCGTCTCCTGCCTGATCGCGAGCGGCGTTTGCAAGGTGCTTAAAATGAACATGAAGACCGTCCGGCGCGGCGCGGCGGCGGATGAATACGTCACCGGCGAGGGGCTGGCGCTGACGGAAAGCAGCGACCGCTTTATGTACACGACCGAAACGCGAACGAAGATCAAGAGCGACAGCTCCGACAGCTGCGGAGGAGGAAGCACCTCGAGCTGCAGCGGGGGCGGCGGCCACGGCCGCAGCGGATCGTTCTGAGGAGGAATTACTGTGAAGCAAACACTGAAGCGCCGCATTTGCGCGGCGATCCTGTGCCACATCCTGCTGCTCGGCCTTGCCGGCTGCGGCAAAGCCAACAAAGCAAAGCCGAATGACGGGGGCGATCCGCCCGTCAAGGCGTCGGTCGACGCTCTGAAGCAGGGGCAGCCCGCCGCGGACAGCGAGGAAACGGTAGACGGAGCGGAGTCGCTCGCGCGGGTGCGCGGCGATCTGGAATACGACGGCCGGCTCACCGGCGCGGCGGCCTATCTCGGCCTCCGCGAGATGGGCGACCAAACCGAGCTAACGGACTGGCTGCGCGAAGACTGCGCAGATTTGACCTCTGAGCTGCCGTTTCTGCTGGAGATCCCGTCTGAGCGCGTCCTCGGCGCGGGCTACGGCAAGCTCTTCTGCATCGTCCCGCGCGACGAGAACACCAGCCTTGCCGTAAACCATGTGACTTGGCAGATGATGGGCAACGGCCTGCATCCGGTGGCGGACGAAGTGCTCTACCGCGAGGAATACGCCGAGCCCGTGCTGGTGTTCGCCGATCCCGAGGAGCCGGACAAGGAGGTCAACCTTGTGACCAACGACGGCGTGGCGGCGATCTGGTACCCGCAGGAGGACGGCTACGGCAATCTCATCCTGCCGACCGATGAGGCCGGGGAGCCGATGCTGTACGACTTTGCGATCTACGGCTACACGACCGGTCTTGACTACCCCGAGGGCTGGGAGCCGTCCGGCGATGACTGGTGGCTGCCGCCCACGGAGCTGGGACTGGCCGACACCTCGTGGCTCTGCGACAGCTGGGTGCTGGAGCTGCGCGGCGGCGATGCCGGCCCCGGGTACGCGGGAACTGCTGACCTATACTACGCTCCCGCTGGCTACATCAAGCAGGACTACTTAGGCGTGTGGCGCATGGAGGACGACTGCCTGTATCTGAAGCTCTCCGCCGACAGCGGCGACGAGATCGACGCGAGCTTCCCGATCCTCATTTCCCCCTCCGGCGAGGATCTTTATTTCCAGCGCTCGCGCACAGGCGCGGGGATCCCCTTCCTGCCGGACGGCATGGACTCCGTCGGGCTGCTCCTGTACACAGGGTAAGATGGCGGGCGCGTCGTCCGCGGGGCTATATTCGTTGCACCCGGCGTGCGGGATAAGCTCACGGCGGCGCGGGAGGAGACGAAAAAAGCATCGGAAAAAGGGCACTCGCTCCCTTTTTCCGATGCTTTTTGTATGGCGGCTGTGCTCCACCGCGCGAAAGCGCCTACGGGCGCGGCGGTCCGCTCTGCGTGCTTTTGCGGTGGTCTCCGCGGTGGGCGCTGCGCAGCCCGATCTCTGTCCCCCGACAGATGCGCACAAGGTTATCCCTGTGCTTATAAATGATGATCGCCGAAAGGGGCAGGAGGAGCAGCGCGGTGGTCCCGCTGCCGCTCCATGCGCTGTAGAGCGGGACGCTGATGACGGTTGTCATTGTCCCGAGGACGACGTAATCGGTCACAAGCGTGATGAGCGAGACGGCAAGAAGCAGCAGGAGCGCAAAGCGCCAGTTTAAGGCGAGCGTCATGCCGAGATAGGCGGCAAAGCCCTTTCCCCCGTGAAAGCGCATATAGAACGGGAACATGTGCCCGGCGACGCAGGCGGCGCCCGATAGAGCGCCCGCGAGCGGAACGGCGGGAAAAAGCAGGCGGCACAGCAGCACGGCGAGGACCGCCTTGGCAATGTCATGCGCGCCTACGAGCAGCCCCGCGCGCCAGCCCATCAGGATCAGCGCGTTGGAGGCGCCGGGGTTTCCGCTGCCGCCGGAGCGCAGATCGACGTTCTGTGCGGCGGCGAGGTAAACCGCCATGTTCGAGCAGCCGAGCAGATAGCCGATCAGCAGGATCAGTAGGTAGTGCATCATCAGATCACCGCTCCTATATGTTTATTTCGCGCACAGCTCCGCGGACAGCGCTTCCATCTGCGCTTCGTTTGCAGGGCCGAACGCGCTGCGCAGCGACACCACGGTGCCGCACACGCGCAGGTCCTTCATTTCCTCGAGCTTTGCGCGCATCAGCCGCGCCGCGGCAGGCGCCCACGAGCCGTTTTCCATCAGGCCGACGCTGCGGTCGCGGAAGCCCTTGGCTTGCAGGTGGCTCAGAAATTTCTCCATGGGAGGGAACAGTCCGCCGTCATAGGTCGAGCAGGCCAGCACGAGCTTACCGCAGTAGAAGGCGTTCGCCACCGCGTAGGAGACTTCGGTCGTCGTCAGGTCGCAGAGCGTGACCCGCGCGCCTTTCGCTTCCAGCTTTTGCTTGAGCAGCTCCGCTGCGCGGGCGGTGTTGCCATGAATGGAGGCGTGGGCGAGAAGAATATCATCCGGCGACTCGCTCTGCCAGCGCGACCACAGGTCGTAGAGGCGCAGGGCCTCGCCGAGTGCTTCGCCCGTCAGCACGGGACCGTGGAGCGGGCAGACCGTTTTGATCTCCAGCGCGGACGCCTTTTTCAGCAGTGCCTGTACCTGCGCGCCGTACTTGCCGACAATGTTGTAGTAGTAGCGCCGTGCCTGCGGCGCCCACGGCGCGCCTGCGGTGCGCGAGAGGGCACCAAAGCGCCCGAAGGCGTCGGCGGAGAAGAGTATCTTCTCTGTTTCCTCGTAGGCGACCATCACCTCCGGCCAATGAACCATCGGGGCGAGCATAAAATGAAGCGTGTGTGTGCCGAGGGAGAGCGTCCCGCCCTCGCCGACCTCTACCAGACGCTCGTTTGCCGGCGCAGACGCGCCGAAGAACTGGCGGAGCATTGTGAAGGTCTTGGTGTTGCCGACGAGCTTCATTTCCTGATATTTCTCCGCAAGGCGCAGGATGCTGCCGGAGTGGTCCGGCTCCATGTGCGAAATCACAAGGTAGTCCGGACTGCGCCCGTCCAGCTCGTGTGCGAGCTTGGCGAGCCATTCGTCCGCCGCGCGGGTATCCACGCTGTCCATGACGGCGATCTTTTCGTCTAAAATAAGGTAGGAGTTGTAGCTCACGCCCATCGGCTGGACAGGGTACTGGTTTTCAAAAAGGGGCAAGGTGAGGTCATCCGCCCCAACGTAGCGGACGTCCTTCGGTAATACCTGTGTTTCCTTTCGGGTTTCGTTGTTCATTGCACTCTCCTTTGCGGAATTTTTAGCTGAGGTGTTATTTTTTCTCTGCGAACAAGCGCTCCGTTTCCTGGGGAACAGCCTCCGAGGAGGAGCGCTCCTGCGCGAGCCGATCTTGATAGTCGCTCAGGTAGCGGTCGAGGTAGATCTTGTTGACGATGGCTGAGACGGTGTTGCGAAGAAGGTCCTTCGCGGCCGAGCGCGTCTCGCCAAGCCCCTGCACCGCGGGAGCGACGCCGAAGGCTGCAAAGAGCATATTCTCAAATTCGTCGCAGAAGTAGTCATACGCCGTGCAGAGGGCATAGCTGCGCTCCTGTATGCCAAACATCAGGCGAAGTCCCTCGAGGGGGACGACAGGCTTGACCGCGGCAATGAACATCAGCCGTGCGAGCTGCTCGGCCGTGTAGACCTTTTTTTGGGGCGCGGGGATCAAGCGCTGCTTGACGTAGTTGCTCACCATCGAGGGTGACAGCTCCGGCTCGCCGAGCGGCGCGAGATAGGCGTTGACATAACGCACCACCTGCTCCAGATACAGCCCAATGTCGGGGATCTGCGCGTAGCGCGGCAGGCGGAAGGGGGCGATATCCGCCGCCATTTTGCTTTGTAAATTATTATCCATGACGCCATTATAGCGGCTTTCTGCACAAAGTTCAACGGCTTTGCAAAATAATTCAATCAGTTTTTGAAAAACGGTTGACGCAATAGTGGAAAACTGTTAGACTGTCGTTGTCGGCAGACGGTGCCGGCAACAGCAGTTTTCTTTTTTGGAGGATAACTATGAGTCAGATTCGCCTTGTCGCAGACTCGAGCTGCGACCTTCTTTCATTGGATGGGGTTGATTTTGTCAGCGTTCCGCTCACCCTTCGCACTGAGACGGAGGAATTTCGCGATGACGCCCGGCTCGACGTCGACGCGATGGTCTCGACGCTCCGCGCGTCCAAGGGGCGCTCCTACAGCGCTTGCCCGAATGTTGCCGACTGGGAAAAAGCCTTCGGCGAGAGCGGGGATGTTCTCGCCTTTACGATCACAAGCAGCCTCTCCGGCAGCTACAGCGCCGCGTGCGTGGCAAAGCAGAGCTGCGAGGAACGCGACCCCTCCCGCCGCATCCGCGTCGTGGATACGCTCTCGGCGGGGCCGGAGACGATGCTGCTGCTGGAAAAGGCAGCCTCCGCGCAGCACGGCGGCGCATCGTTTGACGAAGTGTACCGCGTTGTGGAGGAGCTGCAACGGCACACGCACCTGCTCTTTTCCTTGGAGTCGATGCACAATCTCGCGCAGAACGGGCGCATCAGCAAGCTCGCGGCGACGGCGGCGGGCGTGCTCGGCATCCGCGCCGTCGGACAGGCGAGCGCGGAGGGAACGCTCGAGATGCTCGGCAAGTGCCGCGGCGAGAGGAAAACGCAGGAATTTTTATTGCAGGAGATGGAGCGGCTCGGCTACAAGGGCGGCAGCGTGCGCATCGGGCATTGCGGGAACGCCGCGTTTTCGCTGGAGCTGTATACGGAGCTCCGCCGCCGCTTTCCCGATGCCGATGTGCGGCGGTATCCGCTCAGGGGCCTGTGCAGCTACTATGCCGAGCGCGGCGGCATCATGATGGGCTTCGAGACATGAAAAAAGAAGGGAAGGGGCGCGCAGCGGAGCTGCTGCACCTTACGGTGCGCATTTTGACCCTGCCGCCCATCGTCATCGGCGTGACGCTGGCGATGCTGTACGCGCGGAGCGCAGAGAGGGGCAGCGCAGCAGGGCGCTGGTCTACGGAGTCTGGTGAGCGGGGCTGCCGCCTTTGCATAGAGGGTGCGCCCGCGCCATTTGAACCAAATTGATTGCTCCCTTTAGGCTGCCGGAGGCTCTTGCCTTCGGCAGCCTAAATTCCTGTTTCCCTGCTTGTGCGGCGCGGCACAGGCGGCGCGGCCAGATGCGGAAAGAGTCTGCTTTACAGACGGCGTCTTTTGTGGTATCCTGTCACTGTGAAACCAAGCGGAAGCAAGCTGCCGCGGAGACCTATCATCCTTTCGCGGCGGCGCAATGATAAAGGAGGTAAGTATTTTATGTCCGTACTGAAGGCCGCGCGGCTTTCCAAAAAGCCGCCGCTGAACCGGCAGGAGCTCTGGCAGCTCGACGCCTACTGGCGCGCCGCGAACTACCTGACCGCCTGCCAGCTCTACCTGCTCGATAACCCCCTGCTTGAGCGCCCGCTCAAAAAGAGCGACCTCAAGCAGACCATCGTCGGCCACTGGGGCACCTGCCCGGGCCAGAACTTCATCTACACGCACTTGAACCGCGTCATCAAGCGCGACGACCTCGATATGATCTACCTCTCCGGTCCCGGCCACGGCGGCAACGCCATGGTCGCGCAGGACTGGCTCGACGGCAGCTACACCGAGGTCTACCCCAACATCACCCGCGATAAGGAGGGCATGCAGAAGCTCTTCAAGC
>OGNB01000974.1_pt1 | contig 18096 bp, 20 predicted proteins | sample 1573301 | NCBI WGS metagenome assembly OGNB01 (sample SAMEA2581914, study PRJEB24529) | metagenome | biome: Human gut stool | place: China | collected 2011
CCACGTGTGTCTCCTTTCCTTCCGGCAGGCAGACACCCGCCGGATCATGTTGTTTTGAAGAATTGGGCGACAGCTTCCCGTGCCTCCGGATCGCCCACAAAAATAACAAGGTCACCGCCGCAGAGCTCTGCGTACGGCCCCGGCGAGACGCTCAGCGCCTCCGCGCGTCCGATTGCAACGACGGTCGCGCCTGTTGCCTGCCAGAAATGGAGCGAGCCGAGGCTCTTTCCCGAATCCGGCCAATCCTGCGGGATACGGCAGGAAAAGCTCTGCAGCTGCTCCAAGCTTGGCACCGGCTGGATGGAATCGTCGAGAATGCTGCCGCACAGCTCCGAAACCTGCCGCGCGACGGCCTCCTGCTGGGCAAGCAGCGCACGCAGCCGCTGCTTTTTCTGCCGCAGCTCGATCTTGCCGCCGACCATCTGCAAATAGCGCCTTGCGTTGCCGGCAGAGCGCACATATATGCTGCTCTGTTCCTTCACGCTCACGACCTGCATGTCGCGCAGCAGCTGAACCGCCTTGCGGATGGTCTCCGGGGAAACCTGATACTCCGAGGACAGCTTGGAGCGGCCGGAAAGCTTCTCTCCCTCCGCAAACTGCCCCTCTGCAATCCTTCCGGCAACGGAGACCGCAATCCGCATATATTGTGGGAGCTCCTCATTTTCCATATCTGAACCCCTCCTTTTGCGCAAATTACGCAGATTTTATTTAATTATAGTAACTGACAACTTGTATTCCAATATAAATTTTCAGTTTTTCGAGGGAGAAACTGGCCGCCGGACAGGACTTGTCCGGCGGCCAGCGCTTTATGCTTACAGATTTTGATATTCAGCCGGCGAAAGACCACTGATTTTCCGGAACACGCGGCAGAAATATTTTTCATCCGCATAGCCGACCAGATGGGCGATTTTTGACACGCGGTAATCCGTTGTTTTCAGCAGGATCTTCGCCTTCTCCACGCGCGTCTCCGCGAGGAAATTCATAAGGCCGACATGATAGCGCTCCTTGAACGCGCGCGACAAATACGACGGGTTGCGGTAATACCGTGCAGCCAGCGAGGAAAGCGACAGCTGTTCGGCATAGTGCAGCTGGATCTCCTGCCGCACCTGCGTGCAGACGTCGTCGTCCTGTCCGGACGTATCCGGCTTTCCGGCAAGCGCACCGGCTTGCTCCAGCAGATACGCGTTCAACTGTTGTGGATCCAGTCTCAGCTGCTCATCCAGAACCGGCAGCAGCGCCTGACTTGGCAGAAACGCCGCCCGCGTGCGAACCGGCTGTGGGTTGGCCTGCAGATAGCGGCTGCAGCGTTCGCACAGTGCCTCCCACCACGTCTGTAGGCTCTGCAGCGTCAGCGGCAGGCCGCTCAACTGCTCCAGACAGGAACGCAGACAGGCCTGCACCTGCTCGCGCGAGCCATGCGCGGCGGCTTCAAAAAACGAATCCGGCAGGACAGGCAGCTGCCCGGCACAGCTGTCTGTCTGCTCTGTCAGGCAGGCGGACTGCGTCTGCGCGATGAGCGCCTGCCCAGCCGCGCTCAGACTGGCGCAGTCCCACACGGCGTTATACTGCAGCGTGTAACGCGGCAGCAGGCCAAAGGTCTCGCGCAGGATAGCCAGCACCTGACCAGCGGCCTGTTCCTGCTGCTTTGCGCTGCCGGCCAGAAGCAGATACAGCAGATTCTGGCTGCCGACGCCAATCAGCACGTGACCGCGGCGGTTATTCGCCAGAAGCTCTCGCAGCGCAGCGGTAATCTGCTTCTTCTCTGCTGTCTCGGCGCCGCTGAGCACGTGGACGCAGAACAGATTCAAGACCATCAGGCCCGCCGGACTCGGCAAGAACTGTGCCGCCGGATTGTTTGCAGGGAGCTCGGCATCCCCCTCGGCACACAGCGCAAGCAGAATTCGCTCGTCCGCGTCCGGCACCTGACGGTCATCCGGCTTCGGCGGAGCCGGAATGCGCAGCTTTTCCGCGGCGCGGCGCAGAACGGCGTCCAGCTGTGCAGGCTGGATGGGCTTGAGCAGATAATCCAGCGCACCCAGCCGCATGGCGGAAATGGCATATTCAAATTCATTGTAGGCGCTGATAACAATCACCTGTGCCTGCGGCTGGTTCTGATGGAGCCACTGCATCAGCTCAAGTCCGTCATGCTGCGGCATGCGGATATCCGTGATGATGATCTGCGGGCGGCTGCGCCGCAGGCAGGTAATGGCCTGCTCGACCGTCTCCGCCTCCAAAACCTCATCAATATCATAGAGCGTCCAGTCTGCCAGCAGACGGATCGTGCTGCGCGCGGGCTGCTCATCGTCAACAATCAGTGCCTTCATGCTTGTTCTCCTTTCTCGGCAGGCGGAGCGTCAGAAGAAACCCGCCGCGCGGCCGGTTCTGCACGTCAATTGCGGCGCTCTCGCCATAATACAGCCGTAGGCGCGCACACGTGGTGCAGATACCGATATGATCGGACTGGCGCAGGTCTGCACCGGCGTCTGCAAGCTCCGCGCGCAGCCGCTGCAAAGCCGCTTCGTCCGCACCTGCGCCGTTATCCTCGACTGTGATTGTAAGCATTGGGCCGTCGGCGCTGACTGTGAGCAGCAGAAAGCCGTTTGTCCGATTTTGCAGATGGCCATGGACGAAGGCGTTTTCCACCAGCGGCTGCAGCAGCATCTTGGGCACCGGAAGCTCCAACAGCTCCGGCGGAGCCTGGACAGAATAGACAAAGCGATCCGGGAAGCGAAGCTTCTGAAAGTACAGATAGTGCTCGGCAAACGCAATCTCCTGCGACAGAGGCACCTGCGAGCTTTCAAAATCCATGCAATACTGCATCAGACTTCCGAAGCCCGCCAGCTGGGTATAGATTTCGCGGTTGCCCGCCTGCAGTGCGCTGACGCCGATAGACTGGATGGTGTTGTTGATAAAATGTGGGTTGAGCTGGGCCTGCATCGCCAACAGCTGGCTGCTCTTATTGCTGAGTTCAAGCTGATACCGCTGTAGGATCAGTGCATTGATATTATCCATCATTGTCTGGAACTGTGTGATCAGCCGGCCGATCTCATCAATGCGGGTTGTGGAAATCGGATCCGTCATATCGCCCTGTCCGATCCGCTCCATATGCTGCACCAGACGGACAATGGGCGCGGTAAAGCGTGCGCTGATGATAAAAAGCGCAGCGGAGGACACCAGCAGGACAATAAAGGCAATCAGCCACGTGAGCCGGATCAGCTGCGTCGTCCCGGCGCTCAGGACAGCCGCCGGTGTGATCTTCAGCAGATACAGCGTGCCGCATTCGAGCGAAAGCGGCGAATAAAACAGCAGCTGCGTTGCGCCGGAGCTGTCTGTCAGCTCAATATGGCCGCCTGTGTCTGGCAGCGCTTCAAGTGTCTGTGCGGTCAGGCAGGACGGCGCATCCGGAGCAAAGACAGGCGTCCCATCGGACAGCAGCAGACAAACAGTCTCCTGCGCATTTGTCTTGAGCTTCTGCATGACGGAATCCAGATAGTCCGTCGTCAGATCGATATCGATCTGGCCGATATATGTATCCTCCGGCACGCGCCAAAGCGTGCGGTGCAGTGAGACAACATCCTGCGGCTGCTGACGATTGACAGTACCGACGCCGTAGTTGGAGCTCTGGTGCAGAGGCTCAATCCAGAGCTGCTGCTGCTCCGGCGCAGCATCCACATTGCTTTTGGAAAACACGGAGGAGCGCACCAGATAGCTGGCATGCTGGCTGTCCGCGTACAGATGCGCCTGATAAATGGTCGGGTCGGAAACAGCTGAAGCCTTAAGCGTGAGATTCACATAGGAATCAAGCTCATAGCCCGGCGCGCTGTCCGTTGACAGGCGTTGATAGAGCGCGGAATTGGAATACGGAACGAGCAGAAGCGTCTCGACGTTGTGCAGATAATTTTCAAGATTCTGCGCGCCCTGATACACCAGATTCTCCGACGTCGCGATGACCGTGCCGCGCGCGTAGCGCTGCATCATTCTCGAAATCAGCACCGTCAGCGACAGCACAATCGCGCAGATAGCCGCAAACAGCAGCAGCCACAGCTGCCAGCGCAGACGTGAACGCACAAATTGCCGCACAGACGGTCTGTCGGCAGATGGATTTTGGGCCATGGCAAAAGCTCCTGTTCGTACATATTTTTTTAGATTATAACATGAGTGGTAAAAATAATCCACCAACTTTGTCAAAATCGTGGGTGTTTATTTTTTGATTGGCCGGATACAATGGAGCCAGCCCAGATGAGAAGGAGCGCGATGCCAGTATGAAAACGCATAAAGGACGGGTTCTGCAGAGCAGACTGGAGGGCGCTGTGTTTATCGGCCCTGCGCTGCTGGCGTTCTTGCCGGTTGTTGCGATCCCGTTTCTCTATTCCGTCGTTCTGTCTGTTATGGAATGGAACGGCATTTCCGATGAAATTACGTTCGTCGGGCTCAAAAACTACATTCGGATTCTGACAACAGACGCAGACTTCAAGCACGCCTTCTGGTTCACGGTGCGCATAACGGCAGTGTCCGCCGTTATCTCCAATATCCTAGGTCTGTTTTTTGCTGCGCTTCTGACGAAAAAGCTCAAAATCCGCAACTGGGGCCGTACGGCGCTGCTGCTGCCGAATATCATGAGCGGCGTTATTCTCGGCTATATCTGGCAGTTTATCTTTACCCGCGCATTCCCCGCGCTGGGTGAGCTTCTGGGCTGGGGCGTATTCCAGCAGAGCTGGCTCGGCACGCCGCAGACAGCCTTCTGGGGCATCGCCATCGTAAGCATCTGGCAATGGACCGGCTACACCATGATTATTTACGTCGCTGGCATCAACTCCATCAGCGCGGATGTGCAGGAGGCCGCCATGCTTGACGGCGCGACGGGTCTGCAGAAATTTTTCCGCGTGACGCTGCCGCTTATCATGCCTTCCGTGACCATCTGCCTGTTCTGGACGATCACGCGGGCGTGCACCATGTTCGATCTGCCGTTCGCACTCACCGCCGGAGGCCCGTTCCGCTCGTCGGAGACTATCGCCATGAATATTTACACCGAAGCCTTTACCAGAAATAATTACGGACTCGGCTCGGCCAAGGCGATGCTGTTCTTCGCGGCGGTTCTGATTGTCGCCCAGCTTCAGGTATTTGTTACCTCGAAACAGGAGGTGCAGGCATGACAACACGTAAAACAAAGCAGCGCGCCGCAAACGCCGCGCTTACGATCTTCCTGCTCACCGTCAGTATCATCGTGCTCAGCCCCCTGCTGCTGGCGCTGCTCAATTCGTTCAAAACGCTCTCGGAGATCACCTATGACGTGGCCGCCCTGCCGGAAACCTGGCAGACAGCCAACTATGAACGTGCATGGAACAGCCTGAATTTCCCGCGGGCGCTGTTTAACTCGCTGCTCGTAACAGTTCTGAGCAACGCGGGCGTTGTGCTCATCTCCTCCATGGCAGCATACCGCATCGTCCGCCACCCGACGCGCAGCAACCGTGCGCTCTACAAGATTTTTCTGGCCGAAATGATTCTGCCGTTCCAGGTGGTCATGATCCCGCTGACCATCGTAATCAAAAAAATGGGACTGATCGACTCCATCGCAGGCGTTGTGTTTGCCTACCTCGGCATGGGCGTCGCCATGGGTGTGTTTACCTACTGCGGCTTTATCAAGACAGTTCCGCGCGACATTGAGGAGGCTGCCCGCATCGACGGCTGTACGGAGCTCGGCACGTTCTTCCATGTGGTCTTCCCGCTGCTGCGTCCGACGACCTATACGCTTATCGTCATCAATACCTTCTGGTTCTGGAACGATTTCCTGCTGCCGAAGCTGATTCTTTCCTCGGAGCAGCTTCGCACGATTCCCATCGCGATTCATTCGCTTATGGGCCAGTATATCATGCAGTGGGATCTGGCGCTGCCGGCGCTGATGATGGCGATTCTGCCGGCCCTCATCGCGTTTTTGGCCATGCAGCAAAATATCGTCGCCGGACTGACAGCCGGTGCAGTCAAGAGTTGATTCCGCGTAAGCGAAACAATAAAAATCATACAGGAGGAACTTCAAGTGAAAAAGATTCTTGCCCTCGCCCTTGCGATGCTTCTGGTGCTGGCCGTGTTTGCCGGCTGCGCCGCCAAGCAGACGACACAGCAGACGGCCGACACTCCGGCTGACGCTCCCAAGTCCGACCCCGCCGCAGACGCCGCCTCCGACCCCGAACAGCCCGCAGCCAGCGGAGAAAAGAAAACCGTAAAGATCTTCCAGTATAAAGTAGAAATCGCCGATCAGCTTCTGGCGCTCGCCGACGAGTACATGCAGCTGCATCCGGAGATCAATCTGGTTGTCGAATCCGTCGACTCCACCGACTATAACACGCTGCTCAAGACGAAGTTCGCCAGCGGCGAAGCGCCTGACATCTTCAACAATCAGGGCTACACCGAATTCGAGCTCTGGCAGAGCAAGCTTGAGGATCTGAGCGATCAGCCCTGGGTCTCCAACATGGCCGAATTCACAAAGGAAGGCATCAGCGACGCCGACGGCAAGATCTACGGCCTGCCGCTCTACCTTGAAGGCTACCAGTTCTGCTACAACGTCAAGCTCTTTGAAAAGGCCGGCATCACCGAGCTGCCGCGCACACTCGACGAGCTCGAGGCTGTCTGCACACAGCTTGAGGACGCGGGCATCCCCGCCATCATCAACTCCCTTGGCAGCTGGTACAACATGGGCGTGTTCGGCGCGAATGTTGCCGTTGCTCATCAGCCGGACGTCAAGGCCTTTATCGAAAACGTCACAAACGGTACCGAGAACTTTGAAACCAACGAGGTCTTCAACGAGTGGGTAGATCTTGTCGATCTCATGCTCCGCCATACCTATAAAGATCCTCTGACCACCAGCTTCTCTGACCAGATTTCCCGCATGGCCAACGAAGAGGCCGCCATCACCCTCTGCAACAACGGCGCATGGCTGAGCTTCATGCAGATCAATCCTGATATCGAGGTTGGCTACTTCTCCATTCCCATCAACAACGATGCAGATTACAATGACGTTCTGTTCGCGGGCGTCAGCACATACTGGGTCGTGAACAACGAATCCGAGTCGAAGCAGGAGGCCAAGGAGTTCCTTGACTGGCTGACCTCCAGCGAACGCGGCCAGTATTATTTGGTGCAGGAATTCGGCTTCGTCAGCGGTCTGACCAGCATTCCGGCTCCCGAAGAATACGTCGGCCCGCTGAGCGCAGCTGTTGCTGAAGCTGTCGCAGCTGGTAAGACGCTTGGCTGGGAATGGCCCCGCTATCCCGCCGGCATGGCCGAGGAATTCGGCGTCGGCATCCAGAAGTACGCCTCCGGCGCGTGCACCAAGGAGCAGATGCTCGAAGGCTTTACGCAGTCCTGGCACAATCTGGCCGGTTAATGAAAACAAGCACTGGCCGGCGAAAGCCGGCCAGTTTTTTATCAAAACAGGAGGAAATACACATGATTATTGAACAATTTGGCTGCATTCCCTTCGGCGGCGATTACTGCCCGGAGCAGTGGGATGAGGCAACGTGGCAGGAGGACATCCGCCTCATGCAGGAGCTCGGCGTCAATACGGTGACAATCAACGTACATAGCTGGGTCATGAACCAGCCAGCCGAAGGCGTATTTGATTACAGCAAACTTGATAAAATTGTCGATCTGTTGACAGACGCGGGCATCCGGATCATTATGGGCACAGCTACAACGGCTGTTCCCAACTGGATGGGCAAAAAATACCCCGAGATCATGATGACGGACATCAATGATCTGCATTACACAACCGGTCGCCGCGAGATCTACTGCACCAACAGCCCGGATTACCGCCGCGAGATCAAAACCGCGGTCGAGCATCTGGCCGAGCACTATCAGAACAATCAGAACATCAAGCTCTGGCACATGGCAAATGAGGTTGGCATCGTCTGCTACTGCGACAACTGCGCAAAGGCCTATCGCCGGTACCTGCGGAAGAAATTCGGCACGCTGGACAATCTCAATGAGCAGTGGACGACTGCCTTCTGGGGTCACACCTATACCGACTGGGAGCAGATTGACCCGCCCAAGACCACAACGGAATTCGCACCCAATATGAACGGCATCGACGGCTTCGACTGCCATTTCCGCTCGACGGAAGCGATTGAGTATCTGCGCTTTTTCTCCGAATCCCTGCGTGAATGCTATGAAATTGAACGCGACGCAATCCACAAATATATCCCGGACGCGCTCGTGACGAACAATTTCCAGTTCCGCACGCTGGATTACCGCCGCGTCTGCGCCGCTTCCAGCGTAATTGCCTACGACAGCTATCCTGCTCCCGACGAGCATCCGGCCAAGAGCGCCATGTGCTACGACATCTGCCGCGGACTGCACGCACCGGGCAAGAACTTCATGCTCATGGAGATGACCCCGAGTCAGGCAAGCTGGGCACAGACGGTTCCGGTCAAGCGCCCCGGCGAGGTCGAGCTGATCGCGCTCAAGGGACTCGGCCACGGCGCAGATTCCTCGCTGTTCTTCCAGATCCGTAAAAACCGCAGCGGCTTTGAAAAATTCCACGGCGCCATGATTGACCATTGCGGCCATGTAAATACCCGCACGGGCCGCGAACTGCAGAGTCTTGCAAAAAAGCTCAAGGCAATCGAACCGTATCTGTCTGAGACGCATGTGCACGCAAAGGTCGCCGTGATTCTGGACTTTGATACCATGTACGGCGTGGAGATCCCCTGCTCGATCCAGAAGCGCATGAATTACATGAACGAGGTCGAATATTATTACCGCTATTTCAATGAGCGGAATATCGCCGTCGATATTTTGCCGGCGACAGCCGATCTGAGCGGCTATTCGCTCGTCGTTGCACCGATGCTGTACATGCTGCCCGAGAGCTTCGGGCAGGAGATCACGCGCTATGTGCAGTCCGGCGGCAGCTTCGTCACGACGTATTACAGCGGCATGGCCGATCTCAACGACTGCCTCTATCCGGGCGGATATCCGGGCATTCTGAAGGATGTCTGCGGCCTCTGGGTTGAGGAAACCGATGCGCTGACGGCAAATCAGCACAACCGTGTCAAAACGGACAGTGCGCTCGGCGGGCAGGATTACAGCTGCGGCTTCATGTGCGACGTGATCCATCTGACGGGTGCAAAGAGTCTCGGCGTTTATGCGGAGGACTTCTACGCCGGTACTCCCTGCATCTGCGAAAACAGCTTCGGCGCTGGCCGGGCAATTTATATCGGCACCAAGCTCGAAGCGGGCGGCGTTGATGCTGTGCTGGATTACGCCGTGCAGGGAACCGATGTTGCGCCTGTCCTCGCGGCTCCTGCCGGTGTGGAGATCTGCCTACGCGAGGGCGAGAAGCACGGTCTTCTCTTCCTCGTCAATAATACGACGGACTCGCGTACCGTTGCGATTCCGTCCGGTTGGGAAGCGCTTGCGGGCGAAGCGCCGGAAAACGGCGTACTGATACTCAGCGGCAAGGGCAGCGCTGTTCTGCTGCGAAAATAATTTCACCACAAAACGGACTCAGGGTGTCCTCCCTGAGTCCGTTTTTTATGCGGCCAGCCCATATTTAGTCTGTATGCGGTCGAGCTTCTCCAGCATCGGTTCGCTGCCGAGCCACAGGAAAAAGAAGGTTGCCGCGGCACGCGCCAGATCGACCGGGATACCAGTCATATAATATCAGCGCAGACGGCAGCTGCCGTGTGATTGCGTTGTCCTGCATACGGTTCCCTGCGCCGACGACGATTGAGCCGTCCGGCAAATGATACTCTCCGCTTCTGCGCTCCAAAATCAGCGAATAGAACGCTTTCTGCACCTCAAGGGAGCAGGCGTTCAGTTCATCCAGAAACAAGAAGAACGGCTCTTTTTGAACCAGACAGCGAGGCGGGCAGAAGACGCTTGTACCGTTTACGATCTGCGGCACTCCGATCAGATCCTCCGGGGCAAGCTGGCTTCCTGTCAGGCAGACGCAGGGCAGGCCCGGCTCTGCGGCAAACTGCTCTACAATCGCGGACTTCCCGATTCCGGGCGCACCCCAGATAAAAACGGGCCGGACAAGCCCAACCTGCAAAAGCAGTTCCTTGAGCTGATTCTGGTCGATTGAAACCGATAGCTCCATATATATCACATCCTTTTCTTTAATCATAATCCCTGTACTGGACAACGCTTGTCCAGCTCTGAAATTTATCGTAATTTTGCTTGTAAAATACTCATAATTCTGCTATACTGCAACCAGGGAGGGATGCAGTATGCCAAATATTCGTCCGATTTCTGATCTGCGCAACAGCGCGAATGAAATTTCTGATTTTTGCAAGCAGACCCGCGAGCCGGTCTTTATCACAAGAAACGGCACCGGCGATATGGTCGTGCAGAGCATGGCGGAGTATGAGCGGCAGCAGGCGCTGATCGATCTGTATTCCAAGCTCTCTGTCGCGGAAGCCGAAATTGCAGACGGCGCGGAAGGCGAAGACTTTCTGCGGGTCGCCGGAGAGCTGCGGGGGCTGGTGCATGGACGTTTATAAGGTCAAGATCTATCCGGCAGCCAAGCGCGACCTGCAGCAGATCGTTGATTATCTCAACACGCTTTCCGCGCAGGCCGCGCTGCGGTATTATGACCTGCTGGTCGAACAGATCAGCAGCCTGTCCCATATGCCCTTCCGCTGCCCAAGACCGCGCGACGCGGCGTTGGCCGCCAAGGGGTATCGCTATTTGCTTGTAGAGAAATATCTGGTGTTCCATGTTGTCGTCGGCGATACCGTACAGATCCGCCGCATTTTGTACGCCAGAAGAAACTATCAAAGCGTCCTGGCAGATCCAATGTCATAAAGTTACCGCAGGGACATACCGGCATGCCCCTGCGGTTTTGTTATTTCTCTGCGTCATAAGAACCAGGCAGCTCCAAAGCCAGCAGCGCTCCCTTCAGGAGCGCGGACAGCGCGTTGGCGATGGCAGCAAGGTTTATCATTTTCCGGCAAGCTGACAGCCGCTGAGCAGCATCACAGCAGCTGCAATCAAGAATCCGAGCACATACCAAACCATACATCTTCCCTCCCTTCTGTGCAATAGAAATACTCCTCAATCTCCTCCGGCAGCATTCCGCCGCGAAGCAGTGTGTCCACGTCCTTCGCCGAGAATCCGAATGCCGGGGCCATCCGGCGAAGCTCCTCGGCGTAGCCAGTATTGTCCTGTACATCCGGCCAGCAGGAGCCGTAATACGGGGACTGGCAGAGCTGGAATTGATAGAGCTTTTTCATAGAAAAAGTTTCGCTTGCCCGGCTGCTATCCGGAGATAGCCGAAGAATCTCTCCTTCTTCAACCGGAATTTTCTGCATACTTCCGGAAAGCAGCTTCCGGATCTTGAACACAGCCGCACCCAGAACCGCCTGCGTGGAGGCGTAGAGATACAGGCCCTGTTCCGGCCAATGGTACAGACAGAACGGATTGTTCCCGCGCACGATATAAAGTCGCCCGCCGCCATCCAGAACCGTATAGGTAAAGGAACCGGCTAACCGTTCCGAGGCAGCGCGAAGCGTCTGAAAGCCGATGCTGCCCGCCTGCTCCAAAAGCTGCACAATGATAAAGCTGTCCGTTTCGATTTTGGAAACGGGCAGCTTTTCCTGTCTGCGCAAAAGTCCGTCATTCGTAAGGACGCCGTTATGCGCCAGCGCGAACGGCTGGCCCGCCTTTCCGGAGAAAAGATGATTATTATAATTCCGGTATTCCGAGCCCTGCGTTGTCATGCGGGTATGTCCCATCACGGCAGCAGCCTGTTCCGGGATGCGGAACCGCATCCAATGCGCCGGGAGAGGCCGTTTGTAGACGCTCAGATGGCCGTTCATGCAATACGCGATCCCGGTTGCATCGATCCCGCGCACCTCGCTGGCAGCGGCCAAAGCCGCAATCATCCGGTTCTTCTGCTTTGCGGACAGCGTTCCGCCGTAATCATAAAGTCCAAACAGGCAGCACATTACAGCTCCACCTCACTTTCTACCGGCTCGTTGAGATACAGCCGCCGCTCTTTCAGATACTGGATCAGCTCCGGTTCAGTGATACCCGCCGTGAAATCCGACCATGACATGGCATGGAGCTCCGAATCCGTAAGATAAATCGCGACATCACAGAGGCGGTTCACCAACTGCAAGGTCGCGATAAATGTATTGTATTTGAGCGTTCCGCGGAAAATCCGGATCTCCACGGTTTCCGTATTCGTCAGGTTCACGCAGGTATATCGGCCATAGTGATAGCTCTTGGCATGATCCATCATTTCCTTCGGCGTGTCCTTGTAGCCGTATCTCGCCGCCCAGCGCTCCAACTGCCGGTTTGTCCGGCGGCTGAATTTCAGCAGCTCGTTCCAATGCTTTTCCACGAAGAACAGCAGGCGGGCAATCGCGGCCTCCTGTGCCTGCTCGGTTCGGCCAAAGGCGTCCCGGCTGATATGGACGTGCAGGCCGCAGGTGGTGGCCTGATGGGAGCGGTAGCCCATCGAAACTGCCGCGTTCATCATCTGCTCCCACGGGAAGCTGTGCATATGGCTGTCCAGAGTGGCCGGGTGGCTGACGATCTCGAAGCCCTCATCCAGACTGCCATCATGCTTGCAGTACACACGTGGTTCGTCGCGATTGCCGATGGCAAGAATTTTGTCCGCGTTGCTGTCGTATTCCCCAGCTCCGTCGATTTCCAGCTCTACGCCGAAATAGCGCGGCCCCACGCCGTAGAAAACCGGCAGCGGCTTGTAATCATAGCTGTGGATACCACCCTGTCGAAGCTGCTGGTAGCAGCTCTCACAATACGGATAATCTTCATCGCCGTTGTTCAGATAACAGGCATCATCATACAGAAGCAGCCGTCCGCAGCGCTCGCAGGTCGTGTAAGAGCTGTCATAGCACCGCTGGCAGAGCGGGTGATCGTCAGACCCGGCGTTGGAATCATTCCAGATCCGGGTCCCGCAGTCGGCGCAGACAATCGTTTCTTCGTTAAGGCAGTGTTCGCAGAAATAAGCTCCCGCAAACAGCGTCAGCGCATCCTCCGGAAATTTTCGTCCGCAGCTTCTGCATCCATGGTAATTTCGCACAGTCGTTTTCCTCCAGATAAAAAGATAACCGCCGGACGCATCTGCATCCGACGGCTTCACAGCGATAATATGTAGTTGAAATCAGCGATTTTTACGCAGTTTTTCGGAGAAATAAGGGAACATCATGGTAAAAAACAAAGAAGGAGTTTTTATCATGAACGATTATGATAGACAAGATTTGATCAAACAGCGGACCGGTTTGGAACCGCCCGCCCACGAAGGAGATTACTGGAGCGATGAAGACCGTGCGCGGTTGAAATGCCTGTTCGACATGGGTTTTGGTATCAGCGAAATTGCGCTGGAGCTCCGGCGAGGAGAGCCTGCTATCTGTCAACAGATAGCGCATATGGACCTGTTTGAGCGTAAGCGCCGCCGGCACAGGGTACGCCCCGCGTTTCCAAGCGGCTGCCTGTGCAAAGAATGCACGGCAGACCCGGAAGCCTGCACCATCCGCCGGCTGCAGAAAGCAGCAAAGGAGGCCGTGTAATGTTTGAGGATTACCCGGATATCCTCTCGCCGGAGGAGGCCGCAGAAGCCCTCAGGATCGGCGAGAATGCAATTTATAAGCTGCTGAACGAAGGAAAATTAAAGGCCTATAAAAACGGCAGAACGTGGCGTGTACCGAAAGAAGCAGTAAAGGAATATGTAATTGCACTTTCAAAAAAAACACAATCGTGTCCGTAATCCAAGAAATATGCCCGCTCCGATTGAAACACTCCATCAGGTGGAGCGGGCTTAAATTTCCTTTTGCGAGAAGCGCTATCATCGGTTTAGCCAGAGAACCCTATATTGTGGAAATTTTATGGTAAAATCACATAAAAATGTCGCACATAGACACGAGCTGTCTATGTGCTTTGCTATATTGGTCTTACAATCCAGAATCATCAAAAATCAGGAAGCGGTATGCAGGGACATCCAGTGTCTGCGCGATGGCAAACAGAGTGTCGAGCGAGACGGCCTTTTTGATGTTAGGCGCCTCCACATGGCCGACGAAGGCCGGGGAACGGTCGATGCGCTCGGCCAGCTCCTCCTGCGTCAGACCGCGCAGCTTCCGGTAGTATGCAATTTTCAGACCAAGCTGTAAGTATTCCTGTTCAAATTCCTGCCGCATGGGTTTCACCTCAACACTATGTTACCCAACAGCGACAAGGATTGACATGATTTACAAGATATAATATACTATTTATCAGATAGTAAATTGTGCTTTTAAGCGCATAGAAAGGAACCGAGATGGAAGAATTCAGCGAACTCAAATCTGCACGGCTGCTTTCGATCTATGCCAGACTCCTGAATGGGCGGGTACTGAAGAAGGCGCTTCTGGCGCAGGAATTCGGCGTTACGGCGCGCAGCATCCAGCGCGATCTGGAATCGCTGCGCTCGTTCCTCTCCAACGAAATGCTGCCGCAGGACGTGGTCTATGACCGCGCGGCGGGCGGCTACCGGCTGACGCACGCAAGGCCGGTGGGTCTGAGCAACAGCGAGATTCTGGCCGTGTGCAAGATCCTGCTTGAAAGCCGCTCCATGCGGCGGGATGAAATGCTGCCGATTTTGGACAAGCTGGTCGACTGCTGCGTACCGGAGGAAAACAAACGCGCCGTGCAGCAGATGATCGGCAACGAAAAGCTCCATTACATCGAGCCGCACCATGGGCAGCCCGTCCTGCGCGGCTTGTGGGGGCTGGGGCAGGCCGTGCAGCAGCGTCATGTGCTGGAGCTGGACTATCAGCGGCTCAAGGGAGCCGAGACGGTGCGTCGGACGGTCGAGCCGGTCGGCATCCTGTTTTCGGAGTATTATTCTATCTGGCCGCGTATCTGCGCGGCGTCGACCGGAAGCAAAGCTTTGAAAACCCGGAGGACCTTTATCCGACGATCTACCGCATCGACCGCATCCGCGCCTTCCGCGCGACCGGCGCGCACTTCACGCCCGCCTATGCCAGACGCTTTCAGGAGGGCGAATTCCGCAGGCGCGTACAGTTCATGTACGGCGGCAGGCTGCAAAAGATCCGGTTCAGATACACCGGCCCGTCAATTGAAGCGGTGCTCGACCGGCTCCCGACCGCCGAAATCCTCTCGCAGGACGATTCCGGCTGGACAATCTCGGCGGAGGTCTTCGGCAAGGGGATTGAAATGTGGATGAGAAGTCAGGGAGACTATATTCAGGAAATACATGAGAAAGAGAGGAATCAGCATGGCAAACCAGGTGCGAATTGAGTATGACCCGTATCACACGCAGATATTCTATAACTGGCGGACAGATTCGGAACGGGAGTGGGGGCAGCTTACAAACAGCATTCTGACAGAGCAGGAGGTCTATCAGAAATCATCCCTTCAGAGCATTCTCCCAGAAGTAATTGCGCGGATTGACGAAAATTATAATCGTAATAAGTGCGAACCGTTAGAGATCGTTTTCCGCGGAACGGATGAAGATTATGAGGATTTCGAGGAAATTCTTGCAACATACTACAGCAACTTGTCCAAAACTATCAGAGCGAAAGGAAAAGAGCAACTATGAACGTCAGAAAACCTGTGGATTACGGCACAATGTACCGGGAATTTGCAACAATTCTCGCACAGACTCTCCCGCAGATGGACGAAATCTATGCCATCGGCAAGGTCATTAACCAGCGCCCAGAGAAGGGCGCGGCAGTCGCAGCCGTAGAGTTCTTGCAGGCGAATTTCCCTGACCGCACAGGCTTTTCCCCACGTAATGTGCGCCGGATGCGCGATTTTTATCGGACTTATGAAAATGACCAAAGGCTTCTCCGGCTGGCGATGAAAATTGGCTGGACATTGAACGTGGTAATCATGGAAGCGGGATAATGTACAATAAGTTGCGCAAATTGAAAAGAGGTTGGATAAATTACAAAAGCCTTCGCTGCTGCCTTAGGTTTCCGCTTTGTCGCAGCGAACCTTTTCTTTGTACTCAGATAAAGAACAGCCAACTTCGTTCTTGAAGAACTTATACAAATATAAAGGATCAGAGAACCCTAAAACGTCAGCCAGAGCTTTAACAGTTATATTGGGATTCTGGACAATGAGTTCACAGGCTTTTTTTGCGCGATATTGCAGAAGATATTTGTTTGGCGAAACACCGTTTTGCTTTTTGAATACTTGTGTAATATAGGAACTACTGAATAGAAAGTGTTCTTCCAAATCAGAACTTGTTATTGGCTGATTAAAATTCTGCTCCAAATAATCAGCGATTTCGCCAACCAAATCACGCAGCCCTGACGATTGTTTTTTGCTTCGAGAAACGATTTTAAAGATGTCTTCACAAATACAGAGATAACTGCTTAGCAAACTTGGATAGTCGAATGCGCACAAGATTGCCTCGTCAACCAGTAGATCCGCATAATATCGATCAAAACATGTTTTTTCATTGATATGCTCTTCGAGACATTGTACGATCCATTTTAGTATCCGCATCACGGAGTATTGGCTGAGACGATTGGTGCGAAAGACATTGAATAGATTACGAATCAATTGAGAAAAGGAAGCGAAGTCACCCTGTATGCAATAGAGTTGTATTAACGATTGATCTTCTTTGTTTAGAAAAAAATCTGGAACACACGGATCTGTCTGAATGTCGCAAAAAGTGATTGTCTGGCTTTCACCGATGCGAACATAAAGAGGCAAAGCATTCCGGAGCAATTGTACAGACATGCCAGCGTCTTCGATGGACGCAGTCGGCTTGCCAAACAGAAATGTACTTGGTCGTGGCAGTGCAAAAGCGTTCGAAAACTGGAGACAGGAATGCTCGATTTTCTCCCGATTATAATGAGGAAAGCTGAGAATAAAAATCTGTTCTGCGTTGGTCGCGCCCGGTACTTGCCAGGCATTAAATCCGTCAAATTGATTTAGGATAGTCGGCCATGCATGAGTGTCCAATGAATAATTGTGCGGGAGACAGGAGGGATAGGATCCGATACATCCTATACCGGCAATAAAACACATGTGGTGTGTCGCTGGAAAAAGGCAATGTCTCAGGGTGCCGTTTTTCATCGCCTGCAGAAAAACTTGTGTCATGTGCTGCTGCTGACGATCTAAAACGGCTTTCTCAATTTGCTGTAGGAGGTTATTCAGGACATTGGGCTGTACAGGCTTGAGAAGGTAGTCAAAAACATCTTGCTGAAGCATGGCACGCACGGTTTGGTAATCTCCGTATCCACTGATTACAACGACAAGCGTCCCCGCGCAGCGTGCATGTAACTGCTTGGTTAATTCGAGCCCATCCATGCAAGGCATCTTGACATCAGTGAAGACAACATCCGGTTGAACTTCTTCAATCATGTCTAGGGCTTCTTGGCCGTTATAGGCTGAGGCCACAATCCGGTATTCACTACCGCAAGCTTCTATGAGGGCCTGTAGAAGCCGATTGATTGGCGGCTCGTCCTCTACAATCATGATACGCAGCAAATGATGTCCTCCTTTGCACTTTGTGTGTGTAACCGTTCTGCCATCGCCTGAAGATTTCCCCGCCTCGTTGTAGGCATCGAAGGAACAGCAGTTCAAGCGCGTCCAGCCATCCATAACACTGATGCCCAGCTTTGCGCCGAATTCCACCGGCTTCCCCCGCTTTTCCTTACACAGTGTTCTTGATGTTTTCTCTGGCCTCATTAAGCAGTGAAACGTCCTAAGGAAAGCGGATGTTGGACGGTACACAGGTGGCGTCCACGATTATGGTGCCGCTGTTCCCGCTGGTCTTCGGAAGATCGTTAGCGTCGTCATCCTTGGTTTTTTCTGTTTTTTCCTAGGATGTATCTGAAAAGTCAAAAATAGCGAAGCGTACAAGAAAAAGACACAAATAAGTGGTAAGACAAGGGCAGAAAGAAGTGACAAGCATGAAAGCCCGTCGTTATGAATTTACCGATAAGGAATGGGAGCTGGTCCAGCCGCTTATCCCGATCTCGCATACCGGCCGTCCGCAGAAGGATATTCGCGCGCATCTCAATGGCATCCTGTGGCTTGCACGCAGCGGCGCGCGCTGGAGCGATCTTCCAGCGAGATTCGGTCCGCATCAGACTGTGTACAGCTGCTTCTGCCGCTGGCGGGACG
>OGNB01000989.1_pt1 | contig 17978 bp, 15 predicted proteins | sample 1573301 | NCBI WGS metagenome assembly OGNB01 (sample SAMEA2581914, study PRJEB24529) | metagenome | biome: Human gut stool | place: China | collected 2011
GCTGCATGAGCGCCGCGGCGTTGAGCTTCATGGTGCACGAACCTAAAGAGATCATTGAATTGGCCAGCGAAATATCCCTCAACTCCAGCTTCTTGATGTAGCGCATCAGGGCGCTTTCCGAGCGGTAGGCGTTGAACACGGGTTCCTGCAAATAGGGCGATTGGCGGCGCAGGGCAGTTGGGACGCAGCTTTCGGTGACGGCTTTTACCGCCTTGGCTTTCTTGCCTTTGGCTGCGGCGAAGATGCTCACGACGGTCTCGATCTCCGCCGCGGTGGTCACCTCGTCGAACGACATGCGCACGCGCCCTTCGGAGGGATAGTAGAAGTTGATGCCCTGTTCGAGCGCCAGCGACTGCACGACGGCTGCCTCGGCCTCGACTTCGAGCGTGTCGAAGAACTCCTTCGACGCGAGGCGGTAGTCCATCGCCTCCAGCGCGCGGGCGACGGTTGCGGCGGCCAGGTGGGCGGTTTCCGCCGCGCGGCGCAGCCCTTCGGGACCGTTGTAGACGCAGTAGAAGCCCGTCATCGAGGCCATCAGGGCCGAGGCGGTGCAGATGTTCGAGGTGGCGCGCTCGCGCTTGATGTGCTGTTCGCGCATCTGCAAGGCCATGCGCAGCGCCTTGTTGCCCAGCCGGTCGACCGAGACGCCGATGATGCGGCCCGGCATGTTGCGCTTGAACGCCTCGCGCGTGGTCATGTAACCCGCGGCGGGACCGCCGAAGCCCATCGGCGTGCCGAGGCGCTGCGCCGAACCCACGGCGATGTCGGCGCCCCACTCGCCCGGGGCTTTCAGGAGCGCCAGCGACAGCAGGTCGGCGGCGACCGTTACGAGCGCGCCCTTGGCGTGCGCCGCAGCCGTGAAGTCCGAGTAGTCGCGCACCCGGCCGTCGGCGGCCGGGTACTGCACGATGGCGCCGAACTCCCGGCCCGTGAATTCGTATTCGTCGTAGTCGTCGACGATCAGTTCGATGCCGAACGGCTCGCTGCGCGTGAGCAGCACGTCGAGCGTCTGCGGGAAGATGTTGCGGTCGACGAAGAGTTGATTCCGACCTTCCCGGACGGCATCCCGCGAACGTAATGAAAACATCATCGCCATCGCCTCCGCGGCGGCCGTGCCCTCGTCGAGCAGCGAGCAGTTGCCGATCTCCATGCCCGTGAGCGAAATCACGGCCGTCTGGAAGTTCAGTAGCGCTTCGAGGCGTCCCTGCGAAATCTCGGCCTGATAGGGCGTGTAGGAGGTGTACCAGGCGGGGTTCTCGAAGACGTTGCGCGTCACGACGGCCGGGACGGCCGAGGGGTAGTAGCCCATGCCGATGAACGAGCGGTAGGGCTGGTTGCGGTCGGCAAGCTCGCGGATGTGCGCCGCGAATTCGTATTCGCTCATCCCCTCGGCGGGCAGCGCGAGCGGTTTGCGGAGCCGGATGGATTGGGGGATCACCTGCGAGATGAGTTCATCGACGGATTTCACGCCGATCACATCGAGCATGGCCTTCAGGTCTTTTTCGTTGCTGACGCCGATATGGCGTTCGGAAAACTTATCGAACATTGAACGATATTTTATGTTGTCTGTATGTACTTTTCACATTTGTCTTTCATCCCGGCAAGCCGTTCTCGCCGCCTGTGGCGGCGTTTGCAATTCTGATCCCATCCCGGCCCTCCCTCGGGGAGGGAGATGGCGTACGCTCCGCACGGTTCGTACAGTTGTGCCGTTGCACGAACACACAAAGGTAAAATAAAAGAAACGGACGCACAAAATTTTCCGCGCCTAATATTGAAAACTGCTGCCGCCGATGAATTCGCGCAGGATCGACGTGGGCGGGACCTCGTCGGGCGCGATGGGGATGAAGTTGTCGAGGAACTTGAGCATGCGCCGCGCCTCGTCGTACTCCGGAACCGTGTCGGGGACCTCGCGGAGGATCTTCTCGGCGAAGGGCCGCAGCACCGAAATCTCATAGAACAGCGACGAGTTGAGCATGATGTCGGCGTTCTCCTGATAGGGGAAGATGTGTTTCTCCTCGCCCCGGCGCACCGAGGCCCAGCGCGAAAGCGTCGAGAGCGCGTCGGCGCCGCGCTGGCGGTAGTCGCGCGTCAGGCGCCGCAGCAGGCGGTTGTCGGTGGTGGCGATGCGCGAGAGGTTGTCCATCGCCACCGACGTGAAGCACGAGATGTAGATGCGGAACTTCTGCGCGTCGGGGATCGAGGGCGTGAGGCGCGGGTTCAGCCCGTGGATGCCCTCGATGATGAGGATCGAGCGTTCGTCGAGCGTCAGCGGCGCGTTGTGCCACGTGCGGCGTCCCGTGATGAAGTCGTAGCGCGGGATGTCGACGCTCTCGCCCCGGATCAGGCGCGCCAGATGGTCGTTGAAAAGCTCCAGGTCGATGGCTTCGAGCGCCTCGTAGTCGTAGTTGCCGTCGGCGTCGCGCGGGGTCTTCTCGCGGTCGACGAAGTAGTCGTCGAGCGAGATCAGCACGGGGTTCAGTCCCAGCACGCCCAGCTGGATGCCCAGCCGTTTGGCCGAGGTGGTCTTGCCGCTGCTGGAGGGGCCGGAGATCAGCACCATGCGGGCGCCGCGCGAAAGGTGGGCGTCGTAGATGGTGTCGGCCACCCAGGCGAACTTGCGCTCGTGGAACGCTTCGGCGAGTTTGATCAGGCCGCCGCCGTCGCCCGCGAGCACCTTCGAATTGACGTCGCCGACGGTGGGAACGCCCATGATCCGGACCCACGACTGGTACTCCTGGAAGATGCCGAACATCTTCTCCTGATGTACGTTGCGGTGAAGCGTGTCGGGCGACGTGCGCAGCGGAAGGGCCAGGTAGAAGCCGTTGTAGTAGGGTTCGATGTCGAACAGCGTGACATAGCCCGTCGAGGGGGCCAGCGAGCCGTAGAAGTAACCCGCCGTGTCGTCGAGCGTGTAGAGCTGGCTGTAAAGCCGCGGACGGGTGTCCAGAAGCGCGATCTTGTCCGTGAAACCCTCCTCGGCGTAGCGGGCGCGGACCTCGGTGGTGAGCATGCGCTGGCGCGTGATGGGCAGGTTGCGCACGGAGAGTTCCCGCATGCGGTCGCGGAGCTGCGCCGCCTCGTCGGGGGTGAACTCGTCGATGCCGTCGATCTCGCAGTAGAACCCGCTCTGGCCCATCGAGTGGCGGATGTGGAGCGTCTGCCCCGGGTAGAGGTCCTTGACGGCCTTTTGCAGCAGGAACCACGCGGTGCGCTGGTAGACGCGGATGCCGGCGAAGGAGGTGATGTCGACGAAACGGATCGTCACCGGGGCATATATTTTGTAACTCAACTCCTTGATGCGGTTGTTGACGAAGGCTGCGAGGAAGGGGTGAAGGCCGGGCGTGAGGCGTTCGGCGACCTCCAGCAGCGGGGTTCCCATCGGGACCTCCAGTTCGCCGAAGCCGTTTTCGCAGATGACTTTGATCGTATCGTTCATGGAAAAGTTTTTACAATGTTCGATTCGTAAAGATAGGAATTATTTGTACTTTTGGCAAATCTTCATCCATAAAGAAAAACAATGCCGACGAATATGAAAGGAATGTTCCGGACGGGCCTGATTCTCCTTGCGGCTGCGGCTGCGGCCTGCGCACCCCGTGAACGGACGCTCGTGCTGCTCTCGACGAACGACATGCACGCCAAGATTCAGAATTTTCCGCGATTGGCTGCGGCCGTGGAGAACTGTCGTGACACCGCGCAGCTGGTGGTGCTGGTCGATGCCGGAGACCGCTGGACCGGAAACGCCTATGTGGACATGGCCGCGACGCCCGGCATGCCGATGATCGCGCTGATGAACCGGCTCGGCTACGACGTGGCGACGCTGGGCAACCATGAGTTCGACCACGGGCAGGCGTTTCTGGGCCGCATGATCGACAGCATGGCGTTCGAGGTGGTGTGCGCCAACGTGACGAGCGACACCTGCACCTTTCCGCAGCTGCCGCCCTATGTCGTTCTGGACAAGGACGGCATCCGCATCGGTTTCGTCGGCGTGGTGACCAACTACGAAGGCCCGGGGCATCCTGCGGGCAATGCGTCGAGCTTCGAGGGACTGGAGTTTCCCGATCCGCAGGCGATGGCGATGAAGTATGCTGCCGAATTGCGTCCGAAGGTCGATCTGCTGGTGCTCGTGTCGCACATGGGCGACGACCGCGACGTGGAGCTGCTCGGAAAGGAGACCCGGTTCGACGTGGTGATCGGCGGACATACCCATGTGAAGGTCGATTCGCTGGTGAACGGCACGCTCCTGACACAGACCGGGAAATATCTTAAGAACGTGGGCGTTACGGCGGTCCGGTTCCGCGGCAGGAAGATCGAAGGCATCGAATCGCGCCTCGTGCCGCTGGACGGTTATGCGCCCGATGCGTCGTATCAGGCCGAGGTGGACCGCTACTATGCCGATCCCGAGCTGAACAAGCCCGTCGGAGCGTTCGCCGGACCGGCCGACAAGTGGGGCCTCGCCAACTGGATGGCCGCGTCGGTGGCCGACGAAGCCGATGCCGACGTCGGGTTTTACCACATCGGCGGCGTGCGCCTCGACTCGATTCCGGCGGGCGGGGTCGGTGCGGCGAAGGTGTACGACCTGGAGCCGTTCGGAACCGAGATCGCCACGATGCGGATGACTCCGGCCGACATGCGCCGGATGATCCTCTCGAAGTACAACGACGAGGAGAACCGCAAGGAGGCGCACCGGATCGACCTGATCTCGACGACGCCCTACGTCATCGTGACCGACGCCGCGGACAACGCCCTCGACGTGCGTTTCCCGAAGTTGCGCGAAGGCAAGGTGTACGAAGTTGCGGTCAGCGACTATGTTTACAGGAATTACAAGGACCTGAACTACACCGACGGGAAACTCACGGGAACGGCGGTCGCGGGCGTGCTGCTCGAAGAGTTGCAGGATGACGGTCCGCTGACTCCGGACAACAGGCCGCGGCAGAAAATAATTCGGAATTCATAATTCACAATTTGGGATTTTGCAGAGCCGGGTTTTGTCTGTAAACTGAATAATTCTGAATTCCGGATTTTGAATTCTGAATTATAAGAATTACCTTTGTAGCCCTCGCGCGCGTGCAATGATGCCGTAGGCGAGGGCTATAACTTTTAATATTAACCAATTAACGAGCGATTGTATCGCAAAAATTTCCACAATGGAAGAAGTAAAGAATGTAGTTGCAAACGAAAATTTCGACTGGAACGCCTTTGAAAACGACCTGGGCGTGTACGACCAGGACAAAGCCCAGATCACCGAGGCTTACGACAAGACGCTTTCGAACGTCAACGTCGGCGAAGTGGTCGAGGGAACCGTAACGGGCGTCAACAAGCGCGAGGTTATCGTCAATGTCGGCTATAAGAGCGAGGGTATCATCCCCGTATCGGAGTTCCGCTACAACCCCGACCTGAAGGTAGGCGACAAGATCGAAGTCTACGTGGAGTCGGCCGAGGACAAGAACGGCCAGCTGGCCCTTTCGCACAAGAAAGCCCGGCAGCTCAAGTCGTGGGACCGTGTCAACGAAGCGCTGGAGAAGGACGAAATCATCAAGGGTTACATCAAGTGCCGCACGAAGGGCGGTATGATCGTCGACGTGTTCGGCATCGAGGCGTTCCTGCCCGGATCGCAGATCGACGTGAAACCCATTCGCGACTACGACGTATACGTGGACAAGACCATGGAGTTCAAGGTCGTGAAGATCAATCAGGAGTTCCGCAACGTGGTCGTGTCGCACAAGGCGCTCATCGAGGCCGAACTCGAAGCCCAGAAGCAGGTTATCATGTCCAAGCTGGAGAAGGGCCAGATCCTCGAGGGAACCGTCAAGAACATCACCTCCTACGGCGTATTCGTCGACCTGGGCGGCGTGGACGGCCTGATCCACATCACCGACCTCTCGTGGGGCCGCGTAAACCACCCCGAGGAGATCGTGGCGCTCGATCAGAAGATCAACGTCGTGATCCTCGACTTCGACGAGGCCAAGAAGCGCATCGCCCTGGGTCTGAAGCAGCTCACCCCGCATCCGTGGGAGGCGCTCGATCAGACGCTCAAGGTCGGCGACAAGGTGAAGGGCCGCGTGGTCGTTATGGCCGACTACGGCGCGTTCGTCGAGATCGCTCCCGGTGTGGAGGGTCTGATCCATGTTTCGGAAATGTCGTGGAGCCAGCACCTGCGTTCGGCACAGGAGTTTATGAAGGTCGGCGACGAAGTCGAGGCCGTTATCCTGACCCTCGACCGCGAGGAGCGCAAGATGTCGCTCGGCATCAAGCAGCTTACGCCCGATCCCTGGGAGAATATCGAAGTCAAGTATCCCGTCGGCACGAAGACCACGGCCAAGGTGCGTAACTTCACGAACTTCGGCGTATTCGTCGAGATCGAGGAGGGCATCGACGGTCTGATCCACATTTCGGACCTGAGCTGGACCAAGAAGGTGAAGCATCCCGGCGAATTCACGTCGGTAGGCGCCGACATCGAGGTCGTGGTGCTGGAGATCGACAAGGAAAACCGCCGTCTGTCGCTGGGACACAAGCAGCTGGAGGAGAATCCCTGGAATGAGTTCGAGAACCAGTACTCGGTGGATAGCATCCACGAGGGTACGATCACCGAGATGACCGACAAGGGCGCAGTGGTTGCCCTGGGCGAGAACATCGAGGGCTTCTGCCCCGCGCGTCAGCTCGTCAAAGAGGACGGCACGACCCCGAAGACGGGCGACAAGCTCAACTTCAAGATCCTGGAGTTCTCGAAGGCCACCAAGCGCATCACCCTTTCGCACCTGCGTACGTACGAGGAGGCGAAGCGTGCCGAAATCGCTGCCGAGAAGGCCGAGAAGCGCGCTGCTGCCGACGCTACGAAGTCGACCGTGAAGAAGATCAACGCTTCGGTCGAGAAGACGACGCTCGGCGACATCGCCGGACTGGCCGCTCTGAAGAGCGCCATGGAGGCTGCCGAGGCCAAGTCGGCCAAGAAGGCTGCCGCCAAGAAAGAGGACGAAGAGTAATCTCCGCTGAAAAGAGGACGGGGGGATGCCCCCTCCGTATCCGATAACCGGATGCCCGCACAGGAAACTGTGCGGGCGTCTTTTTTTTGTGCCGGGACGGCGGCGCGCGGCGGGGGCTGTTTGCGGGGCGGTTTGTTTATGGGATGGTCTGTCTGCGGGACTGTCTGCGGGATTGTCTGCGGGGCGGTCTGCCTGCGGGACGGACAGTTTGCGGCTCCGGAATCTTTTCAAGGACGAGGTCAGGGCCGGAACCGGGGAACCGGACAGGGAAACAGGGAAACAGGGAAGCGGGGAATCGGGGGCGGAAGTCCGGTCGGTCAGTGGTCAGTGGTCGGATCGGTCGGCGGCCGGTTTGCAGGCCGGATGTTTCCGGGGCGGGGCGAATGGCCTTTTTTGCGTTCGCCGAAATATTTACGGCGGATTTCTTGCACCGTGCGCAATAACCCGGTATATTTACAAGTCAGAACTGAAGAAGCAAACCGATAGATGATGAAAAAGTTGATTTTAGGCCTGTTGTCCGCGCTGGCGCTCCTTCCGGGCGGCATGCTGCGGAGCGGGGATGTCCGCGCCGCCGAAACCTTCGCCGTGCAGTCTCCTCGCAGGGATCACCGCGCGAACCCTCACGCGAATTGTCATGGGGAGCGTTACGAAGATCGGCGCGGGAGATATACCAAAGACAGCTGGTTGGTATATTACCGCGGCCGGAAGGTCGAGGGGGCTTCGGTATCCTCGTTCGCCGATCTGGGCGGCGGTTACGGCAAGGACAATTGGACGGTGTATTACCGCGGCTGGAAGGTCGAGGGGGCTTCGGCATCCTCGTTCGCCGATCTGGGAGGCGGGTACGGCAAGGATAATTGGACGGTGTTTTACGAAGGCCGGAAGCTGGAAGGTGCCTCGGCCATGTCGTTCGAGTATAAGGGACGGGGTTACGGCAAGGACAACTGGAACACCTATTTCCGCGGGGAGCAGCTCCGGCCCGGGCAGTCGCCGGACGGGATGCTCGGCGGCGGTTATGCGAAAGACAGCTGGTCGGTATATTATCGGGGGCGAAAGGTGGAAGGCGTTTCGGTTTCGTCGTTCGAATATCTGGGCGGCGGTTACGGCAAGGACCCCTGGAAGGTGGTCTATCAGGGACGCGAAGTGCCGGGCGCATCGTCGTCGTCGTTTGAAGAGCTTGGGTGGGGTTACGCCAGGGACGCGTGGAAGGTTTACTACTGCGGCGAGGTGATTCCGGGTGCTTCCCCGGCGACGTTCCGTATTCCGGACCGGCGGTAACGGGCGATTTGCGTTATATATGGGGCTTTCTTTGCAGGAAGCCCTTTTTTTGCGCCGTGCCGTGTGGGGATTCGGGCACTGTTTTTGTCTTTGCGGGGTAAACGACGAAACGAATGAACAGACTGAAACCCCATCTGGCCCTGTTGGTGTGCAACGTCCTCTGGGCGATGGATTACCCTTTTTACAACATAGTCCTGCCGCATTACGTGCATCCGATGGCGATGGTCTCGGCGTCGCTCGTCGCCACGGCGCTCTTTTCGCTCGTGCCGCTGCTGTGGCAGAAGGCCGAGAAGGTCGAGCGGGCGGATATTCGCAAACTGATCGGCGCTGCGCTGCTGATCGGCGTATTGCGCAAGGTCTTCATCATGTACGGTTTGTCGATGACCTCGCCGATCGACGGTTCGATCATCGACACCATCGTGCCGCTGCTGGTGCTGGCGCTCTCCGTGCTGCTGGGAATGGACCGTTTCACCCGGCTCAAGATCACGGGACTCGTGCTCGGCATGGCGGGAGCTGTGGCGGTGGTGCTGGCCGGGGCCTCGTCGTCGCACGCGCATTCGCATCTCTGGGGAAACATGATGATCTTTCTATGCGCCTGCGTCACGTCGGTGTATATGGTGTGGTTCAAGCGGCTGATCGCCAAGTACCGCATTACGACCGTGCTGCGCTGGCTCTACTGCGCGGCGGCGGTCATGGCCCTGCCGTTCGGTATCGGCCCGATCGTTCACGCCGATTTCGCGGCCATTGCCCGTCACGCCCTGTTTCCGACGCTTTTCGTGCTGACGGTTCCGACTTATATCCCCAACCTGATGCTCAACTATGCCCTCAAAACGGTACAGCCCACCGTGTCGAGCATCTACACCTATTTGCAGCCCGTGCTGGCGATCGCCATTTCGGTCGGGATGGGGCTGGACAAGCTGCATGCCGATACGGTGATTTTCGCACTGGTGATTTTCGTGGGGGTGGGGCTGGTGCTCCGGTCCTACACGGTGAAGCCGCGGCAGGCCGATCCGCCTGCTGCGGGGCCGCATTGACGAAGGTCGTCAACCAAAAAGAGCCTCCCGCATCGGGAGGCTCTTTTCGTATAAATGTCTTTTCGCGTTACTCGGCAGCGGAAACCGAGAACTTGATCGTAGCCTTGACCTCCTTGTGCAGGCGGACCGTAGCCTCGAACTCGCCGACGGTCTTGACGGCCTCGACGCTGATCTGCTTGCGGTCTACGGTGATGCCCTTGGCAGCGAGCGCCTCGGCGAGGTCCGTTGCCGTGACCGTACCGAAGAGTTTGCCCTCCTCGGCCTTCACCGACAGCGACAGCGGCAGGTTGGCGATGGTCTCGGCCAGAGCCTGTGCGTCGGCCAGGATCTTGGCGTCCTTGTGGGCGCGCTGCTTGAGATTCTCGGCGAGGACCTTCTTGGCGGCGGCGGTAGCCGACTTGGCGTAGCCCTGGGGGATCAGGTAGTTGTTGGCGTAGCCGGGCTTCACGTTCACGATGTCGTTGGCGTAGCCCAGGTTTTCAATATCTTTGATCAGAATTACTTCCATGGTCTTGTCCTCCTTTTAATTATTTCATGCAATCGGTTACGAAGGGCAGGATGGCCAGGTGGCGCGCACGCTTCACGGCCTGGGCGACCTTCTTCTGGAACTTCTGCGAAGTACCCGTCAGGCGGCGCGGAAGAATCTTGCCCTGCTCGTTGAGGAACTTCTTGAGGAACTCGCCGTCCTTATAATCTACGTACTTGATGCCGAGCTTCTTGAAACGGCAGTACTTTTTCTTCTTGACGTCTACCGATACGGGATTCAGGTAACGGATTTCCGACTGTGCTTTGTTGTCCATATTTTCTCCATTCTATTTTCTATTAAACTTCTTTTAACCACTATTAGCTGCTATGAGTCTTCCCTATTTCTAATAGACTATCTAATTTATCTTAATTCTCCCTAGCTTTTCTTAAGCAGCTTTCTATAGGTCATATCAATGGCAAATGCCCCAAGCGGTGCTGTTATTATTATTGCTAATACTGCTACTATAAGTACTGTATTGCCACACGCAAGTCCCATTGATAATGGAACTCCGCCTATCGCCGCCTGAACGGTTGCCTTAGGTGTGTATGCAAGCATACAGAATACCCTTTCTTTCAGCTTCAGCTTAGTTCCTGCCATACACAAAGCAACTCCAGCCATTCTGAAAATTAACGCTCCTATTATAATCACAATTGCCGATACACCGGCATATGCCACATAGCCTATATCAACTGTTGCACCTACTAGCACGAACAGCATAACTTCTGCCCATACCCACATTTTATTATACTTCTGTGATAACCTGAAAGCCACCTCTGGTCTGTCCTTCTTAAGTGCAATCCCAATAAACATTACAGATATTAACGAAGCAAATGTAATTGGAGTATTTAATGATGCCTCAACACCCACAAGCAGAAGTGCCACACTTAAAAATATTGCAGCCTTTACTGTATCCCTGATATGAACCTTCTTCCAGACTACTGCCAGAGCTTTTCCTATTATAATTCCTATAATTATGCCAAATATTATTGATACTGGTATATTAACGAAGCTCATAACTGAAACATTGCTGCCTTGTGCCAGTGATGTAAATGCAGTGAACATAACTATAACATAGACATCATCAACAGATGCACCTGCTAATATAAGCTGTGGAATTCCCTGCTTTGTTCCATATCCCTCTTCCATAAGCTTTATCATCTCAGGCACAACTACAGCTGGCGATACTGCTGCCACAACCGCACCTATTACTGCCGCTTCAATCAGGCTTACATCAAGCAGACGTGGTGCAAGTATAATCATACCAATCATCTCAAATGTCGCTGGCACAAAACACATAAGAAATGCCGGTCTTCCAACTTTCTTTAAATCCTCTAAATTAAGTGTCAGTCCCGCTCTTGTAAGAATAATTACAAGTGCTATCTTTCTTATATCTGCCGACACCAGAAGAATTGACGAATCCAACATATTAAGAACATACGGTCCTAATATAATACCTGTAAATAACATTCCAATCAGTCCCGGCAGCTTTACCTTGCGGCATACCCAGCCTGCAGACATTCCAATTAACATTATCAGCGCTATACTTTTTAACATAACAATCCTCTTTTCTGAATAAATATTAGCGCAAAAATAGCTGACAGCTCCTGCGCTTTGCAGAAGTCATCAGCTTTATAATCAAGCGGTTATGAACGAAAGATTTAGCTATTGCTATCTCGTTCCTGGGAGAACCTCATTCCCAGTAATATTTCATCAACTTGTTAAGTATACAATATTGTTGGAATACTGTCAATATTCATAGTAATATAGGCTTTAAAATGTAAATTTATTCTATAGCCTGTCCATTTTTTCAAAACTGGCAGATGAAAATAGTAAATATTTATTATATGATGATGTCGTGGAAAAGCCCCCGACTTTGATACCTACGAATTGTTCCGTGCTACGCACTTCCACAATTCTCCCCAATATTCAAAATCAGAACTTTGCAAATATGTTAGTACTATTCTTAAGATTCTGGGCAATGCTCTTGTTTTCTATCATTTTATTGCTGATATTGACTATATCCTCAACGAGATCCTGTGTGCTTATAGCCGCATTATTAACTCCAGCAGCACCATCATCAACTACTGTTGTTATCGTATTGATGGAATGAGCTATTTCATCCATATTTTTCTTCAGGACATCTGTTTTCTCAACGAATTCATCCATTGCATTCTCTATATATGAAGCATTTTCTTTATATTTCACGCCGCCATCAACAAATGTCTGAAATTCAGGAAGAATAGTCTGCTGAAGATACGAAACCAGATTATTAGCATTATCTGATAGATTATTAACAGCAGCAACAACAACCGAGTTAATACTTTGTATCTTGTTGGCAGTTTCACGGCTTGAATCTGCTAACTGACGAATCTCATCTGCCACTACTGCAAAGCCATTACCCGCTTCACCTGCTCTGGCAGCTTCTATTGAAGCATTGAGTGCTAACAGATTCGTCTGGCTTGATATATTAAGAATATCATTCGTAAGGTTATTTACCTGGTCAACGCTCTTACTATCTTCTATTGCCTTATTAAGAACATCTAATATATTCCCAACCTTTTCACCTGTCTGAACCATATTATATCTTGCATCACTCTCTATTTTTTCTGCATTTGCCTTCATTTCCTTTGAGAACTGATTAATATTATCTGACTTAGTTGCTATAATCTCAACATCTTTTAGTATATCATCAGCATTGTCATTAATAGTATTAACAGAAAGTCCTACATCCTGCATAGTTGCAGATAATTCCTCTGTCATGGCAGATAAATCTGAAGCACTGTCATTGGATTTGACAACACTTCCATCAACCTCAGCAACAACATTTTCCATATAGTTAGTATTCTCTATAATCAGCTTAAGTATTTCCTGCAGCTTATCCATAAAAATATTGATACCGTTGCCAAGATCTGCTATCTCATCATTAGAAATAACTCTTACACGCTTTGTCAGATCTCCTTCTCCATTATCGATTCCATCAATAATATCCCTGATATCTTTATTAGTTGCAATAATTGGTTTGATAACATACTTCATAACACAGTATATTGCTACAATAATCAATATAACGCTTATAATAATAACTATACCATTGCTGACAAGTGAACTTACATACACACTGGTAAGCCTTTCTCTTGCCTCAGAAGCTGTATCATTGGCATGAGTGCTTAACACCTCTATATCATTCTGGATTGCTGTGCTGCTATCACTTACAACTCCGTTAGCAATAGCATATGCTTCCTCATTCTTGCCTAAAGCACTGTATGCCATAATGTTTCCAAGCTCATATTTCATAGTATTATAATTACTTACTAATGAATTATATGTATCCATATCATCAGTCTGGACATATTTCTTATATTCATCCAGCTTTTGTTCTAATTCTTCCTGATTATCATTAATCTCACCTACTACTGATATCATAGTATTAAGATCTGTTGCAATAATATGTGATAATCCAAGTGTATGAATAACCTGTATATCATTCTTTATTTCACCAAGATCTGAAACACTCATCATACAATTATCTGTTATATCAGCGGCATTAGAGTTAACAGTTCTTATATTGTTTATAGCCATAACATTACATACTATTGTTAAAGCACCTAGTATAAATACCGGCAATAATATCAGTGTCTTCAGGCTCGTCCTTTTTTTATTATTCATGCTTGTTCTCCAATCTTTTTCACATACAGTAAATCAACTTTGATCATCTTACTGCTACTTAACAGCAGAAGCTGTAATTTCATTAACTAATGTATCCATAACTTCCTGATCTGATAAACCACCATTATTACCACTAAGCACCGTATTAGCAAACTTCTTACAGGCATCCCAGTAGCTGTTTCCTACTCTTTGTAATGTTCCATACTGGGACTGTGCAATGATTGCCTGTATTGCAGCCACTTTTTTGATTTCATCTGATTCTGCTGCCTTACTGTTAGATGGTCCCTGATTTTTCTCTTTAAACCTAAGCTCCTGATTCTGCTGATTAGTCAGCCAGTCAGCAAGCCTGCATGCCCATTCTTTATTCTTTGAATAAGAGTTCACGCCCATCATCTTATAGCCTGTAAACGAAGACATCTGAACTTCCTTTCCTGCAACTGTATATGTTGGCAGCTTACAGGCACCATAATTCTCTCCCCAGGCTTCCTTTACATTCATAACATCCCATACACCACTTATTCCTGCTATAACATCACCACTTTTAATGTGTTCAGCTATATCTCCGTTAGGCATACTTACAAACCCTGGATTAGCTGCTATACTATTGAGAGCCTGCTTTATAGCCGCTCCAGTTATATCACCTGTCTGCGAATTCCAGTTACATTCATTAGTTATACCATCTGGTTTAATAGAAAGACTAAGTCCTGTATTTCCGAAAAATGTATAAAGATACCATCCTGAATCAAACTCCATAGCAACTTTTTTATTGTTAGCTGCTGCAATTGACAACATTTTATCTAATGACTTAACATCATCTTCTGAAAAATATTCTTTATTATAATACATAAAATATCCATTATCTGCTGTCATAGGATAGCCGTATAATGTATCATTCAGAGTCGCTGCTTCGACTGACTCCTTTACATTAGCTGCTGCTATTTCATCTGCATTGGGTACCTCTGTCAGAACTCCGCCAGCCGTTAATGATATAATCTGATCATCTGGAAATGAAAACACATCTGCACCATTGTGTACATCTGTAAGCATAACATCACGAACCTGTGAATCTGCCTGGATTTCAACCGTTATATCAAACTCTGCTTCATCTTTATATTGTTCCTTAAAGCTGTCTAGCATTTTGTTCATGACATCCAGACCATCCTTTTCTGTCCACACCTTTAAAGAGACAACTTTATCTGTACCACCTGATAACTCCTCTCTGTTGCCACCTGTTATACCTGCATTACCACATCCAGATAAGACAATAGAAGATATCAAGCCAATAGCACATAATTTACTCGCTATCTTTTTATTCATATTAATATACTCCTTTTGTATAAATTTACGCTCTTGTATACCGATTAGAATTTAATAATAAATTAATAAATGTAAAATCGAAATCACAATCCAATTCTCTTCAGATTACTTCACACGAATTTGACAAATCATAATAGAAATTAATTAACGTACTAATATATTATATTTATTGTAGGCTTTATAACAGTATTTGTCAATCAATTTACCTGCTGACCAGCTTATCCTGTACAGTCTTTTCAACACTTCTGAAATAGTAAGAATTGAAATAATTATAAACTATTTATAAATTATTAGCACTCACCACTTGACAGTGCTAATAATTAGGTATATAACATAGCCAGAACAAAGGAAAGGGAGTTAAGAAATAGTAATTAAGATAACGCCATTCCAGATGTTCCAAAGAAACAAGGTAATAGTTCAGATGAATATGTAATCCTGGGGATTGGTTATTTATATATCCAATCTGAATGAACGAAAGGTTCAGCCGAACAAATAGTTTATTAAAAAAGGAGCGATGACTTATGTTAATGCCTAGTATTTTTGGAGAGAATTTATTTAATGATGATTGGATGAACTTCGGATTTCCTGAAGTTGAAAAAGCTTTATATGGTAAACACGCCAGCCACGAAATGAAGACTGATGTCAGAGAAACTGATTCCGGCTATGAAGTTGATATTGATTTACCTGGCTTTAAGAAAGACGAAATCAATATACAGCTTGATAATGGTTACCTTTCAATCAGTGCCGCTAAGGGTCTTGATAAGGACGAACAGGACAAGGAAGGCAAGTATATCAGAAAGGAACGTTATGCCGGCTCTATGAGCAGAAGCTTCTACGTTGGTAATGCAATTACTCAGGACGATATAAAGGCTAAATATGAAAGTGGTATTTTAAGACTTTCTGTTCCAAAGAAAGCTGCTGAGGAAATTGAAAGTGCTAAGAGGATTGCTATTGAAGGATAATCCGTACAGGAATGTATGAATTGGCCTGATTGGTAGTGTACTTAGCATCTGGGACTGCAGTTGTTAATGTAGTTCTTGCCAAGATATGAGTTGTAATTGAATAATTAAGAAATGCCAGTCCCTAAGGTTGAACTTAGAGACTGGCATTTTTTATATTTTGCCATAACAACCGACAGATTTCTAAAACTACTCATTACTCTATTAATCTTACAATTGTTACTCTTCTTAAATATACTACGTAATAAAACATTTCAATAACATATAGATTTATCACTAAGCTATTTTCTCTTTACAATAGGGAAGTTCATATAATGTATCCGGATCAATATCAATACACTTACAATCATCTCTATTTCCACCTATATCCCATGCTAATGTATCATTCATAACTGTACATGTATCATGTAAATACCGAAATATCCTTCAATGGTTTAAAAACTTCTTTATCCAACATATTTTTCATATCATAACATACGATTTTTCCATCTTCAAAATACACATATACTGTGTAGTCTTTCATAGGTACTACCTGAACTACCTTCGGAAACATAGACAAACACCTCCTATACAAATGGATTAATTCTATTTAACGGCTTTCCATCTTTTGATAATTCCCAATTCTGCATCAACTCATCTTGATGTAACACACACCACGCTAAAACCAACTTTAACTGCCTTGATGGCAAAGCTCCTTGATGCATCTAGCTGTATCAATTTCAATAATTGCCTTATTTCCATTATACTCAGTATGAAAATGCGGCGGATTATGATTATCATAATACATTGTAACTCAAATTCCATAAAATAAAGAAATTCCTGGCATTTATTTACCTGCTGATAATCTGATGACAATAATATTTTATATGTAAAATCTTCTTTATTTATTGTACCACAGTTCTTACAAAAAACACCCCAGGACAAAAGTCCTGAGGTGTAATACACTTTTCTGAAACGTCGTAAGACGCACTGGATTGTTGAAATATTATCTCTTTGAGAGCGTTTTGAGAACGATAAAAGCCCATAGATTGGGGATTTGTGTCTGGTAGTGTTACATATCTGTTGTATGCGTAACACTGCCCACACATTCCCAGAACTACTCATTACTTTATTAAAGAAAGGACTATCATTATGAAAATACACTTTGCATACTACAACCAATACAAAAACGGAATTGACATTGCTTTTGACGACAATGTGCTTCTGTTTGTCTCATGTGCTGAAGCAGAAAAGAATCTCCATACTACACCTAACTCGCAAAGACTAATTGATAATCTTGCGATTGATGAGCCTCTTAAATATGTTGCACTGGCTCTTGATTGTGAGTTGCAGAATTGGGCTGATGCTATGGATGAGGATTGGTTCTAATAGGGAGCATCCCAAAGTTTGTGTAAACCTCCAAACTGATGTAAGATAAAATTACTCAGTTTGGAGGTTATTTTTATGGCAAGAAGAAAAGACAGCCCACAAAAAGCAGCAATGAGAGAAATGATGCGTGACTATCTGAAAAATAATGATATCAGCATCAAAGACGGCACCGATGTAAATAGCATCATGCGTGACATGATGTCTGTCCTTTTGGAAGGTGCTTTGGATGAAGAACTGGATGAGGAATTAGGATATTCCAAGTATGACTATCGAAACAAAGAAACAGACAATAGTAGAAATGGACATTCCAGCAAAACCATGCACACCAGTTATGGAGATATGGATGTGGCGATTCCAAGGGATCGTAACGGTGATTATGAACCACAGCTGATTAAAAAATATCAAAATACCGTAACTCAGGACATGGAAGAAAAAATACTTTCCATGTATGCCAAGGGAATGACAACTGGAGACATTGAATCCCACATGCGTGAATTATACGATATTGATATTTCTGACAGTACAATCAGCAGGATCACAGATAAAATCCTGCCGATTGTAAAAGAATGGCAGGAACGCCCTTTGGAAGAAGTGTATGCTGTAGTATTTATGGATGCAATCCACTATCACGTCCGCAGTGAAGGACGTATTGTAAAACGTGCGGTTTACATTGCCCTTGGTATCGATATGAATGGGAAAAAAGATGTTCTTGGAATGTATGTTGGAGAAAACGAAAGTGCAAAGTTCTGGCTTTCTATCATGAATGGATTAAAAAACAGAGGCGTTGAGGATATCCTAATTGCATGCGTTGATGGTTTAAATGGATTTCCACAGGCAATCGAGGCGGTTTATC